>Ga0209726_10001061_pt1 | contig 46704 bp, 33 predicted proteins | sample Subgrocontami54m_FD_187453 | JGI IMG/M metagenome (GOLD analysis project Ga0209726, IMG submission 187453) | Subsurface groundwater microbial communities from S. Glens Falls, New York, USA - GMW46 contaminated, 5.4 m (SPAdes) (version 3) | ecosystem: Environmental > Aquatic > Deep subsurface >...
CCTCAACGTCCGTCGCCCCAGGCAGCGCCCCGCCCACGATCGCCACGTCCTCATCCGTCGAGGCCGAGCCATTCGCAGACACCGGCGCATCGTTCACCGCCGCCAGACTGAACGACTGGTTGGCGGCCGTGACCCCGCCGTTGCCATCGATCACGCTGTAGCTCAGATCGACGGTGCCGTTGTAGTTTGCGTTCGGTGTGAATGTCCACGTGCCGTCGCCGTTATCTTCCAGCGTGCCATTGCTGGCCGTGAGATTGGCCACCGACAGCGCGTCACCCTCTGCGTCAGTGAACCCTTGCAACAAGTGAGCCGCGTAGATGACATAGGAGATGTCTTCCGTGCCAGAAGCCAGCGTCGCCGCCGTGCCCGTCAACTCCGGCGCATCGTTCACTCCGTTGATTACAACCGTCAGTGTGCCGACGCTCAAAGTGCCATTTGACATTTTGATCGTGTATTGAATCGTGTCGGTAAACGTCTGACCTGCCGCCAGCGCCTGGATAGTGGACGCGATGCTGCTCGCGTCGTAATGGATCATGCCCATGGCGTCGATCCAGAACAGGGCGCCCTTGGCGCTCGTTTCCGCCACTCCAACGGCGTCTTTAATCAACAAGTCTTTGTTGTAGTCGGCAAACGCCTTGTTAGTAACCACGATCCCAGTGCCGCCGTCGTCATTCTTGGTTCCGTCATCGACGGAGTAGACGGTCGTCTTCGTTCCACCGCCGCTCGCCGCCAGAACGTCGAACGTAAATAGGAGACTCCCGTCCTCACTGCCGGTTTGGGTCAGATTTGCGGCGGCTGATGAGTTCGAAAAAACGACGGTCGAATCTGAAATCGTAGTGGTTGCCATGACTTTCTCCTCGAGATCTTTCTCGCTCTACTTGCGTAAATCGGATATCGAAATTCGGTTTAGCCGAAAACCGGCCTCGCCGCGTGCAATTGGATGTCTCACTTCACCGCCTCCACCGTCGACTCGGCAATCCTCACCGCCACGCCCACGCGCTCCCCGCGGGGCTCGACCCGGACGATCTCTCCACGGCACTTCAGCAGCATCTTTCCTCCCGGCGAATCGAGCTGCACGGCGAAGCTGATCGGGCTGCCGACCGCGTAGTGCGCGTCGGTCTCGAAGCGCACGCCCGATACGCTGACGTCGCGCGTGACACCCGTCGTGCTCCCCAAGTCCACCGGCAGCGAGGCGATGACCCGTTCTTCTTTTCGTTTTTCCAACTTCGTCGCCTCCGCGATTGGCACTGCGTACTGTGTGGGGGCAGAGCGTACGCGCGGGTACCGTGAAGCGCATGAGCGCGGACTCCCCCGTGTGGGAGGAGGATTCGACCAAGAAGCGCGGCGGATCGCAGGAGGAACCTCCTGCGCACCCGGCGGGATCACGCGCCCACGAATCAGGCGGGCGCGACACTCCCCGTCGCTTGGCTTTCTTGCGGCGTCTTCAGGATTTCGGCCGGGCGAGGTCGTGCCGGTGGGCGTAGGCGAACAGCGCGAGCCGGCTGTCCACGCCGAGCTTGGAGTAGATCGACGTGAGGTGGTTGCGCAGGGTGGACTCGCTGATGCCCAGCGACTCGGCAATCGCGCGCGCGTTCGCGCCCGCGTTCGCCGTGGCGGCGGCGACGATTTCGCGCTCCCGGTCGGTGAGCGAGTCGATTTTCCTGCGCTCCGGGTCGGGCTTCGGCGGGGCGTCGCGGCGCGAGATCTCGACGAACAGCCGGCCCGCGGCGGCGCGGTCGAGCCAGAGCTCGCCCGCGTGCACCTTGCCGATCGCCGCGAGGATCGTCTCGGCGGGCGATTCCTTCTCGACGATGCCGCGCGCGCCCGCGAGCACCGCCTGGTCGTGCACTTTCTTGTCGCGCACCCCGGTGAGCACCAGGATCCTTGCGGACGATTTCGCGGCGAGCTTCGGAATCGCGTCGAGCCCGCTTTCCTTCCCCAGGTCGAGGTCGAGCAGGATCACGTCGGGCTCGACCTCGCCGAGCAGGTCGAGCGCGGCGGCGCAATGCGTGGCGCTGCCGACCACCGTCATCGGCGGTTTCGCGCTCGCCATCAGGCGTTCGAGCCCCCACAGGATCGTGCGATGGTCGTCGATGATGAAGACGCGGATGGCTGGCGGGTTCGCGGTGGGCATGCTCACTTCAAGGGCAGTCTGACTTCGACCAGTGTATAGCCATCGGCGCGCCGCCCGACCGCGGTCGTTCCACCGAGCGCGAGCGAGCGTTCGTGGATCGATCGCGGCATGAAGGTGGGCGCGGCGTCCGAGGACTCCGGCGCTGCGTTGCCGATCTGAATCAGCAGCGTCGAAGGTTCTTCGCGCAGGACGACGAAAGCGGATTTCGCCGCAGTGTGCCGCAGCACGTTGCTGATGCCCTCGGACACCATCTGGAACGCTTCCGTGGCGAGCTGCCCGTCGATCTGCGCCGAGACCTCGCACGCGACATCGACCACGATGCCGTAGAAGCGCGTCAATCGCTCGGAGTGCATCTGCACCGCCGCGGCGAGCGCCTCGCCCGGCATCTGCGTCCTCTCCCGGATCTGCCGCGTGTACTTGCGCAGGTCCTGCACCGTCATCCCGGCCATCTCCACGAGTTCCCCGATCCGGCGCGAAATCGGCTCGCGCTCCCCGGCTTCGCGCTGCAGCGCCTCGAGCGCGAGCTTCAGCCCGATGTAGGGCTGGATCGTCGTGTCGTGCAGGTCGCGCGCGATTGCGGCGCGCTCGTCCGATGCCGCCTTCCCGAAATGCTGCTCCGTCAGGACGATGTTCTCGAGCACTGCCGCCATGGCATCCAGGACCTGCGCCAAGAATTCGATCTCGATCGGCGGAAATCCGTGCCTCGCGGAGGCGACGAACAGCCTTCCGCGCGTGCTGCCGGGTCGTGCGTAGGGAACGGTGAGGAGCGCGCGCGCATCGAGCAGGTTCGCAAGCGCCTCGGACTCGGAAAGGAAGGCGTGCGACTTCACCTGCCCAACGAGGTCGATCGCGACGTGCCGGCGGATTCGCGGCAGCCACGACGCCCATCGCCCCCGGTAGCTCGCGCCGATCGTCTCCGGCAGCGCAAGCAGCGCACGTGCTGCGCTTTCGGTGATCGCGTTCGCGATCGAGCCCTGCCCCGGCTTCCTGCGCGAGGCCTGGTACAGGACGAAGCGGGGCGGATCGCCCGGGTGCTTCAGCACGAGAAGGCTCGAATCCGCCGCGTAAAAATCCAGCAGACGGTCGAGATTGCGTCCCACCACCTCGTCAAAGCCGAACCGCGCGTCCGCGACGTCGTTGACGTCCTTGAGCAGTCGCAGCCGACGCTTGAGCTTGATCTCGTAGCCGCCGAGGGAGGCGATCAGGTAGCCGAAGGCGAAGAGATAGGCGACGCGGGCCAGCGTGCGATGAAGCGCAAACAATTCCTTGTCAGGCGCGAAATACAGGCCCAACGCAAAGAACAGGACGATCGAAGCCGTCGTCACCGCGATCCCTTCCCGGAATCCCCAGGCGAGCGAGGCGATGAGGATCGGGTAGAAGAAAAAGTAGAAGAACAGGCTGTTCGCGCCTTCGGTGAGGGAGACCAGGCTGGTGAAGAAGACGATGTCGATCCAGTGCAGCGCTCGCGAGGGCGCCGGCCATCCGGACTGGTACGACACGAGCGCGACGACCGCGCTGTGGAGGCAGTAAAGCGTGAGCGAGCCGTAGGTCACCCGGGTGAATTCGCCCGGATCGACCTCTTCCAGCCAGAGGAGCGCCAGCGCGGTGAAGGCGAGCAGACAGCGCATCAGCACCAGCATGCGGGCGTCAACGGGCTCGACGTGCTTGCCGGGGCTCGACGAGAGGCCTGCGAGAGTTGGTTTAGCGGATGCGGACACGCGGGTCCCGTCGCCGTACGGGTGCATCGGTCAGGGGGTTGCTAATGGAGGCAGAGGCGCCGAACCGTGCCGCCGGCGTCTTCACGTCGCCGCGCAGCCTCGCATCGATGCTCTCGATTGCCGTGGGCGGCTCCGGTCAGGAAAGATGCAACCCCGCCGCATGCGCGGCGCGCGCGAGGCGCGCATCGCGGGTCGCGAGAGGTACGCCGCGCCGCTCCGCAAGTTCCAGATACGCGGCGTCGTAGGCGCTGATGCCGTGGCGCTCGCCCAGCTCGAACAGCCTGCGCGGCGGCACCGGCTGGCGGTCCACGCCCAGGGGCAGTCGTGCGGCGTGCTGAAACGCTGTTTCAGCCTGATGTCGGCTCAAGATCCTGCGCGCCACGAGGACCCGCAACACGTTCGCGAACTCGACTTCCCAGAGAGCCGGGACGAGCATCGACTCGCGCCTCGCGCGCTGGTTGCAGCGGCGCGTGTAGGCATTCGCCTGCGAAGGCACGAGCCAGGCGACCAGGACCGAGTTGTCGAGCGCGAACGCCACTACCCTCGGCCGGACTCGATCACCTTGCGCAGATTGAAACGCCGCGCTTTCACGGTTCTGGCGAAGGCGTCGATCTCATCGAACACCTTTGCGCGGCCGGGCGCGGCGCGAGAGCGCGCCGGAACCAGCTTCGCGACCGCCTTGCCGTGCCGCGTGATCGTGACCTCCATCCCCTGGGCAGCACGGTCCACGAGGTCGGACAGCTTCGCCTTGGCCTCGTAAATTCCGACTCGTTCCATGGGGCGATCTCCATTCTGGTTAGTCCAAATTCGATCATAGCACTGCGGTGCCGCCGGATCGTGGGCGCCGCTGCGAATCGTCTCATCGATCCGGACCGCCGAACACCGCCCGCCACAACCCCCGCACTGCCTCCACCTGTGCTGCCACCTGTTCCCCGGGCACCCTCGCGTACTGCGCGCCGTTCAGGCGCAGCGCGTGCTGGATGCGCCTGAATTCGCGATAGGCGTCGCGGCAGCGTTCCGCGAGTTCCGCCGGGATCAACCCGAGTTCGGCGGCAATCCGCAGCAGCGCGATGTTGCCGAGGTTCCCGGTCAGGCGCGGGTGCGCGTGCGAGTGCGCGAGCACGAGGAACTGGACGATGAACTCGAGGTCGATCATGCCGCCCGCGTCGTGCTTGACGTCGAAGAGATCGCTCCTGTTGGGGTGCGCGGCGTGCATCTTCCCGCGCATCGCGAGCACTTCCATCGCGAGCGATTCCGGGTCGCGCTCCCGCTTGAGGATCTTCAGGCGGATCGCTTCGAACTCCTCGCCGACTTTCGCGTCGCCCGCGCAGTAGCGCGCGCGGGTGAGCGCCTGGTGCTCCCAGACCCAGGCCGCTTCGTCCTGGTACTTCTCGAAACCCGAGACCGAAATCACGAGCAGCCCCTTGTCGCCCGAGGGGCGAAGGCGCAGGTCGGTGTCGAACAGCGCGCCCGAGGAGGTGCGCAGCGTGAGCCAGTTGTTCAGGCGCTGCGCGAGGCGGATGTAGTTCTCCTGCGCAACCTCGTCCTCGTCTGCGTAGAGGAAGATGATGTCGAGGTCGGAGGCGTAGCCGAGTTCCTTGCCGCCGAGCTTGCCGTAGCCGATCACCGCGAACCGCGGCGCTTCGCAGTGGCGCGCGCGTACCAGCCGCCACGCCTCTGCGATCGCGACGCCAATCACGCGGTCCGTGAGTTCCGACAGGTGATCGGCGAGTTTTTCCACGGTGAGCAGGCCCGCGAGGTCCTGTGCGAGCAGGCGGAACACCTGCCCCTGGTGGTGCTCGCGCAGCAGGTTCATCTGTCTTTCGGTGTCGCCCTGCGCCGCATCGAGCGCCGCGCGCAGCGCCGCTTCGAACGCCGGCCAATCGGGCGGCGAATAGAGCACCCGGTCATCGAGCAATTCGTCGAGCAACAACGGGTGCCGCGTCACGTACTCCGCGGCCCAGCTCGAGGCGCCGATCATCCGGGTGACGCGCTCGAGCGCTTCGGGCCGCTCGGCCAGCAGCGCGAGATACGCCGCGCGCCGCGCGATCGCCTCGATCAGGTCGATGCCGCGTGCGATGGTGGCGTCGGGATCCGGCGTGTCGGCGGCGGCCGCGGCGAGCGAAGGCACGAGCTGGTCGATCCGCCGGCGCGAATCTTCGGCGAGCGCCGAGTAACGCTGGCTTCGGCGCAGCGCGTCCGCCCGTGGATGTTCGGGCCACGCGGCGGGCGCACCTTCGGGCGCGGGGCCCGCGAGCACGTTCTGGAAATGGCGGGTCACGTTGGCGCGGACTTCTGCGAGGCGCGCTTCGAGCGCCGCCCAGTCGGGAAAGTCCGCCATGGAGGCGATGCGCGCGCGATCCTCTTCGTCCTCGGGCAACGTGTGCGTCTGCGCGTCGTCGAGATACTGCAGGCGGTGTTCGAGGCGCCGCAGGAAGTCGTAAGCGTCCGCGAGCGTTCGCGCGGCTTCCTCGGGAAGCAGCCGTCGTTCGCCGAGCGCAGCGAGCGCCTGCAGCGTCGGCCGGACCGCGAGCGTCGGATCGCGGCCGCCGCGCACCAGCTGGATCGCCTGCACCACGAACTCGATCTCGCGGATTCCGCCGGGGCCGAGCTTGACGTGGCCGGCGAGTTCGCGCCGCGCGACCTCGCGCCGCACTTCGGCGTGCAGTCCGCGCATCGCGGCGAGCGTGGCGAAATCGAGGTACTTGCGATAGACGAACGGCCGCACCACGGCGTCGAGTTCGTCGTGCCGCGCGCCGGTGATCGGGCGCGCCTTGATCCAGGCGTAGCGCTCCCAGGCCCGGCCCTGGGTGTAGAAGTAGGTCTCCAGCGCATCGAAGCTCGCGGCGATCGGACCCGACTCGCCGTAGGGTCTCAATCGCATGTCGACGCGGAACGAAAACCCCTCCGCAGTGATCTCAGAGAGAAGCGCGATGAGTTTGCGCCCGAGCCGCTCGAACTGCTCGTGCCCGCCGGAATCGTCGGGATAGACGAACACCAGATCGACGTCGGAGGACACGTTCAATTCGCGCCCGCCGAGCTTGCCCATGCCGACGACGACGAGTTGCCCGGGCGGGGCGCCGAGCGAGCGCTCGGCCCATTCGAGCGCACAGCGGATGGACGCGTCGGCGAGCGCGCTCATCGTCCCGCAGACTTCGGCGAGATCGGCCGCGCCCGAGAGGTCGCGCTGCATCACGCGCAACAGCACGCGCTGGCGCAGCCGGCGCAGCCGGCGCTTGAGCGCGGTTTCGTCGTCGGTTTCGGCGCCCCGGAGTCCGCCTGCGATCTCGTCGGCGCCGAAAGCCCGCGCCGCGTTGATTTCGGAAACGTACTCGGGGTGCGCCGCGAGTTGCTGCCCGGCGTACCGCGAAAGGCCGATTTTGCGAAGTGGATCCTGCATTTACGGATAGAATGCCCTGCCAAAAGGCGCCGATGCAAACGCAAACGCGAACCGGGATCAACCGGGCGCCGCTTTGGTTGCGCGCACTCGAAGTGTTTGCCTGGGGCGCGTTCTTCACCGGCGCGCTCACCCTTCTCGTCGCGCGCTACTGGCTGCTGCCCAATGTCGAGCGATACCGCGAGGATATCGTGTCTGCGGTTTCGCGTTCGCTCGGCCTGAAAGTGACGGTCGGGGTGATCGAGGCGGGATGGAGTGGCCTCAGACCGCAACTGCGGTTCACCGACGTGCGGGTGTTCGACCCGGACGGCCAGGAGGCGCTGGTTCTGCCCGAGGTCGAGAACGTGGTGTCCTGGCGCTCGCTCACCGACTGGGATCTGCGTCTTCACTCGCTCTCGATCCAGCGCCCGCGGCTGAAGCTGCGGCGCGACGCGCAGGGTGCGATCCACGTGGCCGGCATCCGGCTGACGCAGGAGGGCGGGGACGGGCGCCTCGCCGACTGGGTGCTCGCGCAGCGCGAGATCCAGATTCGCGACGCCGGCATCGAATGGCTGGACGAGCAGCGCGGCGCGCTGCCGCTCGCGCTCGAAGCGCTCGACTTCCGCCTGTACAACGACGGCGACACGCACGCGGTCGGCCTTTCGGCGCGGCCACCGCGTGAACTCGGAACCAGCCTCGAATTGCGTGCCGAGCTGATCGGCCGCTCGGTGACCGAACTCGCGGCGTGGAACGGGCGCCTGTTCGCCGAACTCGGCTACACCGATCTCGCCGGGTGGCGGTCGTGGGTCGATTACCCGCTCGACGTGAAGAAAGGGCAGGGGGCGCTGCGCGTATGGACGAGCCTCGAGCAGGGCCGTGTGACGCGCGCGACGGCGGACGTCGCGCTGACCGGCGCCGCGGTGCGTCTCGGCGCCGAGTTGCCGGTGCTCGAGGTGTCGTCGGTGCGCGGGCGCCTGCAGGGCAGGCAGACTGCCCAGGGCTACGAATTCGGCGTTCGCGGTCTGGCGCTCGAGGGCAAGCGCGGGGCGGCGATGCAGTCGACGAGTTTTCGCGTCACCTGGCAGCGCCCGGAGGCTGGCGGGGCGGAGCGCGGGTCGCTCGTTGCAGAGCAGATCGAACTGGCGCCGCTCGCGCATTTGGCCGAGTTCCTGCCGATTCCCGCGGACCTGAGAAAACTGCTCGCCGATCTCGCTCCGAAGGGCGAACTCGCCGATGCGCGGTTCGACTGGACGGGCGAGCTTCCCGCTGCGCTCACTTACAGCGCGCGCGCCCGGTTTTCAGGGCTCGGGATGAACGCCTGGGGCAAGGTGCCGGGATTTGCGGGCCTGACCGGGCGAATCGATGCGTCGGAAGCGAAGGGCAACCTGCGGCTCGCGTCGTCGAATCTCGAGATCGACCTGCCGGCGGTGTTTCCCGATCCGCGCATCGCGCTGCAGGCACTCGATGGCGAAGTGCAGTGGGACCGCAGGACCGGCGAGCCGCTGCAAATACGGATTCCCGGGCTGAGCTACTCGAACGAGCATTTCGCCGGCACCGCGTTCGGCACGTATCTGTACACGGGTGCCGGACCCGGGGCGATCAATCTCTCGGCGCAACTGATCCGCGCGGACGGACGGCACACCGCGAAATACCTGCCGCGCCCGGAAATTCTCGGCGCGGCGACGCGGGCATGGCTCGCGAGCGCGATTCTCGGCGGCCAGTCGAACGACGTGCGCCTGCACCTCAAGGGGGATTTGCGTGATTTTCCCTTTGTCGATGCCTCCAAGGGCCAGTTCCTCGTTGCCGCGCGCGTCAAGGACGGGGTGCTCGATTACGCCACCGGCTGGCCGCGGATCGAGGAGGTCAGCGCGGATTTGAAGTTCGAGGGCGACCGGATGGAAATCACGGGGCGCAGCGGAAAAATCCTCGGCACGGAAATGTCGGGCGTTCGCGTGGCGATTCCGAGCCTGCTCGCCGCACACACGGTGCTGAGCGTGAACGGGGTGGCGGAAGGGCCGACTGCGGAGTTCCTCGACTACATCCGGCGCAGCCCGGTGCGCCGCACGATCGACGGTCTGAGCGATTCCGTTCGCGCCGAGGGGCGCGGCCGCCTGCAACTCAGGCTCGACCTGCCGCTCGAAGACCTCGCGAAAACGCGCGTTGCCGGCGAATATCGCTTCAGCGGCAACACCATCGTGGTCGATTCGCGCCTGCCGCCCATCGAGCGCGCAGCGGGGCGGGTGAACTTCACCGAATCCTCGATGACCGTGAACGACGTGCGCGGCCAGCTCTTCGGCGGGCCGGTGGCGATTTCGGGAGGCAGCGGCCCGCAATCGGGCGTCACCATCGTGGCGAAAGGCGATGCGACGGTCGCGGGCATTGCGACGCTGTTCGACCATCCGTGGCGCACGCGGCTCGTCGGCGGCGCGCCGTACACCGCGACGGTGGCGGTGAGTGCAGGCCGCACGCAGATCACCTTCGAATCGCCGCTGCGCGGCGTCGCGAGCACGCTGCCGCCGCCGCTCTCGAAAGCTGCGGTGGACACGCTGCCGCTTCGCGCGGAAGTGTTTCCCGGCGCCGATCGCGATCGCATCACGCTCACCGTAGGATCGATCGTGGCCGCGGATTTCCATCGCGCGAAGCAGGGCGAGGCGATGACGCTGCAGCGCGCCGGCGTGCTGTTCGGCCCGGGCGCGGGTGAAGCGCCGCGCGTCCCCGAGCGCCGCGGTGTCGCGATCCAGGGCAGCCTGCGCTCGCTCGACCTGGATCGATGGCGGCCGTACCTCGGCGCCAGCGGTGGCGACGGGGCCACGAGCTTCGACGTCCGGATCGGCGAACTCGACATTCTCGGAAAGCGCCTGAACGAGGTCGCGGTGCGGGGCGCGGCCGAAGCCGCGAGCTGGAGCGCGAACCTGAACGCGAAGGAACTCGCGGGCGAACTTTCGTATCGCTCCGAGGGGCGCGGGCGGCTGATTGCGCGCATGAAGCACTTCAGCATTCCCGGGGATGCGCCGGGAGGGAACTACCCGGAACCCCCGGCCACGGCGAGCGCGGAATTGCCGGCGGTCGACCTGCTGGCGGAGAGCTTCACCTTCCGTGGCATGCGGCTTGGGCGAGTGGAGGTCGTGGCGCAGCACGAGGGCCCGGTCTGGCGCATCGAGAAATTCGGTGTCGTGAATCCGGAAGGCTCGCTGCAGGGGCGCGGCACGGTGCGCACGGGGGTGGCGCCGCGCACCGCGCTCGATCTGAAAGTCGAATCGAGTGACATCGGGAAACTCCTCGAGCGACTCGGATATCCGGATCGCGTCACCGGCGGCAAGGGAACGCTCGAGGGCAGGCTGGAGTGGAGCGGCGAGCCCACCGTGGTGAACTATGGCAGTCTCGCGGGCCAGCTCTCGCTGCACGCCGAGGGCGGGCAGTTTCCGCACCTGGACGCGGGGCTCGGGCGGCTGCTCTCGGCGGTGAGCCTCAATTTCGCGGAAGCCACCGCCAGGGGGTATCCGTTCGACACCATTTCGGGCGCGTTCACGCTGGCGCAAGGGGTGGCCCACTCCGACGATCTGAAGGTGAAGAGTTCGGCGGCGGAAGTGTCGATGAAGGGCGATGTCGATTTCGGCAGGGAAACGCAGAACCTGCTCGCGAAAGTCGTGCCGAGCATGCGGCGCGGGGTCACCACGATCGCGACCATCGTCAATCCAGCGGTCGCGATCGGCATGGCCGTGGGGCAGGCGGTGCTCAAGGACCCGATCGGGCAGATCTTTTCGGTGGAATACACGGTGAGCGGAAGCTGGAGCGAACCGAAAATGGAGAAGATCGTCCCTCCACCGCCGGCGGGCGGCGACTCTTCGTCGTCCTTCCTGCCGAGAAACTGATGCCGCACGCGCGCATCGCCGCGGTGCAAATGGTGTCGGCGCCGGAGGTGGCGCCGAATCTCGCCGCCGCGGCGCGCCTGGTCGCGCAGGCGGCCGGGAACGGCGCGGACCTCGTCGCACTGCCCGAGTATTTCTGCATCCTCGGCCGTCACGAGTCCGACAAGGTCCGCGTGCGCGAGCGTGACGGATCCGGCCCGATCCAGGATGCCCTTGCCGGGATGGCGCAACGCCATCGGCTTTGGCTCGTGGGCGGAACCGTTCCGATCGAGTGCGCGGATCCGGCGCGCGCGCGAAGCGCTTGCCTCGTGTTCGATCGCGACGGCCGCCGCGTGGCGCGCTACGACAAGATTCATCTCTTCACCTTCGACGCGGGCGACGAGCGCTACGACGAGGCGCGCAGCATCGAGCCGGGCGACACCCCGGTCGCGCTCGACAGCCCGTTCGGCAGGCTCGGGCTTTCGATCTGCTACGACCTGCGGTTTCCGGAGCTTTACCGCAGCGACCCGCCGGTCGATGTCTGGTTCGTTCCCTCTGCGTTCACCGCAACCACGGGCGCTGCGCACTGGGAAACCCTGCTGCGCGCGCGGGCGATCGAAAACCTCGCCTACGTGGTGGCGCCGGCCCAGGGCGGGCTGCACGCCAACGGGCGCCGCACCCATGGGCACACGCTGATCGCCGGTCCGTGGGGCGAGGTGCTCGCCGAGCAGGCCGAAGGCGAAGGCGTGGTGATTGCGGAGATCGACGCGAATCGGCTCGCGGAGGTGAGAAAATCCCTGCCGGTGCACTCCAACCGAAGGCTCGCCTGATGGATACCGACGTCCTCCGCGCAACCGCCGATGCCTGCCTGCTCGCGCCGCACGAACTCGCTTCGAACGAACTCGAGCGCGTGTTCGGAACGCTGTGCCGGCATCGCCTCGATTACGCCGACCTGTTCTTCCAGTATTCGCGCTCCGAGGGCTGGAGCCTCGAGGAGGGCATCGTCAAATCCGGCAGTTTCGCGATCCACCAGGGGGTGGGCGTGCGCGCCATCACCGGCGACAAGACCGCGCTCGCGCACTCCGACGAGATCAGCTACGAGGCGCTCGAGGACGCCGCGCGTGCAACGCGCGCGATCGCGCGCTCGGGCAGCGCGCGCCGCACGCGGATCGTGCCGCGGCAGCGGGTGCCGCGTCGCTACGAGCCGATCGACCCGCTCGCCTCGCTCCAAGCCGAGGACAAGGTCCGGATGCTCGAGAAACTCGAGCGCCTGTGCCGCAACCGCGACCCGCGTATCGTGCAGGTGATGGCGTCGCTTGGCGGCGAGTACGAAGTCGTGCTGATCGCGCGCTCCGATGGCGTAGTGGCTGCCGACGTGCGGCCGCTGGTGCGCTTGTCGCTGCAGGTGATCGCCGAGCAGGACGGCCGCCGCGAATCGGGCGTCGCCGGGGGCGGCGGGCGCACCGACTACGCGCACTTCACCGACGAAGTGCTGGCATCGTATGCCGAGCGCGCGGTCTCGCAGGCGCTGCTCAACCTGGAGGCGAAGCCCGCGCCCGCGGGCACCATGACCGTGGTGCTCGGCCCGGGGTGGCCGGGAATCCTGCTGCACGAAGCCATTGGGCACGGGCTGGAAGGCGATTTCAACCGCAAGGGCAGCTCGGCGTTTTCCGGCCGCATGGGCGAGCGCGTCGCCGCGCCCGGGGTGACGGTGATCGACGACGGCACGCTGCCGCAGCGGCGCGGATCGCTCACGGTGGACGACGAGGGCAATCCGGCGCAGTGCACGGTGCTGATCGAGGACGGCGTGCTGCGTGGCTACCTCCAGGACAGCCTCAATGCGCGCCTGATGAAAATGCCGCTCACCGGCAACGGGCGCCGCGAATCCTTTGCGCACCCGACCCTGCCGCGCATGACCAACACCTACATGCTCGCGGGGCCGCACGAGCCGGAGGAGATCCTCGCCAGCGTGCGCCGGGGCATCTACGCGGTGAGTTTCGGCGGCGGGCAGGTGGACATCACCAACGGCAAATTCGTGTTCTCCGCCTCCGAGGCGTGGCTGATCGAGGACGGCCGGCTCAAGCATCCGATTCGCGGCGCGACGCTGATCGGCAACGGTCCCGACGCGTTGACACGCGTCAGCATGATCGGCAACGACCTGCAACTCGATCCCGGCATCGGCACCTGCGGCAAGGACGGCCAGACCGTTCCGGTGGGCGTTGGCCAGCCGACGCTCAGAATCGAGGGGCTGACCGTGGGGGGGACGGGATGACATTCACGACGGAGGGAAGAGATGGCAACCAAGCAGAGGCATTGCGCGAGATGTAGCGATCTGCTCGAACCCGGGGTGCTGGGACGGGTGTCGGCGGGAGATTCCGATCTGAAGCTGCACGCGGTCGACCTGCCCGTCCTGAAGTGCGCCAAGGGGCACGCGGCGCCGGTGCATCGGGAATTCATGGTGTGGCTCATCCACGAACTGCGTGATCGCTGCGTGCCGAGCATTGCGGCCGGGGAACCGAAAGGGCTGCTGTTCAAGAAGTACCACTGCGCCTGTGGCGCGGAGCTTGCGGCGAAGCCCGGGCGCAACGGCAGTTTCTCCTTCGACCTCGCATACCCGGAATCCCCCGCGTTCAAGGTCGAATTCGAATTGCCGGTCTACAAATGCGGCGGCTGCGGCAAGGAGCAGGCGCGATCGGCGAAGGACCTCGCCGCGAACACGCCGATGACCATTGCGGCGCTCAACGACGCCGCGGGTTTCCCGCACAGCGGCTGATGGCGGACCTCGCGGCAAACGCGCCCCGGTTCCTGGCCGATGCGCAGGCGATTGCGGCGCAGGTTCCGGACGGCGCGTTCGTCGCGCTGCCTCCCGATTATTCGCTCGTCGCGGCGGAGGTCGTGCGCGCACTCGTGCGCCGTCGCGCGCGCGGGCTGCGGCTCCTCGGCGTGCCGGTCCTCGGATACGGCGCGGATCTGCTGATCGGTGCAGGCTGCGTCGAATCGGTGGAAACGAGCGCGGTTTCGCTCGGCGAAGCGGGACCTGCGCCGCGCTTCACCGAGGCCGTGGAATCGGGCGCGCTGCGCGTCGTCGATTCGACCTGCCCGATGGTCCACACGGGACTGCAGGCGACCGAGAAAGGCGTTCCCTTCATGCCGCTGCGCGGCGTGATCGGCTCCGACCTCGTCGCCGAGCGCAGCGACTGGAAGGTGATCCAGAACCCGCTGACTTCCGAGCCCGATCCGATCGTCCTCGCCGCCGCGATCGAGCCGGACATTGCGCTGTTCCATGCACGTTGGGCCGATCGATCGGGCAACGTCTGGATCGGGCGGCGGCGCGAACTGGCGACGATCGCGCACGCGTCGCGGCGCACCTATGTCACGTACGAAGAATTGCGCGATGGCGACATGCTGGAGGACGAGTTGCTCGCGCCCGGCGTGCTGTCCTCGGTTTACGTTACGGCGGCAGCGCCCGCGGCGCGCGGCGCCTGGCCGCTCGGGGTCGTGGATCTCTACGCGATCGACGACGCGCACCTCGCGCACTACGGCCGGGTCGCGCGCACGCGGGAAGGATTCGAGCGCTATCTGGAGGAGTTCGTATGGCGGAGTACGCGCGAGAGGAACTCCTCGCCTGCACCGTCGCACGCTTGATCGGGGAGGCGGCGCACGTCGCAGTCGGGGCGGCGTCGCCGATTCCGGCCACGGCTTGCGCGCTGCTGAAGGCGCAGGGGCGGTCGTTGCGGGTGTCGCTGCTGCACAAGCGCGCCGGCAATCCGTTCACCGAAGGTTCGCGCGAGCTTTTCGATCTCGCGGGCCAGGGCAGAATCGACGTGTTCTTTCTCGGCGCCGCGCAGATCGACGGCAGGGCGAACGTCAATCTGGTGCGCGCGGGCGGGCGCCGCTTTCCCGGATCCTTCGGCTCGGCGTTCATGTACTTCGCCGCGCGGCGCACGATCCTGTTTCGCGAGGAGCACAGCCCCCGCGTGCTGGTGCCGAAGGTGGATTTCGTCTCGGCACCGGGGGTGAGCGCGGCGGGGGTGTGGCGCCGCGGCGGGCCGCAGGCGCTCCTCACGGGGATGGCGCTGTTTCGCTGGCAGGCGGAGCGAACGAGATTCCGGCTGGAGAGCGCGCATCCGGGCCACGATTCGGCAGAAATCCGCGCGCGGACCGGATTCGACTACGATCTCGCGGAACCGCTCGCCTCGACGCCGACCCCGTCCGCAGGGGAACTCGCGCTGCTGCGCGGCCCCGTGGCGCGGGAGATTGCCGGGAACTACCCTGAATTTGCGCGCCGCGTCTGGGGGCGGGTCGCGCCGGTCTGACTTACATCAGCTCCGCAAATCGAAGCGAACGGCGCACCGCTTCGCGCCAGCGCGCCATGAGATCCGTGACGGCCTGGGCATTCATCTGCGGGAGGAAGCGCCGCTCGACCTCCCAGTTCGACGCCAGCACATCGCGCGAAGACCACAGGCCCGTGCCGAGCCCGGCCAGAGCCGCGGCACCGAGCGCCGTGGTCTCGACCACGCGCGGCCGCAGTACCGGAGCGCCCAGGATGTCGGCCTGAAACTGCATCAGCAGATCGTTCGCGGCTGCGCCGCCGTCGACGCGCAGCTCGCTGAGCTTCTCGCCCGAATCCAGCTGCATCGCCTGGAGAACGTCCGCGCTCTGGAAGGCGATCGATTCGAGCGCCGCGCGTGCAATGTGCGCGCGCGTGCTGCCACGGGTGAGGCCGATCAGCAAGCCGCGCGCGAACGGGTCCCAGTGCGGCGCACCCAGGCCGGTGAATCCCGGAACGAAGTAAACGCCGCCGTTATCCGGGACGCTCGCGGCGAGCGCCTCGATATCCGCCGCGGTGCGGAAGAAGTGCAGTTCGCTCCGCAGCCACTGGACGACCGAGCCCGCGGCGAACACGCTGCCTTCGAGCGCGTACTCCTTCTCGGTGTCGCGCGCATCGCGCGCCCGCCCGATCTGCGCGGCCGCAGTGCAGACCAGTCCGTTTGCCGAGATCACGGCGCGCTGCCCGGTGTGCATCAGCATGAAGCACCCGGTGCCGTAGGTGTTCTTCGCCATTCCCGCGCGGTGGCAGCCCTGCCCGAAGAGTGCCGCCTGCTGGTCGCCGGCAATTCCCGAAATCGGGATCGCCTCGCCGAGAAACTCCGGCGCCGCCATCCCGAAGACGTGCGCCGAGGGGTACACGTCGGGCAGGATCGGCCGCGGCACGCGCAGGATGCGCAGCAATTCGTCGTCCCAGTCCCCGGTGTGGATGTTGAACAGCATCGTGCGCGATGCGTTCGACGGATCGGTGACGTGCGTTCGGCTCTGCGACATCTGCCAGACGAGCCAGGTGTCGATCGTGCCGAAGGCGAGCTCGCCGCGTTCGGCGCGCGCGCGCGCGTTGGGGAGGTGATCGAGCAGCCAGCCGATCTTGGTCGCGGAGAAATACGGGTCGATCACGAGCCCGGTTTTTTCGCGGATGATCGTTTCGACGCCCGCCGAACGCAGCTCGGTGCATTGCCCCGCCGTACGGCGGTCCTGCCAGACGATGGCATTGTAGAGGGGCTCGCCGGTCTGGCGATCCCAGATCAGGGTGGTTTCGCGCTGGTTGGCGATTCCGATGCCGCGCAGCTCGGTCGGCTCGATGCCGGCCTTCTCGACGGCCTCTCGCGCGACGTCGCGCTGGCTGTGCCAGATCTCCATCGCGTCGTGCTCGACCCAGCCGGGTTGCGGAAAATACTGGTGGAATTCACGCTGCGCGGAGGCGATCGGCGCGCCCTGCTCGCTGAACACGATGGCACGGGAACTCGTGGTGCCCTGGTCCAGCGCGAGAATGCACGACATGGGGCAATTCTAGCAGGGGCCAAATGCTAGAATGCGCGCCCCTATGCCGTTGCCTGTCTCGGAGATTTCGCGCGAACTCGCGCACACGCGGCGCCTGCGTTTCGAGGGCTACAAGCGCGCCGACGGCCTCTGGGACATCGAGGGCCAGCTCCACGACGTCAAGAGCCACGACTACGCGCTCAAGACCGGCGTGCGGCGCGCCGGGCAGCCGGTGCACGAGATGTGGCTGCGCATGACGATCGACGCGAACTTCAACGTGCGCGACGTGGTGGCGGTCTCCGATGCCTACCCCTACGCCGGGGGCTGCGAGAATTTCGGCGACGTCTACCGGAGCCTCATCGGGCTCAATCTGCTGCAGGGCTTCAGCCGCTCGGTCCGGGAGCGCGTCGGCGGGGTGCTCGGCTGCACGCATCTCACCGAGATGCTCGGCGGTTTTCCGACGGCCGCGATCCAGACGCTTGCCGGCGAGATGAAGGAGGAACGCGAGGACGGGTCGAAGCCCTTCCAGCTCGACGCCTGCCATGCGCTGGACACCACCGGCAGCACGGTGCAAAGGCTCTATCCGAAGTGGTACGTGGGCGAGAGGAAACTCAGCGCATGAAGATTCACGAGTATCAGGCGAAGGCACTGCTGCGCAAGTTCGACGTTGCGACGCCACGCGGTTTCGCGTGCTTCAGCGTGGACGAGGCGCTCGAGGCGGCGCGCAAGCTCGGCGGCGGCGTCTGGGCGGTCAAGGCGCAGATTCACGCAGGCGGGCGCGGCAAGGGCGGCGGCGTGAAGGTCGCGCGATCGCTCGACGAGGTGCGCGAAAAGGCGCGCCAGATTCTCGGGATGCAGCTGGTGACGCACCAGACCGGCCCCGGCGGACAGAAGGTTCGGCGCCTGCTGGTCGAGGAAGGCGCGGACATCCGCAAGGAACTGTACGTCGGCATGATCGTCGACCGGCAGACGCAGCGCGTGTGCCTGATGGCCTCCTCCGAAGGCGGGATGGACATCGAGGAGGTCGCGGCCAGGCACCCGGAGAAGATCCACAAGGTGTTCATCGACCCGGCCGCCGGGCTCGCCGCGGAACCGGCGGCGGAGGTGGCGCGCCGCATCGGCGTGCCGGAGGCGGCAAATTCGCAGGCTGCGGCGCTGCTGCAGGCGCTGTACCGCTGTTTCGACCAGACCGACGCGTCGCTCGCTGAAATCAACCCGCTCATCGTCAGCGGCGACGGCCGCGTGGTCGCGCTCGACGCGAAACTCAATTTCGACGACAACGCGCTCTATCGCCACCCGGAAATCGTGGCGCTGCGCGACCTCGACGAAGAGGACCCGCTCGAGATCGAGGCCTCCAGGCACGATCTTTCGTACATTTCGCTGGAGGGCAACATCGGCTGCATGGTGAACGGCGCCGGCCTCGCGATGGCGACCATGGACACGATCAAGCTGTTCGGCGGCGAGCCGGCCAACTTTCTCGACGTCGGCGGCGGCGCCACCGCGGAGAAGGTGACCGCGGCGTTCAAGATCATGCTGTCGAACGCGCGGGTCAAGGCGATCCTGGTGAACATCTTCGGCGGCATCATGAAGTGCGACACCATCGCCGCCGGGATCGTGGCCGCCGCGCGCGAAGTGAAACTCTCGGTGCCGCTGGTGGTGCGGATGAAAGGCACCAACGAGGAGATCGGCCGCAAGATCCTCGCCGACTCGGGGTTGCCGATCATCTCGGCGGAGAACATGGGCGAGGCGGGCCGGAAGGCGGTCCAGGCGGTGAAGGCGGTCACCTCCGCCAGGCGTGCGGTGAAGCGGCCTGCGCCTGCGCGCGCGAAAAAGGCGCGCGCGAAAAAGGCGCCCGGGAAGAACGCGGCGGCGAAGTCGAAACCGCGTTCGAAGGCGAAGCCGAAGCCCGAACGAAAACGCGCGAAGCGAACCTCGGCGCGGGGCGCGAAGGGAAAGAAGAAATGAGCATCCTCATCAATCGCAGCACCCGCGTCGTCACGCAGGGCATCACCGGCAACACGGGACAGTTCCACACACGGGCAAGCCGCGAATACGCCGACGGGCGGAAGTGCTACGTCGCGGGGGTCAACCCGAAGCGCGCCGGCGAGGATTTCGAGGGCCTCCCGATTTTCGGGTCGGTGCGCGAGGCGAAGGCGCAAACGGGCGCAAACGTGTCCGTCGTGTACGTTCCTCCGGCCGGCGCAGCGGGCGCGATCTGGGAGGCGGTCGAGGCGGATCTCGATCTCGTGATCTGCATCACCGAGGGGATCCCGGTGCGCGACATGGTGGCCGTGCGCGACCGCATGAAAAAGGAGAGCCGCAGGACGCTGCTCCTCGGGCCCAACTGCCCCGGGGTCATCACGCCCGGCGAATTGAAAATCGGGATCATGCCCGGGCACATCCATCGCGAAGGCCGGGTCGGCGTCGTGTCGCGCTCGGGCACGCTCACCTACGAGGCCGTGGCCCAGCTCACCGAACTGGGCATCGGGCAGTCGAGCGCGGTCGGCATCGGCGGCGATCCGGTGAACGGACTCAAGCACCTCGAGGTGCTGCAACTGTTCAACGACGATCCCGGCACCGATGCGGTGGTGATGATCGGCGAGATCGGCGGTTCCGACGAGGAGACCGCGGCGCACTGGGCGAAGCAGAACATGAGAAAGCCGGTGGTCGGTTTCATCGCCGGCGTGACCGCGCCGCCGGGAAAGCGCATGGGCCACGCGGGTGCGATCATCTCGGGCGGCAAGGGCACGGCCCAGGAAAAGCTCGCGGTGATGGAAGCGTGCGGAATCCGCGTCACGCGAAATCCCGCCGAGATGGGCCGCACGCTCAGGTCGGTCCTGCGCTAACCGGGCCGCTTCCTTGTCCGCAGTTCCGATCGGTGGCCGCACTGAGGCCACCCTCTGGGCGGTGTTGCCCTACGCGGCGACGATCTTCGTGTCGTCGTTCCTGCTGTTCCTGGTGCAGCCGATCATCGCCAAGCAGATCCTGCCGTGGTTCGGCGGTTCGGCGGCAGTGTGGACCACCTGCCTGGTGTTCTTTCAGACCACGCTGCTCGCGGGCTATGCCTACGCGGACCTGGGCACGCGCCTCGGCCCGCGCCGCCAGGCGTTGCTGCACGTTGCGCTCCTCGCGGCGTCGCTTGCGTTCCTGCCGATTCTCGCCTCCGCGGGCTGGAAGCCCCGGGGCGACGAGGCGCCGATCGCGGCCATCCTCGCGCTGCTCGCCGCGACCATCGGCCTGCCGTACTTTCTGCTTTCGACGACCACGCCGCTGCTGCAGGCCTGGTACTGGCGGCGTTTCGAAAGCGCGGTGCCCTACCGGCTGTTCGCGCTCTCGAATTTCGCTTCGCTCACCGCGCTGCTCGGGTTCCCGATCCTGTTCGAGCCGGCGCTGACCCTGCCGCAACTGGGTTGGCTCTGGTCCGGGCTGTACGTCGTTCTGGTCGCGCTGTGCGCGAGCATCGCGTGGCGCTCGGTCGGCGTTTTTCCGTCGGTTGCGCCGGCCGCGTCGACGCACGTGGCGCCACCGCAGCTTCGCGCCCAACTGAGCTGGTTTGCGCTGTCCGCCATGGGCTCGGTGATGCTGCTCGCGACGACCAACCACGTCACGCAGAACATCGCGAGCGTTCCCTTTCTGTGGGTGCTGCCGCTGTCGCTTTACCTGGTGAGCTTCATCCTGGCGTTCGACCACCCGCGCTGGTACCGGCGCGCCGTGTTCGTTCCGGCGCTCGCGGTCCTTGCGCCGGCGATGGCCTGGACCATGAATTCGCTCGACCTGTGGGTCGCGGTGCCGGTGTACCTGGCGGGGCTGTTTGCGGCGTGCATGTGGTGCCACGGCGAACTCGCGCTGCTCAGGCCCGATCCGCGCCACCTGACCCGCTTCTACCTGATGCTCGCGCTCGGCGGCGCGGCAGGCGCGGTGCTCGTCGCCATCGTGGCGCCGCTCGTGCTGCACGGCTACTTCGAGCACGGCATCGCGCTCGTTGCGCTTGCGCTGCTCGCGTTCGCGCGGTTCCGGGGCGTCCTGCGCGTTGCGGGCCTCGCGGTGCTCGCGGTGACCACGGCGTTCGTCGGGCGCGGCATCGCGGACTACGTGCATGACGTCCGCGTCATGGAGCGCGATTTCTACGGCGTGGTGCGCACGCGCGATCATGCGAAGCCGGTGCCCTATCGCGCGATGTACCACGGCTCGATCATGCACGGCGGGCAGCTGCTCGGCCGCGAATTCCGCAACCGGCCGAGCGACTATTTCGGCCCCGACACCGGGTACGGAAGAACCTTTCGCAGCCTGCGCGCGATTCGCCCGGGCGAATCGCTCAAGGTCGGCATCATCGGGCTTGGCGCGGGCGTGATCGCGGCCTACGGTCGCAAGGGCGACGAGTTCGTGTTCTACGAGATCAGTCCGCGCGTGGTGGAAATCGCGGAACGCGAGTTCACGTTTCTGAAGGAAGGCGCGGCGAAGTCATCGGTGGTGCTGGGTGACGGGCGCCTGTCGCTCGAGCGCGACGTCTCGAGGGCCTACGACGTGATCGGCGTCGACGCCTTCTCGGGCGACTCGATCCCGATGCACCTCATCACGCGCGAAGCGATGGCGCTGTACGTCAAGCACCTCAGGCCCGAGGGCGTGATCGTGTTCCAGGCGACCAACCGGTTCGTCAACCTCATGCCGGTGGTCAAGCGCCTCGCCACCGAGTTCGGATTCGAGGCCGTGCTGGTGTCGGACTGGCCCGGGGACACGGAGGACGCCGACTACTGGTATTCCTCGACCGACCAGGTGATCGTGACGCGCAACCGGGCGCTGCTCGAAGCGCCGGCGCTGAAAGATGCGGCCGCGCCTATCGCCGACCGGCCCGAGCTGCCGACCTTCACCGATGCGCACTACAACCTGCTCAGGATCCTGAAGTAGCCGCTCGGTTCGTCAGGCTTGTTCGCCGTCGACCGCGTCGGGGGACGGCGCTGCACCGCCGCCCGGGGCGAGGTCGGGTTCGCCGCAGGCTCTGAGGATTTCCGCGCGCACGGCACCGCGCAATTCCAGCGCCGCACTCCAGTCGTCGCCCTTGGGCGAGATCGGCGCACCGACGGACACTGCCACCGCGGATCGGCGCAGGTACCAGGTGCCGTCGCGCAGCGCCGAGCGCACGCCGCGCAGCGCCACCGGCACGACCGGAACGCCGGCCTGCGCCGCGGCGAGGAAGGCGCCGGTGCGAAACGGCATCAGGCCCGTGGTGCGCTTGAGCGTGCCTTCCGGAAACACGATCAGCGAGGCACCCCCGCGTGCGGCCTGCGCGAGTTCGCCCGCGTGCCCGGCGCTTTTCGCAAGGTCGAAGCGCTCGATGAAGCGCGTGCCGAACCCCGCGAGCAGCGTCCGCATCAGGACGTTGGCCTCGAACTCGCGCTTGGCGATGAACGCGTAGCCGCGATATTCGAGCAGCGAAAGGATCACCACCGCGTCGAGGTAACTCGTGTGGTTCACCGCGAGCACCACGGGTTTACTCTGGCGCAGGTTCTCGAGCCCGCGGACGACGACCGGAATTCCCGAGAGGCGCAGAAACCAGCGCGACACCGCGCTTCCCACGGTCCAGCAGACGCGCGCCGGCGCAGCCGCCGCGGCGGCGAATGCAAACGGAAACAGCGCGCCGAAGACGAGGTAACCACGCAAGGCGAACAGCGCCCCTTGCGCCGCGCGCAGTCCGCGTCGCAGTTGCGGCGCGGCGCCGGCGAGCACCAGGCGGACGAACTGCAGCCACACCGCCTGCGGCTTCACCGACGCGGGACCGCGCTCGTAGAATTCGCGCGCCGCGACGCGGCGGATCTTGCCGCTCGAAGTCTTGGGCACCGTCGCCGGCGGCGCGAGCACGATGTCGTCGGCCGGCGCGCCGATCAGGCTCACCGCGAGGTCGTTGATCATGCGCTTGAGGTCGTCGTGGCGCGAGTCATCCCGGTCGCGCATCTCGGCAAGCACCACCACGCGCTCGGTGCCGCTCATCGTGTCCTTGCTGCCGAACACGGCGACGCAGCCTCGGCGCACGCCGGCGAGGTCGCCCACCGCATGCTCCAGTTCGTAAGGGCTGATGTTGCGCCCGCCGCGGATGATGATGTCCTTCTCGCGCCCGGTGATGTAGACCATGCCGTCGGAGAGGTAGGCGCGGTCGCCCGTGTTCACCCAGTCGCCCGCGAACAGGCTCTTGGTCGCCTCGGGATTGCGGTAATAGCCCGAGGTGGCGGATGCGCCGCGGAACTGCAGCAGCCCTTCCTGGCGGTCCGGCAATTCGAGTCCGGCCGAATCGACCACGCGCAGATCGTGATTCTCGATCACGTGGCCGCAGCCGACGACCTTGAGCGGGGAGGGATCGTCCGGTTGCGCGAGCACCGCTTCGCCGGTGCGCGAGAAGGCGAGGCGATCGAGCGCATCCATCCGCCACGGTTCGCCCGGCGTGGTGAACGATACGCCCACGGTGCACTCGGCGAGTCCGTAAACCGGCGAAATCGAGTTCCTTTTGAAACCCCACCGTCCGAACCGCTCGACGAACGCCGTGATGGTCTCCGGGCTCACCGGCTCGGCGCCGTTGAACGCGAACCGCCAGGAGGAGAGGTCGATGCCTTCCATGTCCTCGTCGGCGATGCGGCGCAGGCACAGTTCGTAGGAAAAATTCGGTCCGCCCGAAATCGTCCCCCGGTGTCGATGGATCGCGCGCATCCAGCTCGCCGGGCGCGACAGGAACGCGAGCGGCGACATCAGCACCACCGGAAAGCCGAGATACATGGTGGCGAAGCACCCGCCGATCAGTCCCATGTCGTGATACAGGGGCAGCCAGCTCACGAACACGTCCGAGGAACTGGTGAGCGCCGCCTTGCCCATCGCCTGGACGTTGACGAGCAGATTTTCGTGCGTCAACACCACGCCCTTGGGATTTCCCGTGCTCCCCGAGGTGTACTGCAGGAAACCGATGTCGCCCGGCTTGCCGCGCACCGGCGAGAATCCGGCAGCGCCGCCTTCCAGGTCGGAGGGCATCATCACCAGCTGCAGGCTCTCCACCTGCGCGCGCAGCAGGTACGCCAGCGCCTTCGCTTCCGGGATCGTGATCATGATCGTCGCGCCGGCGCTCTTCAGGATGCCGACGTGGCGCGTCATGTGGTCCTCGATCGTCGTCAGCCGGGCCGGCGGATACAGCGGGACCGGAACGCCGCCCGCGAGCAGGACGCCGTAAAACGAATACAGGTATTCCTTGCAGGTCGGCAGCATGATCGCGACCATCTGCCCGGGCTGCAGGCCCGCAGCCGCGAGGTGCGCGGCATAGCCGAGCGCGCCTTCCCACAAGGCGCGGTAGGTGATCGGATGTTCCGCGCCTTCCTCGTACAGGTGCACCGTGAGGCGGTCGGGCTGGCGCTCGAGGTGATATTCGAGCGCCTCGGTGAGGGTCTGCGCATGGCGCGGCGGGCGCACGCTTTCGGATTGAACGAGGCTGGCGACGCTCACGTCTGCGGCGCGCGGGGCATGTCCCGCGCTCCCCAGGAGAAAGCGCAGCAGGTCGCGCGGGGTTTCGCTGGTGCCGAGCGCCTGCTCGGGCAGGCTGGTGGAGAACTCGCGCTCCAGGCGCAGCACGAGTTCGACCCGGGCGAGGCTGTCGAGCCCGATTTCGCGCTCGAGCGAGCTGTCCAGTCCGACGTCGGAGTCGAACTTCGGATGCGCTTCGCGCGCGACCTCGGCGACGAGCGCGAGCAGCCGCTCGGGGCTGATCTCCTTTGGCGTTTGCGTCATCGTGGGCGTGGCCGCGAGTGTACACTTGACGAGCCGCGCGACCTTGCGCGGTACAGGGTCAACGAGATGGCGACGGAAATTCCAGTGCTGAAGCTAGGCCCGGTCAGCGTTCATTTCGGCGAAAAGTCGGGCAAGTATCCGGACGGCAACCAGGTGCTGGTGCGCGGCGCCGACACGCTTGCCGCCTTCGATACGCCGCTGGTGGCGAACCGCCTCGACGGCGAATTGCTCGCCGCCGACCTGGTGGTGCTCGGGCACATGCACGAGGACCACGCGGCGGGACTGCACCGCCTGGGCCGGGCGCGCGTGTACGCGCACGAGGCGGACGTCGATGCGGCGCGCAGCTGGAACGGGCTCGCGAAGCACTATGGTTACCGGCCCGAGGTGCTCGAACGCATGCGCGCGAAAATCGAGCGCGATTTCCACTACGTGCCGCGACCCGACGCGATCGCGTATCCCGACGGCGCGTCCTGGGACCTCGGCGGCGGGGTCAGCGTGCGCGCGGTCCACATGCCGGGACACACGAGCGGGCATTGCGTGCTGTTGGTCGAGCCGGGCGCGATCGCGTTCATCGGCGACATCGATCTGTCCTCGTTCGGCCCGTATTACGGCGACGCGACCTCCAGCCTCGCCGAATTCCGGCGCACGCTCGAAGCCGTGAAGGACCTGCCGGCGCGAACCTGGATCACCTCGCACCACAAGGGCGTCGTTACCGACCGCGAGACGTTTCTTGCGCTTCTCGCCGCGTTCGGCGCCCGGCTCGACGCCCGCGAACAGGCGATCGTCGCCTGCCTGCGGGAGTCGCCGTCGACGCTCGAGGAACTGGTTGCGCACCGGTTCGTCTATCCGCGCCACGCCGACGACCTGTATTACGCGGATGCCGAGCGGCGATGCATCGAGCAGCACCTCGAGGAACTGGCGCGAGCGGGCCGCGTGATCGAGGAAGGTGCCCGCTGGCGCGCTTGACCGCAGTCAAGCAATATCGCGGGCAGTGCGCAGGATAATCCACGCCGAGATGAAAATCCGTTCGACTCCGAAGGGCCGCTCGACCGATCCGAAGGCGCTCGAAGAAGTGCGCGCGCTGCTGGGCGCCGAGCCAAGACGCCGCGAACTGCTGATCGAGCACCTGCACCGGCTGCAGGACCGCTATGGCCAGCTTTCCGCTGCGCATCTGGCCGCGCTCGCCGCGGAAATGCGCCTGTCGCTTGCCGAGGTCTACGAAGTCGCGACCTTCTATCACCACTTCGACGTCGTGAAGGAAGGCGAAGACGCGATCCCCGCGCTGACGGTACGCGTGTGCGACTCGATCGCGTGCGAGCTCGCCGGCGCGCAATCGCTCCTGAAAAGACTTCCCGGGATTCTCGGGCGCGAGGTGAGGGTCGTTGCGGCGCCGTGCGTAGGACGCTGCGACCAGGCGCCGGTCGCGGTCGTGCACCAGAACCCGATCGGCCCGGCAACTCCGGAAGCGGTGCGCCAGGCGGTGAACCAGGGCGCGACGCGCTGCGCGCTGCCCAATTCCCTGGGCTACGCGAAATACCGCGGCACGGGCGGCTACCGGTTGATCGCCGATTGCCTCGCCGGCCGGCGCACCCGCGACGAAATCACGCGCATCCTCGAGGATTCGGGGCTGCGGGGGCTCGGCGGCGCGGGATTTCCGGTCGGGCGAAAGTGGCGCATCGTCGCGGCCGAGCCCGAGCCGCGCCTGATGGCGGTCAACATCGACGAAGGCGAACCCGGAACGTTCAAGGACCGCGTGTTTCTGGAGCGCGATCCGCACCGGTTTCTCGAGGGCATGCTGGTCGCCGCGTGGTGCGCGGGGGTGGGCGAGATCTACATCTATCTTCGCGACGAGTATGCCGGTTGCCGCGCGATGCTCGAGCGCGAACTCGCGCGGCTGCGGCGCGATCCGCCTTGCGCGCTGCCGCCGATCAGCCTTCGGCGCGGTGCGGGGGCGTACATCTGCGGCGAAGAGTCCGCCATGATCGAGTCGATCGAAGGCAAGCGCGGCATGCCGCGGCTGCGGCCGCCGTACGTCGCGCAGGTCGGACTGTTCGGCCGGCCGACGCTCGAGCACAACATGGAAAGCGTCTACTGGGTGCGGGAAATCGTCGAGCGCGGCGCGGCGTGGTTCGCGGGGCACGGCCGGCGCGAGCGCAAGGGCCTGCGCGCGTTCTCGGTGTCCGGGCGGGTGAGGAACCCCGGCGTGCACCTCGCGCCCGCAGGCATCTCGGTGCGCGAACTGATCGAGGAGTATTGCGGCGGCATGCAGGAGGGCCACAGCTTCCATGCGTACCTGCCCGGCGGCGCCTCGGGCGGCATCCTGCCCGCGACCCTGGGCGACCTCGCGCTCGATTTCGACACGCTTCAGCCGCACGGCTGCTTCATCGGGTCGGCGGCGATCGTGGTGCTCTCGCAGCGCGACAGGGCCTCGGACGCGGCGCGCAACCTGATGCGGTTTTTCCGCGACGAGTCCTGCGGGCAGTGCACGCCGTGCCGCGTCGGCACGGCGAAGGCGCTCGCGCTGATGCAGGCACCGCGCTGGAACCAGCCGCTGCTCAACGAACTTTCGCAGGCGATGATGGATGCCTCGATCTGCGGCCTCGGCCAGGCGGCGCCCAACCCGGCGCTCAGCGTCATGAAGCACTTTTCGCGCGAGGTGTCGTGACATGACGGTTGCGTTCAAGCTGGACGGCCGCGAGATCGCCGCCGAGCCCGCGGAGACCATTCTGGAAGCCGCGCGGCGCCACGGCATCGAGGTTCCGCACCTGTGCTACGCGCCGGGACTGCGCCCCGACGGCAACTGCCGCGCCTGCGTGGTCGAAGTGAAGGGCGAACGGGTGCTCGCCGCGTCCTGCTGCCGCAAGCCCACCGCCGGCATGGACGTGAGCACGGCGAGCCCGCGCGCAAGAGCGTCGCAGAAGATGGTGCTCGAGCTGCTGCTCGCCGACATGCCGAAGGAGGCGCGCAGTCCGAACTCCGAACTCGAGCTCTGGGCGAAACGCCTCCAGGTCGGTTCGCCGCGCTTTGCGCCGCGCTCGCAGCCGCCGCGCGACGTTTCGCATTCCGCCATCGCGGTCAATCTCGACGCCTGCATCCAGTGCACGCGCTGCCTGCGCGCCTGCCGCGAAGAGCAGGTCAACGACGTCATCGGCTACGCGTTCCGCGGCGAGCACTCGAAGATCGTGTTCGATTTCGACGACCCGATGGGCGCGAGCACCTGCGTCGCCTGCGGCGAGTGCGTGCAGGCCTGCCCCACGGGCGCGTTGATGCCGGCGCGCGGCGCCGGGATGCAGAAAATCGATCGCGAAGTCGATTCCGTATGCCCGTTTTGCGGTGTGGGCTGCCAGCTCACCTACCACGTGAAGGACAACGTCATTGCGTTCGTGACGGGCCGCGACGGGCCGTCGAACCACGGGCGGCTGTGCGTGAAGGGCCGCTATGGTTTCGATTACGCGCACCATCCGCACCGGCTGACGAAGCCGTTGCTGCGGAAGGCGGGGGCGAAGAAATCCGCCGACGCGACGCTCGACCCGGCGCGCTGGCAGGACGTGTTCCGCGAAGCAAGCTGGGAGGAGGCGCTCGAGCGCGCCGCGGCCGGACTGAAGAGGATCCGGGACGCAGACCGCGCCGCGCTCGCCGGGTTCGGCTCGGCGAAAGGCTCGAACGAGGAGGCCTACCTCTTCCAGAAACTCGTTCGCACCGGGTTCGGCAGCAACAACGTCGATCACTGCACGCGGCTGTGCCACGCCTCCTCGGTGGCGGCGCTGATGGAGGGACTGAATTCGGGCGCGGTGTCGAACCAGGTCAGCGACGTGCTGAAGGCGGAGGTGATCTTCCTGATCGGTGCCAATCCGACCGTGAACCACCCGGTCGCGGCGACCTGGATCAAGAACGCGGTCAAGCAGGGCGTAAAGCTGGTGCTCGCGGACCCGCGCCGCACCGAACTCGCGCGCTTCGCGACGCACGTGCTGCAGTTCAAGCCCGACACCGACGTCGCGCTGCTCAATGCGATGCTGCACACGATCGTCACCGAAGGGCTCGCGAACGAAGCATTCATCCGCGACCGCACTTCCGGCTACGAGGCGCTGCAGGAGAACCTGAAGCGCTTTTCGCCCGAGGCGATGGCGCCGATCTGCGGCGTCCCCGCGAAGACCATCCGCGAGGTGGCGCGGCTCTACGCGAGCTCGCGCGGCTCGATGATCCTGTGGGGCATGGGGATATCGCAGCACGTGCACGGCACCGACAACGCGAGGTGCCTGATCGCGCTCGCGCTCGCGACCGGCCAGATCGGCCGGCCGGGCACCGGATTGCACCCGCTGCGCGGGCAGAACAACGTGCAAGGGGCTTCCGACTCGGGCCTGATCCCGATGGTGTTCCCGGACTACCAGCGCGTCGACAACGCCGACGCCCTGCGGCGTTTCGAGACGCTCTGGGGAGCGAAGCTCGACCCGAAACCCGGCCTCACGGTGGTCGAGATCGTCAACGCCGCCTACGACGGCCGGATCCGCGGCATGTACATCATGGGCGAGAACCCGGCGATGTCGGATCCCGAGGCGGCGCACGCGCGCGAGGGGCTCGCGCGCCTCGAACACCTCGTGGTCCAGGACATCTTTCTCACTGAAACGGCGGCGCTCGCCGACGTGGTCCTGCCCGCGACCGCCTGGCCGGAGAAGGCCGGCACGGTGACCAACACCGATCGCATGGTGCAGCTCGGCCGTCCGGCGATCGCGCCTCCGGGCGAGGCGAAGGAAGACCTCTGGATCATCAACCAGATCGCAAGGCGCCTCGGCCTGGAGTGGAACTACGCGCATCCGCGCGAGGTGTTCGAGGAGATGCGCAAGGGCATGAATTCGATTGCCGGAATCACCTGGGCGCGGCTGGAGCGCGATTCCGTGGTGACCTACCCTTGCCCGAACGAAGGCGACCCGGGGCAGCCGGTGGTGTTCGTGGATTCGTTTCCGACGGCGAGCGGCCGCGCGCGGTTCGTCCCTGCGACGGACCTCATTCCCGCCAACGAGCGGCCCGATCGGAACTACCCGATGGTGCTCATCACCGGCCGACAGCTCGAGCACTGGCATACCGGCGCCATGACGCGCCGCTCGGGCGTGCTCGATGCAATCGAGCCGGAACCGGTGGCGTCGTTTCATCCGCTCGATCTCGCGGCGCTGAAGGCGAGCCCCGGTGACCTCGTCACGGTCGAATCGCGTCGCGGCCGGATTGCGCTCTATGCGCGCGCCGATGGGATCACGCCGCGCGGCGTCGTGTTCATCCCGTTCGCGTTCCACGAAGCCGCGGCCAACCTGCTCACCAATCCGGCGCTGGATCCGATTGGCAAGATCCCCGAGTTCAAGTACTGCGCGGTGCGCGCGACCCGGGGCGGCACGCGTCCTGCGGATCCGGGATATGGAAAGGGGCGCGCGCTGGCGGAAATCGAGGGATAGCGCGAATTTGAATTTCCATGAATCTCCGTTTTTTGGTGGGATCGCCGTGCGATCCCACCAAAAAACGGAGACCGGGGACGTCAAATTCTCCCCGCGCGATTGCCGTGGGCGAGGTTTCTTTTCGCCTGCAGCACGCCACCCGCGCTTGACCGCGGTCAAGGCCCGGCGCGACAGGCCGAATGGACAATGGCGCCCCAATTGAAGGAGGACAAGAATGCCGTCGGACATCGAGATTGCGCAGGCTGCGAAACTGCAGCGAATTTCCAAGGTCGCACTCGCCAGGCTCGGCATCGCCGAGGAGCATCTCGAGCCCTACGGCCATTTCAAGGCCAAGGTCTCGCTCGAATACGTCGATTCGCTGAAGGCGCGCCCGGACGGCAAGCTGATCCTGGTGACCGCGATCAGCCCGACGCCCGCGGGCGAGGGCAAGACGACGACCACGGTCGGCCTGGGCGACGCGCTGAACCACATCGGGAAGAAGGCCGTGATCTGCCTGCGGGAGCCCTCGCTCGGGCCGGTGTTCGGCGTCAAGGGCGGCGCGGCCGGAGGCGGCTACGCGCAGGTGGTGCCGATGGAGGACATCAACCTGCACTTCACCGGCGACTTCTCCGCGATCGCGCTGGCCAACAACCTGCTCGCGGCGTTGATCGACAACCACATCAGCCACGGCAACGAACTGGGCATCGATCTGCGCCGCATCCAGTGGAAGCGCGTGGTCGACATGAACGATCGCGCGCTGCGCGACATCGTGGTCGCGCTCGGCGGCACCGCCAACGGCTATCCGCGCGAAGACGGCTTCGACATCGTCGTCGCCTCCGAGGTGATGGCGATTTTCTGCCTGTCCACGTCGCTCGAAGACCTGAAGAAGCGGCTCGGCGCGATCGTGGTCGGTTACGCGCGCGACGGCAAGCCCGTGCACGCGCGCGAGCTGAACGCGCACGGCGCGATGACCGTGCTGCTGAAGGACGCGCTGAAGCCGAATCTGGTGCAGACGCTCGAGAACAACGCGGCGTTCATCCACGGCGGGCCGTTCGCCAACATCGCGCACGGCTGCAATTCGGTGATTGCGACGCGCACCGCGCTCAAGCTCGCCGATTACGTGGTGACCGAGGCCGGATTCGGCGCCGACCTCGGCGCCGAGAAGTTCGTCGACATCAAGTGCCGCAAGGCCGGGCTCAAGCCGGGCGCGGCGGTGATCGTGGCGACGGTGCGCGCGATGAAGTACCACGGCGGCGTGGACGTGAAGGAAGTCGGCAAGGAAAACATCGCCGCGCTGGAAAAGGGGCTGGTGAACCTCGAACGGCACGTCGACAACGTGCAGAACGTCTTCGGCATTCCGTGCGTCGTGTCGATCAATCGCTTCACGCAGGACACGGCCGCCGAACTCGAAGTGCTGCGAAGCCGCATGGCCAGGCTCGGCGTTCCGGTGGTGCTCGCCACGCACTGGTCCGACGGCGGCAAGGGCGCGGCGGATCTCGCGCGCAAAGTGGTCGAACTGTGCGAGGCGAAGAACGGCTTCCGCTTCGTTTACGAGGACAAGGATCCCCTCTGGCAGAAAATGAACGCGATCGCCAAGCGCGTCTATCGCGCCTCGGAAGTGACCGCCGATGCGAAAGTGCGCAACCAGATCAAGAGGCTGCAGGAGGACGGCTACGGCCGGTATCCGGTGTGCGTCGCGAAAACGCAGTATTCCTTCTCGACCGACGCGCAGTTGCGCGGCGCGCCCGACGGCCACGTGGTGAACGTGCGCGAAGTGCGGCTTGCGGCCGGGGCCGAATTCATCGTCATGATCTGCGGTGACATCATGACCATGCCGGGACTGCCGAAGGTGCCCTCGGCAAGCAAGATCGATTTGATCGACGGCAAGGTGGTGGGCCTGTTCTAGCCTCGCGGCGCGGCGCCGGCCGCGCTTCCCGTTGTAGACTCGATCACCTCGCAGGGAGCATCCCTCTCGATGGACGCAGCGCAGTGGCTTACGCTCGGGATTTTCACGATCACGATCCTGATCGTCGTCAGCAACGTGGTCGACAGCACGCTCGCGGCGCTGATCGGCGTGGCGGCGATGGTCTGGGCGGGCGTGATGACCGAAACCGACGCCTTCGGCTATGTCGACTGGAACGTGATGGCGATCCTGGTCGCGATCTGGCTGATCGCCGGCTACTTCGGAAAGACCGGCGTGCCGAGCTGGCTTTCGGTGCAGGCGCTGCGGCTTTCGGGCGGACGCCCCGGGCTGCTGGTGTTGATCCTCACCTTTCTCGCCGGCATGATCTCGATGTTCGTCGACAACGTCGTCACCATCCTGATGATGGCGCCGGTGGCGCTGCCGCTCGCGCGCGCCATGAAGCTCGCCGCGACGCCGGTGATCCTGATGATCGGGTTCGGTGCCAACTTCATGGGCACGGCGCTGATCATCGGCGACCTGCCGCCGCAGATGCTGCACAGCGTCGCCGGCGCGGAATTCTTCGACTTCATCTGGCAGCACGGCCGGCCATCGTCGTTCCCGATCCTGATGGCCACCTTCGTGCTGACGCTCGCCGCGATGTACGCCTACGGGTTCCGCGGGCGTGCGCGCGTGACCGACATCGGGTCGCTCGGCATCGATGCGAGGATCCCGAACCCGTTGTTCGCGGCGATCGTGCTGCTGTGGTTCTTCGGCACCGTGATCGCGATGTCGATGCGCCAGTGGATCGGCATGAAGCTCGGGTTCATCGCGCTCTCGGGCGCGCTGTCGCTCGTCCTGGTGCTGCATTTTCTCGGCGCGCGGGTCAAGGCGCCGAGCTTCGAGGAAACGCTGCAGGAACTCGACTGGCGCGCGATCTTCTTTTACATCGCGCTGTTCGCGCTGGTCGGCGGGCTGGAGAAGACGCACCTCCTGGAAATGCTCGCCACGGCAATGAAGCCGCTGTTCGCCCAGAACTACGCGCTCGGCGCAACCGTGCTGTACTGGGTCACGGTGCCGATCGTGGGGCTGGTGGAGCACGACGCCTACATCCTGACTTTCCTCTATACGATCCGCGATCTGGGCCAGGCGGGCATCGAGCCCTGGCCGCTGTACTGGATGCTGCTGTGGGCGGGCACGCTGGGCAGCAACCTGACCGTGGCCGGTGCGCCCGCGCTCTACGTCGCGCTGACTCTGGCCGAGAGGGAGGAGGACCGCAAGATCTCTCTGCGGGAGTTTCTCAGCTGGAGCATCCCGTTCACCCTGCTGTGCGCAGGGGTGTGCTACGCGCTCGGGATGCTCATCTGGGTGCTGCCGTACGCGAACTAAAGGGGAAGCTGTGTACAAACATATCCTGATTCCTACCGACGGCTCGCCGATCTCGGCGCGCGCGGTGCGCGCGGGCATGCGGCTGGCGAAGGCGCTCGGCGCTCGCGTCACGGGGTTTTTCGCCTCACCGCCGGCGACGCCTGTGGTATACCGTCACTTCGTGCCCGTCGGTTTCACGACGCCGCAGGCGCACGCGGCGGTGATCGATGCCGCCGCGAAACGATACCTGGGTGCGATTGCCGGCCAGGCGAAGAAGGCCGGCGTGCGCTGCACGCTGGAGCGCGTCACGAGCGACTTCCCCGCGGAGTCGATTCTCGAGACGGCGGCGAAACGCGGGTGCGACCTGATCGTCATGGCCTCGCACGGTCGCCGCGGCGTGTCCGGCGTGCTGCTTGGCAGCGAGACGCAGAAAGTGCTGTTGCATGCAAAGATCGCAGTGATGGTGGTACGCTGAGACCCGCAAGAGGTGCCTGCCGGCCATGAATGCGTAGATTGACCGACGTCACGGAATCGCCGGGTTCGGCGTTGACGCAATGCCCGGTCCAACGACGAGAGGGGGAGGAGCCATGAAGAACACGATCCTGAGAGCAGGCGTTGCTGCAATGGTGGCGTTCGCGTCGACCGCCGCGCTGGCCTGGGAGCCGACCAAGACGGTCGAATTCATCGTTCCGGCCGGAACGGGCGGCGGCGCCGACCAGATGGCGCGCGTGGTGCAGTCGGTCATCGCGAAGCACAACCTGATGAAGCAATCGGTGGTGGTGATCAACAAGTCCGGCGGCGCCGGCGCCGAGGGTTTTCTCGACGTGAAGGGCTCCAAGGGCGATCCGCACAAGATCATCATCACGCTGTCGAACCTGTTCACGACGCCGCTTGCGACCGGGGTGCCGTTCAACTGGCGCGACCTGACGCCGGTGCAGATGCTCGCGCTCGACCAGTTCGTGCTCTGGGTGAACGCGGCGACCCCGTACAAGAGCGCCAAGGAGTACATCGAGGCGGCAAAGAAGGCCGGCGGCAAGATGAAAATGGCCGGCACCGGGTCGAAACAGGAAGACCAGATCATCACCGCCGCGATCGAGCAGAAGACGGGCGCCAAGTTCATCTACATCCCGTTCAAGGGCGGCGGCGACGTCGCGGTGCAGCTCGTCGGCAAGCACGTCGATTCGACGGTGAACAATCCGATCGAGGCGGTGGCGCAATGGCGCGCGGGCACGCTGCGGCCGCTCTGCGTGTTCGACCCGAAGCGCATGCCGTATACCGCAAAGGTCACGGAAAAGATGTCCTGGGGCGACATCCCGACCTGCAGGGAAGGCGGGCTGGACGTCGACTACCTGATGCTGCGCGGAATCTTCATGCCCTCCGACGTCACTCCCGAGCAGGTCAACTTCTACGTCGAGTTGTTCAAGAAGGTGCGAGCGACCTCGGAGTGGAAGGACCTGATGGAGCGCGGCGCGTTCAACCAGACGGCGCTCAGCGGCAAGGAATACGCCGACTGGGTGGCACGCGAGGAGGCGCGCCACGTTGCTCTGATGAAGAGCGCGGGTTTCATCGCCGGCAGCAAGTAACGCAGGGGCAGGCACGCTCATGTCCCAGGGTCCGCAGGACCGGCCCGCGTTCGGCCTGAAGAGCGCCGAAATCGGGGTCGCGCTTGCGTTTTTCGCGCTCGGCGCGCTGGTCGTGTACGACAGCGCGCGCCTGGGCGCGAAGTGGGCCGAGGACGGCCCGCAGACGGGTTACTTCCCGTTCTACATCGGGCTCATCATCTGCGTTTCCGCAGTGTTGAACCTGGTGCGCGGACTGCGCATGCGGCCCGAGCGCGACATCGGCTTCGTCGAGGTCGGTCAGCTGAAACTGGTGCTGTCGGTGCTGATTCCCGCCGCGATCTATGCGGCGGCGATCGGCTGGATCGGCATTTACGTCGCCTCGGCATTGTTCATCGGGTTCTTCATGCGTTGGCTGGGCAAGTACGCCTGGTGGAAGGTCGCCTTGGTGGGAATCGGCAATAGCGTGTTCTTCTTCCTCGTGTTCGAGGGCTGGTTCAGGATTCCCCTGCCGAAGGGTCCGCTCGAAGCGCTGCTCGGACTGAACTGACGATGGACGAGCTCCAGTCCCTCGCGCACGGCTTCGCCGTCGCGCTGTCGCTGAAGAACATCGCGCTGATGTTCGTCGGCGTGGTGCTCGGCGTCATCATCGGCGTCCTGCCGGGTCTGGGCGGCGCCAACGGCGTCGCCATCCTGCTGCCGCTCACCTTCGGCATGGCGCAACTGCCCGGCGGCACGACCTCCGCGATCATCCTGCTGTCGTGCATTTACTGGGGCGCGTTGTTCGGCGGCGCGATCACCTCGATCCTGTTCAACATCCCGGGAGAGCCCTGGTCGGTGGCGACCACCTTCGACGGCTATCCGCTCGCCCAGAAGGGACGCGCGGGCGAGGCGCTTGCGGCCGCGTTCACGTCGTCGTTCGTAGGCGCCTTCGTCGCCGTCATCGTGATCACGTTCCTGTCCCCGGTGGTCGCCAAGTTCGCGCTCGAGTTCGGCCCTCCGGAATTCTTTTCGGTTTACCTGCTGACGTTTTGCGCATTCATCGGCATGTCGAAGGAGCCGCCGTTCAAGACGCTCGCCTCCATGATGCTGGGATTCGCGCTCGCCGCCGTCGGCACCGACCCGGTCACGGGAACGCTCCGGCTGACCTTCGGTTCGATGCACCTGCTGACCGGATTCGATTTCCTGGTCGCGGTCATCGGGTTGTTCGGAATCGGGGAAATTCTCCTTACGCTCGAAGAAGGACTCGCGTTCAAGGGCACGTCGGCAAAACTGAATCTCAAGGTGGTCATCGAAACGTGGAAGGAATTGCCGAAATACTGGCTGACTTCGATCCGCTCCTCCGCAGTGGGCTGCTTCATGGGGATCGTGCCGGGCGGCGCGACGCCGGCTTCGTTCATGAGCTACGGCGTCGCGCGCCGCTTCTCGCCCGACGGCGACAAGTTCGGCACCGGCATGGTCGAAGGGGTGGTGGCGCCGGAGACCGCGGCGCACGCTGCCGGAACTTCGGCGCTGCTGCCGATGATCACGCTGGGCGTTCCGGGGTCGCCCACGGCCGCGGTGCTCCTCGGCGGCCTGCTCATCTGGGGTCTGCAGCCAGGGCCGCTGCTGTTCATCGAGCAGAAGGATTTCGTGTGGGGCCTGATCGCGAGCATGTACCTCGGCAACATTGCCGGCCTGATCGTCGTCCTGACCTGCGTGCCGCTGTTCGCAGCGATCCTGCGGGTGCCGTTTTCGGTGATCGCGCCGGTGATCCTCGTGATCTGCGCGATCGGCGCCTACACCGTGCACAACGCCATGTTCGACGTCTGGATGATGGTCGTGTTCGGGGTGCTGGGTTACCTGTTCAAGAAACTCCAGTACCCCCTCGCACCGCTGGTGCTCGCGATCGTGCTCGGAGACCGGGCGGAGTCGTCGTTCCGGCAGGCGATGCTGATGTCTCAGGGCGAGGTATCGGTGTTCTTCTCCAACACGCTCGTCGGATCGATCACGACGCTGGCGCTGGTGCTGCTCGCTTGGCCCCTCGTGACCTGGGCGGTGAAGCGGGTGCGGGGAGATTAGACGCTCGGAAGGGTTTTTTGCTTTTCATACGATCTCGGCTTCTCCGCTGGGTTTGCGGAAAAGCCGAGACACTCAGACCGCAGCGAAGACGCGATTGCTGTGCCGATTGCGGACGCTGCCGGGTCTCGGGACTTCGGCAGAAGACGCCGAAGTCCCGAGAGGTGGGAAAAGCAAAGCGTGGAATTCCGTTGCCTTTCACACGATCTCGGCCTTTCCGGCGTTTTCTGCCGGAAAGGCCGAGACACTCAGACCGCAGCGATGACACGGTCGCCGCGCCCCTTGCGAAAGTCCCCGGGTTTCGGGACTTCGGCAGAAGACGCCGAAGTCCCGAGAGGTGGGAAAAGCAAAGTGTGGAATTCCGTTGCCTTTCACACGATCTCGGCTTTTCCGGCGTTTTCTGCCGGAAAAGCCGAGACATCCGGACGGTAACGAAGACGCGGTCGCCGCGCCCCTTGCGAAAGTCCCCGGGTCTCGGGACTTCGGCAGAAGACGCCGAAGTCCCGAGATCTGGAAAAACCAAAGCGTGGAATTCCGTTGCCTTTCACACGATCTCGGCTTTTCCGGCGTTTTCTGCCGGAAAGGCCGAGACATCCGGACGGTAACGATGACGCGGTCGCCGCGCCCCTTGCGAAAGTCCCCGGGTCTCGGGACTTCGGCAGAAGACGCCGAAGTCCCGAGAGGTGGGAGAACCGCGAAAAGGCGTCAGAAGTCGCGGCCGAACCGGCGCTTCAGTCGCGACAGGGTTTCCGGCGTGAGGTTGAGGTAGGCAGCGAGTTCCTTCTTCGGGATGCGCCCGGCGAGTTCCGGATGCTTGCGGTGAAAGCGCGACAGCCGGCCGGGCGCATCGAGCAGGTGCAGCGTGATGGTGTGCGCCATCACCTCGGACATCAACTTCATCACCTCGTACTCGAAGCGGGCCTTGAGTTCCGCGTGCCGCGAGAGGAATTCGACCCATTGCGCCATCGGCACTTGGGCCGTGCGCACCCGCGTGACGGCCACGATCGAGTAGGGAATGGGTCTGCGCAGGCGCCACGCCGCGTAGGACGTGTCCATCTCGGTGTCGCCGGCGAACCGCAGGATCATTTCGCGGCCTTCCGGGTTGGAGACGACGCGCTTCAGCATGCCGTCCAGGATGAAAATCTGCTCCATCTCCTCGTCGCCCTGATGCACCAGATGGTCGCCCTTAGGGTGATCGCCGACGATGAGCAACGGCTCGAGTTCCTCCCACTGGTCGCGGCGCAGCGCCGCGAGCAGCGGGTTCTGGCGCAGCTGGAGGCGGATGGTGTTGCGCTGCGGATGCGAGGGAATCGAGGTCATCGCGGCGGCGGCATTAGACGGAGAAAGATTGACCGCAGTCAAGGCCATAATCGAGCGCGAGTTTCTACCATATCGATCTCCCGCAACGCATCGTTGGCGCACTGAAGGAGTTCCTGATGGGCACGGCAGAATCCCAAGTCGCCGCAACCAGCGACGTGCAACAGCATCCCGGCACGACCACCGCGGCGTCGTCCCCGGTGACCGACGGCTTTCACCTGGTCATCGATGCCCTGAAGCTCAATGGCATCGATACGATTTTCGGTCTGCCCGGCATCCCGATCACCGACCTTACCCGCATGGCGCAGGCCGCGGGCATGCGGGTGATTTCGTTCCGCCACGAGCAGAACGCGGGCCACGCCGCCGCCATCGCCGGGTTCATGACGCAGAAGCCGGGCATTTGCCTGACGGTGTCGGCCCCCGGCTTCCTCAACGGTCTGGTGGCTCTCGCCAACGCCACCACCAACTGCTTTCCGATGATTCTCATCAGCGGCTCGAGCGAGCGCGAGATCGTCGACCTGCAGCAGGGCGACTACGAAGAGATGGACCAGTTGGCCATCGCCAAGCCGCTCGCCAAGGCCGCATTCCGCGTGCTTCACGCCGAGGACATCGGCGTGGGCATCGCGCGCGCCATTCGTGCCGCCGCCTCCGGCCGCCCGGGCGGTGTCTACCTCGACCTACCGGCGAAGCTCTTCGCTCAGACCATGGATGCGCACGCCGGCAGGAGATCGCTGATCGAAGTGGTCGATCCGGCGCCGCGCCAGTTTCCTGCCCAGGACGCCGTGCAGCGCGCCCTCGAACTGCTCAAGAGCGCAAAGCGTCCGTTGATCCTGTTGGGCAAGGGTGCCGCCTACGCGCAGGCGGACGCGGACATCCGCGCCTTCGTGGAGCGCACCGGCATCCCCTATCTGCCCATGTCCATGGCCAAGGGCCTGCTGCCCGACACGCACGAGCAGTCCGCTGCCGCCGCTCGCTCCTATGCGCTGCCCGAAGCAGACGTGGTGATGTTGATCGGCGCCCGCTTGAACTGGCTGCTTTCGCACGGCAAGGGCAAGACCTGGGGCGGCAAAGACCACAAGGCCTGGGGCGGCCAGAAGTTCGTCCAGGTCGACATCTCGCCGCAGGAAGCCGATAGCAACGTCCGCGTCGACGCCCCGGTGGTCGGCGACATCGGTTCCTGCATGTCGTTGCTCCTTGCCGGCATCGGCCCGAACTGGACCAGGCCGCCGGCTGACTGGCTCACCGCCATCGCCGAGCGAAAGGCGAAAAACATCGCCAAGATGGCCGAGGCCCTCGCGAAGGATCCGACGCCGATGAATTTTCACAGCGCGCTCGCCGTGGTGCGCGACATCGTCAAGGCCAACCCGGACGCGTGCTTCGTCAACGAAGGCGCCAACGCGCTTGACTTCACGCGAAGCATCGTCGACATGTATCGGCCGAGGAAGCGACTGGACGTCGGCACCTGGGGCGTGATGGGCATCGGCATGGGCTTTTCCGTAGCGGCCGCCGTGGTCAGCGGGCAGCCGGTGATCGCGATCGAGGGCGACAGCGCCTTTGGCTTCTCGGGCATGGAAGTCGAGACCATTTGCCGCTACAACCTGCCGGTCTGCGTCGTGATTCTCAACAACAACGGCGTTTACCGCGGCACGGACGTCAATCCGGGCGGCGGTCCCGATGTTGCGCCGACCGTGTTCGTCAAGAACGCACGCTATGAAAAGTTGATGGAGGCCTTTGGTGGTGCAGGTGTGCACGCCACGACCCCGGGCGAGTTGCGCAAGGCCATGGAAGAGGCGATCCGGTCGCGCCGGCCCACGCTCGTCAATGCCGTGATCGATGAGGCCGCCGGCACCGAAAGCGGTCGCATCACGAACCTGAACCCGAAAAGCGGAAAGAAGAGTTAAGGCGAGCCGTTGAGCGAGCGCAGGCGGCGCTCGGCGGCCGCAGAAATTCTGGAGATCAGCATGGAAGCACTCAAGGACGTACGCATCCTCGACATGACCCACGTGCAGGCGGGCCCGACCTGCTCGCAGCTGCTCGCGTGGATGGGCGCCGACGTGATCAAGCTCGAGCCGCCGCACGGCGACGCCACGCGCGGGCAGTTGCGCGACGTGCCGAACGCCGACAGCCTCTACTTCACGATGCTCAACTGCAACAAGCGCTCGATCACGGTCAACATGAAGTCCGCCGAGGGCAAGCTGGTGTTCGTCGAGCTGGCGAAGCGAAGCGACATCCTGATGGAGAACTTCGGTCCCGGTGTGCTCGACCGCCTCGGATTCACCTGGGAGAAGATCCAGGAAATCAATCCGCGAATCGTCATGGGATCGATCAAGGGCTTCGGTTCGAGCGGGCCCTACGCCGACTTCAAGGCCTACGAAAACGTCGCGCAGGCGATGGGCGGATCGATGAGCACGACCGGAGTACCCGACGCGCCGCCCTACGTGACGGGCGCGCAGATCGGGGACTCCGGCACCGGCCTGCATCTCGCGATCGGCCTGCTCGCGGCGCTTCACCAGCGCGACCGCACGGGCAAGGGACAGTACGTCGAAGTCGCCATGATGGACGGCGTCATGAACCTCTGCAGGGTCAAGTGGCGCGACCACCAGCGCCTGTGGCGCGGGGCGCTGTCGGAATACTCGGTCGGCACGCATCAGGGCATGGGGGCGACGCCGCGCGCAGGCAACGACTCCGGCGGCGGCCAGCTCGGCAACGCGGTGCGCTGCCGACCGGGCGGGCCGAACGATTTCATCTACGTCGTGGTGCAGGAAGCGGTCTGGGAGGCGCTCGCCAGGCGCATCGGGCCCGAAGTCGGCATGCCGGGGCTCGCCACCGACCCGAAGTTCGCCGCGATCGCCGACCGGCGCGCGAACCAGGTCGACATGTGGGAGATCATCGGCGAATTCGCCCTGCGGCACGACAAGCGCGAGATGATGCGCATCCTGAACGATCTCAACGTGCCCTGCGGACCGATCATGAGCACCGAGGACCTGTTCAACGACGAGCACGTCAAGCTGCGCGACATGATGGTCGAGCTCGATCACCCGCAGCGGGGCAAGTGGTGGAACGTCGGCATGCCGATCAAGCTTTCGGACTCGCCGGCGCGCGTCGAGCGCTCGCCTACGCTCGGCGAACATAACGAGGAGATCCTGCGCGAAGTGCTCGGCTACGACGAGGCAAGAATCTCCGCGCTCAAGACCGCCGGTGCGTTCAGCAATCCACCGAAAAAGGCCGCGTGATGAAAATCGCGATCATCGGACAACAGGATTTTGGCAAAGCGGTACTGGAAGCGTTTCTCGGCCGGGGCGACGAAGTCGCGGGCGTGTTCTGCGCGCCGGAAAAACCCGGCGCGAGGCCCGACGCGCTGCGCGCGGCGGCGGAGGCGAAAGGCGTCAAGGTCCACCAGTTCGCCTCGCTGCGCAGCGACGAGGCGAAGGCCGCGCTGCGCGCGCTCGCCGCAGATCTCGGGATCATGGCCTACGTGCTGCAGTTCGCGCCGCAGGACTTCGTCGGCATTCCGAAGCACGGCACGATCCAGTACCACCCCTCGCTGCTGCCGAAGTACCGCGGACCGTCGTCGATCAACTGGCCGATCATCCGCGGCGAGACCCGGACCGGGCTCACCATCTTCAGGCCGACCGATGGGCTCGACGAGGGGCCCGTGATCCTGCAGAAGTCGACGCACATCAGTCCGGACGACACCCTGGCGAGCGTGTATTTCGACCGCCTGTTCCCGATGGGGGTCGAGGCGATGCTCGAAGCAGCGGACCTCGTGAGCGCCGGCAGGCACCACGAATATCCCCAGGACGAATCGCAGGCGACCTACGAAGGGTGGTGCCGCAAGACGGAAGCTCGAATTCACTGGGCGAACCACGTCGATTTCATTTTCGATTTGGTTCGGGGCTGCAACCCGGCGCCGGCGGCCTGGACGACCGCGGAGGGCAAGGAACTGCAGATTTTCGATTCGCGCAAGATTCCGGTGCGCACGTTCGGGGCCGTGCAGGGCAAGATCGGCGAAATCGTCGCCGTGACCGAGCAGTCTTTTCAAGTGACCGCGCAAGGTGGTCGCATCGAAGTGCTTCGCGCCAAGCTCGGCGAAAGCAAGAAGGTCGCGGCGGCGGACCTGGTTGCCTCCGGCGCCATTCGCGCAGGGCAGATCCTCGGGACTTGATCGCCGCGCGCGATTGCGTACCGGGCGCGGCCGGCTGGGCGCCGATCGCTTCCAAACATTTGACGTAGCTGAAAAATTGCTGCAAGAATGCAGCCTAGACCCTTGTTTTCCGGCGAGCTTCGCGGGATTCGACCGCGTCGCTGACGCGCCGCGCGCCAAGGGCTCCGCACGATGGTTTGGCGATTGGCGCCCGCGAAGTCCGGCAGGCCCTGGTCATAGGGCCATCGCGTAGAATTTTTGCGAGTCTGCCCCGGCGCGTAGAGTGCCTCGCGGCGAGGGTGCAGGTGGGAGGGGTGACCGGTGATGAAGTCCATGAAGGCCGGCTTCTGGAAAACCGATTGGTTCCTCGGCGTGGTCGTCGTGGTGGTCATGGTGTTCGCCGGCGGATCGGACCTGCTGCAAAGCCTCGAACGCAAGGCCTACGACATGGGCGTTCTCGCTTCGTCGCGCACGCCCTCGGACCGCATCGCGGTCGTCGCCATCGACGACGAATCGATCGCCAACATCGGCCGCTGGCCCTGGTCGCGGGAGGTGCATGCAAAGCTGACCGATCTGCTGGCGGGCGGCAAGGCAAAGGTCGTCGCGAACACGGTTTTCTTCAGCGAGCCGCAACTCGACCCGGGATATCGTTACATCACCAAGCTGCTCGAACTGGTGCAGAAGACGTCCGCGGCGGCCGGCGACGCGGCTCCTGCGGGCGACGGCGGCGCGGTCGCCGCCGCGCCGAGCGGGCCGCTGGGTGAATTCGCCGCAATTCTCAGGGAGGCCGAGCAGCAGCTCAATCCCGACCGCACGCTCGCCGAAAGTTATGCGAGGGCGGGCAACGTGCTGCTGCCGATTCTCTTCACGCTCGGTGAGCCGCGCGGCAAGCCCGATCAACCGTTGCCGGATTTCGTCCAGAAAAACGCCGTGGCGGCTGCGCGCGGCGGCGGCATGTTTCCGCCCGCGACCTCCGCGGTGCAGGTACCGATCGAAAACATCGGACGCGCCGCGGCCGGACTGGGTCACCTCAATCCCAATCTGGACGTGGACGGCGCACGGCGAGGCGAGCTGTTGGTGCTGACCTACTACGACAAACTGTTCCCGTCGCTGTCGATGATGATCGCTGCGCGCAGCCTCAACCTGGGTCCCGGCGACATCCGGGTTTCTCTCGGCGAGGGCGTGTCGCTGGGCAAGCTGCGAATCGCGACCGACCCGGACCTGCTGATGCACACCTACTTCTACAAGAACCGGGAGGGGAAGGCCGCATTTCCGGTGGACTCGTTCTACGACGTCATTTCCGGAAAGATTCCGGCGGCGAAATACGCCGACAAGATCGTGCTCATCGGCGCGACGGCGGCCGGAATCGGTTCGAGTTCCGTCACGCCGATCTCGCCGTCGATGGCCCCGGTGCTCACGCTGGCGCACTCGGTGTCGTCGATCCTGCAGGAGCACTTCTTCGTCGTGCCGGGTTGGGCCGCGCCGGTCGAGTGGGCCTTGATGCTGCTGGTGGCGGCGTACCTGGTCGCGATCCTTCCGCGCCTCGCCGCGGCGCCCGCCGCGGGGATCACCGGGGGCATTCTCGTCACGCTGGTCGTGACCCACTACGTCCTCATGACGAGCCAGGCGATGTGGCTTCAGCTCATGTTTCCCGGAACGCTGCTGCTCGTCGGTCACGTCGCCCTGGTGACCAAGCGCTTCATCGTCACGGAGCGCGCCAAGGTGAAGTCGGACGAAACCTCGGCTGAATCCAATCGCATGCTCGGTCTCGCCTACCAGGGCCAGGGGCAGCTCGACATGGCGTGGGACAAGTTCCGCCAGGTCCCGCTGTCCGAGGCGCTGATGGAGAACCTGTACAACCTGGCGCTCGATTTCGAGCGCAAGCGCCAGTTCAACAAGGCCGAGGCGGTGTTCCGGCACATGCATGGCTTCGCTCCCAAGTTCCGCGACCTCGAACAGCGCCTGTCGCGCGCGAAACAGATGTCGGAAACCGTGATGCTCGGCGGCGCCGGGGCGAGCGGGCGCACCAACGTGAGCATCCTCGGCCAGGACGGCACGGTGGAAAAGCCGATGCTGGGGCGCTACGAAGTCCTGAAGGAACTCGGCAAGGGCGCCATGGGCGTCGTCTACCTCGGCAAGGATCCGAAGATCGGTCGCGTCGTTGCGATCAAGACGATGGCGCTGTCGCAGGAGTTCGAGGCGGACGAGTTGATTGAAGTGAAGGAGCGGTTCTTCCGCGAAGCGCAGACCGCCGGCCGCCTGTCGCACCCGAACATCGTCACCATCTACGACACCGGCGAGGAGCACGACCTGTGCTACATCGCGATGGAACTGCTGAAGGGCGGCGACCTGGTGCCGTTCTGCAAGCCGGCCAGCCTGCTCGATCCGAATCGCGCGGTGTCGGTGGTTGCGCGCTGCGCCGAGGCGCTCGGCTATGCGCACCTCCAGGGCGTGGTGCACCGCGACGTCAAACCGGCCAACATCATGTATCACCCGGATACCGACACGGTGAAGCTCACGGATTTCGGCATTGCGCGGCTCACCGACTCCTCGAAGACCAAGACCGGCATGGTGCTCGGAACGCCGTCCTACATGTCGCCCGAGCAGCTTGCGGGCATGAAAATCGAGGGTCGCAGCGACCTGTTTTCACTGGGCGTGAGCCTGTACCAGATGCTGACGGGCCGGTTGCCGTTCGAGGGCGAGTCGATGGCGCAGCTGATGTTCAAGATCGCGAACGAGGCGCCCGCCGACATCGCCGCCATTCGCCCCGAGCTCACGCCCGGGATCGTCGGCTTTCTCGCGCGCGCGCTGGCGAAAAATCCGGACGAGCGATTCCAGAGCGGCGAGGAATTCGCGCAGGCGCTGCGCGCCGCGACCGTGGCCGGCGTCGTTTCGGCCCCGGCGGGCGGCGTGAAGAGCGTCGACATCGAAATCTAGGGCGCACGCCGTGGACCTGACCCAGATCCTCGAAATCGCGAGTTGCACGGACCCCGGCATGGTGCGTTCGCACAATGAGGATTCGGTGGCTGCCGACGCAGCGAGCGGTCTCGTAGTGCTTGCAGATGGCATGGGCGGATACAACGCGGGCGAGGTCGCGAGCGGGATGGCGACCTCGGTGATCACGAGCGAGATCAAGCAGCTGCTCGCCCGGACTCCGCCCTACACGCTCGATCCGGTGACGAACATCGCGATCGCCCCGCGCATGGTCCGCGACCAGGTGGTCAAGGCGAATGTCTCGATTTTCCAGGCCGCCCAAAGCCAACCCCAGTACGCCGGCATGGGCACGACGCTCGTCGTGTGCCTGTTTTACGACAACAAGGTGCTGGTCGCGCACCTCGGAGACTCGCGGCTGTACCGACTTCGCGCCGGGGACTTCGCGCAGGTCACGCGCGATCATTCTCTGTTGCAGGAGCAGCTCGACGCGGGCCTGATTTCGCAGGAGCAGGCGAAGCACGCGCAGCACAAGAACCTGGTCACGCGCGCGCTCGGGATCGATCCGCAGATCGAACCCGAGGTGCACGAGTACCCGGTGGTGCCCGGAGACCTTTACCTGCTGTGCTCCGACGGACTGTGCGACATGGTCGGCGACGAGGAGATCGGAGAGGCCTTGCGCGCTTTCGGCAGCAACCTCGATCTGGCCTCGCAGCAGCTCGTGCAGATGGCCAACGACAACGGCGGCCGCGATAACGTATCGGTTATACTCGTGCGCGTCCTGAGGGAATACCCGGGGCCGCGCGGCGTCATGGGCAAATTGTTTGCGTGGCTAAAATGAATTCCAGGGGCCGGACATGGCGAAACTGATACTCAGCATGGATGACCAGGTGCTCAAGGAGATCCCGCTCTCCAGGGAGCGCACCACCATCGGTCGCAAGCCCCAGAACGACATCCAGATCGACAACCTCGCGGTGAGCGGCGAACACGCCGTCATCGTCTCGATCCTGAACGACTGTTTCCTCGAAGACCTGAACAGCACCAACGGGACGCAGGTCAACGGCAAGACCGTCAAGAAACATTTCCTGCAGAACAACGATGTCATCGAATTGGGCAAGTACAAGCTGAAATTCGTGCAGGATTCGTCGCCGAAACCGGCCGCTGCGCCCGCCGTGGACAAGGCGGATTTCGAAAAAACCATGGTGCTTCGACCGGGTGCGATGCGCGCCGCGGCGGAGCAGGCCAAGGCGATGGCGGCGGGCGGCCAGGCCGGCACGGCCGAGGCCGTGCGCGCCGCGGCCGTGAAGCAGGCCGTCGCGAGCGCGACGGCGGCAGGGATCGCGGACAAGGATTCGAAGCCGG
>Ga0209726_10001063_pt1 | contig 46622 bp, 39 predicted proteins | sample Subgrocontami54m_FD_187453 | JGI IMG/M metagenome (GOLD analysis project Ga0209726, IMG submission 187453) | Subsurface groundwater microbial communities from S. Glens Falls, New York, USA - GMW46 contaminated, 5.4 m (SPAdes) (version 3) | ecosystem: Environmental > Aquatic > Deep subsurface >...
CGTACTCGACCCACGATCCCGACTCAGGCATCATCCCCGGCGGTGCACTTCACATCGACCCCCGGTCCCATCCTCTGGCAACGAGGTGGTCCCATGGTCCTGCAAACTGGCACTGACGCGGCGAGAATTTCAGAAGTTGGCTGCAGTTTCCCGAAAAGTTGCAGAGATATGTTGCAGCATCGCGATTGGGGCCGGATTGCTGGTTTCGAGCGAAATCGTCGCGACGGGTGTCGTCACTGTCGACTTGAGGGGCGGGTTTGGCCCGGACTCGGATCAAGTAGAGGGCGCGCGCCACCTCTCGCTCGGCGTCGGCTCGAGTTCTTGAGAACGGCGCTGGCCCTGTCACCAGAGGAAACTGAACGGTGTGTAGATCGCGGCCTCGAACACGGGCCACGGTCGCATCTCGACATTCGGAATGCTCCCAGAGCGCGCGCCATGTACGATGAGGAGTTGGAACGCCGAACTGCCGACGGCGTCGTCGATGCCGTCGCCATCCACGTCGCCTGCCGCGCGGATGTTCCACGGATGAAGAGGAGGGTGGGGCGGTAGAACAAGGCGCTCGGTGCCAGCGGGCCAGGTGGCCGGTCCGCCGCGCAAGAATGTCACGTCGACGCAGTCGTTCTCGGCCATGTCGTCGTACCCGTCGCCGTTTGTGTCCCCAAGCGGCCACAGCACTGCGCCGCAGCCGCTCCCGGCGTAGTCCCGCCTCGCTAGTTGCGTCACGCCGCCGCTTCCCAGCCCTGCACCGCGCAGGTAGTCGACGACGGATAGACCCGCGAAGATGTCGACGTGTCCGTCACCGTCGAGATCCCCCGCTGCGCCGGCACCGAGAGCAACGTCCCGCGAAATCATCAACGGCGTTGGCACCAACGCTGTGCCCGTGAAATCGAACAGTGTCGGCGTTCGAGCAACGCGGGCCGTGAATTCCGCACGGCCGTCGCTGTCGGGATCGCCGATGGATCCAGCCCGAAAGATCGACTCGCCCTCTGGTGCTTCGATTCGCAATCTGGACGGGATCGGGCCGATGGACGAGCCGAAGTACACGTGCAAGACGTTCGGTCCCTCCAGGAAAGTGCCGACGTCGGCGTAGCCGTCTCCGTTTACATCGTCCAGCGGGAAGACGAACGGATAGCGTTCGGTAGCGACGAGTATTCCGCGTCGCCGAAGGGGCTCGGCACCGTCGCCGTAGCTGACTTCCAAGTGTGCGGTCGGCGCCGCGAGCGGTCGAACAAAGAGCGCGGCGTCGCCGAAGCCGTCTCCGTTGACATCTCCAAGATACGTTGAGAACACACAGCCGATGCCAGTGGCATCCAGACTCAGCGTCGCTGGCCGCAGCGCGAGGCCGTCTCGGGCGCCGAACAGAACTGGGAACGCGTTCTCCTGCGGAGCCCTCACGTCGTATGCCATGAGGTCAGCCAGACCATCCCCGTTGATGTCGACGTACCGTCCCGTCCACGCCTCGTGTGATGCGGATCGTGCCGGTACGCTGAACTCCCACGTGTGACTCCAGAGCCTCTGCGCTGGCGAACAGCCCCTGGACGACGCCCGCCAGAACACAACGCCGAGCGGCAGCTCCCCCGCCGGCCGGGCGGGCCCGCCCGTCGTGACTACCTCCTCGAGCACCCGTCCGCATGACCGATCCGCGCAGAGTTGGACCTGCGTGGAGCCCGGAGCGGTTCCCGGCTCAAGCAGGAGCGTGGGCCTTCTTGTCGTGAGGCGCAACGTCGACAGAGGTGCAACCAACCGCGGCGGACGCTCGGCGCACGGTGGTCCATCCGGCAGAATCGCGTCAGGAACCGCCGAGTCCCGCAGCAACATCTCGTCCGCGAGCGCGTCCCCGGCATCAGGCGCGGCGGAGCCCGAGCCCGGATCGGGGGCCGTTCGGGCGCCGCACGCGACGAGTGACACCCCCACCAGACATGCGGGGAGAACATAGCACTCGAGAAACGGCGCCACGAGGGAATCCTAGCACGCGCGTGGTCTAGTACGGCGACAGCGGCAATGCGTGGAGGGTCGCAACGGCAACCTGGGGCGGGTAGAAATCTGGATCGCCCGGTCGCCGGATCCAGATGCGGCCGTTCCGCGTCCACGCGACCAGGAACCGCGCTGGTGACGTCGGATCCCTCGATCCGGCTGGCGCGGCCAGCGAGACGACCGACGGAGCATCTCCAAGCGCATAGGGAACCGGTAGGCCGCCGCGATACGCCGGTTCCGGCGGCGAGGACTGACCTGCGGGGAAAAAATCGCGCTGGAGTTGCGCGCCTGTCGCGCGGTAGCCCAGCATTGGCGCCGATTCGCCTGGGCCGTACGACGAACGTACCGGGTCGCGGCGCAGGACCAGGGCATTCACTGCAACGGCCGCGTCGGAACCGGGCAAGCACTGGTAGTATGCAAGCACGATTGTGCCGTCGACCGGATCGCGTGCCACTGCGGGCATGAGCGTCCAATAGGGAAAGTCCCCACCACCAACGACGGTAAGCGGCTTCCAGATCTGTGGAAGAGTCGGGTGCCGCCCGAGTAGGTTCAGGGGATACGACAGCTCGATCATCGTCGCCGGACTACCGCCATCCGTTACGTAGCTGAATGTCGTAGCGAGGAGCGCACCCCTGAGTTCTGGAGCGGCCACGAGTGCGGGGCGACAGGGGTTTGCGATTGTCATACCGCGGCGTCCGTACGGTCCTCTTTCGTCGTACGCTTCGTAGGTCCCCGGCCGAACACCGGGGTGGCTCGAGACAACGCGCGCGGCGCGTGGACCAAGCCAGCCGGTACCAGAGGTGTAGACGACGACAGAGTACGTCACGGTCTCGGGCGCGGCATCGATGTTGAGGGCGTACCCACGGTCTGAGTAGGCGACCAAGACGACCTCGCCCGAACTCGAATCGGTGTACGTTGCGATCTGCGGCCACGCGACGCGACCGGTGACGCCTGGGACCCGGATCGCTGGCGTAATGAAGGACAAGACGCCGGTTGAGTCGACGCGGAACTTTCGGACTTTGAGCCCGTCCGCCTCCCGGGCACCAGTCGAGGCGGCGGCTGCATACGCCAGCCAGCCGTAGGTTTCGTCAAGCATGGTCGCATGAAGAAACAACACCGTTGCGGCATCGTCGTCATCGATGCGTTGACTCGTGCCGAAGGAGCGACCACCATCGGTTGAGACGCTGATCGCGGCCCGTGTTCGCCCGGATCCGAATTCGGTCGCCTTGAAGACGGCCAGCACAAACCCCGACGGACCGGGCAGCAACTGCCCGCCATCGGCGTAGATGTTCGTTCCGAGTCGCGGGGCGGCCGGGTTTGGCGTCCCCATCGTCGATGCGCTCTGCAAGGTCCAGGTGGCCGGCGAGAGGCTGTCGGCCACCGCCCAGCCAAAATGGGCCGGATCATCGAGAGCGAGCACGGCAGCAGCTGACCTGCCGCCGACTCCGGGAGAATACGCGATGCTCGGGTTGCGCGCCCAACCAGCAACGTTTTCTGGATACGCCTCAAGACCAGCGGGGATCACGCTCGTTGCGGCGCCGGGTGTTACCCCGTGCAGGCGTAGATCGACGTCCGCGATGTAGCCTCCTTCGAGCACCCCCTGCCACACCGGACGTAGGGGCCTCAAGTCAAACGCGCGAGGTGGAAGACCGGCGATCGCACCTACTATTCCGATCGTTCTGGACCGGTTCAGGAGCATTTCAGTCTTCGGGTGCGGGGACTTCATCGACGAACTCCTTGCGCGGTCGAACCCCTCGTGGTCACGGTGGTCGTGCGGGTTCCGGCACGGAAATGGGTTGCGACTTGCATGCGGCGCTGCTGGTTGCACGGCTGCCGCGCAAAGTCCGATGCGAGGCTCATCCAGTCCATCACAGCGGCTGCGCGACGCTGAAGCCTTTGAGGTACGCGATGGCGGTGTCTTCACCCACGACCAGCGCATATGCGCCATGCGCCGTGTATTCCCTCGCGCCCGTTTGACCGCCGAGGGATGTCTCCTCGAGCGCCATCCCGTACGTGTCTTCGGCGCCGTAACAGTACGCGATGTGCAATCCGGTCAGTCCGCGGTTGACAGCCCACAGCTTCCCATCGGTGGCCTCGACGGTCTCATCGGCATCAACCCTGAAGCAAGGCAGCCCCATGAAGTGCGGCACGATCAACCCGGTGGCTTCGTCGCGCGCGAACCCGGTCGCCCAGCGGTTCGAGGTGTTCGTAGTACTCGAGAGCCCCAGCAACTTCCGCAGCGACTTCCAGCCACCAAGGATGCAATCTGCACCCTCACCTGCGCCGCCGCCGGTCGTCGCGACACTCATGATCATCGAGCGCACGTCCTGGTCGAAGTTCGCGGTCGGGGTCACCATGATCATGGGAAACGTGCCGGCCTGCAGCCCGAGAACTCCGGTGGTCCCGTCGCCCTGCGCGAGATGTCTTCGAAGGAGCCGGATCACGCCGACCGCCGCGTTGGTCGTCTGAACAGTGAGGTAGTCCTGCGCGGCAGTATCTGCCGTCACCCGCGCGTCGATCTTGAGCGCGTTCGCGAGCGCGCCGTACCGGAGGACGTTGTAAGTGACCGTCGTACCGAGCCCCTTCTCCTGTCCAGCGATGGTCGTTCCGATCGCGTAGACCGTCGCAGTCGGACTGCTGGAGGAGGGAGCGATATCGATCTGCATTGTCTCGCTGCCGGCGCCCGCGATCGTCCCCTTCACCTTCCCCATCCGCGTCCAAGGCAGTGCGAGCAGCGCTTCGCCGCCAACTCCTTGGACCTCAGTTCCAACCTGGTGGAGGGAGTGCGACGCGTCCATGTTCTGGAGGCGCTCGCGAAGAGTGTTGGATGCGACCCGGCGAATGTGCGGAAGGCAGCGTCGGAAGAGTTCCGCTCCTCCACCGTCGAAGCTACCAGGAGCGCAGAGGCCGTATCGGTCGTTCATTCAAACCCTCCGTTCAGGCGAGGCCACGTCGCGCGCGCGACGAGCGTACCGAGATGCGAGCGAAAGACTCACTCAGTGACGCCACCTTGCGCCCCCTTCGCCGTCGTGCGTCTCACGGATTTCCGTGAGGCTCCCTCGATTGTTCACAAACATCGGAAATCACCGATCGGAACGAACGCTCAATCGACCTTCGCCATGAGCTCGCCGACTGACACGCTTAAGACAGCCCGGTGCGTCGGCCGGATCGCATTCCGGGCGACGTTTTGACGTCGGAGCGAGGCACGTTCGACTCACGCCGCCGCGACGCTCGCGAGTCCGAGCTGCCGGATGCGCGTGATCACGAGCGGGAGAGTCAGGCGCGTTTTCTCGCGAATCGTCTTCGCGTGTGACTCGATCGTGTGTACGTCGCGTCCGATGCTCCTCGCGTAGTCGCGCTGCTTCATCCCGCGGAACAGCGCGGCAATCAGCCCGAGTTCGCACGGCGTGAAGCTCCGCTCGATTTCGCGCTGGAGTGCGAAGACGCCGTTCTTGAACACGGCCTCGTCGTCCAGATTCCGAACTCGTTCGCGCAGCATCCAAGCGACGAACGCGTCGACTCTTCGCTTCACGAGCGGCTTCGTGCAGAACTGCGCGTGCAGTTCCTGCGCCCGATTGAGGAGCGGCTCAATGTCTCGGAGGCCGGTGACGACAAGCGTCGGAACCCAGACGCGGCGTTCGCGGAGGGCCGCGAGGAGATCGAGTCCCGTTCGTCGCAGTAGCCCGAGATCGACGTCGAGCGCGATGCCGTCGGTCGGGACGTTGCCCGCGGCGAAGCGTTCGAGTTCCGCGCCGTCTTCGCTGATGGAGACGGAGCACCCGGCCTGGCGGAACTGCCTGGCGGCGGCCTTCGCGAACTGGGGGTCATCGTCCACGATCAGCACTCGAACGTCCCCTTCGGACATGACTTGTCCCTCCCGCACAAATGGGTTCCCCGCTCGAGACGTCCGAAGTGGCGGTGTCTCCCGACAGCCGACATCGTGTTTCGATCACCCCATTTGCACGCAGCGTCGAAATTGCGTCAACACATTCGGTGCGCCGAAAATAATTCCGGAATCGCCCGCCGACTGCGCGTCTCACGCGCGCGAAACCTATCGGGAATGTGAAACGGCGCCAAAGTCATCCCCCGCAAGGGTGATGACAGAGTCCTCCGGTCTGGGGTGGACGGAGGTTGCCGACGAATCGTCTCGATCCGTCGAGTTCGTCGCGGTCGCGAACGGTTGCTCGACTCGACCGGCGATCGCGGATCCACACGGGCCAGCGATGCTCGAACTCCGCGGTGCAACGCACCGGGCGTCCCGCGGAAGCCGGTTTCGACGCCGGGCGGCGGCGGAGCTCGGCGACGCCCTTTCGCTCGTGCCGCCACGGGGATTCCACCCCTAAGCAGGGAACCGGCGCCAATTCGGAATGCGCTGGAATTCCAGCGCCGCAACCGTCAGGGCGTGATCTGGATTGGCAGGAGCTCCTCGTGCGGATAGCGTCTGGCAATGTCGAGCAGGGAACCGTTGGCGAGGTTGGAGTCGCTGCAGGGACTTACCGACGCGCAGTCGTTCATCTTGGAGGCGTACTTCGCGCTCCGCCGGACGTTGGCGGCTGATGCGATCGGATCGGTTGAGATCCGCGCGTGGCTGCGAGCACACTATGCGTCTATCGAACTTCCCAGCGAGGCATTGGTGCGGACGATCCTGGGACGTGTCGGCGTACCGCGGCGCGGGGATGGTCGGCCGAGCAACGAGTCTCGTTCGGCCGACGATGCCTCCCCCCTTTTGCCCGTACGCCGGGAGTCACCTCGCGTGCGCGACTCACGACGGAAGTAGGAACCTTGGTGTGGCCGGCGCTCGTTGCGTCCGAACTGTCGCAGATCGCGACAGAGACGACGCGACCGGGCGCACCGAAGCGCCAGGCGCGCTGGACGAACATCCGCCTTGGTGCGCTTGCGGGTCGGCTGATGTTCCCGGGCGGATTGACCGCCGCGAGTCGGCACGCGGGCGCGGAGCCGATGTGGACGGGGCGTCCGCGACCATACGACGAGAGTACGTTGCGGCGCAGGGCGCGACGACTGGAGCGTTCGGGCGCAGTCGGCATCGTGTCGCGCGTGCTGGAGAGACAGGTCGAGTGCGCGGTCAAGGCGTCGGGAGCGCCGGCCGTCGCGCACACAGACATGTACGATCAGGTCCACTGGAGCAAGCAACTCGCGCATGCTGCGCCGATCGGCGGGCTCGGCCATCGACTGCTGGGCGCGGTCTACTTTGGACTGACGACCGTGCGGTTGACCGGCGACAACAACGATGTGGGACCGGCACTCTCGTATCACGTCTCGTGGCACAAGCCGGCCTCGCCGCTAGTCGACGCGCTGAAGGAATTGCACGGGGATTCGCTGCGACACGCATGGCTCACGACTCACGTCCGCTTGCATGTGTGGGACCGAGGCGGCAACGGCGTGGCGGTGCTTTCGTGGGCGAGGGAAATGCAGATTCCGTACCTCACAGTTCGCAACGGCTGGGTGTACCTGTCGTCGCAGAAGACTCCCACACTGACGACGCCCGAGGCACTTCCGATCTTCGTGCGGCGCGACGTGCGATTGCCGATATCGACGGGGCGCGACGAGCCAGCCGCACGCGTCGTGATCTTCCCGGCGCGACGCGACAAGGGCGAAGAGTGCAAACGAGGTCTCCGCTACTCGACGAACGCGGCACTGACACTCGACGAGTTGGCGACGCTGGACGAGACGTACAAGACACGCTGGCCGACGATGGAGAACCAGATCAAGGGGTATGTTGCCGTCGGCTTCGGCGTCAACCGCGACCGCACGCTCGAACTGACGACGAGTCGTGGTCTCGACGGACAGCTCGCACGGAGTGTGGAACGGGAGGCGAAGCTGATGAGCGACATCGATCGCGCCCGCGAACAACCGTTGAACGACAAGAGATTCGCGACCGCGATCGCAGCAGTCGCCAAGATCGGCAAGGAACGAGGCACGCGGCAGCGACTCAGCGACAATCGAGTCGAGAAGGGTGCCAGAGCATCAGGCCACGGCGAACTACTCTGCAAGAATCTGATACTGCTGATTCACAACGCGCTGGCGATGCTGCTCGCCAAGAGTGCGATCGCCGAAGTGCGCGCGATGACGTGCCAGCGTGTGCGCGAGTTGCTGCTCGCCAAACCGGCACTCGGACTGATCGAACCCAACTGCGTCACTCTCTACATCGAGGAAGTCGCGGATGCTGCGCAACGTCCACTACAGAACGAACTCGCGCGCCTGCTCAACGAATTCGTCGAATTGCGAATGCCCGATGGCACGCGACTGCTGCTGCGCCTGACGCAACGCCACGGAACTACTCGGCGCTGACGGTTTCGGCCGCTTCCGCCGGTTCCCTGCTGAGATCGTGATTGGCGCGGCGCCAGAGCACCGTGAATCGCATTCGCGCCAGGTCGACGTCGAGCACCGAGTAGAAGTTCTGTTGGGCCACACCGATCTCGGGTCCGGGAGTTCCGTCGAAGTCCGCGACCGTCGGCGGTCCGCCCGCTCCCGTGCCCGGCAGCATCAGCGGGCCGGCGCGTGTTGCGCCCGTAGCTCCGTTGAGAATGTAGACCGTGCCGTTGGTCACGAGCACGATCTCGGGCCGACCGTCACCATCGAAATCGGCGACGGCGGGAAAGCCGTCCGTCAGGTCGGTGCGATTCCACAGGACCGTTCCATCCGCACGATAGACCGTGCGCCCCGCGACGAGTTCGAGGTGCCGATCGGCCGCACTGTCGACGTCTGCGAACGTGCTCAGGGATTCCGAGACCGAGCCGGCCGTGCCGCCCGCACCCGTAAAGCGCAGGCGGAGTGTGCCTCCCGCGGTCGTAAACACCGTCGAGCCGAACGCGATCTCGGGCGAACCGTCGCCCTCCATGTCGGCAATCGCGAGGCCGCCTCCCCAACCGAACGCGGCATTGGCCGCGCCCGGGATGGGCATGTCGCTCGTGCGCAGGATCGCACCGCTGCCATCGACGATGACGACGTAGCCCTCGCCCGTGACGGCCGCAATGTCGATGTCTCCGTCCGAATCGATGTCGCCGAGTGCCACGGACACACCGGAGAACCCGGTCGACGTCATCGACGCAGATCGCACCGCGAGCAGATCCGCGCCGGTGCGTCCGTCGAGAACACGCAACACGCCCGTGTGACACGCCGTCGGCGTCGTCGCGGTGCACTGACAACACGTGCCAATTCCCGTCGTTGCATGAATCGCGCGCCCGGACACGAACACGAGATTCGGCGGATCGAGCGAATCGACGTGTCCATCGCAGTTTGCGTCGTAGATGCGGCCGACCGCGGGCGTGGACCAGACGTCCAAGTGCTCCGGGTACTGTCTTGGCGGTACCGGCTGACCCCAGCTCCACGCGACTTCCGCCGTCAAACGTCCTGCGGGCGGTCGATACTCGCACCGAGAGATGCACGCGCCGCCACCGTCGGCGCCTCCGCTGTCACTCCCGCTCGCGTCGCCCGTCCCGCCGTCGCCCGAGCTGGGACATCGCGGGGGCAACGCAAGGCAACGGCCCGGCACCGGTAGCGGCGACGAACACACACGCCCACCACCGTCGCCGCCCGCATCGCGTGGGCCAGCGTCCGATGGCGGCGCATCCATCCCACCCGCATCGGCACTCGCATCCGGCACGCCGCCGTCTGTGCCCGGAGTGCCTCCGAGCGACGACTCGCAGTACGCACCCGGATCGCAATCGGCACTCGTGCGACACACGCGTCCCGGTACGACGCAGGCGTTCGCGAAACACGTCTCGGTCGCCCCACAACACGCAGCCCCGCACGCGTTCGCGGCAGGACAGCACGCACCGGCGATGCAGATACCGCCCGGGCAGCCCATCCCTTCGCTACACGCCGGAGTCGAGTCGATCGTGCCGGTGTCATTGATGTCGTTCGTGCCATTCCCGTCGGTGCCCAGATCCGTCGCGCCATCGCGCGGCAGTCGACAGAATCCGTTCAGGCACGTCTGGCCCGCGGGACACTCCGTCGTCGACATGCACGCAGTCTCGACGGGGCTCGCGCACGCAGCGATCGTGGAGAGAAACGCAAGAAGTGCAACGACCGGCACACGACCGACGGGATTCGATTTCACCCTGCGAGCGTAACGGGTTTTCGGCCCGACCGCGACCGGGCGTACGAAGTCTCTCCGACCAACCGGCACCACGCGTATCCCGGTGCCCGCCGCGCCGCGTGGATCACGGAGCCCGCGGCACCCGCACGTCGCCGGACTCTGCTGGAAACACCGGGCGCACCCACACGTCGCCGCGACCGTCTCCTCGGTCTTCGAACTCGAGCGGCGCAATCCACACGTCGCGAGCGCAATCGCCGCGGGCGGCGCAGTCGTTCGCGCGCAATCGATGAAACAGATAGAACAGCGAGCGATCGTCGGGTCCGACGACGATGCTGCCGTGGCCGAACGACATGCCACCCCCGGGGACGAGATAACGTCCCACGAGCCGCGCAGGGTTGTCCCAACTCAGCTGTTCGACCGTGGCCGCGGCCGCCCAGAATACATGGTAGTTGGGAGAGTCCCACACACTGCCGCTCATGAATGCATACACGAGCGCGCCGCGACGAAACAGCGAAGGTCCTTCGTTGACTCCGAACGTGTAGCCGTCGCGACGGAACGGCACGCCGCCCCGCCCGCTGGTCATCGACAAGAGTTCGCCGCACCGCGGACAGTACGCCGCGAGACGGGTCAGGCTCGCGCCGTCATGCGCATTGCCAATATGCACCTGCGCGACCGACGCCGTGCACCGTACGGCCCACGGGTCGGCCGCATCGAGTTCGACGACGCCAACGTGCTGCCCGTAATTGGCCTGCTCCCACGGCACGAGGGGCGGCGTGTTCGTGTACCAAGCGTATGACATCCACCAGCGGTTGGTGAGCGGGTCGCGATAGACGTCGCTGTCGAGGCGCACGACGTGATGGCAGAAACTGCCGAGGCAATCTCCCGTGGCGACGTCGACGGAGCGCGGAATGGCATCGCGGGTGGAGGCAGGGCACATCGTGATGTGACCGCCCGCGGGGAGTGGCTCCCACGGCGTCGCGTCGATGGCGAATGGGCCCGTCGGCGATGTCGAAGACGCGAGATACACGCCACCGTCTTCGGCGTATCCGGGGCACGGCGCGCGCGCCGTTGCGTAGCGGACCGCGGTGAACGACAACTGCCACACGCCCGCGCGCACTTCGACGACGGAGGGCGCCCAAAGATGGCAGTAGTGTCGTCCGTGGATCTCCACCGAGTTGCCCGGCGTTGCGGGGCGACGCAGAAGTCCCTCGGGCCGGCGTACCCAACGCACGAGGTCGCGGGACTCGTACACAGGGAAGTCACCGGCGAGCCCGCCGGTGGCATAGAGGTAGTAGATGAGCTGGCCATCGGCCGTACGCGTTCGCACGACCTGGGGGTCGGGCGCATCCCCCGTGAGGACGGGATTGCGCGCGACGAGAACCACCGGGCCTGCGTCGCGCGCGGCGTCCGTGCCGGTTTCGCTGTCGCGCGGGGTTGCGTCTGTGCTGGCGTCACCGTCTCGAGGCGTCGCATCCGGTGGCCGAGCGTCAGTGCCCACGGAATCGAGGCCGACGCCGTCGTCCGCGCCCACGACGTCACGACCGGTCATGGGCTGTGTCGCGCATGCGGCGAGCGACGCCACCAGCGGCGCGAGAGTGCCGGACCAACCGCTGCGACATCGCGCCATGTCGAATGGTCCGACGGAATGCGGCGTGCTGGAAGGGCCCACCATTGCCGCGGGCAGTTCCAAATGTTGAACTCGCCGCCCATCGATGCCACCCAACCCTACGACGCCTCGCCGCGCACTCGGCGTCACCATTCCGCTCTTCTCGCTCCGCACGCACGCTTCGTGGGGCATCGGCGAAATCGGTGACCTCGTTCCGTTCGCACGATGGATCGCGCCCGCGGGGATCTCCGTCGTGCAGATGCTCCCGCTGCAGGAAATCTCGGGCAACGAGACGTCGCCGTACGCCGCGCTGTCGGCCTTTGGGCTCGACCCGATGTACATCTCTCTGCGCGCGCTGCCCGAACTCGCGACCCAGTCGCTCGCCGGCGACGAGGCGCGCGATCTCGAACGCGCTCGCCGCGCGCCCCGCGTGGACTACGCAACGGTGCGTCGACTGAAGTCCATCGCGCTGCGTCACGCGTGCGCGCGGTTCGTCGCCGGTGACGGGGCACCGAGTTCGTCACACGGAAACGCCCGACGCGCGGAGTACGAAGCGTTTCTGGCGGCGCAGCGCGAGTGGCTCGACGATTACGTTTTGTTCCGTGCACTCAAAGACGCGATGGGCGGCACACCGTGGTGGAAGTGGCCGCTCGCGCTACGCGAACGACACGCCGCGGCCATGGACGACGCGCGCGTGCGTCTTGCGAACGAAATTGGCTATCACCGATTTGCGCAGTGGATTGCCCACGCGCAGTGGTCCGAGATGCGCAACGGGTTGCGCGCGATGAACGTGGAGGTCATGGGCGACCTGCCGTTCATGGTTGCGCGCGACAGCGCGGACGTCTGGGCACATCCGTCGGAATTTCGGCACGACGCAAACGTCGGCGCGCCACCCGATCAGTTCGACGTCGAGGGACAGGACTGGGGACTGCCGCCGTACCACTGGGAGCGCATGTCGCAGAACGACTTTCGCTGGCTCGAGCGTCGTGCCCGCTACGCGGGTTCCCTCTACGATCGCTTTCGCATCGACCACGTCGTCGGGCTGTTTCGCACGTTCGTTCGCAAGATCGGCGGAAAGATTCCTGCGGGAAGAAAACTGATTCCCGGCGTATTCGACCCACCGGACGAATCACGGCAGGCGACACACGGCGTCCGTGTCGTGACGTCGATGTTGCGCGGGGCGTCGACCCAACGTTCGCAGTTGATCGCCGAAGACCTCGGGATCATCCCCGACTTCGTGCGACCCGCTCTTGCGCAGCTCGGTGTGCCGGGCTACCGCGTGCTGATCTGGGAGAAGGACGGCGACGTGTATCGCGACCCGACGACGTACCCCGCGCTCTCGGTCGCGTGCTTTGCAACGCATGACACGGATTCTGTGGTCACGTGGTGGGAGGGATTGACCAAGAAAGAGCGCGCCGCCGTGAAGGCAATTCCGTCGTGGTCGGCGGCTGCGAGGCGTGCGCACGAATCGTTCGACGATTCGACACACGCGGCGTTGCTCGAGTTGATCTGCAGCGCGCGCAGCGACCTCGTGTTGCTGCTGTTCCAAGACGTCCTCGGTTCGCGCGACCGGGTAAACACTCCCGGCACGCAGGGCGAACACAACTGGACGCTTCGCCTTCCCGCAAACATTGAGGAGCTCGCGTCCGACCGGAGCGCCACGGCGGCGCTCGCACGCGTCGCCGCAGCGGCGCGCCACGGGGGACGGGTGACGCCCAGCCCGCAATCGTGACCGGGCGCGCGTCAACGCGTCGTGAACGTCACCGCGTCGTGAAGACGAAGTCGAACGGAACCGGCGCACCGCCGCGCGTCGTGTCGACGTGAACGTGGTACCGCGTGCGGGCCGTCAGCGGCCGGTTCGCATACAAGACGGCTTCTGATCGCAGCAGTCCCATCGCACGGGGATCGCCCGGTGCGAGCCAGACGTGTGGAATGTCGGTCGTCGAGCCTTCGAGCGTGAGCGTGTGCGCGCCCCACATGACTCCTTGCGCGTACAGGTGAACGGGATATCCGCTCGGCCAGCCCGTCGGCGGTGCCGGTGGCGGAGGTCCTTCGTTGCCGGAAAACGACGGCGGGACGTTGATCATGTTCGGGTACGGATACGACGCCACCGTGGTCGCAGGAACGCTTCCGCCCGCGCCGACGCCGTAGTCGATCGTGTCGCATCCGGCCGCGCTGCCATACCCCATGTCCAGTGTCCAGGGGCTGAGCACGGGCGTTCGATGCCAGATCGAGTCGATCCACATTTGCACGGACCCCGTGCCGTTGTTCACAAACGCCATCACTTCGAACGCCGGCGATCCGCGATAGCCCGCCGCGGTCATTCGGTTCGCAAAGCTTGCGCCCGTGAACATCGGGCAACCCATCACCTCGGCGTGCGGATTCGAAACGCACATGGCCATCGCGCGGTTGCCTGAGTAGTAGTTGCAGTGATTCGTTGCGGCGGTGTTGATGGTCGTGACCATCGTCTGACATCGAAGTCCCATGGCGAGTCGCACCTGGTTTGTGAGCGCATGCGCAGCCATCGCGTTGGCGGTCACTCCGGCCGGCGGTGCAGGGCAAGTGCCCATCACGACGTCCGCAGGCGGCATGACCACGTCGGCCGGCGGCGTGACGACATCATTTCGTACGACGTCCATCCCGACGGTTCCGTCGGTCGGCACGACCTGCACATCCCTGCCGCTTGGCGAGTCCCCCCCCGCGTCGGGGCCGCCCTCGCCCTCCGTCATCGGGCCGCCGCAGCCGACGACGAGGACGCAACCGCTCAATGCAAGACCTGCGAACGGCGAGAACACGCGCAAGCGCATGAACGATCCTCCGAAAGGCATGGGATCCGCATTCTCGTCCGGAACGGGAACGCTGTCGAATACGCAAAGTGGGCGTGAACGGATATGATCGCGGGCCATGGTCATCGGTCCGACACGGAGTGAGAGCTTGCCGCATCCTGGCCGCGCTCGCTGCGCCGTGGCGGCGGTGCTGACCGTCGTCGGCCTCCACGGCTGCGCAGCGTACGATCGGGCACACTACGCGGCGCTGATCGACGCGCGCGAAGGCGATGCCACGGCCGCCGACGCACGCCAGGACGACTCGAACACCGCCGACGGGTTCGACACGACGGCCGTCACCGACGGACTCGACACGATCGCGTCGGACGATGTGATCCCCGCGGACGACGACGTGCCCGGCAGCGACCGTGTCGACACCCACGACGTCGCCCAACCGATGGACGTCGCTGCATCGCCCGACGTCGTCGTAGTCAGCACCGATGCGCCCGTCGACTCGCGTCCGCCCGACGCGCCCGACGTCGCCTGCCCCGCGGGATCGAGCGCGTGCGATGGTGTGTGCATTGCGGATACGGCAGCATCGTGCGGCTGCGCACGCGTCGACTGCCGAAGGCTGCCCAACGTCTTGGACACGACACGCTGCGTCGCGGGACGCTGCGATCTCACGACGGCGTGCCGTTCCTCGTTCGCCAATTGCGACGCCGACGCGTCGAACGGATGCGAAGCGAGGCTGGACTCGCCCACGTCGTGCGGCGCGTGCGACGTCCGCTGCACCGCAGTTACGCCCGCGTGCGTCGTCGCGACCGGCGGCAATCGTTGCAGTGCCACTTGCCCGGCGCCAACGACGCTGTGCAGTTCGGTCTGCGTCAATCTGTCGACCGACCGGACGAACTGCGGCGCGTGTGGCTTCATGTGTGTCGGCGCACTGCCGTGCAACCTGGGGCATTGCGGCTGACAAGTCGCCGGGGCTTGTTCGTCCGTCGCTACGTTCGCCGACGCAACTCGTACTCTTGAAGGACGGTCGTGTTTCCGCGGCTCGCCGGGCCGCGCGGGAATTGCCACTGAATCGACTGTTGGACGATGCACTCGGCCACCGGAGCGAGTGCCGGAATGCTCGCGCGCACCTGGGTGCTCAGAACGCTGCCGTTCGCGCCGACGGTCATCTCGATCGTGACGCTGCCCTCGAGTACCGGATTGTGCGCGAGCACTTGTTCATAGCACTGCCGGGCGCGCGGCAGCGTGCGTAGCAACACGGGAGACACTTGTCGCCGGGTCATAGAACCGGTGATCTGCGGCGGGTCCAGGCGTATTCGTACGGCGGGCGGCGCCTGCGCGAGTGCCGATGCGCACGTCCAGATCGTGAGCCCCAGCGTTGCGGTTGCGGTGGCGAGCGGACGCGACATGGGTACTTCATACCACGGCGCCGCTTCGAGATCAGGGATCCGCCGTCCGCCCGACCAGCGCGGCGAGGACGTCGTCCGGCGCGTCGACGTGGAGCCAGTGACCCGCAGACTCGAACACACCCACCGTCGTCCGCGAGGGATTGGCCGCGCGAACTTGCTCCAACCTCGTGCGATCGTCTGCATCGAACACATTGGACCTGCCCGCGACGAGCACGTGGGAATTGACCTTTCCGCGCGGGCGTTCGAGCACGTGCCAAAGATCCCGCGCGAAGTAGTCCTCCAGCATCGTGCGAATCGCGACGACGTCCAGTCGCCACACGAACCGATCTCCTTCGCGCCGGACATTCATCGCAAGCCACTGTGCGATCGCATCGTCGAAGCCGGCGGCGCGGACACGATCGACGAACGCCTGTCGGGTCGGGTAGGCGCGGGGCCAAGATTCGAGCAGGGACACGACTCGATACGTGATCTCCGAGCCGCGTGCATCGAGGCGCGCGCCGGGCATTCCGTCGAGATACCAAGCTGCCGTCAGCGACTCGCCGCGTCGATCCGCGTACATCATCGCGACCTTCGCACCAAAGCTGTGTCCGAGAACTCCGCGGACCGGACCCGGAAGGCCGGCCTCGAGCGCCAAGAGATCCTGCGCTGCCGTGGCCACCGTATGCGGTGGCGCGAAGTCTTGGGAAGCGCCGTGCATGCGCAGGTCCACGAGCACGGCACCCCATGATGGCCTTCCGGCCGTGAACTGCCGCGCGATCGTGCGCCAGTTTCCACCGCTGCCGAGAATGCCGTGCAAGAACAACATCCAGCCGCGCGGCACGACGGACGGAGCTGTGACGAGCGCGTGTGCGAGGGCCATGTCGGTCGATCCGCACGCGCCGAGCGCCGGGCGCGCCTACTGTCCCGCGCCGCCGAGCGACCGCCGGAGTTGCCCCGACGCCATGAACGACTGCCCATCGAGAGTAAACGTGGGCGAATCATCCCCGCGGACCAGAATCACGCCGCGCTGTTCGGGCGTATTCGTATTCAATTCGCCGCCAACGGCGAGGACGACCGTCGTCGACGCGCCCACTCCGTGCAACGTTGCGCTCGTCAGCGCCATGGCAGGGCGATAGTTGTTCCGACCGACGGTCTGTCCATTGTGATGGATCGTCGTTCCGTCCACGCCCACGATGAAGATATTGTTGGCGTCCTGCACCGCGACACCGTTGAGTCCCGGCGACTCCTCTGCGAACGCGAGCGACGACCACGCACCGCCACTGTATCGCAACAAGAGTCCGACGCCGCTCCCACCGACCGCGTAGCACAGCGGCTGTCCGGTCCGCGCACACGACACGGTGAACAGTCGGTTGTCCGACGCGCGGGCATTCGCATTGGCGACACTCCACGCCGTCACGCCCGGCGGCCGATACAAGATCATTCCGCGCTCGCCGACGACGATGATCGTGCCGTCGGTCGCGGCGTCGACCTTGTACAGATTCAACGTTTGCGCGGCCACCGGGAGATCGCTCACCCGCTCGAACGTCGTGCCATCGTAGTGAACCAACACGCCGCGCGGTCCCGTGGGCGACGCGCTGCCGCCCACGAACCACACATCGTCGACCGCGCGTGCAAGGATGCCCCAGAATGTCGGCATGCCTTCCGGGAACATCAAGCCGGTCTCCAGCGTCTCGCACGCGCCGTTGCGAAACCGAATCACTCGCGCACCTTCGCCCGCGGCGTAGACCACCATCGCGCCGCCCGAATCGCGTACGCCGGTGACCCACCAAAGGACTTCATTCGACGTGCATCTCGTCGTGAACTGGGCACGTCGATACTCGAGCAATCGTCCAACGCCGCTCGGCGGCAGCCGCGAGTGGTCGACTCCGACGAATCCGCCTGCCACGAAGCCAACACTCGCCGTCGCCTCGTCGTACACGAACGCCGAGAGAAACGATCCCGTGGGCGAGCCATTGATCGCGAGCCGGTAGAGGTCCGGCCCGCCCGGGTCGGGCCCGCACGCGAGCGCAAACGCGAAGACAACGGAAGCGCTCGATGCGAGAAGCAACCGACGAATCATCGACGAAAGGGTAGCACGCCTTCGTTTGCGGACACGCCCGAAGCTTCGGCTACTGCTTCGACCCGAGAAGTCCCCGCACTTGGTCCCGCAGTGCGTCGAGCTTGAACGGCTTGTGCATCACGCGATAGCCGCGATCGATCTTGGGGTCGATTCGCATGTCCGCCGTCAGCATCAACCGCCGCGTCGCGGGCCACAGCGCGGCGACGCGCTCCAGCAGCGTTTCGCCCGTCATTCCAGGCATATTCTGGTCGGCGATGATCAGCGACGTGGGCTGGGCGCGCAGTGCTTCGAACGCGAGCGCCGGAGACGTCACCGTCGTCACCTCGTTGCCGTCGGCACGAAGCACCAGTTCGATCAGGCGAACAGACTCTGGAACGTCATCGACGACGAGAATGCGTGCCACGGAAGTCCTCGGAGTTTGGGTCCGGGATCCGCGGCACGCAAGCCCACTCAGCCGCCCGACACCGACGCCGATGCGGACACCGAGACCGACACCTGGACCGACACGTTTACGCTGGCAGCCGCGCGACCGAGACTTGCGATGGCTTGGCCTGCACAGCGTGCCGCGTTCAGTCCGAGTGCACCCACGGCGCCTGGAAGTTCGGCGACGGAACGCACCACCGCGACCCCGGCTTCGCCGAGTCGCTGAACGCGGTCGCGAATCGTGAGCAACGTCGCGAACCCGCCTTCGAGTGCCGCGCGGACACGAGTGAATCGCGCCTGCAGGTCCCCGGACAAGCCGCCCACGAGATGAACGCTGACACGGCCCGGTGTGCAACTGGCCTGTGCTGACAAACGCGCATCGCAGGCGGCGCGACAATCCGCGCTCACGCTCGGCGGGACGATGCGTCCGGTGCAACGCGGTGCCGTGTACGCGACGCTACAGCCTCCGCGACATTCGCCCGAGCACTGCGCCTGCGCGGCGACCACGCACTGGCCCTGGCAGCTGCCCGAGCAGCCGGCGGAACACGTGCCGCGACAAGCACCCTGGCAAGCCCCGTTGCAGTTGCCCTGCGCGTCGCGCGCTCGGCACGTTCCCTCACACGTGCCATGACACGTTCCCGAACACCCACCGGAGCACGTTCCTTCACATGATCCCGAGCAGCTTGCGCCGGCTTCGACGACGCACCGACCGGTGCACGAACCCGAACATGTCCCCCGCAGTTCGCCGCCCTCGCACTGCACCTCGGCGGACCCAGGGTGGTACGTCACGTCGCAACCCGCCGCGCAGTTTGCGTACGCGTCGACGGCGATTTCGCAATGCGGTGGCTCGACAGCGACTTCGAGATGCACATTCGCGACCGCGCGGACGGCGGTGATGTCGTCGTGCAGCTGTCGCCCGACTCGCTCGCAGACTTCGCGCGTGTGCGAGCTATCGCCGCCAGGATGAAGCTCTGCATCGGGAACTTGAAGCGCCGCGCCCATCGTCTGGCACGCTTCGATCAGCGTGCGATCGATTTCGGTCGCCGCATTCGCGAAATCCGTCGCGGCGGACATGAACGTCTCGAGTCGCTGTGCCGCGGCGTCGGCGCCGAAGTCGCCCGAGCAACTCCCTCCGCCCCCGCCCGAGAGCGTTCCGCCGCCCCCCAACAAGCCCGAGGCCGAGCAGCTCAGCAATACCGTCGCGCAGAAGAAAAACAAGATTCTCGATCGCATCTCAGCTAACCCCTTGCCAATGGTCGTCGCTCCACGCGCCGTCTCACGATCAGCGCCGCCTGCAGCGCCGCGGAGAATCGCCGAACCCGTCCGCGGGGGCAAGCCTGGAGCGAGCTACGTCATGGCATTCGCCGCCGAGGTCTCGTAGCATCGAGACGGCAATCCGGTGGGGAGCATTCAGGTCAAGGGCAGCGCCGTCACGGCTCGCGTTCGCTGGGTGCGGGAGACGCACGGGGAGGAAGCGCTGCGCAAAGTACTCGATGCGCTGACCGAGGAGGACCGACAGATTCTTGCAGGGCGCGTTTTGCCGAGCGCATGGGTGCCGTACGAATTGTTCATCCGGCTGAACGTCGCGGCCGATCGGGCATTCGGCCGTGGCGACCATCGTGTTTGCTACGAAATGGGAAAGTTCTCTGCCGAAGTCAACCTGCCGACGCTCTACAAACTTTTCTTTCGGCTCGGGTCACCGCTGTTCATCTTCCGCAAGGCCGCTCAGGTCTGGGACGTGCATTACACCTCGGGTCGCCTCGTCTCGCTGCAAGACGGCCCGGCCGCCGTACGCATTCGCGTCGAGGACTTCGCGCAACCGCACCGTGCACACTGCATGAGCGTCTTGGGTTGGGCGGTGAAGTCCATCGAACTGTCGGGCAGCACCACCACGTACGCCGAAGAAGAAACGTGCCGCGTCCGCGGCGGGGATGCCTGTGAATTCACCTTGCGATGGAAGTGAACTGAAAGGTCGCGCGGGTTCGCTCGTTCGCTACGATACGGATCGCTTCCACGGCACGAGGGAGATTTCATGTACGCACGTTCGCACTTCGCACACCACTCGCTCGCGCTCCCGACGCCGTGGGCCGCACTCGCGCTCGGCGCGCTCGTTTCTGCATGCGCGCGCCCTGTTCCAAGGCCGATCACCATCGCTCGACCGACGACCGATGCGACAACGTCGTCCGCGCGGGGTGACGGAGGTACCGCGACGGGTCGCCCGCGCCTGCCACCCGTCGTCGTCGGCGACTTCGCACCCCACGTCGACCGCATGGAAACCTGGGTGGCGCTCGCGTCGCAGCCCCTGCGGGAGCTCAATGCACACACGGAGACGGTCAAAGTCATCATCGACCTCGAGGACCATGACCGCGTGTATTTTCTCCAGACACGCCAGTGGGAGATTCACTACTACTTCATTCAGCGCTTCCTCGCGCGTCCCGGGCATCCGATCCCCGAGGCCGAGGCATTTTGGCAGCGCGAGTACCTGAGCCAGAATCGCCGCTTCGTCGAAGGCACCGTGATTCACTATCGCGACTCGGACCTTTGGACGTTCGAGCTGATCGCGCAGGATGTCCTCGACCTCCCTCGAACGCTCGCAGCGTTTCGCAATATCCGCGACCACATGTGGAACGGCGACCGCCTGCGGTACCATCCAGTGCCCGCGCACCACGTCGCGGCAATCGACCAGATCCGCGCGCAGATTCCGGTCGTCACGACCGACGACATCTTCACGAATACGCGCTACCAGCCGCTCAATCCGGGCGAGGCGTATGGCTACCTACGGTTCTTCGATGGACCCGTCGATCCCGCACGCGTCCGACCGTACGACATCGTCGTGCTCGCGCAGGTGCCGCTCGACCTGCCGGTGTGTGCAGGCGTGATCACCGCCGAACTGCAAACACCCCTCAGTCACATCGCCGTGCTGAGCGCCAATCGGCGCACGCCGAACATGGCGCTGCGCAATGCGAACCGCGAGCCGTCGCTGCGCGCATTCGAAGGGCAGTTGGTTCGCCTGCACGTCACGCCGCAGGACTACGAAGTCACACGCGCCGTTCAAGCCGACGCCGAACGAGCCTGGAACGCTCGGCGACCGCCGAACGATTTCCACCCGCGGCGCAGCGATCGGGACACCGGCTTGCCGGACCTCGCGCACATGCATCTCACCGACCTGGACACGGTGGGCGCCAAAGCGTCGCAACTCGGTGAACTCGCGCAGATCCGGCCCGCCATCCACCTGCCACGAGCGTTTGCGATTCCGTTCCACGCCTACGCGCAGCACCTGCGCCGGGCCGGACTCGACACCGTCTTGCACCGGATGCTCGCGGACCACGCGTTCCAATCCGATCCAGCCGTGCGCCAGACGCAACTGCGAACGTTTCGTCAGCGCGTCGAAGCGGCTCCGCTGGATCCCGGGCTCATCGCGCGCGTGCACGCGCGCATCCAGCAACTGTTCCCCGGCGTCGGTGTTCGCTTCCGGTCGAGCACCAACGCGGAAGATCTGCCGGGATTCAACGGCGCCGGGCTCTACACGTCCGACCACACAGGCGCCAACCCGACGGACGAGCAAATCTCCCACGCGATCCGCGCCGTGTATGCATCAACGTGGAACTTTCAGGGCTATGAAGAGCGGTCGTACTACCGAATCGTTCACGAAGAGGTCGCGATGGCGGTTCTCGTGCAGGAGTCGATCGATTCCGATCAGGCCATCGGCGTCGCGATCACGGGGAATCCATTCGACGAAGGGCGTCCGGGGATCTTCATCAACACGCAGGTGAGCGCCGGCAGCGTGACGAGCGCGGCGACCGGCGAAGTCCCAGAGCAAGTGCTTTTCTATACGTACCCCCCTCCCGGCGCGATCGAACGAATCTCGTCCTCGTCGAGAACGGCCGGCCGGCCGGTTCTGCAGGACGCGGAAGTCATCAGACTCGCGGGAGTCCTTCGGCAGATCCATCTCCACTTCTACGGAGATCTCTGGCAGACGGGTCAGGCGATGGACGTCGAGTTCCTCGTCGCAGGCGCCGATCGACACGTCGTGGTCGTGCAGGCGCGTCCGTATCGAATGGTGTTCGACGAAGGCCGCGGATGGGCGCGGCCGCCGAGCTGATGGTGTCGACGCACGGAACCCGAGATCGGCGCGGTGACCAAACCCGGCGGGAGCATGTGACTCACGCTCGCGAGCTTTTCCGCAGCGTGCGGGCGGCGAGCGTCGTCGTCACGAGGTAGGCCGCCGCCACGATCGAAGCGAGCGCCCATCGTGCGTGGACGAGAATCAACAACTCGGTCACGCCCGTTGCGCCGATCGCACACGTCGCGACGCCGAGCATCGCGAAGCGCGGGGAACTCGCGGCGATCCATCCGGCGGCCATCCCCCATGCGATCGTGCGCGGCAGCATCGAGAGCGTGACCCACGCGAAATCGCGCGCAGGATGCACGGAGTGCGCGATCGCGAGCGTGCCGCCGAGACTCGCGGCCACGAACCCGCCCGCGAGCGCTGCGCCCACGACCGTCGCCAACACTCGGCCACGTGTGCGTGCAACGCCGACGGCTCCGACGGCGACGAACGCTAGCCAGACCGAGTTCCCGACGAGTTCGAATGCGATTCGTGCGGTACGCGTCCGTGGGTGCGTTGCCATCGCAACGGCGTCGAGCACGATCTCGCCCGTCCGCACGAGCGGCCGCAGGGCGATCCCAACGACGACGGGCACGAGCACCCGCGGAACGCGCGCGAGCGCACCGACGGCCGCGAGGATCGCGAGTGCGAACGCGAGCGGCGCGAAGCCGCTGCGAATCACATGCATGAACGCGCCCGGGAGGAACCAAGGAGTGAGAAGCGCCGCGGACACTGCGACGACGATGAGCGTGGTTCGATCGCGCGCAGGAATCGCCGTCGTGATGATCGGTTCGTCGACCGCAGCGAGCGCGATGGCGCGACGACGCAGGGCGACCACGGCGATCGCTGCGACGAGCGCCAACGCATCGATGAACTGCAGCGTTCGCGCGCCGCCGTTCTTCATCGCGACGAGTGCGACTCCGTTGTACGACACGTGCGCGACCATCGCCACGAGCGCGCCGGCGATCGACAGACGCGGCACGGCATGGCCGACGACCCGCGCCTGGTGCGCGCGATGCGCCATCGTCCCGCCCAGAATCATTCCGAAGAACGCGTGCGCGAGCACCGGCGAGACGGCGCGCAGCACGATCCAGTAGAGTTGTAGATCCTGCGTTCCGAGCGCCGAACCGAAGTAGACGAAGTTCTCGCGCAGCCCGAAACCAATCCCGACGCCGACGCCCGCCGTCACGTATGCAAGCCGAGGCCTGCGGTCGTCCCACGGCGACCAGAGTGCCGCGAGCATCAGGACCTTGCACACTTCCTCGGTGATGGGTGCCCACAAGACTCGGAACCCGTCACTGTCCGATGCCAATCCGATCCGTGTCACGGCAATCGCCAGCAGTCCGGCGAACCACGCCGCCGCAGCGCCGGCTGCAATGTGTCGAACGCGAAGGGCGTTGGCGTCGGGAGCCGCGAGCAGTCCGACAGCGTACGGCACTCCGCACGCTGTGAGGGCCACACCGAGTGCGGCGAGCGCGTGCGGCAGCGGCCTCGCGTAGTCCCGTCCGAAACGCGCGAGCAGGAGCATCCCGACGACGCCGAGCGCGAGCGACGGAAGTGCGTGGGTCACGAGACGCGAACGGGTCATGATCGTCGGCGCCGATGCTATCGGATCGACGCCGCGCACGTCGCAACGAACCCGGCCGTCGCGCGCGGTCCGTTCAACGCGCGATCCCCTGGCCCACGACGTGCGCAACCCCGACGGACACCGCAGCGAGCACCGACGAGACGGTCGCCAGAGAAATCACGCGACCGCGCGCGAGGCGCATCGCGAGCCAGGCGAGCGCCGCCGCGTGGGGGATGCTCGCGAGTGCCGAGAGCCGATGGCCGGCCGCGGTGCGGTGATCGATCCACGAGGCCACGATCATTTCGATTGCGAGCCACCCCGCGACGCACGCGGCGTGCAGCGCGGATCGAGACGCACTCGAGCGCGGCGCGGACGCCCGCGCGACAAGCCCCGCGCCCAAGAGCCAGATGAACTGCAAGATCCACGACGCCCACATGCGGGCGATGGGCACGTTCGCGAGCAGTCGACCCGCGATGTACAGCACCGGCTGCAACGCCGTCGCGCCGACGAGCGCGCGAGCCAGTAGGGAGCGTGTCGACGTTTCCTCGCGTTCGTTCAGGACGCCCAACGCACGCGACCCGTCGTGGGGCTGTGCGCGCGCGTCGGCGGATGCAGCGATGTCCTCGCGCAATGCGATGGCCAGCAGTGCAGCGGCGATCGCCCACATCCACGACGCCTGCAGCCGATCGCTCGGGTCGGCGCGTACGACGAGCGACGCCACAGCGTTGTAGGCGACGTGTGCGAAGACGGCGAGAATCACGGCGGCGGCGAGACGCGAGACGCGGAACATCCCGCGGATCGTTGCGGGAGCCGCACCGGTCGTGAGCGTCGCGACTACGACGAGCGCAAAGGCAGCGTGCGCGAACGCGGGTGCGACTGCGCGGCACGCGACCCAGGACGCAGACACGCCCGTCGCTGTCGTCAGCGGCGTCAGTGCAAGGACGCACTCGTAGGCCGCGAACCCGGCCGCGACGCCCAGCGCATCGTTGGCCATTTCGCCCTCGCGTCGGTGGGGACGCGCGCGGATGACGGTCCACGCGATCGCGAGACACTTGAGGATCTCTTCGGTCACGGGCGCCCACACGAGCCGATACCACTCGCCCTGCGCGTCGACGCCGGCACGGCGTCCCACGGCTCCGACGATCAGCGCCGCCCATGTGGCCGCAAGCCCGGCGACGAACGGCTCGGTGCGAACGAACCCAAATCGCAGCGAGAGAAACGTGAATACGCTTGCCGCAGCGCCCACGCCGGCCATCGCAACGCCCGCCCATGCACCCGCCTGCGAGTCCGCTTCGACGATCCGTTCGACACCGATGGCGAGCACGGCCAGCGCCGCGAGCGGGACGAGCAGTTTCCCAGTTCGCAACCGCCGAAACGCCGCCGAGGTCTCGAGGACGACGTCTGACCCCCCGAACGAAACGCTCTCCATCGGGCACACGCCTCCACTGCGGGTTTCATCAGGGTTTCAGTCCCCAGCCGACCGCGATCGCAGCAAGACAACAGCAAGAGAGGAAAGTTCCACGAACACAGTATCTGTTTCTGGCCGCGGCCACAACGCCGACCGTCGCGTGGCGGCCCGATTCGCCCGACCTTTACCCCGGGCCCGGACTCGTGCGACGCCTGAGCCGTGAGCGAGAACCCAGATCCAGTCTCTGCCCATGACCCAGACGTCGGGCTGTATCCGCCGATCGAGCCGTTCCGCACGGGACGCCTACGCGTGTCACCGACGCACGATTTGTACTTCGAGGAATGCGGCAATCCCGACGGCAAGCCCGCGGTCTTTCTTCACGGCGGTCCCGGCGGCGGCTGCGACGGCAAGCATCGACGTTTCTTCGACCCAGCCGCGTACCGAATCGTTCTGTTCGATCAGCGCGGGTGCGGCCGAAGCACGCCGCACGCGAGCCTCGAGGAAAACACGACGTGGCATCTCGTCGCCGACATCGAAGCCCTGCGTGCGCACCTTGGCATCTCACGGTGGACGGTGTTCGGAGGATCGTGGGGCAGCACGCTGGCGCTGGCCTACGCCGAGAAACACCCGACGTCGGTGTCCGAGTTGGTCCTGCGCGGGATTTTTCTTCTCCGTCAACAAGAGATCGATTGGTTCTATCAGCGCGGCGCCAGCGCGATCTTTCCGGACGCCTGGGAGCACTACCTCGCCCCGATTCCCGAGAACGAACGCAGTGACCTGCTGCACGCGTATCACCGCCGACTCACGTCCAGCGATGAGGCCGAGCGACGCGCCGCTGCGCTGGCATGGAGTCTCTGGGAGGGAAGCACCAGCAAGCTGTTCCCCGACGCGGGTCTCCAGGAACGCTTCAGCCAGGCGGAGTTCGCCCACGCGTTTGCGCGAATCGAGTGCCACTACTTCGTGCATCGCGGCTTTCTCGAGCGCGACGATCAGTTGCTGCGCGACGTCGACCGCATTCGGCACATTCCGGCCGTGATCGTGCAGGGACGCTACGACGTCGTGTGTCCCATCGAGAGCGCGTGGGCGCTGCATCGCGCATGGCCCGAAGCGCAATTCGTGATCGTTCCCGACGCGGGTCACTCCGCGCACGAACCAGGCAATCAGCGCGCGCTCGTTGCGGCGACCGACGCGTTTCGCGGGCTGCGCTGACTCAGTGGTGCTGCTTGATTCGGTCGATTCCGGGGTGAGTCTTGTCCCCGGGCTCGTGGCGCGGATTGGCCGTCAGGTGCGTGCCGTCCTGTCCCGGAATGCTCATCAACTTGTCTTTGTCGAAAACGAAGTCGGCACGATTATCGAGCGCGGTCATATGCACTCCAGTGTCCATTCGGATGGCGTCGCACGGGCACGCCTCGACACAGTACCCGCAGAAGATGCACCGTAGTTCGTCGATGACGAACTCCACGGGATAGCGCTCGTATCCTCGCCGCGCATGTCCCTCCGGGTACTCCGCCGGCTTGATGTAGATGCACTGTGCAGGACACGCTGTCGAGCACATGAGACATGCGACACACCGCGGCGAACCGTCCTCGCGGTGCGTCAGGCGATGCACGCCCCGGAAGCGCTCGGGATACGCGCGCTTCTCTTCCGGGTACTCGAGTGTCGCCACGCCGTCGTCGTAGTTCTCCGACGTGACGTCGGGACGCCCGCCCGAGAGCATCTGTCCCCAATTTCGGAAGAAATGCTTGAACGTGACGCCGAGGCCCTTGGCCACTTCGACGACGTACGTTTGGTCGGCGACGGTCCTCCGCGGCTTCTGGATGACGATGGTGCCCATGAACGGATTCTCAGCTGTCTCGCTCTAGTGAGCGCTGGAGTTGAGGAAGAGCAGGACAATGCCTGTCACGAAGATGTTGACGAGCGAGGCCGGCAGCAGAACTCGCCAGCCAAGGCGCATGATTTGATCGTAGCGGAACCGCGGAAGCGTCCAGCGAATCTGCATCTGCAGCAGGGCGAAGAGAATCATCTTCACGAAGAACGTCACGGCCCCGACGAGAACGACGGCCAGATGTGACCAGTACCAGTGGAGTGTGATACCCGCGTAGTCGAAGTGGAAACCAGTCTGCTGCACGAACGGGAACTGCCACCCACCCAGGAACACCGTGACGATCACGGCGCTCGACGTGAACACTTCGACGAGTTCGCCCAAGGCGAACATTCCCATCTTCATGGGTTGGTATTCGGTAAAATACCCCGCAACGATCTCGCTCTCGCCCTCGGGAGCATCGAACGGTACGCGCTTGGTCTCGGCGATCGCAGCGGTCAGGAAGAGCAAGAACGCGAACGGCTGAACGAAGATGCCCCACACGTGGGACATCTGCCAGGTCACCATCTCTTCGAGTCGAACGCTCTGGTAGACCATGAACGTTCCGATGAGCGTCAGTCCCATCGTGACTTCGTAGGACAACATCTGGCTTGCGGCACGGAGTCCGCCCATGAGCGAGAACTTGTTGTCCGACGAGCTGCCGGCGAGCGCGGCGCCAAGGACCCCCGCGCTGCCAAGCGCGAAGATCATCAGGATTCCGGAATCCGCGAACGAGATGTGCAGCGGGATGCTGGTCGCGGCCGCATCCCACACGCGCGCGAAGCCCTCGCGGTGCGTGTGGTAGATGCTGCCGTCGGCGTCGCCGAATACCGATCCTCGATTGGCCCAGAACAACGTCGGTCCGAACGGCACGACGACCATCAGTGTGAGCGGCGGCACGAGCGAGACGATGGGCGCGATGCGGTAAAGGAACTTGTCCGCGTTGGGCGGCATGAAGTCCTCTTTCCACAGCATCTTGATTCCATCCGCAGCACTGTGCAGCAGCCCTGCCACGCGGAACTCGTGACCGAAGAGCGTGACCGACGCGCGGTTCGGGCCCATGCGGTCTTGAATCATTGCGCTTTGTCGGCGCTCGACCCAGAGCATGATCGCTCCGAAATTCACGAGTCCGAAGACGATCGCGAACACCTTGATTGCCGTCGCAATCCAGAAACCGACTCCCAGCAACATCCTACGCTCCCACCGACGGGGCCGCGGCCGCGTCCGTAACCGACTTTGCCGGGGCCGAGCGCGCGGCGAGCGCCGCCCGAACGTCCGAGAACTTCTTGTACGTGACGTCGAGCTTCATCGCCCGACCGATCTGCGCGATCGCATCCCACGCGGCCAAGCTAGCTCCGCGCGGTTCCAACGCTCGCTTGAACGTCTGCGACATGCCCTTTGCATTGACGAACGTGCCCTCGGTCTCGGCCCAGCTCGCGGCCGGAATCGTGACGTTGGCATGCTGCCCGAGCGGACCGTCGTGCGTGGCGACCAGAACGAACGCGTCGAGCTTGCCCAACGGCGCCAGCGACTCGCGATCGACTTCGGTATCCGTGCCGAGCGCGAGGACGGCAGTGACTTTCCCGTCCGACACGTCGACGACGAGATCGGCGATGCTGCCCAGCGTCGCGCCGGCCGCCACGGCGACCACCCCCGCACGATTGGGATTCTGGTCCTTGTGCCGCAGGATCTTGTCGCCATCCCAGTCGGCCCGTGCCGAGAGATACAGCTTGGCGCCTGCAGCTCTCGCGAGTTCGGCGGCGACCAGATTGTCCTCGCTCGACGCCTGCGCACTCAAGACCACGCCGAGCGTGCCCTTCTTGCCGAGCAGCGTCGCGGCCTTCGCGACGGCTTCTTTCACGCTCACGCTCGTGCGGTCTTTTCCGCGACCCGTGCTCGCCTCGAGCACTCGACCGTTTCCGACGCGCAAGTAGGTCAGCATTCCGTCGTCGCACATCCAGTGTTTGTTGACGTCGTCGTTTTCGCGTGGGCGGTTTCGGAAGGCCGTTTGCTCTCGCGGGTCGGCGTCGAGCCACATGTTGCATCCCGTTGCGCAGCCCGGACACACGCTCTTGGTGCCTTTGAGCACCCACACTCGGCCCTTGTGCCGCCAGTACCGAGTGGTGAGCGCGCCGACGGGACATACCCACTCGGTCATCATCGTGTAGTGTCCGTCGAGCGTTCGCCCGGGCGCCAACACGATCTCGAACTTGTTGCCCCGCTCGCGCATGTCGAGCATGTGATCGCCGGCGATCTCGTCGCAGAACCGAATGCAACGCGTGCATGCGATGCAGCGCTCGGCGTCGTACACGATGGTGTCGCCGAACACGACGCCCTTCGGCTTGTGCACGGGCTCGTCGACCATGCGCTTGGGCGTGTGTTGCGCCGTCATGTAGTAGTCCTGCAGCTTGCATTCCCCGGCTTGATCGCAGATCGGGCAATCCACCGGGTGATTGAGCAGCAAGAACTCTTGGACGTGCGCGCGCGCCTCGGCGACGTGATGCGACGTCTCACTCTTGATGACCATGCCATCGGCCGCAACCTGCTGGCAGCCCGGCTGCAGCTTGGGCTTGCGGTCGACGACGTAGTCCTTCTTGTCCGCGTTCCATGTCAGAACGTCCAACATCATCGGGCGGAAGTTCGGCGCCGACTCGATCTCGATCAGGCACATGCGGCAGTTCGCCGCAATGCTCAGGCCGGGATGCCAGCAATAGTTCGGGATCTCGATGCCGACCTTGTGGGCCGCCGCGATGATGGTCTCCCCGGGGGTGAAGGGGATTTCCTTGCCGTCGAGTTTGAAGGAGGGCATTGGGCTCGCTCGTTGAAGAAACTACCGGTCGCACTCGCCGCCGATCATGTTGATCGAGCCGAATGTGGGAACGATGTCGGCCAACATTCGGCCGACGATCATGGGGGCACACGCTTGCAGAGAACAAAAGCACGGGGATCGCACACGGATCCGCCAGGGCGTTCCGCCGCCACGGGACACGACGAAGAAGCCGAGTTCTCCGTTGCCGCCTTCGGTGTACTGGTACACTTCACCGGGAGGGACCTGAATGCCCTCCATGATCAGCTTGAAGTGACCGATCGTTCCTTCGATCGTGCTGTACACACGGTCTTTGGGCGGAAGCACGATGCGCGGATCGTCGATGCTGACGGCATCGTCCGGTGAGCCGGGCTCGATCTTGTCGATCAGGTCGCAACACTGCTCGATGATCCGGGCACTCTGCCGAATCTCCTCGAGTCGGCACATGAAACGGTCGTAGTTGTCGCCGTCCGTGCCGACCGGAACGTCAAAGTCGAGTTCGCCGTACACGAGATACGGCTTGTCCTTGCGAACATCGTAGTCGACTCCCGTGGATCGCAACACGGGTCCCGACGCGCCGTACGAGATCGCGTCGGCCTTCGAGAGCATCCCGACGCCCTGCATCCGATCGAGGAAGATGCGATTTCGCAACAGCAGCGACTCGCCCTCTTTGACCACGTCGAGCACGCGTGGGAGCGCCTTGCGAACGTGCTGGGTGAAGTCAGGAGTCGGCGGATCCGCCGCGCCGCCAATGCGAAAATACGAGTGCGTCATTCGCGCGCCCGTCTGCGTCTCGTGCAGTTCCCAGAGCCATTCTCGCGCCTTGATGAACCACAGGAACGGGGTGAATGCGCCCAGCTCCATGGCCATGGCGCCGTTGCACGTCAGATGGTCGCCGATGCGCGACAGCTCGCCGTGGAGCACGCGGATCAACTGGCCCTTCCGCGGAACCGTCACGCCCAGCAGCTTCTCGACGGCCATCGCATAGCCGACATTGTTGAGAAGCGGAGAGACGTAGTTCAGCCGGTCCGTGTACGGGAAGAACTGCTGCCAGGTGCCGCGCTCCCCCATCTTCTCGGCCCCACGGTGCAGATAGCCCGGTTGGATGTCGCAACCGATGACGCTTTCGCCATCGAGCTTCAAGACCATGCGAACGGTGCCATGCATCGCGGGATGCGACGGACCCATGTTCAGGGTCATCGGCTCGCTGGGCAGTTCGAGTTCGCTCTCCTCGAATTCCTGATCGATCGGTTCCATCGAATTCGTGTCCTGACGCTATTCAGTCCCTGCCAACGTGCACGTGCGGTGGGGCATCGCGGCTCAACTCGGCCGCTCGTCCTCGCGCGGAGAGCGGTTGAGCGGCATGCCTTCGTCTTGGAAAAACGGTCCGAGTTTGTCGTGCGTGCCCTCGCGGTAGGGCATGAGCGGCTGCGTGCGATTGGCCGGATAGTCCTTGCGCAGCGGGTGTCCCTCGAATTCCTCGTACATGAGAATTCGCCGGAGATCCGGGTGCCCCTGGAACTCGACACCGAACATGTCCCAGCATTCGCGCTCGGCCCAATTGGCACCCTTCCAAACGTCGCTCAGCGTCGCGACTTTCGGCGACTCGTCCGTGAGCCGAGTCTTCAGCCGAATGCGGTGCTTCTTCGTGATCGAATAGACGATCAGATACACTTCGAAACGCCCGCCATCGGCCGATGGCCGCTCCGGATCGTCCACGGCGGACAGATCGACGAAATAGTCGCACTGGCACCGAGCGTCGTCGTGCAGGAACTTGGCGATCTCGTGCCAGCGATCGCGAGGAACTCGCGCCCACTCGTCGCCCTGGCACGAGCCGCACTCGACGATCGCATCGCCGAACGTTTCCTGGAGTCGCTGCAGAAGAATCTTGGCCATCGGTGTTTCCTGCATACGGTGACGGCGCAGCGACGGCCGCGCCGCGAAGTCCGTTCAAATCACGCCGGCTGCTTCATTCGAATCTGCATCAACTTCTGCAGACTCTCCGACGCGCCTTCCGGCAACTCCGTGTTCTTGAGCACCGCGGGTGTCTTGTCGCCGCGGCCGATCTTGTCCATCAAGAGCATCAGTCCGTCGAGCACCGCCTCGGGACGCGGCGGACAGCCGGGAATGTAAACGTCGACGGGAATGATCTTGTCGATCCCCGGGACCGAAGCGTAGTTGTCGTAGAATCCGCCGCACGACGCGCACGTTCCGAACGACATCACCCACTTGGGCTCGAGCATCTGCTCGTAGATGCGCTTGAGGGCGGGCGCCTGTCGCTGGCTCACTGTGCCGACGACCCACAACAAGTCACTCTGCCGTGGCGAAAATCGCGGGGCCTCCGCGCCGAATCGCGCGATGTCGTACTTCGGCCCGGCCGTCGCCATGAACTCCATGCCGCAGCACGCCGTCACGAACGGATACTGAAACAGCGAAAACTTTCGAGCCCAGCCAAGAAGCGCCTCGAACTTCGTTGAGACAAATCCGCTGTCGGTCCCGCCGACAACCCTCACGTCTCCCATTCGAGCGCTCCCTTCTTCCAGCAGTACGCCAGTGCAGCGACCAGGACGCCGAGGAACACGGTCATCTCGATCAACCCCGTCCATCCAAGGCTCTGGTAGAGCACCGCCCACGGGTACAGAAACACGGCCTCGATGTCGAAGATCACGAACAGAATCGCCGTGAGATAGAACTTCACGGACAAGCGAACGTGGCGTGCGCCCGACGACTCGGAGCCCGACTCGTACGGCAACATCTTCTCGGCCGTCGGGTTCTTCGGGCCCAGCACCGTCGCCAACGTGAAAACCGCGAGGGCGACGACGAGGGCGAAGCCCACCATCAGAAAAACGGGACCGTATTGGTGCGTCAGCGTGATCGGGGCGCTGGCCCCCGGGGCCGCCTGCGCCACGAGCGCGAAGAGGGGTTGCATTCGCGAGAGTGCTCCGGCGGGCGATGTAGCGGTAGGGGCCGAAAGTGTCAACGCTGGAGCGACGATAGGCCGCGGCGCGCGCCCCGAGCTCGACCTCGGCCGACGTCGGCGGTCGACGCCGTCGAGCACCCACACTTCCCACCCGTCATCACCCGCGCTCCGATCAGCTCGGCTGAACAGCGTCGTGATCTGCGGGCATGTACGACCGGTGCGGTGAGAGTGCGCGCACCGGCGCACCCGCCGACCACGCGCCGCGCGCGGTTGCGGCTGAACCACAGGGGTTTCACGTCGAAGTGTCCCACGGGCACACCGGTGTACCGCGTCGCGGGTCGATGTAGGGCCGCGGGGGTCAAGGGTGCGAGGCACGGCGCGTGCTCTGTCCGGTCCGAGGTCACGCGATGCACGGCGCTTCACGACGGGATTGGTTTTCGGTGTTCGTTGCGCTTGCAGCGCTACTCGCGCTCGGGTGTGCCCCGACGGACGAACTCGACGATCCGACGCGCAGCGATGGACTGCTCAACGGCACGCTGACCTACGACCACCCCGAAGTCGGCTCGATGGAGATGGGCAGCGGTTTCTGCACGGCGACCCTCGTGCGGGCGAACGTCGCGATCACCGCCGCGCATTGCGTGGGCTACGGAACGCAGGACACGGCGGGCACCTACGGCTCGCTCACGCTCTATCGCACCGCCGGCGATTTCCGCACGTTCACGATCGCGCGATACCGGAGCTTTGCCCGCGCGGTGGGCACCAGCGACATCGCGTTGTTGCTGCTCGCACAAAACGTCCCTGCGGACTTCGTCACGCCGGCGTCGCTCGCGAGTTCCGCTCCCGCGCGCGGAACGTCGGTCACGATCTACGGCTTCGGCTGCACGGATCGGGACACCCACGCGGGCACGTACAGCAAGCGCCGATACGCGCACGCGTGGGGATCGGCCACCGCCAACCTCTGTCCAGGCGATTCGGGAGGTCCGACGCTCGCGGGCGCGGCCGTTGTGCGAATCAACAGCGGTTACTGGGTCGACGCGGCGGGCCGGGACATCTTCGGCGACGTTCCCGCAAACCTAGGCTCCATCGATGGGCAAATCACCGCGTGGAACGGAACGCCGTCACCGTCGCCCGCTCCGACGCCCACGCCGCGACCGGCACCGTCTCCTACGCCAACCCCCACGCCGCCCCCGGTCGACGCGTGCGCGAGCAGCACGGACTGCGGATCGTGCACCGCGCGCGCATCGTGCGGCTGGTGCGCCGGTCAGTGCCGCACCGGAACGAGCACGGGCTCGACGGACGGCGTGTGTTCCGGCGGCTCGTGGGCGTGGGTTTCGTCCCAGTGTTCCGCCGCGCCAACGCCGCCACCCGTGCCTGCCGATCCGTGCGCGAGCAGCGCTGACTGCGCGTCCTGCACGGCGCGCTCGACGTGTGGTTGGTGCAATGGGAGTTGCCGCACCGGCACCGGCGTGGGGTCCAACGACGGCGTGTGTCACGGCACGACATGGGCTTGGTACGTCAGCCAGTGTCGCTGACCGCCGCGCGGCACCACGCGAGCGGCGAGCCCGTCCACGGATGGGCCACGATGCGCGCGTCATCGGGACCGGCGCGGTGAACGAACTCCGAAGCGGTGTCGAAGACCGAGCCGTCTGTACCGTGCCGCAAACTCTCGGTGCCGAAGCTCACGCACACCTCGACGCGCGGGATCGTCCATCGAGGCGAAGCGGCGATCTCGAGCTGCAACGTCTCGGCACTCCGCGTAGGCGGGGTCGCAGGGCGCAGGCGCAATCGTGTCACCCGACTCGCCGCGAGCGCGTTCACGTGCGCGACACAGCGGCGGTCCCCGCGCAGCCCGTCGCGGGCGCAAGTCGCGAATGCCACGCGCGAACCGACGTGTCCCGAATGCGCTGCCTCGACCGCCCACACACTCTCGCCCGTGCTGCGTGACGCGACGGTCGCGGCGAATGCGTCGAGGACCTGCGTGATTGCGGCACGGCTCTCGTCGCGCGGGCCGCGAAGCCTCCAGTAGGCGGAGCACAACTCGTCGCCGCCGGACGACACATGCACGCGAGTGCTCTCCGCAAGCCCCTGCACGTGCGGTCCGTTCGCTAGCACTTCGATCGAGAGCGAGCCGTCGCCCGGCGCCAACGCCACGCACGCGACATCGATCCAGACCGCGCGAAGTCCTCGCATCACGCGCCGCGACGCCACGGCTCGGCTCACGTGTGCCGGCGCACACTCCTCGATCGGTGATTCGATCGGCGGTCCGCACGCACCGACCCACACGCCGGGAAGCACGCACGAACGCCACGCGCCGTCCCCTGCGAGATCGCACTCCCACGAGCATCGTTGCCACGGCGCGAGCCGGGCGCTCCATGGACGAGCCGCCGCGCGCCGCGCAACGACGATGCCCCGTGCTGCCGCATCGCCGCCCACTCGAACGCGCAATCCCCGCACGGCTTCCGAGGCGTCCTGCACGGTGACCAGCACGCCGAGGCCGCGGAACTCCTCGCCGACTCGCGCACGGTGGACGCAAGACTCCATGCTGCACTGCCTACCACACCGGCGACGTCTATCGATCGACTTCGTCGTCGCCGAGTTGCAACGCCCGCCGCACCGCGAGGACCCCACGTCCCGCGGCGCGCAGCTCGACGGCCGCGGCGACAAGGCGTTGCAAGAGCACGCGCCCAAGGCCCTTGCCCTGGTTCTCGTCCGTGACGGTCACGGCGGCTTCTGCGGACGTCGGCTCCTCGCTCAAACGCACGAATCTGGCCACGCCGATTCTGCGCGTCTCGCCGCCGTCGGCCTCGAGCGCCACGATCGCGACGTGGTTTTCCCCGTCGATCTCCGTGAGGTAGCGGAGTTCCGATTCCGAAAGCGAACGCTTCGCAGAGAGAAACCGCCGGTAGCGCGACGTCTCCGACATCCGCCCGAGTCCGTCGACGATCTGCGGCTTGTCGCTCGGCCGAATCATCCTCAGGGTTGCATGGCTGCCGTCCGCGAGCGTCACGCGCTCGGCGTACGCGGCGTCGAAGTGCCGGGGCTGGATGTTCTGCGCGACCATGGCTCGTCCGTGCGCGGGCGGTGATGATACTCTTTTCACGTGAGCGCCTTCATCTGGACTGCGCTCGTGCTCTGCGCCTGCGTCGTCGCGCTGTGGGTCGTCAGCCTCGCGATCACCAACGTAAGCATCGTCGACATCTTCTGGGGTCCCGCGTTCGCGATCGTCGCGTGGACGGCCGCATGGCAACGCGCGCCGGAAGCGTTCGTCCCCGCGTGGAGTTTGCCTCGGTGCGTGCTGTTGGGTGGGATCACGGTGTGGGCGCTGCGCCTCGGGGCGTATCTCGCGTGGCGCAATGTCGGGCACGGTGAAGATTCTCGATACCGCACGATGCGGGCGCGTTTCGGGCCGAGTTTTCGCTGGACGAGCCTTGGCATCGTGTTCGTGCTGCAGGGCGGGTTGATCTTCGTGATCTCGCTGCCCGTACAATTTGTGCTCGCGCGGGACCACGCGCTCGCGTGGGGCGGCGCGTTGTGGATCCCGTCCATCGGATTCGCCGTGGGTCTCGCATTCGAGACAATCGGCGACGCGCAGCTTGCGCGCTTCAAGTCGAACCCGACGAACCGCGGCCGTGTCATGGACCGTGGCCTGTGGCGATACACGCGCCATCCAAACTACTTCGGGGACTTCGTCGTCTGGTGGAGCGTGTTCGCGTGGTGCTTCGTCGCGGGCGCGCCTTGGTGGACCGTCGCAAGCCCGCTCGTGATGTCGACGTTGCTCTTGCGGGTCTCGGGCGTCGCGCTGCTCGAGGAAACGATCGTGGATCGCCGGCCGGCATACCGGGACTACATCCGGCGGACATCGTCGTTCGTGCCGTGGCTGCCGAAACCGCCAGCGTAATCGTGCGCTACGGCGCGGCGCCCGCTGCAGCTTCGAGCGTTCGGGCCGCCGGCACCGAGAGACCACGCCGCGTGAGACCCATCGGGACGGTCAGCATCCAATCGAGAACGCGCGTGGGGATCCATGCCGAGAGCGCCACCATGAATCGCGTCGCGAAGGGAACCACGTAGCGAACGCGCGCGCGCCGGGCTTCGATCGCGTGGCGAATCGCACGCGTGACCACGGCGGGCTTGGCGCTGAATCGGTCGGCTTGCACTTTCATCGCGTCCGCGCGAGCGATCACGGCGTTCCACGGTGACGTGTTCTCACGCTGCTCGGAGATCCATCCCATGCTCCGATCGGCGAACTCGGTGCGAATCAGCCCCGGCTCGACGAGCGCCACCTGGACGCCAAACGGTGCGAGTTCCAGCCGCAACGCATCGCTGAGTGATTCCACCGCGTACTTGGTGCTGTTGTACGCTCCGAAGAACGGCAGCGTGATCCGACCGCCGACGCTGCTCACGTTGATCACGCGCCCCTGCTTGCGCGCGACCATCGCGGGGACGAACGCGCGCGTCACGGCCATCAGGCCGAACACGTTCGTGTCGTATTGCGAGCGCATCTGCGCGTCGCTGGTTTCCAAGCTCGGCGCGAGAATTCCAAAGCCGGCGTTGTTCACCAGGACGTCGAGCCCGACGCCGTTCGTGATCCGCGCGACTTCATCTGCGGCGGCACGAATCGACACGGCGTCCGTCACGTCGAGCGAAAGGGTTGTCAGCTGCGTGCCCTTGGCTTCGGCTCGCAACGACTCGAGTGCTACGACGTTGCGTCCGGTCGCGATCACTCGGTGCCCCACGCGCGCGAGTTCGAGCGCAGCGTTTCGGCCGATGCCGCTGGTGGCGCCGGTGATCAGGATGGTCTTCGAGTGCTTCATGGCTTCGTGCTCCTTCGCGGGCTCCCGCCCTGGGTTCCAGCTTGAGATGGAATGAACGTTCATTCCGTTTCGTCTCAAAATGAAACCGCCCGATTTCCGCTCGCGCCTACACGCGAATCGCTTGCCAGACGCACTCTTCGGCCGTGTCGAGCACGTCGTCGGAGGCTTGCAAGTGCTTGGAAGCACAGGCTTTGAACACACCGAGGAAGGCGCCCCACACCACGGCCATCAGCACTTCGGGCGACACAGGCTTGAGGGCCTGACGCCGCTGGGCCTCCTCGACGAACGCTCGGATCGGCAGCAGCAACGCCATCTCGATTTCCCGGCTCTTTTCATCCAGATAGCTCTCGTGGTGATGCAGCTCGAGAAAGGCCATGACCCGCGGGTGCGTCCCGGCAAACGAGTGCAGCCTCCGCCAGAACACGTGGAGGAGCTCGCGCGCGGGTCGCGACACGTCCAGGTCCGACATCAGCGCCGCGCCCAGTTGCTGCTTCCAGAACTGGTAGAGCGCATTGACAATCGCTTCCTTGTTCGCGAAATACCGATAAACCGTGCCCGCGCCGACCTCGGCGCGCTCCGCGATCAACGGCACCGGCGTGCCGTGAAAGCCGCGCTCGGCGAAGAGCCCCAACGCGGCCTCGAGAATGGCGTCGCGTTTCGGGGAGCTGTCGATGTTCATGTGCGGGGCGAGCGTCACGGGAAGCGCGGAATGAATATTCCGTCCGCGGTCGACTGTCAAGGGCGCGCTGCGGCGTTTCAGTGCGGTGTCGTCGGCGTCGACGGCGGGGTCGTAGCGCCCGGCGCTGTCGCCGCGGCAACCAGATCGCCGTGCGCATTTCGCGCCTCGATCGCGCCGAGGTTCAGTGCCTCGAGCTGCGGCGTGACACTCGCGTGGTCACCGATGACGATGATGCGCGAGTGCTCCGCGTCGATGTACCGCTCCGCGACCCGTCGAACGTCCGCGATCGTTACGGCCGCAACGCGCGCGCTGAGCGTTGCGTACTCGTCCAGCGGCAGTCGGAATACGAAGATCTCGCCGACGGCCAGCGACGTGGCCTCGCCGCCTTCGAACACCGATGGCAGCGTCTCGGCGAGCCGGCTCTGCGCAGCGGCGAGTTCCGCCGGCTCGACGTTCGACGACCGAATGCGATTCAGTTCGTTGAGGATCTCGCGGACCGCAGGGCCCGTGTGCGCCGCGATGATGGCCCCGCCCGCAGTGAACGGTCCCGCGAGGCGTCGAAACCCGAACATCGAACGCGCGCCGTACGTGTACGCGTGCGCCTCGCGAAGATTGAGATTGATCCGCGACGAGAACATCCCGCCGAGCAGCGTGTTCATCACCTGAATCGGAATGTAGTCCGGCGACGATCGAGGCACGCCCACTTGGGCTACCAATACGTACGACTGCGGCGCGCGCGGCCGATCCACGAGCGAGATTCGCGGCATCGCCGTCGCCGGTGGACTCGGCGGTGTCGCGCGCACGAGGGTCGATCGGGCGTTCCAGGTCGTCCAGTACTGATCGAGCAATGGCTGCAGCGCCGCGCGCGTGACGTCGCCGATGACGACGAGTGCGCTGTCCGACGGAACGTAGTGACTGCGATGGAACGCAACGACGTCGTTGCGCGTGAGCGCTTGCAGGGACTCGTCGGTTCCCAGCAGCGGCCGCGAATACGGATGATTCGCGGGATACACTGCCCGGTACGTCGTGATCGCGCCGATCAACGGGGGAGAATCCCGCGTGACCTGGCGCAGGGCGTCGCGCTGCTGGTCTCGTTCGCGCGTGAATTCCGACTCGGCGAACGCCGGACGCTGAATCTCGTCGGCGAGCAGCTCCATCGCACGCGGAAGCTGATTTGCCAGCACTTTGATGAACGCCGCACTGTGGTCCCACTGAACGGAACTGCCGTGCTCCGCACCGATGGACGCGAGGGCGCCTGCGAAGTCGATTGCGCCCATGCGTGCGGTGCCTTGCTCGATCAGTGTGCCGACGAGTTGGCCGAGCCCTGCGCGGGCCACGGGTACATCGTCCGACCCACGCCGCGAGATGTACCGTGCGACGACGATCGGCAGGTCATGCCGCTCGACCAACATCACCGTCATGCCGTTGCGCAGCGTGAAGCGATTGATGACCGGGGGCGAAAACGCCGGCGTCTGTCCGGGTGCCGGGGCGCTCTGGCGAAACGGCGCGTCCGGCGTTTCCGGAAGCGGGGGAAGTGCGGCAGTCCGCCTCTCGGGAATCTGCGGAGGCGACGCGACGACGTTTGCGTTCGCCACTACGACGGGCGTTGCGGAGGGCGACTGGGCGCCACCACACGAGCTGAGCGCGAGAGCCGATGCAGCGGACGCGATCCACCGCGCGACATTCCAATGGCGATTCACTGTGCACCTCCCGACGCGCGAACTCGACCCGACACGGGAGCGCCGGGAGTCGGATAGACACGGACGACATTGCGCCGGTCCGCGACGAGGTAGCGAACCACGGTCTCGCGAATCGCTGCGGCGGTCGTGTTCTGGTAGCGCGCAACGTCGTGGGAGAGCCAGCCCGCGTCGCCAGTGTACTGATTGTAGAAATTCAATCGATCGGCGCGCCGATACGCCCGCTCGTTTTCGAAGACGATCTGCGTGACGTAGTGCGTTCGAGCACGCGCCATTTCGGGCTCGCCCACCGGCGTCGTGCGCATGAGCGCAAGCTCCGCGTCGATGGCTGCCAGCAACTCGTCGGGTCCGTGGCCCGTGCGTGCGGTCGCAGCGATCGTGAACACCGATCCAAGCTGCTGGCTCTGCTGACCGGCCTCGACGTCCTGCGCGATCTGTCGCTCGTGTACGAGTCGACGGTACAAGCGCGACGAATGGTCTTCCGCGAGGACCGCAGCGACGATGTCCAATTCTGCGTCCCCGGGCTGCAGCGCCGACGGCGTGGGCCAGCTGATGTACACACGCGGCAGTTCCACACTCGCCTCCATGTCGATCTGCGATCCGCGAGCGAGCGACACGACCGCTGGCGCAGGCTGGCGCGGAACGTCCCGACCGCGCGTGATCGGGCCGAAGTACTGCTCGATCAGCTGCCGCGCCGCCGCCGGCTGAAAGTCACCGGCCACGACCAGCGTCGCGTTGTTCGGCACGTACCACGTACGGAAGAACGCACGAACGTCTTCGAGCGTTGCGGCGTTCAGGTCCTCGGGCGTGCCGATCGGAAGTCGATGGTAGGGATGCCCAACAGGAAAAATCGCCTCGCGAATGCTCCGCGACACCATTCCGTACGGTGCGTTCTCGTAGTTTTGCCGGTACTCGTTGAGCACGACGCCGCGCTGCGAATCGAGCGTGGCCTGATTGACATGGTCGAGCAGGTACGCCATCCGATCGCTCTCGAGCCACAACGCGAGACCGAGTCGACCGGACGGGACAGTCTCGTAGTAATTCGTGCGGTCGTCGCCGGTCGTGCCGTTGATGTTGCTTCCTCCGGCGCGTTCGAGATTGAGGAAGAACGTGTCTTCGGGCACATGCCGCGAGCCTTGGAACATCAGGTGTTCGAACAGGTGCGCGAACCCGTTCCGGCCCATCGGCTCGTCCTTGGAACCGACGTGGTACCAGATGTTGCTCGACACCGTCGGCGTGCGGTGATCCTCGTGCAGAATCACCTCGAGGCCGTTGGGCAACGCGTACCGCTCGAATCGAATCTCCGGAACGCTGACCGGCGCGCTTGCGATCGCGGGGACGGGCGTGGATGGCGGCGACTGTGCGGCGGGATGCGCGGGCGCTTGCTGCGCGCGAGACGGTGTCGGAGCACCGATCGCAAGCGCGACAGCCACTGCGAGAACCCTCGACGTGGAACCGACGATGCGGGATTTCATGGCGCGCGATTCATAGCGCCACACCCTGCGGCTGTACAGCGATTCGGGCACACGCGTGAATCGCGAACGTGAACAACCCGCAACTTGTGGTGTCGTTCGTGCGAGAATCCGCACGCCGTGTCCGAGCCCACCGAAGACCCAACGCCCAAACGGTTGCGCCAATCGCGGGAGCGCGGACAGATCCCGTCGAGCCGCGACGCGATTGCCGCCGCCGCACTTCTCGGCGGCGTCGGCGCACTGGTCGCGACCGGGAGCGGCTTCGTCGACACGTTTCGATCCCTGATGATTCCCGCGTTCCGCGTGGCGCGAGGCGAGGTCGCAGCGCACCCCACCGAAGCGACCGTGAACGCGGCTGCCGCGGTCGCTCGAGTGTCCCTACCCGTGCTCGCGAGCGCCGCCGGTGGCGCCGTGCTCGTCGGCGCGCTGCTGTCGGGCTTCCTGTTCGCGCCCGCTGCCGCGTTGCCCCAGCTTGACCGACTCGATCCGTTGAAAGCGCTCGCAAAATACGTGCGCCTTCGCACGTACGTAGAACCCTTGATCCAATTGCTCAAGGGCCTGGGCCTCCTCGCGCTCGGTTGGACCGTTGCGCGCGCGTCGATGAGCGCGTGGCTGCTGGCGCCACGCGGGGGAACTTCCGGTTTCGTCCGAGCGCTGCGAGAAACCCTGCCTTCGATCGCGTTCCGAATGCTCGCGGCCCTGGCGGCGGTCGCTCTGCTCGACGTGCTGTACCGGCGATGGCAGCACACGCGCGACATGCGCATGACCAAAGAGGACGTCAAACGCGAACACCGGGAGTCCGACGGCGACCCGCACGCGAAATCCGCTCGCGAACGGGTTCATCGCGAGATGCTCGCCGAGGCGACGTTGCACCGAGTGCAGAAAGCGAGTTTCGTCGTGACCAATCCAACGCATTACGCCGTAGCGCTCGAATGGGACGAAGAGAACATGGAGGCTCCCGCCGTGGTCGCCCGTGGCGAAGGGCTGTTTGCACAACGCATCATCGCCGAAGCCCAACGGGCGGGAGTCGCCGTACTGCGGGACGCGCCACTGGCACGCTCGCTCCACGATCTGGAGATCGGCGACGAGGTGCCGGAGGTACTGTTCGAGTCCGTGGCAGCGGTCGTGAACTATCTTGCGGCCGGGCGTGATCCCGACCGCTATGAAACGCCGTGAGTCCACACGTCGTGTCCCCCGAACCGCGACAACCGAGCTTGTTCCAGCCGGCGGACACTGAGACAGTCGCCGTTCCAGTCGCGCCGGCGGGCCCGATCGAGCACTTCGCTCTGTTCGCGCAAGTGGCCGTGCCACTCGCCGTGCAGGGCGTGTTCACGTATGGCGTGCGCGCTGCGGATGCACCGACGATCCGCACGGGCGTCCGTGTCGCGGTGCGCTTCCACGGCAAGCGCGTGGTCGCGTACGTCGTGGCAACGTCCGTCGCGCCTCCGCCCGAGGTGCCCCTCGCGCGCATCCTGGCCGTGACGTCTGCGATCGAGACCGAACCAGTATTCACACCCGAACTGTTGGCCTTCCTACGCGAGGCGGCGGACTACTATCTGCATCCGTTCGGCGACGCGTTGCGTTCGGCCGCGCCGCCGCTCGACGCACGCATCCGGCGCGGGCGCGCCGACGTCCTGGATGTCCACGAGTCGATGAAAGCTCGTTGGGCGCACGTTCGCGAGGAAACGTTCGTTCGACTGGTCGTCGCGGGCGCCACGGAACGCCCGAAGCTCCGCGGGGACAGCCAGGCTCGCGTGATGGACATCCTGGAGTCTCGCGGCGAAGTGTCGCTCGCGGAGCTTCGCAGCCAGGTGAAAAATCCACGAGCGGTCATTCGCGCGCTCGCGCAGAGAGGACTCATCGAATCGGAGACACGCGAAGTGCCGGCCGATCCGTTCTTCGGCGAGGCCGTCCCGCGCGACGCGCCGCCGACGTTGACCCCGGCGCAGGACTCGGCCGTGCGCGAGATCACCGAGGCGCTCGATGCGCGCACGCGAGCGACGTTTCTGATCCACGGCGTGACCGGGTCTGGAAAGACCGAGGTCTATCTCCGCGCAGTCGACACTGTTCGACGGGCGGAGCGCGGCGCGCTGATTCTCGTGCCAGAGATCGCACTGACTCCACAGCTCGTTTCTCGATACCGGTCCCGATTTGGTGACGACCTGGCGGTCTTGCACTCTGGACTCAAGGACCGTGAGCGATATGGCATGTGGCGAAAGCTGCACACCGGCGAGTGCCATGTTGCCATCGGAGCGCGGAGCGCCATCTTCGCGCCAATTCGCGATCTCGCATTGATCGTCGTGGACGAAGAACACGATGGTTCGTTCAAACAGGACGATCACTTTCGATATCACGGTCGGGACATGGCGATGCTCCGCGCCCATCGCACCAACGCCGTATGCGTGCTTGGCAGCGCTACGCCGTCGGTTGAAACGTACGAATCCGCTCGGAGTGGTCGCATCCGACTGATCTCGATGCCGGAGCGCGCGACGGCGGCCCGGCTGCCGGAAATCGAGGTCGTGGACCTCAAGCGCTTCGGGCGGAGCGGCCCGACGGGACATCCATTGTTGTCCCTGCCACTGGTTCGCGCACTTGGCGAGACACTCGCACGGCGCGAACAGGCCATCATCTTTCTCAATCGACGTGGCTTCGCACCGAGTATCTATTGCACCGTGTGCGACGAGACCGTCGAGTGCAAACACTGCTCGGTCGCGATGGTTCTGCACCGCAGATCCGGAGTGTTGAAGTGCCACTATTGCGACGCGAGCATTCCCTATGAACAATCGTGTCCGAAGTGTGGCAGTCCCGAAGTCGAGATGGTCGGAGTCGGCACGGAGCGAGTCGAACACGCACTCTCGCAGGCGTTTCCCGGCGCACGAGTCGCGCGTCTCGATCGAGACGTGGCCGCGGGTGCGGGGGCGGAGGTCGTGCTGGGTCGCCTGCGTCGCGGGGAGATCGATGTGCTGGTGGGAACGCAGATGGTCACCAAGGGTCACGACATCGAGCGTGTGACGCTCGTCGGCGTTCTTCTCGCGGACGCCGCGCTCGCGTTCCCGGACTTTCGCGCAACGGAACGAACGTTTCAGTTGCTCACGCAGGTTGCCGGTCGCGCGGGGCGCGGAAGTCTACCGGGTCGCGTGCTGATCCAGACTTGGCAGCCGGAACATCCCGTGCTCCGCCGCGTGCGTGAACACGACTATCTCGGATACTTCGACGACGAGAGACAGGCGCGACGCGAAGTCGGGTATCCGCCGTTCGGGAGGCTCATTGCGTTCCGGATCGACGGACCCGACGAGACGAAAGTGCGGGACTACGCCGAGCGCCTCGGAGCGTTTGCCGCGGCATCGACCGAGGTCACGAAGCGACTCGTGAACGTGCTGGGACCTGCGCCCGCACCGATCGAACGGGTGCGTGGGCGCTTCCGGATGCGAATGCTTCTTCGTGCGGTCGAACGTGCTCCGCTGCGCGCCGTCGCGATCGCCGTGAGGGCGTGGATCGCCGACCACGCGACGTCGACCGTTCAAGTCGCGGTGGATGTCGACCCCGTTCAGATGCTCTAGGCAAATTCGACCGCAGACAATGCCAGTGGTTACAGGTCGTTCGGCGCAATCTCTGACGTGATTGATTCAAGAATGTCGTGGCCCACCTCAGATGCTGGCGCTTTCTTCACGTCGTGGGTCAGCCCCGCATCCTTCACATCAGGCGTTGTGCAAGAAGCGCGCGACATTCCGGCGTTTCTCCGGTTGATGGTGGTAGGTTCGTTCGCCTCCGTGTGTCGCAGCGTATCGGCCGTGGTTTTCCTCGCCGCCATCGGAGCATGCGCTGGCGGCGCGTCCCGTCGTCCTCGCGCGGTTGCCGCTGCGAGAATGGCACCCGCCGCGTCGGTCGTGTCGACGTCGCGTGGTGCACGGACGTCGTCTCCCGGAGGCCCCGAACCGTCGGTTCTCCCGGGCGCGGCGACGCGTCGCCCCCACGAAGGTGATGGCTGCGACCCGGCGCGCGCGGTGCCGGCTTCCCTTCGGCCGGACGCACGCCCGTTGGACGCGCTGACGTCCGACGGCCCGACGCTGCCGCAGACGGAGTGGGCGCACGGGCCGTTGCGGTTTTCGCTGCCGAGCGCGTGGTTTCCCGTGCGCGACGACGGGGATGCCCATGCAGTCTATCTGCTTCGCACAGGGGACCGCAGCGACGCCGCCGGATTATACGTCGGCGCTGTGCCGCCTGCGCGGTCGCCGCGCGGCGAGTCGTTCACCCTCGCGCAAGGCGGAGTGATCATCCGCGGTGTCGTTCGATCCACCGGGCCGACGTTGGGCATCGATGCGCTCGCGACACTGCCGTGTGGGCGCCCGAGATTTGCGTATCTCTGGGCCGACGTGTCGAATCGCGAGCAACTCGTGCGGCTGGTCGCCATGGTCCGATCGATCCGCGTGGTCGCCGGCGCCTCCACGTTTCCGGCTCCGGTCGAAGTCGATGCCACGCGCGACGCGCCTGCGCTTGCTGCGATGACCGCCGACGATCCACTCGCTCGCCAGCTCGTCGAGCGCGGCAGCCGCGGTGACGGTCTGCGTGCCATCTATCCGTTGACGACCGTTCACCCACTCGCCGACCAGACGCTGCTCGGTCGATTTCGCGCGGAATTCCAGGGCGTTCCAGAGACGGTCTGGGTTCATGTTCCCGTCGTTCAGGGGCGCGCCCGTGCACCCGCGGCCTACGGAGCGTTGTTCGATGGGTCCCTCGCGACGACGTTTGCAGGCATGCGCGCGGCAGGCTGTCGAATGCGCGAGGTACGTTTCGCGCACGATGCAGTGACCGTACGCTGCGAAGGCGAAGACGCCGCAAGTGTCGGGATCTCGGACGACACCGTTGCGGGAGCGTTCCGCATGGCGCTCGATCGGTTCGTCACGGTACGTCTCGCGCTCGCGCGCTGGTCGCGCGACCCCGGGCAAGTGGGCGGATGGCCCGACGCACTCTGCCCTTCCGGTGCGC
>Ga0209726_10001070_pt1 | contig 46430 bp, 40 predicted proteins | sample Subgrocontami54m_FD_187453 | JGI IMG/M metagenome (GOLD analysis project Ga0209726, IMG submission 187453) | Subsurface groundwater microbial communities from S. Glens Falls, New York, USA - GMW46 contaminated, 5.4 m (SPAdes) (version 3) | ecosystem: Environmental > Aquatic > Deep subsurface >...
CCTGCGCCGTCTGCTTCACCTCCTCCACCGTCGCCGTGGTCTCGCTCACCGCCGTGGCCGTCTCCGCCGACCCGGAGGCCACCTGCGTCGTGGTGGCAAGGATTTCGCTCGAGGAGGAGGAGAGCACATTGACGCCCTCGTGGAGATCCCGCGTCATCCGCCGCAGGTTATCGAGCATCGCGCCGAACGCGCGCATCAGCGCGCCCACTTCGTCGGTGCGCTCGTCCGCCGGAACGTTGACGGTGAGATCACCCGCGGCGACCCGTTCGGCAACGCCCGACACCGTCCTGAGCGGCGCAGCGATGATGCGGTTGAGGAGCAGCACCATCGCCGTCCCCAGCAGAACTGCCAGAATGCCGACGATGGCGAAGGTTCCGACCGCGCGCTGCGCCCTCGACTCGGACTCCGCCACGGCCGTACTCGCGTGCGCCGCCGCGGCCCTGCCCAGCTCCTCGGCAATGTCGCGCATCCTGCGGTAGCGCTCTTCCTGGACTCCCAGCGTCAGCTCCCTCGCCTGCTCGATCTTCCCTGCGTAGATGAGCGGGATGACCTGGGCATCCCGCGTTTGGGCGAATGCGTCGCGCGCCGCCTTGATTTCCTCGAGCCTGCGCGTCAGGTGAGCCCGCTCGCGATTGCGATCCTGCAGCCGCTGCAGGATCGCGCCGATCTCCCGGGTGCGCTCCTTGACGTCCTGGTGCCAGACGTCCTGCTCGGTCCGCTGCGTGTGCGCCATCATGGTCAGAAGTGCCGCTCGCACCCCGTTTTGCTCTGCGCGCAGCCTCATCAGATCCAGAGCGTTGGCGAAATCTTCCTCGTAGAGGCTTTTCTGAGTCTCCTGGATCGCGGTGATGCCCGTGTACGCAGTCGCGATGACGAGCGCCAGCAGGGCGATGACCAGTCCAAAACCGGCGAACAGCTTGCCGCGCGTCGTCAGATCGAGAAACCATTTCATGCCTGTTCTCCTTGTGCCTGCGGCAATCGCAAATTGCCTTGCCCTATCCGATCACCTGTTCCTGCACCACGATCTTCCCGTCCGCCAGCAAGTTCTCCGCGTCGAGAATGATCGTCCTTTCGGAAGTCACGCCCTTCAGGTACTCCTCGCGGACTCCGGTGAGCGTGGGCAGCGACGGCTGGATCTCCGCGACCGGGACGCGGCGTACGCCGAGAACGGCGTCGGCAAGAACGCCGAAGCGCATCGTTGCCGACTGCAGCACGACGACCTTGTTGAGGTCGGTCAGCCCTTTGTCCGGCAGGTCGAAGAACTTCTTGAGGTCGATGACCGAGACGATCTCGCCGCGCAGGTTGACGATGCCCAGCACGAACGCCGGCGTGCAGGGCAGCGGCGTCAGATTGGTCAGCGGATGGATCTCGCGGACGAAGGACGTTTCCACGCCGTAGCGCTCGTGCGCCAGCATGAATTCCACGATCTCCAGCGCATCGCCGTCTCGCGCTTGCGCCGGCTCCCGGGCCAGCGCCCGTGCGCGCGCCTTCAGGATGCGCGCCGTCGCCTGCGCATCCGGCAACCAGGCCTGCTCGGCGGCGGTGCGAGCGGCGTCGAGGCGCTGGCGGATCACAAACCAGTCGATCGCCGCATGCTGCTTCTTCTCACCGTCCATGCGCGCTGCTCCTCATGCCGCGGCGCGCGGCTGGATCGCCCGCACCGACGCAATGATCTCGGCCAGCCGCCCTACGGTCAGCCCGTCCGCCTCGGGGAGTATCTCGTCCTGCGCGCGCGCGCGAAGCACGGCGAGGGCGTTCGCGAAATGCCGCTCGGCGTCCCGGCGCCGGCCCTGCGACAGACGCAGGTTGCCCAGGGCGAAATGGGCGAGCGCGAAGTCCGCGTCCAGATACAGCGCGCGCGCGAGCGACTGCGCCGCCGTGTCGAGCTGCCCCTGCTCCTGCTGGATCGCGGCAAGCAGGTAGTAGTGCGCCGGATCCAGCCTGTCGGCGGCGATCGCCTTTGCGCACCATTCGAGCGCCTCGCCGAGCCGCCCCGCCCCGGCGCAATGTCGCGCGGCGCGGGCATGCTCGCCGGGATCGTCCGGCGTGCGCGCGGAAGAGGGCGAGGGTTCGACCGCTGCCGCTTCCCCCCGGTGTTCCGCCGACGGCGTGATCGGCTCCGGCGCGAAGGGCACTTGCGGCGCCAGCGGGGCAGGCTCCTCGAACGCGGCAGGCCCCAGCGCCGCCCCGCCGGCATTGCGGTAGAGCAGGGCCCCTGGAAACTGCACGGGCGAGAGCGGCGCGAACAGGGCGTTCGAGGTTTCCGTGGGGCTGACGATGAGCCACCCGCCGCTCATCAGCGCACGACGGAGATTCGCCGCGGCCTGCCGCGCCTGTTCGGCGGTGAAATACATCAGCACGTTGCGGCACAAAATGACGTCCATCGCGTTGGTGTTGCTCACGAGCGAGGGGTAAGCGTCATCGGCGAGGTTGAGGTGGGAAAACATCACCCGCTTGCGGATGCGCGGCTGCAGTTCATAGCGGCCGTCGCGCCGGCGCGTGAAGTACCGCTCGCGGACCCATCCCGGTGTGTCGCGGAACGACCACTCGCCGTACACGCCTTCCGCCGCTTTCTTCAGAAAGCGCGGGTTGATGTCGGTGCCGAGGATGCTGAGGTTCCATGCCTCGGCGTCCGGCATCAGGCGGTCCAGAAGCATGGCGACGGAGTAGGGCTCCTCGCCCGTGCAGCAGCCGGCGCACCAGATGCGCAGCCGCCGCTCGGCGCCGCGGCGCGCGCGCAGCAGCTCCGGAAAGATGTGCTCCTCGAGCGCCGCGAAACTGTTCTTCTCGCGAAAGAAGTACGTCTCGCCCACGGTCAGGTGGCTGGCGAGCACTTCGAGCTGAGCATGGGTCAGGGGAGACGCCAGGAGCGCCCGGGCGCAGGTTTCCGCGTCGGCGAGCCCGAATTCCCGGGCGGCCGCCTCGAGCCCGCGCTCCATGTCGCGCCAGCGCTCCGGCGGAAAGTGCAAGCCGATGCGCTGCGCGACAAACTCGCTCACGGCGGCGAGGAGCGCCTCGGCAAGCGGGCGCCGCAGGTCCACCTCAGGTTCCCCCGATCGCCCCGTCCAGGGCCTGTTCTTCGTCCAGAGAAAGAAACTTGTCGAGGTGGTGGATCAGGACCAATCCGTCCGGCAGCTTCACCACGCCCTCGATGTATCCGATGCCGGGAACGATGTCGCGCGCCCTGACGGTTTCCGCCGGGGAATATTCGAGCACGCCGCTCACCGCATCGGCCGCGAGCGCGACCGCGCGCCGCGCCGTACGGGCGATGACGAGCTGGTCGGAGAGCGCCAGGTTCCGCTCGGGCAGCCGGAAGCGCCGCCGCGCGCTCACCACCGGGATGACCTGTCCTTGCACGTTGATCACGCCGAGAACGATGTCCGGCGCCTGCGGAAGCGGGGTGACGTCCACCATGCGCACCACGCGCTCCACCGCGGACAGCGGCAGGCCGTAGCGTCGATCGTCGAGATGGAATACGACGACCCGGCTCGGGGTGCTCGACATCCTCCCTCCTGAATTGCGCTGCGCCACAGGGGCTGGCGAGCGTGTTATTCAGGCGGGGGCGGGGCCTGAAACGCAGATCCCCGCGACGGATTCGGGGTGGCGGGGCAGGATGCAGCTTACCGCAATATTCTCATCCGGACGGATGAAGAAGACGTATTTCGATTCGAGATAGCGCCGATCCGCGAAGCAAGGGCCGCGCTCAGGATGCGGCCAGCGCTGGCGAGCTCAAGGTCAGGCCCGCCTCCACGTCGTCGCCGTCCTGCCGGATGACCAGTTCCGCTCCTTTGGAGGGCAGCAGGGAGGCCACGAGTCCCAGGCCGTTGCCGATGCCCTTGCCGCGAGCGAAATCGAAGCCTCGCGGCAGGCGGGCGGGGCCGTTGCGCACGACGATTCGAGCGGACTGCGCGGCGACCTCGAGGGCCACGCGCACCGGGCGCGGCTCACCACCCGTCTGCCGGTGCTTGAGGGCGTTGATGACCAGCTCGTTGACGACCAGGGCGATGGCGACCGCGTTGTCGCCAAGGATGACGGGGGGTGATTCGGCCGGTGACGGCAGGCGCTCGATCTGCACCGGTCCTGCCGCGCTCCCGGCGGCGGCATGAATCAGGTCGAGCACCGACAGTCTGCCGCCGTCGCTGCAGCCTTGCAGGCCGTGCACTTGCGCGATGGCGTGGATCCGGGCGATCGCCTTCTCCAGAGGCTGCGCGACGCGCGGCGAGTCGGTCATCGCAGCGCGCAGCAACCCGGTCACCCCTTGCAGGTGGTTCTTGATGCGGTGATGCACCTCGCGCACCAGGGCATCGCGCTGGCGAGCGAGCGTGGCGATGCGCTGCTCCTCCGCCTGCTTGAGGCGCTCGATGTTCATGCCCACGCCGAACCAGCGCGCGATGCCGCCCCAGTCGTTCCGAATGGGCCGGGCGATCACGCGAAACCATTCGTAAGCTCCATCGCGGCGCCGTACCCGGTATTCCAGGTCGTAGGGCGCCCGCTCCGCCACGGCATCGCGCCGCGCGGCCAGGGCGCGTGCGCGGTCCTCTGGGTGCAGCAGGGCATTCCAGCCGTCGCCCAAATGCTCGGTCATCGGCACGCCCGTGTAATCCGCCCATTGCTGGCTCAGGTAATCGCAATCGCCGTCCGGTCGCGTGGTGAACACCATGCCCGGAATGGATTCGAGCGTCTGCCGGTAGAACGAGTCGCTTTCGCGCAGCGCCGCTTCCGCGCGGTGGCGCTCGCTCACGTCGCGCAGAATGCCCTGGAGCCGCCCGTCCGACAGGCGCCGCCCCACCACCTCTCCGGGAAAGGTGCTGCCGTCCTTGCGCAGCAGGCGCCATTCGGAAGTCACCACCGCGCCGCCGGCGAGCCGGTCTATCACCGCGGGGATGCGCACTATTTCCTCGGGCACGACGATGTCGGCGATGCAGCGCGTCAGGATCTCATCGCGGCTGTAGCCCAGCATGCGTGCGCCGGATTCGTTGGCATCGAGGAAGCGCCCTTTGCCGTCGGCCACGAAGATGCCGTCGGGGGCCTGTTCCACCAGCAGGCGGTAGCGTGCTTCGCTTTCCTGCAGGGCCTGCAGCGTTTCGCTCGATCCGGACGCTGCGCGCACCGTCGCGTCGCCGGCACGCGCCCGGGCCAGCGCCAGCCGGCGGCGCACTTCCATGTTCTCGAAGGCGAGCGCCACTGCATCGGCGAGGATCTGCTGCACGCGCAGGACGTCCTCGTCGGCGCCGTTGAGCCGCGCCCAGTAGCAGCCGATGGCGCCCATGGGTTCGCCGCGCCGGATGGGCGCCATGCTCAGGCTGCGCACGAAGGTGGGCCGGTAGGCTTCGTGGGGGATGCGCGGATCGGCGTAGATGTCACCGATGACCACGGCTTCGTCGCGCAGCATCACCCAACCGGAAATGCAGCTCGTCAACGGGAAGCGGTGGCCCTTCCACAGCGGACCGATGGCGTCCTCGTCGGCATAGCGGCACTGGTCGCCTTCGCGCAGTACCAGCGTTGCGCCGTCCGCGCCGGTCAGCGCCCGCGCCGCGGCGCGCGCAATGCGCATCAGTTCGGGAAGATCGCCCGCCTGCGCCATCTCCAGCACGGCCCGCGCCAGCCCCAGGTCCCGCTCCCGGCCCCAGGCCGTGTCGACGCTCTCCACGGCGGCTCAGTGCAGATTCATGCGCTCCAGCGCCATCACAAGGTCGCCGGCATGGTCCTCAAGCTTGCGGCGGGCGCTGCGGGCACCGTTGCGCAGCACCTCGAAAGCCGCCGCTTCGTCAAGGCGATGACGCTCCATGAGGATGCCGATGGCGACATTGGTACGACGGCCGCCGGCCAGCGTCCGCTCGAAGTGGGACTGCTCCTCCAGCAACGCGGCAAGGTCGCGTGCGCGAGCTCGCGCAGTCTCGATGGCGGGAATGAGCTGGGGCATGTCCACCGGTTTTAGCACGTATCCCAGGCCACCCCCGGTCACCGCCTGTTGCACCAGCTCGCGTTCTCCGTACGCAGACAGAAACATCGCTGGAATGGCGTGTTCGGCGCGCAGCCGCTGTGCCGTCTCGATGCCGGACAGCCCCGCCATGCGGATATCCAGCACCGCCAGGTCGAAACGCAGCGAGGCCGCGAGCTCCAGCGCCGCCTCACCGGAGTCCGCCGTTTCGGCGTCGTAACCCGCATCGCGCAGGTTCCTCGCGAGCGTGGCGAGGACGAGGCGGTCGTCATCGACCAGGAGGAGACGTATGCCGGACATGATGCACCCCGTTTTCCGTTGGAACACCGGTTTTTGGGGCGGAAGGGTAGCACCCGCGGCGGACAGGTACTACTTGGTGGAGGCAGGGAGTTCACCAGCGTGTCAGGAACGCCTTGCGGGCAAGAGCAGGCAGCGGCGCAGTTCGAGCACCTGCTGAAGAATCCGCGGTCTTCCGAATCGGTGCGAATCTAGCCCAGGATCACACGCACCGCGTGCGTTTGGGCATCATCCCGCAGCGGTATCCGCGTCGGGCCCTCCGGCAGCATCTTGCCGTCCAGTTCGGCATGGACGACGCCACGACTGACGCCGCGGGGGTTTTCGACCGCGATCTCGTAGCGCGCAGAGCGGTATCTGAAAACGATTTCGAAGCGCGGCCACGCCTTGGGAATGCAGGGCGCAAGGCTCAGCACAGCACCCTGCAGGCGAAAGCCGAGGATCGATTCGATCCCTGCGCGGTAGAGCCATGCGGCTGAACCCGTATACCAGGTCCATCCGCCGCGCCCGACGTGCGGCGCGACCGAATAGACGTCGGCGGCGACGACGTAGGGTTCGACCTTGTAGCGCTGCACGTCTGCCCGCGTGCCCGCGCGGTTGATCGGATTCAGTAGCGAGAACAGCTCGGCGGCCTGGTCGCCGTCGCCTAACGCCGCGAAGGCAATCACCGACCAGGCGGCGGCGTGGGTGTACTGGCCGCCATTCTCTCGGACGCCGGCCGGATAGCCCTTGATGTATCCGGGATCGAGATGCGTGTGGTCGAAGGGCGGCGCGAATAGCAGCGCCAGGCCTTCGTCGCCGAGCATGAGATGCTCCTGCACGGCGGCCATGGCGCGCTGGGCACGGGCGGGATCCGCCGCGCGCGAGATCACGCTCCAGGATTGTGCGATCGAATCGATCCGGCATTCCTGGTTGCCGCAGGAGCCGAGCGGCGTGCCGTCGTCGAAGTAGCCGCGCCGGTACCATTCGCCGTCCCAGCCGTCCCGTTCGAGCGCGGTCTGCAGCAACGCGCAGTGCGCAAGCCACCTCGCGGCGCGCGCCTCTTCGCCACGCGCTCGCGCGAGCGGCGCGAACGCCGCAAGCGTTGCATGCAGGAACCAGCCGAGCCAGACGCTTTCCCCTTTGCCCTTCTCGCCGACCCGATTCATGCCGTCGTTCCAATCGCCAGTGCCGATCAGCGGCAGACCGTGTGGACCTACGGCGAGACTTTGGTCGATTCCCCTCGCGCAGTGCTCGAAGAGGGAAGCGCTTTCCTCCGAGAGCATCGGCCGGAAGTAGGCGTCGTGCTCGCCGGCGCCGAGCGGCTGGCCTTCGAGGAACGGAACCGTTTCGTCCAGCACCGCCAGGTCTCCGCTGCTCTCGACATAATGCGCAGCGGCGTGGGCAAGCCACAGACGATCGTCCGAAATTCGCGTGCGTACACCATCGCCGGTCGGCGGCAGCCACCAATGCTGGACGTCGCCTTCGACGAACTGACGCCCCGAGGCGCGCAGGAGGTGCTCGCGCGTCATCTCCGGTCGCGAGAGGACGAGCGCCATGCCGTCCTGGAGTTGGTCGCGAAATCCGTAGGCGCCGCTTGCCTGGTAAAACGCCGATCGCGCCCAGACGCGGCAGACGAGCGTCTGGTAGAGCAGCCAGCGGTTCAGCATGAGGTCCATGGAGCGATCCGGCGTCTTCACCTCGACCGTGCCGAGCAGATCGTCCCAGTACGCCACGACCTCGCGCAGGACCCCAGCGAGATCGGCCGATCGGTATCGAGCGATCAGTGCCTGCGCGTCGGCCGCCGTCGCGGCTTCGCCGAGCAAGAAGACGATCTCCACCGATTCGCCCGGTTCCAACTCGAGCGTCGTCTGAAGCGCGCCGCAGGGATCGAGGCCGGCGCCGAGCCGCCGCGACAGCGGCGCGTCGCTGGCGAGCGCGGCGGGGTTATCGAGGGCGCCGTGACGCCCCAGAAACTCGCGCCGGTCGCCGGTCCAGGCGGTTTGCTTTCCGCCCAGATCGGCAAAGGCGACGCGCGGGCCGAACCGCGTGTTCCATGGATTGCGCGCGAACATGGCGCCCGTTTCCGGATCGATTTCGGTGACGACCGAGAGCGCGGACGCACCACGCGACGGACCGAGGACCCACTCGACATACGCCGTGACCGAAAGCCGGCGAACTGCCGTCGAAGTGTTCAGGACCGTCAGCCGGGAAAGCTTGATCGGATCCTCGAGTGGCACATACTGAAGGAGATCGAGCGCGATGCCGCGCGCGGTGTGTTCAAAACGGCTGTATCCCTGGCCGTGCCGGGCGACATAGGGCTCGGCAGGGTGGCGCATCGGCTGGGCGGTCGGGCCCCACAGCTCGCCGGAGTCCTCGTCGCGCACGTAGATGACCTCGCCGGGCCGGTCGGTCACCGGATCGTTCGACCAGGGCGTGAGCTGATTCTCGCGGCTGCTGAGCGACCAGGTGTAGCCGCTTCCCTCGACCGCGACCTGGAAACCGAATGAACGGTTCGCGATGACATTGATCCACGGAGCAGGCATCGACCGACCGGCTTCAAGAATCGTCACATACTCCCGTCCATCCGCTGCGAAGCCGCCGAGCCCGTTGAAGAATTCGAGGTTCGGCGGAACCGGAACCGATTGCAATGCCTCCGAGGGCGCCGCGCGATTTCGCGCCGGCACGGCGGCAGTTTCGATTTCCTGGAGATGGTTGATCTGTTCGGAGAGCGTTCCGCGACGACCCGCGAGCACTGCCCGCGCCATCGACAGCAGCAGTGCGCGTGTCTCGGCCGGAACGAGATCCGCGCGCAGCACGAACACCGAGCCGCGCGCGACGTCGGCCCCAATCTGCGGTCGCGACCGGCTTGCGCGGACCAGTCCCTCCAGGGCGGCCTGAAGATCCTGGATATACGAGGACCGCTGTTCGTTCAGGATGACCAGATCGACGGCGAGCTGTTTCATCCGCCAGTACTCGTGCGCGCAAAGCAACTGGCGGACGATGGTGATGTCCTCGAGGTCGTCGATCCGCACCAGAACGATGGGGATATCGCCGGAGATGCTCTGTGCCCACAGGGCCTGCGGCCCGCCGCCGCCGCGACGAATGACCTCTGCCGGAGGACGCAGCGACGCATCTGCGTACAGCACATGGCCCGCGAGGCGCTGAAACAGGCCCGCCTGCTCCGCGTCGACGCCGAGATGGCTCAGCTGGACTTGTGCCTGCGTCCACGCCAGCGTGGCAGCGCGCTCGAAAGCCGTCGCGTCGTGATGTTTGTCGACCAGATCCAGCACCTCGCCCCGGGTAGAGGCGGCTGCCGTCCAGAACGCGACGTGCGCCGTTCTGCCCGGCAGAACCCGGACGCGGCAACGCAGTGCGAACACGGCATCGAGGACCGTGCCGACGCTGCAGGAAAGGGGCCGGCCGTCGATCACGGCGATCGGCGCGCGAACTTCGCTGCCGCGTCCCAGAAATCGGGCGCGGTCGGTCTCGATCTCCAGCGCACCGACCAACTCGCCTTCGACGACGGCGTGATGCGCCACCCAGATTTCGGGCTCGCCAGGAGACCGACGCCGCCGAGTCGCCAGGATGGCGCCAACCTTGGGCAGATACTCGGTCTGCAGAAAGAGCTTGGAGAAGCTCGGGTGCGACGCGTCGGCGGCGGGCGGCGCCAGCATGAGTTCGGCGTACGAAGTGATCTCGATCTCCTGCGCCTGACTGCCCGCGTTCGCAACCGATACGCGTCGGACCTCGGCGTCGTCTTCGGGCGAGACCACCACGGCCAGGGTGGTCGTGATCATCCTGTCGCGACGAACAAACTGGGCACGGTCCTCGGTAAAGGTGACGTCGTAGCGATCCGGTTCGACGCCGCTCGGCTGGTACCCCGCGGACCACACCTCGCCGCTCTGCACGTTGCGAAGGTAAAGGTAAGTGCCCCAGTCGTCGCGCGTTGCGTCCTCGCGCCAGCGCGTGATTCCGATATCGCCCCAGCGGCTGTAACCCGAGGCCGCACCCGTCAACATGACCACATACCGGCCGTTCGAAAGCAGGTGCACCTGCGGCGCGGCGGAATGCGCCGAACGCAAACGCCGCACTCCCGGCACGTCCGCCTCGCGGATTGTCGCCGCCTGTGTGACTTCCTCCGCCCTGGGATAGGCGATCGCGACGTCGCGCGGCGTGCGCTCCTGCAGCAGAAGTTCCGTCGCCTGCACGCTGGGTTCGGCGTGAAAACGCGCCCGCATTCGACCATCCAGCAAGCCGTTGGCGATGGCGACCACCGTCATACCCTGATGGTGAGCCATGTAGGCGCGAACGATGGCAACCTCCTTTCCCTCGGGCAACCGCGCGCGCGTGTAATCCAGGGCTTCGTAGAATCCGTACCGGCCCAGCGCGCCGACCGCGTCGAGCCGGGCGAAGTTCTGCGCCGCGGCGCCCGGATCGACCATGGTTGCGAGCGCCGTTGCGTAAGGCGCGACGACGGCGTTCTCGCTGAGACCCCTTTTCAGACCCAGACCCGGAACGCCGAAGTTCGAATACTGGTAGGTGAACTCCAGATCCCGGACGTTGTAGGCGGATTCCGAAATTCCCCAGGGAACATCGAGGGCGGCGCCGTAGGCGATTTGCCGACGGACGACGAGACGGCTCGTCTGTTCAAGCAGGCTGCCGGCGGGCGCACGCATGACGAGAGACGGCATCAGATATTCGAACATCGATCCCGACCAGGAGATCAGCGCCGCGCCGTGTCCGACCGGAGTCACCGCACGCCCGAGGCGGAACCAGTGGCGCGAGGCCACGTCGCCCTTGGCGATCGCCACGAAGCTCGCGAGGCGGGCCTCCGAGGCGAGCAGGTCGTAGCAGCTCGAGTCGAGGTCGCCCTCCGCAACCCGGTAACCGATCGAGAGGAGTTTGCGATCCGGGTCGAGGAGAAAGCCGAACTCCATTGCGAGCGCCAACGATCGCGCCGTCGCCTCGAGCGTCGCGAGACGGCGATCCAGGGGGGGCGCGGATTCGGCCCTTTGAGCGAGGTCGCGGCAGTGGCTCGCGATCGACTGTTGAGTCGCCTCTGCCCAGAACAGCATTTCGGCGCCCGCCTCGTCGCCGCGTTCGTTGGCGAGCGTCCGCGAGATGTCGGCCATCGTCGCCGCGGGAGCCAGGAGCGCCTGCAATCTTTCGGCGCCATTCCCCGGCGGCATCGGGTCTGCGCGCAGCGCGCCGCTCAAGGCGTCGAGCGCGGCGTCGAGTTCGCTTCGGGGGATCGTCTGCGTTCGACGGTCATCCGGGAGCCTATCCAGGGCCTGTCGCGTGAGGCTCAGTCCATCGCCGATGCCTTCGATCAATTCGAGGGGCGCCGCCAGCGGCCGGTCGATCCACTCCCTGCAGGCGTTGGCAAGGGCGATCAGATGACCTGCCAGATTGCCGCTGTCCACCGAAGAAATGTAGCGTGGATCCAGCGGGCGAAGATCCCGCGTGTCGTACCAGTTGTAGAAATGCCCGCGGAATCGCTGCAGGAGGCCCATGGTCGCAATCGTCGCCTCCAGCCGCTCGACCGTTTCCGTCGTCCCAACCCATCCAAAATCGCGCGCACTGACGGCGGCAAGAAGATAAAGGCCGAGATTGGTAGGGGAGGTGCGGTGCGCGACAATCGCCTTGGGATCTTCCTGAAAATTGTCCGGCGGCAACATGTGGTCCGTTGGCGTCACGAAAGTTTCGAAAAACCTCCAGGTTCGACGCGCAACCAGCCGCAGCGCCTGGGCTTCCCCCGCCTCGACGGCAACGTGCCCCGCTACGAGCGGTGAAAGGCTGGTCCATCGCGCGATCGCGGGCGACGCGATCCAGGCGATCACGAACGGTACCGCGACCGGCCAAGCGTCGGTCCCGAACCACCAGACGATGATTGCAGCAACGATCCCGGTGGCGACACCGGCACTCATATGCCGGTAGAAACCGGCAAGGTCGAGCCGTGGCCCGACCGTTTGCTGAGCGGCCGTGACCCAGTCGAGCAGGTGCCGGTGGCTCACGAGCAGGCGAAACAGCGTTCTGCCGATCGCGTCCGCCATCAACCACGCCTGGTGCGCCATGAATACCAATAGCAGGACGGTCAGGGAAAGTGCGAGCCGGATATCGGTTGCGAGCGCCCGCAGGTGGCTGCGCGCCGTGATTCCGGCGCGTCGCGGCACGATCGCAGAGATTACGGGGAGCAACGTCGACAACCCGATGGTCGACACCACGAATCCGGTCCAAACGACTGCGGCCTGCAGGGGCAGCATCCATCCGGCGATCAAAGCGGCGACGCTTGCCGGCGCGGATAACGTACGCCGCAGATTGTCCAACATCTTCCAGCGTCCGATCGGCGGCAGCGCGCCCGCGCGATGTTGATCGCTTCCGCTCCGATCTCGGGCCGCGGCGTCGCCGCGACCGAGAATCCATGACAACAATTGCCAGTCGCCGCGCGCCCACCGGTGCTGGCGTGCAGCCGCCACGTCGTAGCGCGACGGAAACTCCTCCACCACCTCGATATCGGACGCGAGACCGGCGCGGGCGAAGGTGCCCTCGAACAGATCGTGACTGAGCAGCGTGCCGTCGGGGACGCGGCCATCGAGCGCCGCTTCGAAGGCGTCCACGTCGTATATGCCCTTGCCGGTGTAGGAGCCATCGCCGAACAGGTCCTGATAAACGTCTGAGACCGCGGCGGCGTAAGGATCGATGCCGCTCATGCTGGAGAAGATGCGCTGGAACAGCGATCCCTCGCGGCCGATCGGCAGCGATGGCGTGACGCGCGGCTGCAGCACGCCATAGCCTTCGACGATGCGCCGCAGGCTCGCATCGAACCGCGGATGATTCAGCGGATGCGCCATCTTGCCCACCAGCCGCCGGGCCGTTTCGCGCGGCATCCGGGTGTCGGCATCGAGCGTGATGACGTAACGGACGCCGGCGGGCGCGGCGGGCGGTGGCGCAAAGGGCGCAGCGCCGTTGCCAATGAAGGTCGTATCGGTCGCGCCGCGCAGCAGGCGATTCAGCTCATGAAGCTTGCCGCGTTTGCGTTCCCACCCGATCCAGGCGTTCTGTCCGCGATTCCAGACCCGCCGGCGGTGGAGCAGGTAAAAACGCTGTCCTCCGGGTGCAGGACCATGGCGTTGATTCAGGCGCTCGATGCCGGCGGCAGCCGCCTCGACGAGCGTGGCGTCCCCCTCGACGGTCTCGGTCGCGGCGTCGATCCAGTCAGAGACCAGTGCGAAGTGAAACTCGCCCTCCGGGCTGGCAAGGAAATGGATTTCAAGCTGTTCGATCTGAGCTTCGAGCGCAGCCTGCGTGGTAAGGAGAATCGGCACCGCCACGACGGTGCGCAGATGCGCAGGCACGCCGTCGCCCAGCTCCAGGCCCGGGAGAATCGACGCGCCAAATCCTTTCGTGATGCTGCGGTTGACGAGCGCCATCGCCGCATCGATTGACGGGATCAGCCCGAGCAGCGCAAGCAGACCGAGCCACCCGGCGCCGATGTGCACGCCGGCCAGCATGAACAGCGGCACGAAGAGAACCGCCGCCGCGACCAGGATGACGGCGCCGATATAGCCGCCGATACCGATCGCGGCGTTGAATCGACCCGGCAAGCTCGCGATGGAAGGACGAAATCCGATCGTCCGCTCGAACGCGCGACGACCGCCGGCAATCAGGTGATAGCCCGGGTCCCGCTCGCGACCGTCGCTGTCCCTGGTGGCCCGCAAAGCCGCATGCGCAATCGCGATTTCCGTCAGTTTCGAGCCGCGCGCGAGCGCCTCGATCGCGCTGCGATAGAGATTGCGCGTCGGGAAATCCATTTCCGCGAAGTCGCTGCCGGAGCGCAGTACATCGTCGACCAGACTGACGCTCTCGACGAGCTCCGGCCAGTCGACACCGGAAATCAGGCGCATGCTGGTGATGACGTTGCGAACCGTTACGTTCGTCGCGCCCTGCCTCTGGTGCTCGTCGCGCACGATCGAGTCGGCGGTCGTTCCCTGCGCAGCCAGCCGATCCTCGAGCCAGGTCAGTGCCGGCGTCACCCTCGGATCCTGGTCCCGAAGCCGTTGCACGAGCTGAACGGCAAAGGCCTCCGACAAGGGTGCTCGCTCGTAATCCTTCAGGATCCGGGCGACCGCGTCGGCCGGAAGCGCGTTCAAGCCGAGAAACCGGTCGGCGAGCGCGTCCGCCTCCTGACGCGCCGCGCGACTCGTGACGATGCGTCGTGCGCCACGGCGCAGATTTTCCACGAGCACGATCCGCAGCGTGATCGCGACGGCCCACAATTCCCCGATCGTCAGCGGCTGGACGCTCTGGTACGCGCGCATGAAGCGACGCAGCATCTCCGGGTCGAAGCGACTGTCGGTATGCGCGACAAAGGCCCACGCCACGCCGAATACCCGCGGATAACCGGCGAACGGCCCCTCTGCAAGCTTCGGCAGCTGACGGTAGTAGCCGGGCGGCAGATCGTCATGGATGTCGCGGATCTGCTCTTCGACCAGATGGTAATTGTCGAGCAGCCACTCGGCGGCCGGCGTAATGGCGCGGCTGTCGCCGACCGCTTTTGCGATAGCGCGATAGGCTTCAAGCAGGACCGATGCGTTGTTCCTCAGCCGTGCGACGAGCGATCGCCCCGACCTCGGCCGCACGGTGATGCGCTGGGCCGATGCAAGGCTCTCCGCGTGCCGCTCGAGACGCTCGATGCTGAAGAGCTCCTCGCGGATGGTCTTTTCGCTATCCCATGGCGCGGTCTGCGGCGCGCGCCCGAAAGCGCGAAGAATCGCCGATTTCAAATGGCCCTTTCCGCCCCGCGCATGCGCGGGAAAAAGCGTTGGGTGGGATCGCCAGCGTCGATGCGAAGCGACGCTGCGCTAGGCGCAGGACGCCCGGATGCTATCGACGGCGTCTTCCATCGAGGTGTGAATCAATCAATGCGTCGGCAGCGCAAGCGACGCTCCGCCCCGGGATCCGCACACCCACGACCGTGCTCACCTGGGCGCCCTCCATCACCAGAAAGAGCTCATCGGCCAATAGCGCCGGCTCTCGAGCCCCCGTTCGTTTGCACAAATCGGCAAGGCGCGCGCGCAGCTTCATCATGTGCGCTTCGATCACGCGCCTGGCCGGGTGGTTCTTCTCGGTGATCTCCACCGCTGCATTGGTCATCGGGCAGCCCCGGGCGCCGGGATCGGACAGGTGCTTGGCCAGCAGAGCAAACGCCGACCGCAGCTGCTTGCGGGCCTCCCCGAGATGCTGCTGCGCCATCGAATCCCAGGTCTGCCAGAACTTCGCGTCGTGGTCACGCAGCCATTCGGCGACCAGCGCATCCTTCGAAGGAAAGCTCCGATAGAGACTCATCTTGGTGGTCTTGGCCTGCGTCGCAATCGCATCGATGCCGACCGCGCGAATTCCCCTGCGGTAGAACAGTTCGGAAGCCGTGTCGAAAATGCGCTTGCGGGCGGGCGGGCGCACCAAGGCGGGTTTCCTGGTCATCGGGGTGTTTCGATTGACATGGGAGTTACCGGTCTGTATCGTACCACGGCTGACAGTGAGTGACCGGTCAGTATCACATCAGGCGAACCCCGGAAAGCGGCGGGTTCCGTCGCCGCGCCAACGGCGCGGCCGAGCTCTGGACGCAACATGCCAGCCCTGTCAATGCGCGTGCTCTGCCCGTCGAGCCCGCAGGCGGCGGACGTTTCTTCCCGGCGGATGCGCCAGCAAGCGCTGTTGCAACCGTGCGAGTACCAAAATGGAGAAGTGAATGAGGCATTCGGGCATCAGGTTGAAGGAACGTCGGCTCGGGTCGATTCAGGGAACCGCTCGATCGCCATTGGCCGGACCATCGCTTGCGGCGCGTGCATCGAGAAAGGCAGCCCTGTCGTTCGCTGCCCTGCTCATGCTGGGCTGTTCGGTCAGCCAGCGGCCCGTCGAGTCGACAGCGCGTTTGCTCGGTACCCATTCCAAGGTTGGCAACGGGATGGTGTCCAGCTATTCCGAGGTTGGCAAAGACGGCACACCGAATGCAATCGGCATCGTTTTCCAGGCGCGCGCCCTGCAGGGGCTTCCGGCCGAGTATTCCGGCGGGCACGAGTGCTATGACCAAAGCAACGACGGGCAGCTTGACCTGGAGGGAGAGTGCTTCGCCACACACGAGTGGACCATTCCGCTGCCCGGTGACATCGCTCGGCGTTCCGACGTGCCATTCAAGTGGGTGGGTCTGAACTGGAACCCGCAGGGGCATACGCCTCGCGGGGTGTATGACCTGCCGCACTTCGACGTCCATTTCTACCTGGAACCGATCGAGAGGATCTTCAGCATCCAACCGGGGCCCTGCGGCCCGGAGTATGTGCGCTGCGACCAGTTCAAACTCGGGACCAATTCGCTGCCGTCCAATTACATGCACGCGGACTTCAAGAACGTGAATGCGGTGGTGCCCGCGATGGGCAATCATCTGGTCGACCAGACGGCCCCCGAATTCAGGGGAGACAGATTCACGCAAGCATGGATCTACGGCGTGTATGACGGTCGCGTCACGTTCTTCGAGCAGATGGTGACGCAAGCGTATTTGCTGAGCCGGCCCGCTGAATGCTTCCCGATCAAGTCGCCGCCCTCGGTGGGCGTCCGGGGCTTCTATCCCACCCGGTACTGCATCCGTTACCTGGCTCCGACCGACGAATACACCGTTTCCATGGAAAATTTCGTTCTACGCGACGCCGGCGCCCCCGCGACTCCGGTAGATGAGCTCCGGCGTACGGCGAAATAATGAGGCGCTGCCTCACCCTACTTGGACGCCGCGAGCATCCGCTCGACGTACCTCGCGATCAGGTCGATCTCGAGATTGACGCGCACGCCAGGCGCGAGCCGCCCGAGCGTGGTGACTTCGAGCGTGTGCGGAATCAGGTTGACCTCGAAGTCGTCGTCCGCGACGCGGTTCACGGTGAGCGAAACGCCGTCCACCGCGACCGATCCCTTGCGTGCGATGTAGCGCGCGAGCGCCTGCGGCGCGCGAACGCGCAGCAGGCGCGATTCTCCTGCCGCCTCGAACGCGATCACTTCCCCGACGCCATCGACGTGGCCGGTGACGAGGTGCCCGCCCAGCTTGTCGCCAAGGGCGAGGGACTTCTCCAGGTTGACCGCGCCCGCCCGGTCGAGGCCCACGGTGCAGTCGAGCGTCTCGCGCGACACGTCGAACGCCAGGCGTTTGCCGGCGTGCGCAACCACCGTGAGGCAGCAGCCCTGAACGCAGATCGAGTCGCCGATCGCGACCCCGGCGAGGTCGAGCATGCCCGTTTCGATGGTGAGCCGAACGCCCTGCTCGAGCGATGTGTGCGACTCGATGCGTCCGACCGCCTGTACGATTCCAGTGAACATCAGAGCCTCGCGATTAGTCTCAGGTCGTCGCCCACACGCTCTGCGCTGCGCAGGGAAAGCCGCGGGCGCGAATCGAGCGCTTCGAACGCCGGCAGATCGAACATGCCTTGCGCGCCGTCGCCCAGCAGGCTCGGATTGAGATAGACGAGGAGCTCGTCGACGCAACCCTCGCGCAGCAGCGAACCGTTGAGGCGGAACCCGGCCTCGACGTGCAGTTCGTTCACGCCGCGCTTCGCCAGATCTTCGAGCATCCGGGGCAGATCCACTTTGCCGCGATCGTTGGGCAGTGCGATCGCTTGCACCCCGGCGTGTTCGCGCGAAGCGCCCGCGGCGCAGTACAGGAGCGCATTTCCACCCTCGAGCACCCGCGCGCGCGGCGAGATCTCGAGGCGGCTGTCCACCACCACGCGCAGCGGCTGCCGGGAGGTCCGCACTTCGCGCACCGAAAGCTGCGGGTCGTCGGCCTTCACCGTGCCGATGCCCGTGAGAATCGCGCAGGCGCGCGCGCGCCAGCGGTGCCCATCGGCTCGCGCTTCGCTCCCCGTGATCCATTGGCTTCGGCCGTCGGCGAGCGCGGTGCGCCCGTCGAGCGTCGCGGCAATCTTCAGGCGCACCCACGGACGGTTGCGCGTGACGCGCGACACGAAACCGATATTGAGTTCGCGCGCCTCATCCGCCAGCAGGCCGTGCTCGACGACGACACCCGCCGCTTCGAGCGCCGCGCCGCCTCCCGCCGCCTCGCGGTTCGGGTCGAGCATCGCCGCGACGACGCGCTTCACGCCCGAGCGCGCGAGCGCCTCGGCGCAGGGCGGCGTCCTGCCATGGTGGTTGCACGGCTCGAGCGTCACGTACGCGGTGCCGCCGCGCGCTGCGTCACCTGCCGCAGCAAGCGCGTTCACTTCGGCGTGCGGCGCTCCCGCGCTCTCATGCCAGCCTTCGCCGACTACGGTTTCGCCCTGGGCAATGACACAGCCTACGCGGGGGTTGGGCGTCGCGGTCCACAGGCCGTTTTCGGCGAGCGCGAGCGCGCGCTGCATCATCGCGCGGTCCACGTCCGAAAACGAAATTGGGGTCAGAGTAAGGTCTCCCTGCGGAATTGGGGTCAGAGTAAATTCCCGCTGGGAAAGCTTACTCTGACCCCAACATCACTCAGGCGCGATTGGCGCCTCAATGGTCACGGAATTCGTACTCTGAACCCAGGTCCCGATCACCGGCGCCGCTTCTTGCCCTTGGCGACTTCCTGCAGGGCCTCGCGGAAATCCTCGGGAGTCTCGAAACTGCGATACACCGAGGCAAAACGGATGTAGGCAATCTTGTCCAGCCGCGCGAGTTCGCGCATCACGAGGTCCCCCACGCGGCTGGTGGGAATCTCGCGCTCACCGAGCGAACGCAGCTTTTCCTCGATGCGATCGACCGCAGCATCCACCGCTTCGGTCGCAACGGGCCGCTTGCGCAGCGCGAGCCGCATGCTCGAGACGAGTTTCTCGCGGTCGAAATCCGTCCGGCTGCCGTCCTTCTTTACCAGGCGCGGCATTTTCAGGTCGACGCGCTCGTAGGTCGTGAAACGCCGGTCGCACTTCACGCAGCGGCGCCGGCGACGGATGATGTTCGCCTCCGGGTTGGACCGCGTGTCGACCACCTGCGTGTCTTCCGATTGGCAGAAAGGACAGCGCATCGCGTGCTCAGGCGTATACCGGGAAGCGGGCGCAGAGCGCCGCGACTTCCTTCGTCACACGTTCGCGCACGCCGAGGTTTTCCGGCTGCTCGAGCACGTCGCAGATCAGGTGCGCAAGCTGCTCCGCCTCGGCAGGTCCGAAACCGCGCGTCGTCATCGCCGGCGAACCGATCCGGATTCCGGAGGTCACGGTGGGCTTCTGCGGATCGTTCGGAATCGAGTTCTTGTTCACCGTGATGCGTGCCGCACCGAGCGCATCCTCGGCCTGCTGGCCGGTGATGTTCTTGGCGCGCAGATCGACCAGCATCAGGTGGCATTCGGTCCGGCCCGAAACGATGCGCAGGCCGCGCTGCGTGAGCGTCTCTGCCATCACCTGCGCGTTTCGCAGCACGAGCGCCTGGTAGGCCCTGAATTCGGGACGCAAGGCTTCGCCGAGCGCGACCGCCTTCGCCGCGATGACGTGCATCAGCGGACCGCCCTGGATTCCAGGAAAGACGGCCGAGTTCAGTGCCCGCTCGTGCTCCGCGTTGGCGAGGATGAGCCCGCCCCGTGGGCCGCGCAACGTCTTGTGCGTGGTCGTCGTGACGACGTCCGCGATTCCGACCGGGGTCGGATAGATTCCCGCCACGACGAGTCCGGCGTAATGCGCGATGTCGGCCACCAGAACCGCATCGACGTCGTCGGCGATGCGCCGCAGCCGTTCCCAATCGATCTTCAGCGAATACGCGGACGCCCCTGCGATGACGACCCGCGGGTTGTGCTCGTGCGCGAGCTTTTCGGCCTCTGCGTAATCGAGCACTTCGTCCGCGTCCAGGCCGTAGGAGATCGCGCGATAGAGCTTGCCGCTCGAATTCACGGCGGCGCCATGCGTGAGATGGCCGCCATGCGCAAGCGACATGCCGAGTAACGTGTCCCCGGGCTTCAGAAACGCGAGATACGCGGCCTGGTTCGCCTGCGATCCCGAGTGCGGCTGCACGTTTGCGTACTCGGCGCCGAACAGCAGTTTCGCCCGCTCGATGGCGAGATGCTCGGCAACGTCGACGAAGCTGCACCCGCCGTAGTAGCGCTTTCCGGGGTAGCCCTCGGCGTACTTGTTGGTGAGTTGCGACCCCTGCGCGGCGAGCACCGCGGGGCTCGCGTAATTTTCCGAGGCGATCAGTTCGATGTGCTCCTCCTGGCGGCGTGTCTCGAGGTCGATCGCATTCCAGATTTCAGGGTCCGACTGCGCGAATGGGATGTCGGTGAACATGGGCGGCGGGAAAAGGTCGAATTTTATCAGCGCGCCGCTTCGCGCCGCGGGCTAAACCATGAGCGGCGGCAGCAAATCCGAGGGTTGATCGATGTCGCGGATCACGCCGGGGTCGCCGACCGGCACCTTGACGAGTTCCGATTCGTGAGCCTCGAGCAGCGCCCGCGCCCCCTGGTCTCCCTCGAGCGCCTCCAATTCGTCCCGGAACCGCGCGCTGATGCCGACCGGGTGTCCGCGCCGGGCGTGCCAATAGGGTGCCGCAAGCGCCGCAGAGCGCTCGAGCGCCTCGCGCACCGCGCCGATCGAGCTGGGCCGCACGAACGGCATGTCGGCGAGCGCGACCACGAAGGCATCGGCCGCTGCGGCGGCGTGGACCGCGCAGGCGAGACTCGCGCCCATCCCTTCGGCGGCGCGCGGGCAAATCACCACGCGAACCCCTTCGGCCGAAAGCAACCGGGCGAGGGCTTCGCTGTCCGGCCGAAGCGCGGCAATCACCTGCGGCAGCTCGGATTTCAGGTGACGCGCCGCCTGCACCGCGATCGGGACTCCATGCGGCAGGCGGTACAACAGCTTGTCCGAACCGAACCGCGAGGCCGACCCCGCGGCCAGGAGCAGGCCGACGATGTTCACCGCGCCGGGGGTGCGGCGGCGGAGACGCGCTCAGGCCTGCGGCGTCGCGGTTTCGCAAGCCGACGGGTCAAAGCGGCTCTTTTCCTTTGCGGCCCAGCTCGGATCGGTCACGCCATGGCGCACCGCGGTCATCTCCGCGAGGATCGCGACCGCGATTTCCGGCGGCGTCTTCGAGCCGATGTACAGGCCCACCGGGCCGCGAAGGCGCGCGATCTCCGCGTCCGAAAGGTCGAAATCGCGCAGCCGGTGCCGGCGCGCGTCGTTGTTCTTCTTCGAGCCGATCGCGCCGACATAGAACGCGGCCGACTTGAGCGCCTCGAGCAGCGCCATGTCGTCGAGTTTCGGGTCGTGGGTGAGCGCCACCACGGCGCTGTGGCCGTCGAGATTCATCCGCGCGATCACGTCGTCCGGCATGCCGCGATCGATCGCGACGCCCGGGAGATCCCAGCCGTCGGCGTATTCAGAGCGCGGATCGACCACAGTGACGTGGTAATCGAGCATCTTCGCCATCTCGGCGAGGTACCGCGTCAGCTGCCCGCCCCCGATCAGCAACAGCCGCCAGCGCGGGCCGTGGACCGTTGCAAGCACCTTGCCGTCGAAATCGAGAACGTCCTGCCAGCGTCCCGGCTCGAGCGTCGAGCGTCCGGTTTCCATGTCCATGCGCCGGCGCACCAGTTGCTGCTCGCCGATCGCGCCGAGCAGGGCCGCAACACCGGTATCCGCAGTCACCGGCTCGAGCACCACTTCAAGCGTGCCGCCGCAGGGAAGTCCCCAGCGCGTCGCATCCTCGTTGGAAATACCGTAGGTCACGAGCTGCGGGCGCTCTGCGGCCACCGCGTGCGCGCGCACCTTTTCGATCAGGTCGTCCTCGACACACCCCCCGGAGACCGACCCCGCCACCTGGCCATCGTCGCGGATCGCGACCATCGCCCCGACCGGACGCGGCGCCGAACCCCAGGTCTTCACGATCGTGCCGAGCGTGACGCGATGCCCTGCGCTGCGCCATGCCTCCGCGCTGCGGAGGACTTCGATGTCTACGCTGTCCATGGGCGGATGTTACGCCTGCGCGAGAGACTTGAGCAGGGGTGCAGCGTGATCAGGCGCCGGGCTTTTACGCAACCATCGGAATGGCTTTGAAATTCACCGGTCTCCGCTTTTCGGCATGAATCTCGCCGAAAAGCGGAGATCATGGAAAAACCAAACCCTTATCGCCGCCGATTCCCGCACGATGCGAGCGTCGAATCGAAATGGTTTTGAATTTCACCGGTCTCCGCTTTTCGGCATGAATCTCGCCGAAAAGCGGAGATCATGGGAAAAGCAAACCCGAGCCAACGCCGATTCCGCAAAGAGTTTCAGGCGTAGCAGCGCAGCCGGCGCGAGAACTCGGCCAGCGGAGCGACGCCGCTCGTTTCGGCGCGGTGACACCAGTCCTGCAGGTGATGGACCAGTTGCTCGGTGCTGGCGCTGGAGCGCTCCCAGAGCGCGATCAGTTCGTCGCGCATGGCGAGCGCCAGCGCGAGCGCCCTGGAATTCGCCACGGCTTCGCCAAGGCGCGCCCGTTCGGCTTCCGAGAGGCGCTGCAAGCGGGACAGGTAGGCCTTCATCGGCTTCAACGCTTCGGCCTGCGACGGCGACCAGCGATGCAAGCGCTCGAGTTCCTCCGAGTAGGTCCGCTTGAGCGATTTCGCGTAGCGCTGGAGAACGTCGTAGCGATTCGCGATGACGGCCTGCACCGTCTGCGCATCGCAGACCGGCTTGGGCGCCTCGAATCTCGGCGTCGGCGCAACCTTCTTCACCGTCGCAAGACCCAGCATTTCGAGCGTTCGGATGTAGAACCAGCCAAGGTCGAATTCGTACCACTTGGAGGAAAGTTTCGCCGACGCGGGAAAGGCGTGGTGGTTGTTGTGCAACTCTTCGCCGCCGACGACGATTCCCCACGGCACCATGTTTCGGCTGGCGTCGGGCGGCGGCGTGTCCCAGTTGCGATAACCCCAGAAATGGCCGATGCCGTTGATCACCCCGGCCGCCCAGAACGGGATCCACACGATCTGCGTGATGAAAATGAGCACGCCCGGCACCACGCCGAACAAGGCGATGTCGGCGAGTCCCATCAGCGTCAGTCCGACCACCGCGAGGCGCGAGTACACGTTTCGCTCCAGCCAGTCATCGGGCGTGCCATGGCCGTAGCGCTCGATGGTTTCGCGGTTGCAGGCCTCCTTGACATACAGGAAGACCCCCAGCCAGAGCACGCGGTTCAAGCCGTAGACCTGCGGGCTATGCGGATCGTCCGGGGTTTCGCACTTGGCGTGATGCTTGCGGTGAATCGCAGCCCACTCCCGGGTCACCATCCCCGTCGTCGCCCAGAGCCAGAACCGGAAGAAGTGCGACACCGCGGGATGCAGATCGAGCGCGCGATGCGCCTGGCACCGGTGCAGGAAGATCGTCACCGCCGCGATCGTGACGTGGGTCAGCCCGAGGGCGACCAGGACACCGCCCCACCACGGCAGGTCGAACACACCGGAAAACAGCATCAGGGATTCCCTCGCAATGCCGCTTTGGGCGGCACAAAGGTCGATTTTACGCGAACCCCGGCCGTTTCGCGAACCGCCGCAGGCATGACCATTTCCGCAGTGCGGGTTGCGCCGTGATCCATAATCGGCGCCTCATTTCGAGGATTCCCTCATGCTCGAGTTGCTCGCCGACCCCCAGGCCTGGATCGCCTTTTTCACGCTGACCGCGCTCGAACTGGTGCTCGGCATCGACAACGTGATCTTCATTTCGATCCTCGTGGACAAGCTCCCCGGCGCGCAGCGCGAACTGGCGCGACGCATCGGACTCGGGATGGCGATGTTCATGCGCATCGGCTTGCTGTTCCTGCTCGCCTGGATGGTCGGTCTGACCGCGGCGCTGTTCAGCGTGCTCGGGCACGAAATCTCCGGGCGCGACCTGATTCTCATCGGCGGCGGACTGTTCCTGTTGTGGAAGAGCGTGGGCGAGATCCACCAGCTGCTCGAAGGCCAGGAAGGCGGGCGCTCTTCGGCGATGAAAGCCGGGTTCGGCGCGATCGTGCTGCAGATCATGGTGATCGACCTGGTGTTTTCGCTCGACTCGATCATCACCGCCGTCGGCATGGTGCAGCAGATCGAGGTGATGGTCGCCGCGGTCGTCGCATCGGTCGCGCTGATGATGGCGTTCGCGAGCGCGATCGGGCGCTTCGTGTCCTCGCATCCGACGATCAAGATGCTCGCGCTTTCATTCCTCGTCGTCATCGGCGTGGTGCTGATCGCGGGCGGCTTCGACCACGAGGTTCCGAAGGGCTACATCTACTTCGCGATGGCCTTCGCGGTCGGCGTGGAAATGCTCAACGTCCGCCTGCGAAAGCGCGCCGCGGCCCCGGTGCGGCTGCACGAGCCTTACGTCGAGGACAATTCGAACCGCTAGCGTCCCGAGTCACGAGTTCGGGTACGGATATTCCCGCTTTTTTCCGATCTCGTGATTCCCCGCGCTTCTCGCCTTTGCGGGGAATCATGAGACACCGAAGCAGCCGCCGTCGGGCACGAACCTGGCCCTACGCGCAGCGCCGTCGTTGCAGCGTCTCGGGACTTCGGCAAAAACGGCCGAAGTCCCGAGATCGAAGAAAACCATCACGGATTTCGGACTCAGCACGCTAGCGTTTCGCGAACGCCGCCGCGAAAAATCCGTCCGTGCCGTGGCGATGCGGCCACAGCCGAAGTTCCCGGCCCGTGTCGAGCGCGATGCGCTGCTGCGCCAGGAGATCCGCGCACGACAGCGCTTCGAACTCCGGCGAGCGCTGGAGAAAGCGCCCAACCACAGCATCGTTTTCCTCGCTGAGGATCGAGCAGGTGGCGTACACCAGGCGCCCGCCGGGTTTCAGCAGGCGTGCCGCCGCGCGGAGGATGCTCAACTGCTGCTCGGCGAGCGCCGCGACGCGCTCGGGGCCGTAGCGCCACTTGAGGTCCGGGTTGCGGCGCAAAGTGCCGAAGCCGCTGCAGGGCGCATCGACCAGTACGCGGTCGAGTTTGCCCGCCAGGCGGCGGGCGCGAAGGTCGTTTTCGTCGGCCAGAACGAGCGGGTGAATGTTCGACACGCCGGCCCGCGCCGCGCGCGGCGCAAGCGCAGCCAGGCGTTTGGCCGAGACATCCATCGCGTACACGCGCCCGCTCCCGCGCATCAGCATCGAGATCGCGAGGGTTTTGCCTCCCGCCCCGGCGCAGAAATCCGCGACCATCTCGCCGCGCCTCGGCGCAAGCAGGTAGGCAAGCAGCTGGCTGCCCTCGTCCTGGACCTCGATCGAGCCGTCCAGAAAAAGCGGATTGCGGTTGATCGCCGGCTTGCCGGCAAGCCGGAGACCCGCGGGGGATAGCGGCGTGAGCGTCGCTTCCAGCTGCAGCGCCGTCTGCACTTCCTCGCGCGAGCGCTTCGCCAGATTGACGCGAAGATCGAGCGGCGCCGGCGCGAGCAATCCGCGCGCAATCGCCGCCGCCTCGCTCTCGCCCTGCTGCGCGACAAGGCGCTCCCAAAGCCAGTCCGGCAGTTCGGCCTGCGCGGCGGCAGATGGCTCCGCAGGCGAACGCAGCTTCGCTGAGAGATCGGGATCCAGTTCCAGTGCGCGACCGGAATGGCCGAAGACCCGGACCAGTGCGGCCGTGATCAGGTCCCGCGGCGCGGCGCTTCCGGCAGCCGCTTCCAGCGTGCGCTTTCGACGCAGGACCGCGTAAGCGGTTTCGGCGACGAATGCGCGATCGCGCTGCCCCATCGTCCGATGGGCATGGAAATACGCCGATAGCGTCTGATCTGCCGGTGCCGAAAATTCGAGCAGGCGCGCAAGCACCGCCTGCGTGTGTGCGAGCAGGCCGGAGCTCGGCCTCACGGCAGTGTGATTCGCGCGGCGACTTGGTCGATGCGCGTACCGTCGCGGTCAGTGACCTGCACGCGCACCGGAAGGAACTGGCGGTCTGCAGCGAGCCACAGCTCGACGGTCCGGGAATCGGGCTTGTCCTTGCGCCGCACCAGCTTCACGGCGTCGAATTCACCCGCCGCGGTGACGACGCGCTCGCGCCCCGCCACCTCGTAGATGTGGGTCGAGACGTCGTCGCCATCGGCGACCTGAACCGTGACCGGGGCGCGAGGCGGCGCGATCGCAAAGGTCCATGCGAGGCTCAGGCGATCCTGGTTCTTCAGCGTATCGCCGTCGGTGCCGAAACTCGCGCGCCTGGGATTGCGCCCGGTGCGAAGTTCTTCGAACTCGGTTGGCCGCAGTCCGTCGCGCGCCACGGTGCCGCGACTGTCGCGAGTTGCCTCGCCTCGCAGCGCGTAGACGCCCTTGCCCTTCCACGTCTGGTGCAGGCGATAGCGGCGCCCGTCGTGCTCCAGGCGCTCGACCACCTCGGCAATCGCCGTGCCGTTGCGCAGGACGTCGTACGCAATCTCGACGCGCTGCGGCAGCGCGGCCTGCGCGGCGGCGGCAGCGAGGCTAAGGAAGATCGGCAATAACCAGTTGCGCATCGTTACCCTTAACGCTTACGCGCCCCTTTTCGATGACGAGGCGATCTTCGAGAAACCAGTTCACCGCACGCGCGAACACGATGTGCTCCTGCGCGAGCACGCGCGCGGCGAGGCGATCGGGGTCGTCTCCCGGGAGGACTGGCACCACCGCCTGCACCACGATCGGCCCGTGATCGAGGTCCGCAGTCACGAAATGCACCGTGCAGCCGTGCACCTTCACGCCCGCAGCGAGCGCTCGCTCGTGCGTATCCAGTCCCGGAAATGCGGGCAGGAGCGAGGGATGGATGTTCATCATGCGTCCCGCGAATCGTGCGACGAATGCGGCGCCGAGAATGCGCATGAAGCCAGCGAGCACGACCAACCGCGGTTGGTAACGCTCCACCTCCGCAGCGAGCGCGGCGTCGAACGCCTCGCGCATGGGAAACGAACGATGCTCGACGACGGCCGTGGCGATGCCTCGCTTCGCCGCGATCTCCAGCGCGCGCGCGCCGGCGCGGTTGCTGATCACCGCCGACACCGGGATGCCCGCATCGAGCAGCGCCTGCATGTTGCTGCCGCGACCGGAGACGAGGACGACGACGGACATGGGATGACTTGCGTTAACGCTCGAGGTTCAGCCAGCGGTTGATTTCAATTGCCCGGCCCGGTCATCTTCTCCGGGCGCACCCAGTCATCGAACTGCTCGGCGCTCACTGCGCCGAGCGCGAGCGCCGCGGCGCGCAGCGTGAGGCCGCTTTGGTTCGCGTGCTTCGCAATCTCGGCGGCCCGATCGTAGCCGATGTGCGGCGCGAGCGCCGTCACCAGCATCAGCGAGCGCTCCACGAGCTCCCGCATGCGTTCCACGTTCGGTTCGATGCCGCGCGCGCAGTGCGAGTCGAACCCGCTCATCCCGCCGGCGAGCAGATCCGCACTGTGCAGGAAGTTCCGGACGAGGAGCGGCTTGAACACGTTGAGTTCGAACTGACCCGAAGCGCCGCCTACCGAGATCGCGACGTCGTTGCCGAAGACCTGGGCGCAGATCATGGTGAGCGCCTCGGCCTGCGTGGGATTGACCTTGCCCGGCATGATCGAGCTGCCGGGTTCGTTCTCCGGGATCGCGATCTCTCCCAGCCCCGCACGTGGACCTGAGGCGAGCCAGCGGACGTCGTTCGCGATCTTGAATAGCGCCGCCGCAAGTGTTTTCAAGGCGCCGTGCGCGAACACGAACGGTTCGTGTCCTGCCAGCGCGGCGAAACGGTTCGGCGCCACCGTGAGCGCAAGACCGCTCGCCTCGGCCAACAGCGCCGCGACGCGCGCGCCGAATTCCGGATGCGTATTGAGTCCCGTGCCGACCGCCGTGCCGCCGATGGCGAGTGCGTGCAACCCGGGGCGCGTCGCCTCGATCGCCTGCGCGGCGTGCTCGAGTTGCGCGACGTACCCCGAGAACTCCTGCCCCAGCGTGAGCGGGGTCGCGTCCTGCAGGTGCGTGCGGCCGATTTTGACGATCTGCGCGAACCGGTCGCGCTTCGCGGCGAGCGTCTGCGCCAGCGCGCGCAACGCGGGCAGCACGCCACGGTGCAAGGCCTGCGCCGCCGCGACGTGCATCGCGGTCGGGAACACGTCGTTCGAGGACTGCCCGAGATTGACCTCGTCGTTCGGATGCACCCGGCGTTGCGTTCCCCGTTCGCCGCCCAGCAGCTCGGAGGCGCGATTGGCGAGCACCTCGTTCAGATTCATGTTGCTCTGCGTGCCGGAACCGGTCTGCCAGACCGAAAGCGGGAACTCGCCGTCGTGGCGGCCCGCGAGCACCTCGTCGGCGGCCCGCACGATGGCATTCGCCTTGTTCAGCGCGAGCAGGCCGAGGTCCGCGTTTGCCCGGGCCGCGGCGCGCTTGACCATCGCAAGCGCGTGGATCACGGCCAACGGCATGCGCTCGTTTCCGGCGCTGAAGAATCGCCGGCTGCGCTCGGTCTGCGCGCCCCAGAGGGCCTCGTCCGGCACCTCGATCGGTCCGAACGAGTCGCGCTCGATGCGTGTGCCTGCCATGGTCGGGAGTCTAGCGCGCCGCGGCACGGCGCGCGGTCGCAGGGGCGATTTCAGGCGAGATCGAAGAGCAGCACTTCCGCGGCCTCGCCATGATCGATCGTCACCTCTGCCGCGTCGGTCTTGAGCGCGTCCCCGGCACGCAGCGATTCGCCGTTCACCGTGACCACGCCGCGCGCGACCTGCACGTAGGCGCGCCGCCCGGCGGCGAGCGCGTGCCGCACGCGTTCGGCGCCGTCGAGGAACGCCGCGTAGATCCTCGCATCCTGGTGGACTGTGACCGAGCCATGCGCGCCATCCGGCGATGCGACCAGGCGCAGCCGGCCGCGCTTTTCGGCGGCGGCGAAGTGCTTCTGCTCGTACGACGGATCGATCCCACGCACCGCCGGCTCGATCCAGATCTGCAGGAAATGCGTTTCACCCGCAGGCTCGTGGTTGTACTCGCTGTGCATCACGCCGCGTCCGGCGCTCATGCGTTGCACGTCACCCGGCACGATGGCCGAGCCATTGCCCATCGAGTCCTGGTGCGCGAGCGCGCCCTCGAGAACGTAACTGATGATCTCCATGTCGCGGTGACCGTGAGTCGGGAATCCCGTCCCGGGGGCGATCCGGTCCTCGTTGATCACGCGCAGCGCCCCGAAGCCCATGTGCGCCGGATCGTGGTAGTCGGCGAACGAAAAACTGTGAAACGATTTCAGCCAGCCGTGATCGGCGTAACCGCGCTCGTCGCCGCGGCGGATCGAGTTCACGACGCGGGCGGCGCCGATTCGGACTGCGCCGCGATCTCGGTGCGAACCTCGTCCATGTCGAGCGCCTTGGCGCGGGTCAGCAGCTGCTCGAGCGCCGCCGCGGGCAAAGCACCCGCCTGCTGGAACAGGATCACCTGCTCGCGGAACATCATCAGCGTCGGGATCGAACGGATCTGGAACGACCCGGCCAGCTCCTGCTCCTCGTCGGTATTCACTTTGGCGAACACGACGTCGGCGTGCGACTCGGAAGCCTGCTCGTAGATCGGCGCGAATCCGCGGCAAGGGCCGCACCACGGCGCCCAGAAATCCACGATCACGATCGGGTTTTGCGTGATCGTCTGTTCGAAATTCTCGCGCGTCAGGTTGACCGTCGCCATGGCTCGTCCGTCGAAGGAAAGTTGCGAGTGTATATTGGGACGAAAGACTCCGGATCAACCGCGCATGACCTATGTGGGGCGTTTCGCGCCCTCGCCCACCGGACCGCTGCACTTCGGATCGCTCGTCGCGGCGCTCGCGAGCTGGCTCGACGCGCGCGCAGCGGGCGGCCAATGGCTCGTGCGGATCGATGATCTCGACCGCCCGCGCGAAAAACAGGGCGCGGCGGATGCAATCCTGAAGTGGCTCGAGGCTGCGGGACTTCATTGGGATGGTGAGGTAATTCGCCAGACCGCACGCCTTGAGCGCTACCGCGAGGCGTTGGAGCGTCTCGAACGCGCCGGGCTCACTTACTGGTGCGGCTGCTCGCGGCGCGAAATCGCGGATTCCGCTCTTTCAATCGATGGCGCGCGCATCTACCCGGGCACCTGCCGCGAGGGTCTCGCACCGGGCCGCGCGCCGCGCGCGATGCGCCTTCGGACGGAATCCGAACCGATCGTACTCGCCGATCGCGTGCAGGGAGAGATTTCGCAGTCGGTCGCCGGCGAGGTTGGTGATTTCGTTCTTCGTCGGGCCGATGGCCTGTTCGCCTACCAGCTCGCGGTGGTGGTGGACGACGCCGATCATGGCGTGACGGATGTCGTGCGCGGAGCGGATCTGCTCGACTCGACCGCGCGGCAGATCCTCTTGCAGCGGCTCCTGGGGCTCCCGGAGCCGCGCTACCTCCACGTCCCGGTGGCGGTAACCGCCGCAGGCGAAAAGCTCTCCAAGCAGACCGGCGCCCGCGAAGCGCACATCGAAGATTTTCCGCGGGCGCTCGAATTCCTCGGGCAGGAACCGTTCAGCGATCTCGCGGCGGCGGTGCGGAACTGGGACCCGGCGCGGATCCCGCAGCTGCGCTCGAAGCGCGCGCCGCCGGCTGCACCATCACCGTAGCGAGCGAACCCAGCACCAGCACGAGCGCGCCGAACTCCGCAAATCCGGGGCGCTCGCCGAGAAACAGCATCCCGGAGAACACACCCACCACCGGGACCATCAGCATGCTGAGCGAGAAGGTTGTCACCGACACGGTGGTTGCGAGCTTGATCCAGGCCCAGTGCGCCCAGGCGAAGGCGAACACCACGTTGTACGTGACCGCGAGCGCGGGCCAGAACTCGACCCTGGCGAGCGCGCCGAAATCGTCGGAAAGAAGCGCACCCGCGTAGATCGGGATGCCGCCGATCAGCATGATCCACGCGGTGTACGCGGCGACCGGCGCGCGCACCGGGTATTTCTTCTGCAGCAGGGTGCCGATCGCCCAGGTCACCGCCGCGCCGAGGACGAGGAGCGATCCGAGCGGCGCGCCTTGAAGGCGTGCAACCTCGTCCCAGAGCAAAAGTGCGATTCCTCCCATGCCAAGGGCGAGGCCGAGGATCTTGCGGCCGTTCATGCGCTCACCGAGCAGCCACACCGAAAGCGGAATCGCCCACGCGGGCATGGTGTAGGCGAGGATCGCCGCGCGCCCCGACGGAATCAGGCGCACGCCGAATGCCACCAGCAGGTTCCACGCAGTGATGGTGAATAGCGCGATCAGCACGAGCTGCGGCCATTCGCTCCGCGGCACCGCGAGGGGTTGGCGCGAGAGGCGCAGGAACGAAAACAGCAGTCCCGAGCCCGCGGCAAGGCATATCGTCCTGAAGGTGAACGGCGCCACCTCGCTCAAGGCAACCTTCAACGCGGTCCAGTTGAATCCCCAGACGAACGTCAGTCCCGCGAGGATCCACCACAGGTGTCGCGGCAGGTGCTCCGGTTCGTCGCGGCTCACGTGGCGCCGAGTTGTTCCCGCAGCGCCGCGGCGTGCGCTTCCGGGTGGATCATGCCGAATTTTTCGCCCAGGAGAAGCTGCAGGTAGGCGACATCCGAGTTATGAAGCTGCGGGTTCAGGTAGAACCGCGGCAGCAGCCGTGCGGTGAGCCAGTGCCGGCCCGAGGATTCCTGTTCCGCGTCGGGCAGCAACGTCAGGTTGAAACTCCACATCCCGAGCCGCGCATACGCCGCGCAGATGCGCGCGAGGCTGCGCGCGAAGGCCTCGATTTCGCCGTCGCCGCAGGCACCGAGCGTCGCCCGACCGGCGAATCGCGCCTCCGCGTCGCCCAGCATACCGACCGGACAGAACGGCACGCTCCACGCGATGCCCTCCTCGCGCAGCACCCGTCGCCCCGATTCGCCGTCGCGTTCGCAGGCATCGAGCGCCTTTGCGTAGGCCAGGCCGTGCCGTGCGAGGAATCGGGTCTCGGCCGCGAGTTCCCGGCGCAGCGAATTTCCGGGGGCGTCGGTGACGATCACCTGCAGGTGCGGATGCACCTGCGAGGCGCCCGCCGGCGGCATGTAGTTCCAGGTCACGATGCCCCAGGTCTGCGGCCCGGCGAGCGTGGGCGCGGCCCGCGCGATGAAATCGCGCGCCAGCTTGAGCGCATCGGCGATCATCGGCGCGGGCAATGCGTCCATGGGCACGAAATGCGCGCTCGACATGACGATGATCGCCGACAGGTCGTCGTACGGAAACAGGTTCGGGAACAGCGTCGCCTCGCCGCGCTGCGCGCGTCCGCCGGACAACAGCGCATCGGGATAGCGCGGCGTCACCTGCGAGATCTTCCCCGGGCAGAACGGGCAGGCGGCGCGGGTCGCTTCGACCATGTCGCCCAAGTCCGGGAGTTTGCGCGGCGGGAACGAGAAGTGGCAGATGCGCGCAGTGTCGCCCGTGAGCGGGTCCTCGCGCACCTCGCTTTCGATCTCCGCGAGCGCGAAGTCCTTGCGCGGGTCGTGAATCCGCGCGAGCTTCTTCGTGACGCGAAATTCGATTCGCGCCGGCTCGTGGATCGCGGGGGATGAAGGCTGAAGCGATGCGGCGTGGCGTTCGATCGCATCGAGCACCGCAACGACGCCCTCGCCCGTGGTCGCTACGGTTCGCAGCACCGGTGGTTGCCATGCGTCTTCCGCGCCCCTTCGAGAACGCAGCGCGAGCATGTCGAGCAGCTCGCGTTCCGTACGCCCGGCTTCGGGCTTATCCGCCTTGTTGACGACGAAGAGGTCCGCGATCTCGAGCACCCCGGCCTTCATCGCCTGCACGTCGTCGCCCATGCCGGGTGGGCAGACGACGACCCGGGTGCGCGCGAGGCCCGAGATCTCGACTTCCGATTGCCCCGCGCCGACGGTTTCGACGATGACGGTGTCATACCCGGCGGCATCGAGCACGTCCACCACCTGACGGGTCGTGCGCGAAAGCCCGCCCAGGTGCCCCCGCGCCGCGAGCGAGCGGATGAATACGCGCTCGTGGGTCTGGTGCGCCGCCATGCGGATCCGATCGCCCAGCACGGCGCCGCCGCTGATCGGGCTCGAGGGATCGACCGCGACCACTGCGACGCTCTTCCCTCGCCCGAGCAGCTCGCCGATCAACGCGTTCACGAGCGTCGATTTCCCAGCGCCCGGCGGGCCGGTGACGCCGACGATCTGCGCGCGGCCGAGCCGCTCGGCGATTGCCGCGCGCACGAGCACCGCCTCCGCAGTCTGGTTCTCCACCGCCGAAATCGCTCGCGCGACCGCGCGGCGGTCCCGGGCGGCGATCCGTTCCGCCCAATGTTCTGCGAGATTCACGTCAGACCGCCGTGAGCGGCTGCCCGAAGCCGAGCTCGCGCCGCAGTCGCCCGCACACTTCGCCGTGCGTCGCGCCCACGCCGATCGCATCCACGACCCCGGCGTAGAGATTGCCACCCGAAGCGGCCGCGCGTCCGAGTTCGCCGAGCGCTTCGTCCACGATGGCCTTCCGGCGGCGTGATTTGAATTCGGCGAGCGTCGCCAGTTGCGCATCGATCCGGTTGCGATCCGGGTATTCGAGCGGGGCGGCGGTCACCTCCTCGTCTTCGAGCCGGTAGGCATTCACGCCGACGATCTGTTGGCGGCCGCTTTCGACCGCTTCCTGGAAGCGGCGCGCCGATTCTCCAATCCTGTGCTGCACGATGCCCTGCTCCACCGCCGCGTACATGCCGCCGGCGGCGTCCACCTCTGCAATCAGCGCGTCGATCCTTCTCTCCATCTCGTCGGTGAGTGACTCGACGTAGTACGAACCGCCGAGCGGGTCGATCACGTCGGTGAGCCGCGCTTCCTCACGCAGGATGTTCTGTGTTGCCACCGCGATGCGCGCGGCTTCCGCGGTCGGGGTGGAGAACACTTCGTCGTAGGCGTCGGTGTGCATCGACTGCAATCCGCCGAAGATTCCCGCGATCGCCTGTGCCGTGACCCGCGCGATGTTGTTGAGCGGCTGCTGGCGAGTGAGGTCGACGCCGGAAGTCTGCGCGTGGAACTTGAAGCGCCACGCGCGCGGGTCGCGCGCACCGAGTCGCTCGCGCGCAAGCCGCGCCCAGACACGGCGCCCCGCGCGGAACTTCGCCACCTCTTCGAAAAAGCTGATCGAGATGTCGAAAAAGAACGTGAACCGCGGCAGGAACTCGTCCGGGTCCATGCCGCGCGCGATGCAGTCTTCCGCATATTGCAGGGCAGAGGCGATCGTGTAGGCCATCGCCTCTGCGGGCGTGGCGCCCGCCTGCTGCATGTGTTGGCCGACCACCGAGAGCGGATTCCAGCGCGGCACCTCGCGGTTTGCGAACACGACGTGGTCCACCAGAATCCGTCTCGCTCCCTGCAGCGCGATGCGAAAGAACATGTGGTTCGCGACGTAGTGCGAGATGCAATCGCTCTGGTTCGAAGTCCCGGTGATGCGGCTCCAGTCGATGCCGCGGCGCTTCGCCACGGCCAGCAGCATCGCGTGCAGCGTAAACGGGGATGGATCGTTCAGCGCGCAGGAGATGCGTTCCAGCGGCACGCCGTCGAGCGCGCGTTCCATGTCCTCGACGGTGTTGACCACCGTGCCGCAGGTTCCAAGCAGCTCCGCGTCCACTTCATCCGCGTCGTAGCCGCGGAATACCGAGTTGCAAGGGATGAGCGAGATCGCGGTCGCACCGTGCGCGAGGATCTCCCGAAGCCGCGCGTTGTAATCCTCGGGCACCCCGAGCCCCACGAGCTGGCGCTGGGTCCAGGAACGCCCCCTGTGCATCGAGGCGTAGATGCCGCGCGTGTACGGAAACTCCCCTGGAAAGCCAAGCGCTTTCCCATAGCGCTCGCCGCTCCAGTCCGAGGGCGTATAGAGCGGCTTGATCTCGATCCCCGAGCGGTTCGTGACGCTGAGCCCGGGCACTGCCGCCGCGGCGTAGGCTTGCGTCCAGCGCGCTTCGCTGCGGGCGAGATCACCTTTTCGCGTTGTCGTGTCGTTCATGTTTTCAGCTCCTCGCGCGCCCGCGTGGCGAGCGTGCGCACGGCCTCGGCGATTTCCTCGAGCGTACTACCGGGATGAAACACCTGCGCCACCCCCGATTCGAGTAGCTTCGCTTCGTCTGCCGCGGGCACGATGCCGCCCACGACCACCTTGACGTCCGCCGCGCCTGCCTCGCGTAGCGCCCGCATGAGCTTGGGAACCAGCAGGTGGTCGGTGGCGAGCGACGAAATGCCGATCACGTCGGCATCTTCCTCGATCGCGAGTTTGACGACGCTGTCGATGCGTTGCCAGGGCGGCGTGTACACCACCTCCATCCCCGCGTCCCGCAGGTGCGCCGCTATGATCCGGCTGCCGCGATCGTGTCCGTCGAGACCGATCTTGGTGACGATGACCTTCGGTGGACGTTCACGCACGCTGCGCCTCCATCAGAAGTTGCACGTACTTCCTCGCCAGTGCCCGCGGCGTGTCGCGGCCGCCTTCGGCAAACCAGAACCGCGACCAGTTGAGCGCCCCGAGCAGCATCAGGCGCAGGACGCCTCGGTCGCAGTCCCGCGGCAGCGGCAGCGCATCCACCAGCTCGCGAAACTGGCGCTCGTAGTCGGCGCGCATCGCCTTCAGGTTCGCCGCCGCATTCGGCACGTCCGAAGGCAGCACGCGGACCAGCACCTGCGCGTAGTCGCTTCGCTCGAGGACGGTTTCAAGGTGCGCCGCGCATGCGGCCTCGAGTCGCCCCCAGGCCGAGGACTCCTTCGCGATCGCCTGCCGCACGGCTTCGAGCAGCTGCGCCACGCCGGCCTCGTAGACGGCGAGCAGCAGATCCTCCTTCGCCGCAAAGTGGTAGTAGAGCGACCCCGCCAGCATGTCGCAGCTCTCCGCGATGTCGCGCATCGAAGTCGCCGCATAGCCGCGCTCGGCGAACAGCTGCGCCGCCGCATCGAGGACGGCGGGAAGTCGATTGTCCGATCGCGCGGACTTGAGGGGCTTGGAGGGCAGAGGACGAACCAAACGATCGTTTTTTATATCACAGGGACCCCGCCCGCGCGCACGATTTTCTTTGTTGTTTCATACGCTTGTTGCCGGCGCCGCCGGAGTTGCCACCATGTTCCTGACGCGCGACAGCATTCAGAAATGGTGCAATGCACAAACCCCTTGACATTAAAGACTTAGCCCATATAATTGGAATTGCTGCGGCGCACCATGCGCCCACCAGGATTCGAATCGTTAACCGAAAAGGAGCACTTTATATGTACGTGACCCCGGAACAGTTTCAAGCCGCAAACAAGGCCAACATCGATGCAACGCTCACGCTCGCGGCGTCGCAGTTCGCCGCGTTCGAGAAATTCGCGAACCTGAACGCCACCGCGTTCAAGACCGCGTTCGAAGACGCGATGGCGAACGCACGCGCCCTCGCCGGCGCCAAGGACGTCCAGGAATTCGTCAGCCTGCAAAGCTCGTTCGCGCAACCTGCGATCGAAAAAGCGATTGCCTACTCGAAGAACGTGTACGAAGTCACCACGCAGACCAACGCGGAGGTGTCCAAACTCACCGAGAAGCGCGTTGCCGACTGGAACGACAACTTCGTGACCCTGCTCGACAAGGCGGCGAAGAACGCCCCGGCCGGCTCGGATGTCGCCGTCACCGCGATGAAGCAGATGATTGCCGCCGCCAACTCGGCGTACGACAACATGACCAAGGTCGCGAAACAGGCGACCGAGATTGCCGAGGCGAATGTGACCGCGGCGACCGAAACCGCAAAAAACTTCGCGAAGGTGAAGAAAGTCGCGTAACGGCAGCGGGACGCCGGCGCGGCGCAGGCCGCGCCGCCCCCGCGCCACGCCGGACGGCGGCCCGCAAGGCCCGCCTCCAGCGAGGCAAGGTCAAGCCGGCGATACTGCTTCGCCCGAAAGCGAAACGAAGGAAGTAGGCTAAGGCCCCGCGAGAGCGGGGCCTTCTTTTTTTCTCATGCCGTAATCACGGCCCGGGGCTCGGCGCCGGCCGGACCGGATTCGATCTCGCCGATTTCATGCACCGTTTCCCCCGACTCGCGCAACAGCACTGCCGCGCGCTCGACGTCCTCCGCAGCGAGTGCGAGGACCATCCCGATGCCGCAGTTGAACACGCGGTGCATCTCTTCAGGCGCGACCTGCCCCGCGCGCTGCAGCCAATCGAAGAGCGGCGGGCGCGGCCAGGCACGCTCATGAATCACCGCCCGCATACCCGCGGGAAGCATTCTGGGCACGTTGCCGGTGAGTCCGCCCCCGGTGATGTGGGCCAACCCCTTCACGCGCACCTCTGCCAGCAGACCGAGCACGCTCTTGACGTAGATCCGCGTCGGCTCGAGCAGTGCGGCCGCGAGCGACCGGCCGTCCAGTTCGCCCTGCAGGTCGGGGCGCTCGCGCTCGAGGATGCGGCGAATGAGCGAATAGCCGTTGGAATGCGCCCCGCTCGAGGCGAGGCCCAGCAACCGGTCGCCCGGCCGGATCAAGCGGCCATGGATAATGCTTTCGCGCTCGACTACGCCGACGCAGAACCCGGCAAGGTCGTATTCGCCTTCCGGATACATGCCGGGCATTTCCGCCGTTTCGCCGCCGATCAGCGCGCACCCCGCGAGTTCGCAGCCTCGCGCGATGCCGCCGATCACTTGCGTGGCGACGGCCCGGTCGAGCTTGCCGCAGGCGAAATAGTCGAGAAAGAAGAGCGGCTCGGCGCCCTGCACGAGCACGTCGTTGGCGCTCATCGCGACGAGATCGATGCCGACCGTGTCGTGGCGGTCGAGCGCAAAGGCGAGCTTCAGCTTGGTGCCGACGCCGTCGGTCCCGGAGACGAGCACGGGATGTCGGTACTTTTTCGGCAGCTCGCACAACGCGCCGAAACCGCCGATCCCGGCCAGAACCTCCGGACGAAAGGTGCGCCGCGCAAGCGGCTTGATGGCATCGACGAGCGCGTCACCGGCGTCGATGTCCACACCCGCTTCGCGATAGGACAGTTCCTTCTGCATGCTACATTCCGATGGTTCCCCGGATTCTAATCGACATGACGCGTTGGCCCCCCGAGAACGGTGCGCGGGCTCACTGCCGCGGACCCTGCGCTCCGCGGTCCGCTTCGACATGAAGCAGCTTGCGCTCGGCATCTCACCGCCGCCGGAACCGAGTTTCGAGAACTTCGTTCCCGGCGCCAATGCGGAACTGCTCGCTCGCCTGCGCGAGTTGGCCGAAGGACGCCTGGCGGAGAGCATCGTGTACCTCTGGGGAGAATCGGGATCCGGGCGCAGCCACCTGCTCTGCGCCGCAGCGCGCGCTTCGGCGCGAGCGCTCGTTCTCGCCGACGACGTCGAGACGCTCGACGAGACGCGGCAGGGGAAGCTCTTCACGCAGATCAACGAGGCGCGCGAATCGGGCGGTTCCGTGCTTGCTGCCGGCTCTTCGCCCCCGTCCCAACTGCCGCTTCGCGAGGACTTGCGCAGCCGGCTCGGCTGGGGACTCGTCTACCAGGTGAAACCGCTCACCGATGCCGAGCGCGCGGTGTACCTGCGCGCCGAGGCGGAACGTCGCGGCATGCACCTCGCCGACGAGGTCGTGTGGTATCTCCTCACGCACGTGCGGCGCGATCTTGCGTCGCTCGGTGCGATCCTCGACGAACTCGACCGCGTCTCGCTCGAGCAGCAGCGCGCCGTGACGCTGCCGCTCGTTCGTGAAGCGCTGAAAACCGGCACACAATGAATCTCGCGCTGTTCGATCTCGACAACACCCTGCTCGCCGGCGACAGCGACTACGAGTGGGGCCAGTTCCTCATCGATCGCGGCGTGCTCGATCGCGCCGAATACGAGGCACAGAACCAGGAGTACTACGAGCAGTACGCCGCCGGGACGCTCGACATCCATGAATTCCTCGGATTCGCCCTGCGTCCACTCGCCGAGCACGCGCCGCAGGATCTGGTGCGCTGGCACGCCGAATTCATGCGCGAGCGGATGCTGCCGATGATCGGCACTGGAGCACGCGAACTCGTGCGGCGGCACCTCGCGGAGGGCGACCTGTGCGCCGTGGTGACCGCTACCAACAGCTTCGTCACGGCCCCGATCGCGCGCGAATTCGGCATCGAGCACCTGATTGCCACCGAGCCCGAGTCGGTCGGGGGCCGGTTCACCGGGCGCGTTGCAGGCACGCCGTGTTTTCGCGAAGGCAAGGTGGTTCGCGTCGAGCAGTGGCTCGGGAACCTCGGCCTGCGCTGGGACGCCGTCGCCCGCAGCGCGTTCTACAGCGATTCGCACAATGACCTGCCGCTCCTGGATCGGGTGACCGATCCGGTGGCCGTCGACCCGGACGATACCCTCAAGACGGAGGCGCGACGGCGCGGCTGGCCGGTCATTTCCTTGCGCGCCGATCCGGGGTCAGAGTAAGTCGCAGCGGACCTCCAATCATGCGACCATCGGCGTGCGACTTGCTCTCACACAACTGACTCTGACCCCAAAGCCCGACGAGCCGCTTACTCTGACCCCATGATCAACTGACCCCATGATCAAGCGCTTCATCCGGCGGGTGTTGGGACTCGAAAAGAAGGGCCCCGTGCGCCTCGCCCGCGACCGCCACCACCTGTCGCGCGACCGGATCAGCCCGGGCGCGCGCAAAGTTTGCGAGGTGCTCGCGCAACATGGCTTCACCGCCTGCGTCGTCGGCGGCGCGGTGCGCGACCTGCTGCTGCAGATCCAGCCCAAGGACTTCGACATCGCCACCGATGCGCGGCCAGAGCAGATCAAGCCGCTGTTCCGGCGCGCGCTCATGATCGGGCGGCGATTTCGCATCGTGCACGTCATGCTCGGCGGCGAAACGGTCGAGGTGTCCACGTTTCGGGCCGCGCTGCTGCTGGCCGATGCCGACAGCGACCCGGCACGCGTGCAGGACGAACACGGGCGGGTGCTGCGCGACAACGTGTTCGGCACCCAGGAAGAGGACGCCCGCCGGCGCGACTTCACGGTCAACGCCCTGTTCTACGATCCCGTCACCGAGGAAATCATCGACTACCACGGCGGTCTCGAGGACCTGAAGCGCCATGCGCTGCGCATCATCGGCGACCCGGAAACGCGCTACCGCGAAGACCCGATCCGCATGCTGCGCGCGGTGCGCCTCGCGGCCAAGCTCGGACTTTCGATCGACTCCTCGACGCGCGCGCCGATCCGGCGCCTCGCTTCGCTGCTGGAAACCGTGCCGCCCGCGCGCCTGTTCGACGAGATGCTGAAGCTGCTGCTTTCCGGGCACGCGAGCGCCTGCCTGCGGCAGTTGCGCGAGGAAGGCTTGCAAAAGGGGCTGCTGCCGCTCCTCGACGTGATCCTCGATCAGCCGCTCGGCGAGCGGTTCGTGACGCTGGCGCTGGCGCAGACCGATGCGCGCGTCCTCGACGGCAAGCCCGTGTCGCCCGCGTTTCTGTTCGCGGCGCTCCTGTGGCACGAAGTGCTGCAGGCCTGGCGCACGCGCGAAAAGCACGGCGAGCGCAGCATCCCGGCGCTCGACGCGGCGATGGACGAAGTGCTCGACCGGCAGTGCGAGAAACTCGCGATCACGCGCAGGCTCACCGCGACGATGCGTGAGGTCTGGACGATGCAACCGCGGTTCGATCAGCGCTCCGGACAGCGCGCGCTGCGATTGCTCCAGACGCCGCGTTTCCGCATGGGATACGACTTTCTCGCGTTGCGCGCCGCGAGCGGCGAGGTACCCGCGGATCTCGAGGCCTGGTGGCGCGCGTTCCAGGTCGCCGATGCGGAGACGCAGCGCGCGATGCTCCTGCCCGACACCGGTCCGAAAAAACGGCGCCGTCGCAGGCGCAAGAAAACGCCGTCGGCGTCTCCGTCGGAAGCGGAATGACCATCGCGTTCGTGGGGATCGGCGCCAATCTGGCGTCGCCGCAGGCGCAGGTGCTCGCGGCGTTCGATGAACTGGCGTCGCTCCCTCGCACCCACCTGACCGGCCGCTCGAGCCTGTACCGCAGCGCACCGGTCGGTCACCTCGGACAACCCGATTTCGTCAACGCCGTGGCGCGCCTGGACACCGGCCTCGCGCCTCAGGCGCTGCTGCAAGCGCTGCAGGCCATCGAGAAGGCGCACGGACGGGTCCGAAGTTTCCGCGACGCACCGCGAACGCTCGATCTCGACTTCCTGCTTTACGGCGACGAACGAATCGCGGCGCCTGAGCTCACCGTGCCCCACCCTCGCATGCACGAGCGCGCCTTCGTCCTGATGCCGCTCCTCGAAATCGACCCCGCCGCGCACATTCCGGGCCGCGGCGCCGTGCAGGCGCTGCTCGCGGCCTGCGCCGCGCAATCGGTCGAGCGGCTCGCCGCCTGACGATGCCCGCCCTGCGTTACGTCGCGGTCGAAGGGCCGATCGGGGTCGGCAAGACGAGCCTTGCGCGGCGGCTGGCCGACCGGATCGGTGCAGACACGCTGCTCGAGCAGCCGGGCGAAAACCCGTTTCTTCCCCGCTTCTACCAGGACATGGCGCGCTACGCGCTGCCGACGCAGCTGTTCTTTCTGTTTCAGCGCGCTCGGCAGCTCGAGCCGCTGGCGCAGCCCGACATGTTCGGGAGCGCCATCGTCGCGGATTTCCTGTTCGACAAGGATCCGCTGTTCGCGCGCGCCACGCTCTCCGGCGACGAACTCGCCCTCTACCAGAGGATCTACGACACGGTTCGGCCGCAGGCGCCCGCGCCCGATCTGGTCGTCTACCTGCAGGCGCCGGCGCAGGTCCTCGCCGAGCGCGTGCGCCGGCGCGGCGCGCGCTTCGAGCGCGGCATCAGCGAGGAGTATCTGGCGGTGCTGGCTGAAAATTACGCGCGCTTTTTCTATCATTACGCTGCCGCGCCGGTGCTGATCGTGAATTCCGAGAATCTCAATTTCGTCGCGCGCGAATCGGATTTCGAGCTTCTGGTCGAGCGCATGCTCGGAATGAAGAGCCGGCGCGAGTTCTTCAACCTGGCGCCCTGAACTCTACCGGAGCCTCCGCATGGCACGACTGACGCTGCGCGACCTCGCCGCCCTGCACCAGGGGCAGAAGAAAATCACCATGCTCACCGCCTACGACGCGAGTTTCGCGCGCATGCTCGATGCCGCGGGCGTGGAGACACTGCTGATCGGCGACTCCCTCGGCATGGTAGTGCAGGGACGCGACTCGACGCTCGCGGTGACGCTCGAGGAGGTCGCATACCACACGCGGTGCGTGGCGCGCGGCGCGCAGCGCGCATTTCTCATCGGAGACCTGCCGTTCGGCACTTATCAGGGCGGGCCGCAGCAGGCCCTGGTCTCCTCGGCGCAGCTGATGGCCGCGGGCGCGCAGATGGTGAAACTGGAGGGCGGCGCCCTGATGGCCGAAACGGTGAACTTTCTCGCCGCCCGCGGAATCCCGGTGTGCGGCCACATCGGCCTCGTGCCGCAGTCGGTGCACGCGCTGGGCGGTTATCGCGTCCAGGGCAAGGACGAAGCCGGCGCGAAGCGTCTGCTCGCCGACGCGAAGGCGCTCGCAGACGCGGGCGCAAGCTTGATCGTGCTGGAGGCAATTCCTGCCGCGCTGGCCGGCGAAGTGACCGCTGCGATCGACACGCCCACCATCGGTATCGGGGCCGGGCCGCACTGCTCCGGGCAGGTGCTGGTGCTGCACGACATGCTGGGCGTTTCGGGATATGCGCCGCGTTTCGCGCGCAATTTCATGGCCGGGGCTTCCGGAATCGACGCCGCGATCCGGGCCTACGTCGCCGCAGTCAAGGATGGCTCGTTCCCGGGCCCTGAGCACTGCTACTGATGCACGTCGTGCGCACCATCGAAGAACTTCGCGCTGCGCGCGCGAAGATGCGCGAACCGGCCTTCGTGCCTACGATGGGCAATCTTCACGCCGGCCACCTCGCGCTGGTGCGCATCGCGCGCGAGCGCACATCGTCCGTCGCGGCGAGCATCTTCGTCAACCGCCTGCAGTTCGCGCCGCAAGAGGATTTCGAGCGCTATCCGCGCACCTTCGCGAACGACTGCGCGCTGCTCGAAGCCGAAGGCGTAGACGTCCTGTTCGCGCCCGACGAGCGCGTGCTCTATCCCGAGCCGCAGGCGTTCGTGGTCGATCCTTCGCCGCTCGCGAATCAGCTCGAGGGTCAGTTCCGGCCGCGTTTCTTTCACGGCGTCGCGACCGTGGTGCTCAAGCTGTTCAGTTGCGTGCAGCCCAGCATCGCGGTGTTCGGCAAGAAGGATTATCAGCAATTGCACATCGTCCGCGGCATGGCGCGGCAGTTCAATCTTCCGATCGAGATCATCGCCGCAGAAACGGTGCGCGAGGCCGACGGCCTGGCGATGAGTTCTCGCAACGCCTACCTTTCGCCGGACGAGCGCGCCGAAGCGCCGCGCCTGTATCGTCTGCTCGACGCGGTGCGCGCCGGCCGCGAAACAGCGGCCGGCGCCCGGAGCGCGCTCGATGCCGCGGGATGGAAAACGGATTACCTGGAACTACGCCGGCAATCGGACCTCGCGCCACCCCTGGACGGCGACCGGAACCTGGTGGCGCTCGCGGCCGCGCGGCTCGGCGCCACGCGACTGATCGACAACGTCGAACTTCAGCTCGGGTAGGGCTCGAAGGTAATCGCCTCGACCTGACAGCCCATCGCCTCCGCGATGCGATCCATCGCGTCGTCGGTCAGCGGCACGGCCTGAAATTCTTCGTCGGCACCCCTCGATGAAATGAACGCCTTGGCAGCGGTCTCGCTCATCCAGGTCACCACCGGATCCGGCTCCACCCCTGCCATCTGGCGGCAGACCGGAAAGCCATCGGACTTGTAAACGATCGCGTACATGCCTCTCCTCCGCAATCTCGTGGCCGAATCGAACGGTTGAAACTTTAGCCCAAGCGGTGGCGTCCGAACAACCATGCGCTGAGCGGTCGCGAGAACACGCCGTCAAAATTCGCAAATCCCAAGGCGTTTGAATTACTTAGCGGACCGTCGGTGGCCCGGCCGCGACCGTCGCGCGGATCGTGGAAACCGCTCGACACAAGCGACTAGTTTTTCGAATCCCTGCTATCGTCGTCCAGTGTGGCCGGCGACGGCCTTGGAGCACTGGGAACGTGAACGTCGTCGAAATAGCCGGTCCACGCGAAGTAGCCAAACAGGACCACCGCGACGACGATCACTCCAACCACAAATCGAACCACTTCGATCTCCCGTCCGAAGGGGCGCGAAACAGGATATTCCTAATTCGGCCCGGAATTCAAGGTTCGGCTAAGACTCGGCATCGCGAGCCGGCGAACGCGCGCACGGGCGCCATCTGGTGCCGGAAGAGAGACTCGAACTCTCATGACCTTGCGATCGGCGGATTTTGAGTCCGCTGCGTCTACCGATTCCGCCATTCCGGCTGCGGTGGAGCGAATTCTATAATGGCGGATGAAGACCTCGGACTTCGACTATGCGCTGCCCGAGGGACTGATCGCCCAGCATCCCGCGCCCGAGCGCTCGTCGAGCCGGCTGCTGCATCTGGACGGGGCAAGCGGTGCGCTCGAGGACCTGGCGTTCAGCGACTTTCCGAAATGCGTCCGCGCGGCAGACCTCATCGTGCTGAACGACACCCGCGTCATTCGTGCGCGGCTCTTCGGCCATAAAGCGACCGGCGGCAAGGCCGAGGTGTTCGTGGAACGCATCGTTTCCGAGCGCGAAGCGCTGGTGCTGATGCGCTCCGGCCATCGCACGCGCGCGGGGTCGAACCTTACCGTGGGCGACGGTGTCGAAGTCCAGGTGCTGGCGGTGGAGGACGACCGGTTCAGGGTGCGCTTTTCGGAACCGGTGATGAACCTGCTCGAGCGTTGCGGCAGCGTGCCGCTGCCGCCTTACATCCGCCATACGCCGGACGCATCCGATGCCGACCGGTACCAGACCGTTTTTGCCGAGAATCCCGGCGCGGTCGCCGCGCCTACCGCGGGTCTTCATTTCGACCGGGCCATGCTCGGCCGCGTTGCGGCCTCGGGCGCGAAACTGGCGCGCCTCACCCTGCACGTCGGCGCGGGCACCTTCCAGCCCGTGCGCACCGAGAACGTCGAGGACCACCGGATGCACGGCGAGCGCTACGAGATTCCGCAGGCGACGCTCGATGCGATCGGGTCGGCGCGCGCGGCCGGCGGGCGCGTGCTCGCGGTCGGCACGACCGTGCTGCGCGCGCTCGAAAGTTGGGCAACGAGCGGAGCGCCCCGCGGCGAAACCGGTCTGTTCGTCTACCCGGGATTCCGCTTTCGAGTAGTAGACCGCCTGCTGACCAATTTCCACCTGCCGAAATCCAGCCTGCTGATGCTCGTCTGCGCGTTCGGCGGCACGCATCATCTGCGACGAGCCTACGCGCACGCGATCGCCGCGCGGTATCGCTTTTTTTCCTACGGCGACGCGATGCTGATCGAAAGGGCCGAGTGAAGTTCACTCTCAGCCACCACGACGGCGCCGCGCGCCGCGGCCGGCTCGAGCTTGCGCACGGCAGCGTCGATACGCCCGCGTTCATGCCGGTGGGCACCTACGGCTCGGTCAAGGCGATGTCGCCCGAAGAGCTGCAGGCGATCGGCGCGCAGATCGTGCTCGGGAACACCTTCCACCTCTGGTTGCGCCCGGGCGTGGAGGTGATCGCTCGGCACGGGGGGCTGCACCGGTTCATGGGATGGAACCGGCCGCTGCTGACCGATTCCGGCGGATTCCAGGTGTTCAGCCTCGGTCGCCTGCGCAGGATTTCCGAAGAAGGCGTGCGCTTCGCCTCGCCTTTGAACGGCGATCGCATGATGCTTACGCCCGAGGAGTCGATGCGCATCCAGCGCGCGCTCGATTCCGACATCGCCATGATCTTCGACGAATGCCTCGAGTACCCGGCGAGCGAGAAAGCGACTGCCGTTTCGATGCAACGCTCGCTGCGCTGGGCCGAGCGGTCGCGGCGAGCCCATGACGGCAGCCGGAACGCGCTTTTCGGCATCGTGCAGGGCGGGATGCACGAGCCGCTGCGCGAGGAGTCGCTCGCGGGGCTCGTCGCGATCGGTTTCGACGGTTACGCCGTCGGCGGGCTGTCGGTCGGCGAGCCCAAGGACGCGCGAGAGCGAATCCTCGCGCATACCGTGCCGAAGCTGCCGGTTGGCAGGCCCCGCTACCTGATGGGCATGGGAACGCCGGAGGACCTCGTCGACGCAGTCGTGCGCGGTGTCGACCTTTTCGACTGCGTTCTCCCGACGCGCAACGCGAGAAACGGGTGGCTGTTCACGCGCTACGGCGACGTCAAGATCCGCAACGCCCGCTGGCGCGACGACGCGCGGCCGCTGGACGAGTCCTGCGGCTGCTACG
>Ga0209726_10001071_pt1 | contig 46426 bp, 34 predicted proteins | sample Subgrocontami54m_FD_187453 | JGI IMG/M metagenome (GOLD analysis project Ga0209726, IMG submission 187453) | Subsurface groundwater microbial communities from S. Glens Falls, New York, USA - GMW46 contaminated, 5.4 m (SPAdes) (version 3) | ecosystem: Environmental > Aquatic > Deep subsurface >...
CGCTTCTGATGCCCAAGATGCCCAAGATCTTTCATCCATGGCCCGAAGCTCGGTTCGCTGCCCGTTGACCCGAGGTGGGCGCCCGGTGCGGGAAATCTGCTCGCCGGGTTCTGTCCGGGGGGCCGCCCGAAAGGGCGGTCCCTACCGGAACATTTTGGTTGTTCGGAGGGGAGGTAGGCAACCAGTCGGGAGCGAGATCAATCATCCGAGTGGATGCCCCGCATCGCGTCACAGCGCCGAGTGAATTGACACTCCGAGCACGCGGACGCGATCTCGCGCCTCGGCGATTGCGCGCAGCACCGTCGGCGAGGGCGCGTCCGCGAGTGTCGCGCAACTCTGTAGCGCCTCGTCGAACCACTGCAGCCAGGCATTCAGGTGCTCGTGCTCGCGCACTCTTGCACCGGCGCGCATGTCGGGCGGTGCCGAGGTCGGAGGGATCGCGGCAGTGGATTGCACCGCCTCGACGGCCATTCGGTCTCGCGCGTACGACTCGTTGAGCGCGATCATCGCGAGCACATCGTCGTCTCGTCCGCCGGCTCCAACGCGCAGCATCGCGAGGAGGGCCGCCGCGACCCCCGCCATCTCGTCGGCGTCCACGCGCGCGAACCGATCGCGGTTGGTGTGATACGCATCGTCCGGAAAGTGCCACAGCAGTAGCGCGGGCACGAATCGTTCGAGGAACGGAACGTGATCGCTGCCGCCCTCGAACGGATGGTCGCCCACCTCGCGCGTCCATCCGACCGAGTGCACCGCGCCGATCGCGAGCGCGTTCAGAAAAGTCCCGTGGACCCAAGCGCGGCGAACACTCCCGGTGCCCCACGCCGTGTGGTGATCCGGAGGGCGCACGCGAACCGCTCCCGGATCGGGCGTTCGCTCGACGAGCATGGACGACATCGAAGCGGGTTCGCCTGCCATGTCCACGGAGACAGCGAACACGGGGCGCGGCGCCGAGTGAAATTGCAGCCACCGGCGCGACATCTCGATCTCCATCCCGAAGAGAAACACGATGGGATGTTCGGGCCGCGGGATCGATCCCGTCGTGATCCATCGCGCGTAGAGCGCCGCGGCCTCTGCGAGCGTGCCGACGCCGCTGCCGTTGTCGTTGGCACCGGGCTCGTCGGCGTGTGCCACGACGACGATCGGCGACGCGTCGCGATGCGCGCCTTCGATCCGCGCGACGAGCGTCTCGGTCCGACCTCGTCGAAGCACGCAGTCCGACTGAACGTGCAGGCGCACGGGACCGGCGTGCAAGAGCGCCCGGAGACGCGCAGCGGTGCGCGGCGACGCGTTGAACATGGGCACCGACGGAGGCGCTTCGCCGTCGAACATTTCGTATCGGATCGTGTCGGGGAAGCGCTCGACGTGGTTGAACGCCTCGGTATGCGACGAAACGACCGCCACCGCGCCGGCCCGCGCGAGCGCCGCACCCGCCTGGCTCGGTCGTGCGTTCGTCAGCACGATTCGACCTTGCAGAACCTGCCGGGGCACGCGAGTTCCGGGCGTCCACTCGACGAGTTCTGCCGTGACGTCTCCGGGTGACGTGTACGCAACGAGCATCGTTCGCTGCGTATCGTCGTGCGTGTCGAAACGTTGCAGGCGCTCGATCACCGGCGCGACGACCTCGATCAAGCCCGCGCGCGCATCCCAGATCGGCGCGTCCGACTCGAGGATCTCCGGGCGCATCGACTCGGCGGGACCTGCACCCGCTGCGTCGGCCGGCCCGACGGCGCGGAATCCGGCGTGGGTCAGGTGTTCCTGCACGGCAGCCAGCGTCGCCACGTAGGCTTCGTTGCCTCGGGTGCGGAAGCCGCGGTCGGCGGTGCGGACGATCGCCATCGCCGCCGCGCGGTCGAACTCGGAGAGCGCTCGCCGCGCAATCACCGCGAGTGCGTCGCGCGGGGACGCGGGGAGCACGACGGGCGAGATCGATGCGCGCCGAGCAGGCGAAGGCCCCGTGCGTGCGGCGCATGCTGCGAACGAAACCGTGACGAGCGCGAGCGCAGCGGCGATCCGCGCGCGGGTCATTCGGCGTCCCTCGGCAGGCCGTCGATCCAGCCGTAGTCGACCATGCGCGCGCCGAGACACGATTCGCTGCCCGCCGGGAACGCCGAGCAATTGTCGGGTCGCAACTCGTAGATGCCGCACAAATTGTCGACGAGATGGACGCAGTCGCCGTTTCGACGATGACGCAGCGCCGCGCGTCGATTGGCAATGCGCACGAATCGCGCCGCGGCCAGATTCGGCCGTCCCGCCTCGTGCCAACGCATCAGGTCGTCGCGTGTCAGCAGGACATCGTTGTGACGGCAACACGCCGCGCAGGCCTCGCAGTCGTACTCGAACACGTGAACCGAATCGGGCCACGCCGAGTCGCGTTCGCACCACGAGCGTGCCGTCGGCGCGAGTTCCCGTGCAAACTTCACGCGTGCGAGCCCTCGCGCAGGCCCGCGCGACACGACCGTGAACTGACGAGACCCGAGCGCAAGCACGGACCAGTAGGAAAGTTCCGGCATGTCACCGTCGTCGCAGGGAAGGAGCGCGAATGCGTTTCGAAGCGTCGCGAGGCTGTCGATGACCAGAGCGTGTCCGCCGCTTCGCACGTGCGCCGCGGCCCGATCGAGGAATCGCCGCGTGAACGAGCGCCACACGGGTCGCGGGACCGTCATCGGACCGGGCATCGCCGCGAAGGATACGTCACGCGATCACTCGTCCGCACGCCACAACTCGATCCATGGCCGGCCGTTGGGAAGCGCGAGCGTCTGGACGATCCGCGGAGAATGAAATCGCGCGTGCATCCAAGCCCGCAGTTCGTCGTTGTCGCGAACCGACGATGCGGGTTCGAAGCCGTCCGCGAAGACTCCCGGCGCCCACATCACGAAGTAGTGCGTCGCGGCCGACGGCGCGGGTGCGGGTCCTAGGCCTGTGGGCCACGCGCGCAAGCCGCCCATGCCCTCGAACAGCAGATGCACCGTGTGAAACGACCAATCGGCGTAGTGGAGCATTCCGCCGCGCGGCGACACTCCGAGCATCGCGTCTCGAAGCGACTCGGGCACCGACGTCCGCCCGGCGATCACGCGCCAGCCGCGATAACCGCCGCCGTTCGCGGCCGTGCGAACGCCCCGATCCGGCCCACCGCCGAGCGCGAGCGATCCGATCGCACGCGCCGACCCGAGCGCGACGAGCACAACGAACATCCACGCGGACCATTGCCGCAATCGGTTCGACGATGCGGCCAGCTCGCCGGCGACGAGCGAGATCCCGGGCAGGAGAATGAACACGTACCGATCGGTGTCGATTCGTGCGAGCTGCCAGTCACGCCCGCGCGCGAGAATGAACGGCATCGCAAGAAGCGCGACGCCAGAGAGGACGAGTCCCGGTGACACACGTCGCGTCTCGCGGGCTTCGCGGATGGCGAACACGACCAGCGCGGCGACGGGCAACACGAACGCGAGCGTGAGCGGCCACGGCACCGCAGCGCTCGAGAAGTGACGCACCGTCGCTTCGCCCGCGACGCCGGTGACGATCGAGTGCGCGAAGTTCAGCACGCGCGTGCCGATATGGTCGAACTGAACACGCGCCGGCATCGCACGCGCCACGTGCGCGGCGCCTCGAACGATGTTGGCCGCAAACACCGCGGCAACGACGACGGACACCCACGTTGCGGGATGTCGAAACACCCAGCGCCGTTCCCGCGTCACGCACAGCGCGGCGCACGCGAGAGCGAATGCGGCGGCCAAGGGCGAGAACTGCAGCGAGAGTCCGAGCAACTGCACCGCAACAACCACGCGCGCGACCTTTCGCGCATTCGTCGCGGTCACGAGCAGCGTCGCAGCGGACACGCAGCACGCCAGCGCGAGCGCGTACGGAACGGCGGCCGTCCGCGACCACAACACGCACCACGGATGCAACGCGACGAGGAGCGACACGCTGAGTGCGCGGGCGCGCGGTCCTCCGTCGCTCGCGAGCGCGAGGTAGGTCACCACGCACGCGACGATCATTGCGATCGCGGGCACGAGCCGCGCGCTGGCGTACCCCACGCCGAACGCGCGAAGGCTCGCGGCGATCGCTCGGGCGGGCAGAAGCGAGACGAAGCTGGCGTTCTGGTCGAGTTGCGCCGGCTCACCGCGCGAGAGACGCAGCGCGATCCACGCCCAGTTGCCCTCGTCGCCCGCGGGATTCGGCAAGCGACCGAGTCCTGGCAATCGCGCGAGCGCGGCGATGCTGGCCACGAGCGCGATGTCGGCGAGCATGCGAACGCGTCCGGGGCCCACGTTCGTTGCCATCGACGACGGGGACGGTATCACGCGATCCCGTTCGCGCGTCGCGCAGTGAGCGGCGGAAGCACAGAGGAATCGAACCGAACGACGATGCCTCCAAAGGTCACGAAGCGTCGCGAAACGTCAACGATGCCGTCGGGCCGCTCGGACGCGATGCGACAGAAAGCGACCATGCGGACACAAATGCGGACACAGTGTGTCCGCATCGGGCGAGCGAGTTTGCGCTCTGGGCGTGGCATGACCGCGCGCTCGCGGCGGACGTCGTCGAGATCGCGCAACGGCGGACGCGATGACCGATCGACGCTCGTCGGCCGGCGCACCGTGGACTGCGCGCCCGTCATCGGGCACAGTTCGTCCATGGCCGCCCGCTCCGCCGCAGCCAAGCCCGCGCGATCCCGCCGACGCGAAAGCCCCGTCGACCGCGCCCTTCGCACGGCGCCCGTCGGACCTCCACTCGACGCGCGCGAGCGACGTGCACTCGACGCCGCTCGCAGTGACATCGAACACGGGCGCGTCCGCACGCTCGCCGAGGTCAAGAAGCGCCTGGGGCTCTAGCGTGGCGTCGGTGTTCGGCGGGCGGACCGTCGAGATCATTCGAAAGGCCGAGCGCGATCTAGCGAAGCTGCCGCCGAAGGATCGTGCGCGCGTGATCGAACACTTCGAGCGGCTCGCGGGGACCGGCGTGGGGGACGTTCAAGCGATCGAGGGCGAGCCGGGAAAGTACCGGCTGCGCGTCGGCGACTTGCGCGCGTTCTTCGAGCGGCGCGACGCTCCGCCCGACAGCGACGAGCCGGGCGCGATCGTGGTGATTCGCGTGCTGAACCGGCGCGAGGCGTACCGGTGAGGGGCGTGGTGCGTGAACAGACGACGAGCCGCATCGAGCCGCGCCCAACGCGTGCGCGTGCGCCCGCGCGTCATGGGGTTCGGCCGTGTTGACTGCCGAGCAACGCCGGCGCGTCGAACGCCGACGGGTGGCGACGTCGTCGAGTTCGCGCGAGCGTCCGGCGACGGCGTCGAAAGCGTCCATGCGGACACAAATGCGGACACAGCAACGCGGCGAGAGAACGAAACCTCAACGGCTGCGCGGGACTCTGGGCGGAAGCACAGAGGAATCGAACCTCCCGACCGCAGCGGAAGGCTGCGTATCCACCGGTTTTGAAGACCGGGCCCGTCACCAGATCGAGTCGTGCTTCCGTCGCCACGCTAGCGCGCCGCGCGCGGCGTCTCAATGGTTCGTCGCCGTCTGGATCGCTGGTGCTTCCGCGCGCGCGCGGGTTCGTCGTAGGCTCCGCGCACATGACGGCTTCCGACGCTAGTCCGCTCGCGCTGGTTCCAGGCCGCATCGGTCCGTCCGATGCCGTTCAGCTCGCGTTCGCTCTCTGCAACGTGTTCGATCGACAGAAGTCGGGCGACGCCGCGACCAAACGCGCCGCACGCGCGATGCGTGACTCGGCGGAGACCCTGCGCGTGGCGTGGGAGACGCAAGTGCGTGCGACGATCGGTTCGCACGGCGGCAAGGCCGTGCGTCGGGCCGACACCGACGAGGACGCCGTGTGGATCGCGCTGTTCACGTGGCTCAAGGGTTGGGCGTCGCTCCCCGCGGGAAGCTGCGACGAGCGCGAACGTGCCGCGACGGTCCTGGCGTCGCTGTTCCCCGACGGCGTGAGCTTCACGGATCTGACGTACGCGATGGAGTGGGTCGAGGCCGAGCGGCGGATGAACATGCTCGAGGGTGGCGGTTACGCGGACACGATCGAACAGCTCGGTGGCGCGCCCATCCTGCGCGCGCTGCGAACGACGCACGGCGAGTACGAACGCGTCCTCGGCGTCACGCACCGCGCGACGATGCCACCCGATCCCGCGAGCGATGCGCTCGCCAGCATGGCCGAGGACACCCGGGTGCGAATTCGCGCGTACGTGGAATCGATCGCCGCCGCGGACGCGCCGTCGCTTGCGGACACGCTTCTCGAGCCGCTGCGGCGCTGGGTCGAAGAACGCAATCGACCGCGGCTGTCGGGGTAGCGTTGCGCGCGGTTCACGCGCCTGGCACGATGACGGCACCGCCTGCGCGTTGCAGCGCCGCGCGAGCGTTGCCCGCTTCGGCGAGGTCGAGTCGCTCGAGCACGGGCACGGCGAGTGACAGAACCCGTCGGCCGTTGAGCGTGTCGCCCCGCTCGATCAGGTGCGCACCGTACAGCGCTCGTGTGCGTGCAAGTTCGCGCGTCGCCCCGAGCTCCTCGAGAATCTGAACCGCCTGCTCGAAGTACACTTGCGCCGTCCGCGCGGACTCGCCCGTTTCGTCGAACACCGTGAGCGCAGCGGTCTCGCCGAGTCCTCGGAGTGCGAGCGCCTCGGCCTCCCGAATGCCGAGAGACCTCGCGATCGAAAGCGACCGATCGAGGTGACTCTTGGATCGCTCGCCGTCGCCCGACACGCGCGCCAGCAATCCCCGTGTGCGCTCGATCTCCGCGAGAGCCCGCGAGTCGTCCATCTCGATGGCGAGCTGTTCGGCGACTTCGAGCTGCTGCGTTGCGGTCGTCGTGTCGCCTCGCTGGATGGCGGCTTCGCCAAGGTTGGCGGACACCATCACGATCACGCGCTTGTCCCCGAGCGCGCGGGCCAGTTCCAGCACTTCGGTCCAGCTCTTCTCCGCCTGCTCGATGTCCCCGCGTTCGTACGCGAGAACCGCAAGCGCATTTCGCGTGAGCGTCGCGCCAGCGATGTCGCTGCAAGACTCCCGGAGCGCGAGTGCCCGCTCGAAGTGCGCGCGCGCCTGGCGAGGCTGGCCACGCTGGAGGTGGACGAGTCCAAGATTGTGCGTCGAAAGCGCCTCGCCCAGCGGATCGTTGATGGACTGACGGATGCGAAGTGCCTCGGTGCTGTGCTGTACGGCGCCGTCGAGGTCGCCGGCGAGGTTCGCGACGACACCGAGATCGTCTTGCACGGCCGCGACGCCGCGCTGGTCCTCCGCCTGCTGAAAGAGGTCGAGTGCGCGCCAGAGCAGTGTGCGCGCCACGTGCAAGTCGCCGCGCGCGCGCGCAAGTCGCCCGAGCCGACCGAGGGCCGCTGCGATCTTGTTCCGTGCGCCGTACCGATGCGCGAGGTCGAGCATCGACTCGAACGCGAGACGCGCTTCGTCGACCCGACCGAGCAGCGACAGCACGACGCCCTTGTCGTGCAGCGCGTCGATGCGAACGGGCGCGTTGCCCGCGGGCAGATACGTCAGCGCCTTGTCGAACATCTCGACGGCGAGCGGTCCGCGGTAGCTGGCCTGCGCCACGCGCGCTGCACGGAGGAACGCCCGCGCGGACGCGTCGTGCATGTCGGCTTTTTCCAGGTGACTCGCGATGGCGCGCGCAAGGTCTTCTGCACGCGGCCCCGCTGCGAGGTCGAGCCACGCCGCGCAGACCTCGTGACGCTGTTTCGCCACGTCCGCATCCAATTCACGCAGGACCTGCGCACGGAGCCCGGCCACCGCAAACGAGAACTGCCGTTCGAGTGCGAACTCGCTCTCTTCGATCGGCTCGATCAGTTCTGCGCCCACCAATCGGCGCAACGCTTCATGCGTGCGCCCAACGATCGGGTCGTCCGCGTGGGGATCGCTCGCGCCTTCTTCGACTCGCACCATTGCGGCGACGGCGCCGTTCCAGAACACTTCTCCCACCACCGCTGCGCGTCCGAGCGTTGCGAGCGCCTCGGCATCGAGCCGGCCCAGCCGCACGCGCAGGATGTCCCCGGTCGAGATCGGTCCTCCCGGTTGCAGCGCATCCAGGTCGACCCGCCACGGCGTTTCGTCCGCGACGATCACGCGCGATTCGATCAGCGCGAGGAGAATCTCTCGAACGCGTCCGGGCCAGCATTCCGACCGCGCGACGACCGCAGCGACGAGCTCGTCGGGAAGAGTCTCCAGTCCAGGCAGCAGCGCTCGGCAGAGTGCGTCACACGCAGCGCGCGAGAGCGGTTGAAGGTCGAGCTGCTCCTCGCGCAGGTCGTGCACGTGCTCACGAACGGCCGCATCGCCCGCGACGACCGCGAGCACAGGCGATTTCGAAACGGCCCCCATGACGAGCGCGAACAACCGCGCGCCCTCTTCGCTGGCCGCGTCGAAATCGTCGACCAACAGCGCGATCGGTTTCTCCTCCGCATCGGCCGCCAGGAATCTCCCGACACTCTCCGCGAGCCTACCCAGCAAATGATCACTCTCGTGCTCGAGACTTCGCGTGCCGTCGCCCGGCAGCCCGGTGGCCACGATGATCCGCTGGGCGTGCTCGGTCGGTGCGAGCGATCGTGGATTGAGCAGCCGGTTCACCTCCGCGATGATTTCCCCGCGGGCCGCCTGCGGCCCTTTCGAAGGCGTGACCCCGAAGCGCTCCCACAGCAATCGCGTGATCGGTGCGTGCGGTCCGTCCGATTCGCGAACCGTCGTCGACAGCAGCCGCACGCGATCGCCGACGAGCAGTCGCTCGACCGCATGACGGAGCATTCTCGTTCGCCCCGCTCCTGGCGGCCCCGAGATCGCGAGCACGCCGCCCAAGCGATCGTTCATCAGCCTTCGCGCGGCGACGTCGATCGTCTCGCATTCGCGCTCGCGCTCGAGCAGCGGAGGATCCGCCGGCAGCGTGCTGGTGGGATCGTCCGCGCTTCCGAGCGGCGCACCGCACGCGAGGCAACTGCGCCGCGCGACGGGATTCGCCAGACCGCAACCGACGCACGGACCCGGACGGTCGTCGTCTTCGTCGAGGTGCACGTCGAGGGTCTCGATGTGGGTGACCGCCGTCGTGTCGTCCGGCATGAATCAATGAATCTCACGCCCAGCCACGCGCTGTCGAGCGCGCCGATGCGCGTTCGCACTGCGACCGCCCCTCGCGAGGTCAGAAACCCGCAGCGTGTCGCGCTCGTTGCGTGTCGGGCGATTCGAAATTGTCCGCGGGCGATGGCGCCGATGGGGCCATGCGCCGGACCGCCGGACGCCGCGCCGCGGCCCGCACTCGCATCTCGTTGGCGACGTTGCCAGCCGCGCCCTGGATTTCCGCACGAAGCTGAACCGCCTGCGCCTGGACGTCCGCCGGTCCACGGAGGGAGGCGAGTACGTTCAGTGCTTCGGCCAGTCGATTCTGAGAGTACAGCTGTCTTGCGAGCGTCAGCTGGCTCCGCGCGCGCGTCGCGTCCTCGGCCAGATTCGAGGCGTTTGACGGCGGCCCGGCGGCCGTCGGCGCGGATCCCGGCGCACCCGTCGGAGGTTCGACTCGGCGAAGGTTCGCCTGGCGATTGGTTTGCGCAGGCGCATCTTGTCCGCCAACGTCGTTGCGGTTCGACGTTGCTCCGCCCATGCCGGGGGCGCTGCCTGTGCTGTTCGACGCAGTCTCGTCCCGTTGCGTCTCCGAGGTCGCCGTCGCGTGATGCGCACTGTTCGCTACGACGCCGGTCGCGCCTCCCGCAGCCGCCATGTCGGAATTGGGCGCGACGGCCGGCGGGCGTGCGGGCGACGGCGTCGGAGTCGGTGCCCCCGCTTGCGCCTGCGAACGGAAGTAGCTTTGTTGCGCGGCCGTAGCGTTGTAGCGCTCCCGTTCGAGGTCCACGACGCCTGCGCCCGCACCGCCACCCGTGGGCGCTGGGGCCGTGGCACGGCCCTGCTGCGCGAGCTGGAACGTTGTGGCCCCTGGGCCGGCCGAGGCTGGCGTCGGCGGCTGGGGCGCGGCGCTTGGCATCTGCGCCACGGTCGGTGCCGGAACCGTAGGCGCCGGCGCGCGGGTCTGGGGTTGATCCGCAGCGAGTCGCGCCGGGTCGAGTGCCGCAGCGGTAGTCCCTGTCGGCGTCGGCGTCTCAAGACCTCGGAGATCAATCGCAGCCGGTTCGTTCGCGTGATCGCGGGCGCCGACTGCGTTCGGATCGTCGGCCAACGTCCCCGTCGGTGCGACGGTCGTTCGCGGAACCGTCGGCGCGACGGCAACGGCCGGTCCGGCCGGGCGTACAACCTGCGCTGGCACGCGCGCACCCGGTCGAACGGTCGTCGTGGTGTTCGTCTCGCGTGCGGCCCGTGCGCCGGTCCCGTTCGGGACTTCGGAAGCGGGGACGACGTCCGGGACGCGATCGTCTTGAGCGTCCGTTGGGCGCGGATGCGTCTGGTAGTAGATCAAACCCACGCCGATCATCACGAGGAACACCGCCGCCATCGCGACCTGGCGGCGCATCGCCATCTCACCGATTCGTTCGAACAGTCGCGACGCGCGTCCGCGACCGGCGTGCAGCGGGATGACCTCGGCCCCCTCCGCGCCTCCGCTTCCCGCTGGGACCGCTGCGGGCGTCACGACACTCTCGATTGCCGCGCGCACCGCCGCACTGAGCGCCGGCGCTTCCACGAGCGGCAACTGCGCCGCCAGCGATCGCGTGCGCGAGAGTCGCGAAAAACGAATCGAGCATTCGCTGCACGAATCCAGATGCTTGCGGACCGCAGACGCGCGCACGTCGTCGAGCTCGTCGTAGACGAAGTCGAGAAGCAGTTCGGTTGTGTGCGTGCAGTCCATCGATTCGTATTCCGGGTCAGCCGTTGCCCAGGGCCTGAGCATAATCCTCGTAGTCCGCGAGCGCTTCCTGCAGTCGTTCAAGGGCGTACCGCATCCGACTCTTCACCGTGTTCTCCGGAGCGCCGACGATGTCACCGATGTCTTTGAACGGAACGCCGGCGTACTCGCGCAAGACGAAGACTTCGCGTTGGTCCTCGGGCAGCGCATCGATCGCGCCGGCCAGCCGGATCTGCAATTGCCGCGAAATCGCATCGCGATCGACCACCGCGCGCGGGTCCTTCAGCAGCTCGCCGAGCGACACGCCGTCGTCCGATTTCCCGGCGGGCTGGTCGAGCGACGGATGATTCCGCAGCGCCGCTTTGCGCGCGTGATCGATGCAGAGGTTACGCGCCACGGTGTATGCCCATGTCGAAAACTTCGCGGTCTGCTGGAATCCGGCCGCACCCTGCACGATTCGCAACCAGGCGTCCTGGAGCACTTCCTCGGCGACCGCGCGGTGTCGCACCGAGCGCAAGATGAAGTTGAACAACGGCGTCTGGTAACGCCGCACGAGATCTTCGAAGCATCGGGATTCTCCGTTGCAGAATCGAGCGAGCAGGTCCTCGTCCGAGGGGCCGCTGCGCGCCGGACCGCTCATGCGCTTGCCCAGTCCTGCACGTTGAGACGTACGCCCGGCGTTGCCGGTCTCTTTCGATCCGCGGATCTCTCGATGGCCTCCCGGAGGAAGGTTCCCCGACGCCGACTCATCGCCGGCATACTAGCCACCGGGTCGGGGCCGGGTCCACCTTCCGTAATCTCGCCGGAACGAACGCGCCTCGCGCACGCACTGCTGGTACATCGCAACCGAGGGTGGTATGGCTCGCCCGGTCACGCGGGAGGAGGGTCCCGGCAGAAGGGTTACGATTTTCCAGGGAAACTCGAAGCCGGTACCTCAACGTGTGCCGGGGCATTGCGCAGCGCGTTGCACTAGCGCGGAGCGCGGCGCCTCGTGCACACTCTCACGCAACCGCAACAGTCTCGGGACGGGATTCAATGATGCAGTTCTTGTGGCGTAACGAAAGGTCGAGATCCATGCGCGTTCGGTTGATGTCGGTGATCCTCGGAGCGGCGGCGCTTCTGTCTGCGACATCCGCAAACGCGCAGTCGTCCGACGCCGCCGGGGGCGCGACGGCGATGGCCGCGGACGGAGCGAGTGGGACCGGAGCCTCGGCGAGCGATCCGGACGCGACCGCGGCGGCGGCGACGGGAACCGACGCGTCGATGACCGGCGAGCAGTACGTGGTGCGCTTGCGCGACCTCGAGCAGCGGATCAACGAGCTGAAGGAAGAGATCTTCCGCTCGAAGGCACGCTTGTCGCTTCTGGCGGAGTCCGTGTTGCAGAACGTCGTCGGTGGATCGCGCGCGATCATCCAGCACGAAAACGAGATGGGCGGCGCGTTTCGTCTCGTCCGCGCCGTGTATGCGCTCGACGGCGCGCCGATCCTGACGCGGGCCGACGACAATGGATCGCTCGCGGATCTGCACGATTTTCCGGTGTACAATGGACAAATCGGTGCCGGGGATCACACGCTCACGGTCAACCTCGAGTACCAGGGCAACGGGTACGGAATCTTCTCGTACGTGAAGGGCTACACGTTTCGGGTACGCAGCACGGAGAGCTTCTCGGTGCCCGAAGGCAAAGCGATCCAGATTCGCGTTGTTGGGTATGAGAAAGGTGGACCCACGACACCACCCGAGGAGCGACCAGCCGTTCGGTACATCCAACGGATCATGTCGCTGCGAGACGTCGAGGACTCTAGCGGTGGATCTAGTCGTGCGGCCACCGGCGCAGCACCAGCGGCTGCTGGCGGCGGCTCGGCGTCGACCGGAGGCTCGGGGACAACGCAATGAGTCGTGAAGCGCTGCGTGCGCTGGCGCCCGCATGTGCGGCGCTGGCGCTGACGGTGGGAATTGCCTCGGCCGCGGCCCAGACCGTCGAGTCCGTGGGCTCCCAGGCGATCGCGCTCGAGGGTCGCACGTCCGGACTCGACAGTTATCTGAACGAGGGCGCGTCGCTGCAACGTCAGGTGCCCGCGTACACCGAGCGGTTCGCCGATGCGGAACTGCTGTACCGACTGAGGGACTACTCGCGCGCATCCGTGCTGTTCACCGACATCGTTACGAACTACCGGGACACGCCCGCGTACGCGAACTCGCTCTTTCTTCTCGGTGAATCGCTCTTCCAGGCCGGCGACCGCCTCGGCGCTCGCACGCGCTTCCGAGAAGTCATTACGAACGCAAGCAATCCCGTCTTCCGCCCGTGGATCCAGCGCTCGCTTGGCCGGCTGATCGAGATCGCGTTGCGCACCCGCGACGTGAGCGGGATCGAAGAGATCTTTCAGCAGCTCAATCAGATCCCGCCGTCCGAAGTCGAAGCCCAGACGACCTACGTCCGCGGGAAATACTATTTCCTGCGCCCGACTCCCGACTACGAGGCCGCGCGCGTGGCGTTCGAAGCGGTTCCGCAGAGCGCGCCGGTGTACCCGCAGGCTCGGTACTTTCTGGGCGCGATTCTCACGGCGCAAAATCGCTATCCCGAAGCCATCGAGGCGTTCCAGCGGGTGCTGAGAATCCAACCGGTGGGTTCCGAGCAACAGCAGGTGCTCGACCTGTCGGCGCTCGCGGTTGGCCGTCTGCAGATCGAGCGAGGCAACTACGATGCGGCGATCGAGGCCTACCAGCAGGTCGGTCGCAGCTCACCGCACTTCGACCGGGCGCTCTTCGAGCAGGCGTGGGCGTTCATTCGGCAGGGCGACTCCATTCGCGCCGAGCGCGCGTTGGAGATCCTCGCGATCGCGAACCCCGATTCGCCGTTGATCGCCGAGGGGAAGTTGTTGTGGGGAAACTTGCTCCTGCGCACCGGACGGTTCGAGCGTGCGCAGCAGGTCTTCCAAGAAGTACGAAATCAGTTCGGCCCGATCAGCGATCAGCTCAATCGTGTGGTCTCCCAGAACAGCGACCCGGCCGCGTTCTTTCGCCAGCTCATCAACGCGAACTCGAACGTCTTCGACGCGAGCGCATTCTTGCCCGCACCCGCCCTCGCGTGGCTCCGGTCCGAAGGGAACATGGAGGACGCGCTGCAGGTCGTCGGAGACCTGAACATCTGTCGCACGTACATCCGCGAGTCCGAGGATCTCATCGCGCGGCTGAATGCCGCGCTCAACGCGCCGTCCCGCGCCCATGTGTTTCCCGGACTTCGTCGCGCACGCGAACAGTACTTCCAGGTGCTCAATCGAGTCTCCCAATTGCGCGGGGAACTTGGGCGTGTCTTGGACCAGGCTTCGTCGGGTGGCGATGGCAACCTGCTCGGTGTTGTGACGCAGCGGCAGGGGCTCGATCGGTCGATTCAACGCTTGCCGACGGACGATGCGGGCATGCGTCGTCGCGATCGCGCCGCCGAGGAACAGTTCACGACGCTCGGACAAGAACTGCAGCGTTCGCAGCAGCAAGTCGACTACATGGAAGCGATGGTCGTGGCGATCGAGCGCTACGTGCGCGATCGGCCGCCGGAACGCGGGCGCATCGACATGCAAGCGCTCCGCGCCGAACTCGAACAGCACCGTACGGCCATTTCCAGTTACCGCGTTCGGATCACGGAACTGCGTCGCCTCCTCGCGGCGGGTCGCTCGCAAATCGGCGTGGGCGATCCGCGATATCAACGCGATGAAGAGGTCGCGACGGAGTACGCTGAGCTGCTGCGGCGGCAGATCGACATGTTGCGCCAGGCCGGCCGACTGCCCGCGGGCGCCGACGCCGTCGCCGCGCGTCTCGACGCCGTCGACCGCGCAGCGCACGCGTTCAATGCCCGCGTCGAGACCGTCGTGTCGCGCCGGATCGGGACGCTACGATCCCAGGTCCAGGAGGAAGAGACGCGCGTGGTTGGCTATCGCGGACGACTCGCGGATCTCGAGCGCGAAGCGAGCGACGTGGTGGGCAACGTGGTGCTGCAGAATTTCCAAGCCGTGCGCCTGCACTTCTATCGAATCGTCATGCGTGCGGACCTCGGTCTCGTGGACGTCGCGTGGGAGATCCGCGAAGAACACAACAACCGTGCTCGAATGCTCGCGGAAGAGGAAAACCGCGAGATCCGTTCGCTCAACGACGAGTTTTCCGAAGTGATCGAGGGATCGGGCGAACCGCCGGCCGCTGGCACGAACCAAGGCGGGTCCACCGCGCCAAGTGCGGCTCCTGGCGTCGGCCCCGCTCCGCCTCCGAGTGACGCTACGGGTGGACCTGCTCCCCCAACGGCGGGCGCGCCGGGCACGACCCCCGCGGCGCCAGGTGCTGCGCCGACGAGCGGCGGACCGGGCGGGCCAGTGTCCCCGGGAGCCCAAGGGCCGAACCGATGAAGCGCTCAATTCGTTGGCAATGGATGATGGCGTTCGTTCTCGCGGGCGTGCTCGCACGTTCGTCTGCGCACGCCCAGGCGACGAGTTCGGATGCCGGCGCAGCGATGCCGGGCCCCACGAGCGGCGGCGCCTCCTCGGACGCCGGCGCGCAAATGCTGACGAGCGGCGCGCAGAGTTCGGACGACGCGTCGACCGCGTTGCCTGCAACCGAAGGTCCGCCCGCGGCGTCGGTAACGCCGCGCCCCGCGCCGAGCGACGTGCAGGTCGCTGCGCTGCGTTTGCTCGAGCAGGAGGTCGACGGCTTCCTCGAACGCGGACGTAGTTTTCAGGGCAGCATCAACGGCTTGCTCCGCCGCGAGCACGACCGTCAGTTGTCGCGCCTTCGCGCGGGGTTCGAGCGCCAGATCTCCGCCGAGCGTGACGCGGAGGGCGAAGCGCGCCGCCACGCGATTCAGGTGTTCGAGCGTTTCATCGAGCTGTATCCCAACGATCCCGAGCACACGCCGGACGTGATGTTCCGACTGGCGGAACTCTATTACGACGAAGCGGCGTACGCGAAACTCGAAGCCGACGAACAACTCGATCGCGAGCGTGACCGGCGCCGCGCAGCGGGTCTGCCGCCGGAGGACGTCGCCGCGCAGCCCGTCGACTACCGCTGTTCGATCGTCCTGTACCGGAACATCGTCGCGCACTTCGCGAACTTCCGGCTGCGCGATGCGACATTCTATCTCCTCGGCTGGGTGCTCAAGGAGATGGGACACGAGGAAGAGTCGATCAACTCGTACCGAAACCTCGTGTGCGCCCAGCGATTCACGTATCAGCCGCAGTTCGACCTCTTGGAACGGCTCGCGCCCGATCAAGACACCCCGGTGACCTGCCCGCGAATCTTTGACATTCTCCGGCCGCTCGGCCCGGAACTCATCAGTCCCACGCCGCGCGTTGCGGCAGTCGCCCCCCCGACCGGCGACGCCGGCGCAGAAGCGGGCGTTGCGAGCCCCGACCCCGACGAGAGCGGGATCAACCGTGCGCTCGTGTCGCCGGGCAACCCGACCGACGTCGACCCGATGCCGCTTCCGACGGATTATACACAGTGCACACCGCTCAACGGCGCCAATGGTCGTCCCTCTCGGTACGCCGGCGAGGTTTGGTACTACATCGGCGACTATCACTTCGACAATCCGCCCATCGGCAACGCGGATCTCGGCAATGCATACGCAATCGCGGCCTATCAAGCCGCGATGCGATCGAGTGAGCAGCGTCGCCCCGGACTCGCGGCAGCGGCGACTCCGTCGACCGGCGGGACTTCGGCCGGCGCGGTCAATGCAGGCGGAGAGTCGTTCTGCCGAGACATCGTTGCCAGCAACGTGGGCCGCGAAGCGTTCGATCGTGACACACAGTACGGCGCGTTCTGGTCTCGCTCGCTCTACAAGATCGGGTGGAGCTACTTCCGTATGACCAACGGATACCCGCGCGCGCTCCAATCGTTCGCGCGTCTGTTGGACTACTACGACTGGGTCGGCGCCGAAGCCGCTGCGCAGGGAAACCGCGTCGACACCATTCGATGGATTGGCGTGATCTTCACGGAATCTACGTGGGGCGCTTCGGCCGCCAGCGACTCGCAAGAGTGCCAGCAGCTCGTACGGCAACTATCCAATCCGCCGGCGGACTACCAGCTTCCATTCGACTGCGCGGGCATCGTCCGCATCATGTCCCCGCGCGCGATCAGCACGATCATGTCCGCCCGGGACTGCACGACCGCGAATCGAGCGCCGCCCGTGCCCGGTCGACCGTCGTACATTCCCCAGGACCGGCCGTGGACGCCCGAGGCGTACCTCGAACTCGCGAACGATTACTTCGAACAGACGAAGTACTTCGAGGCGATCGCGATGTACCGCATCTTCCTGCAGCTGTTTCCGCTGCACTTCTCGGCGCCGCGCGTCGCCGAGCGCATCGCGGTGTCGTACGAACGACAGCGCCGGTTCGAAGACGCGATCCGCGCGCGCGGACGACTCGCGGACTACACGGAGAACACTCCGTGGTGGAACGCCAACAACAACCACCCGGACGCACAGCAGTATGCCGAACGCGTCGCGCGCAATTCGCTCTACAACACGGCGATTACGCACCATCGCAACGCGAGCGCCGCAAGAAACGAATCGGTGGCTTTCCGCGCGTGTGCCCAAGGTCAGAATGCCGCCGCGGGGCCCAGCGGTGCGCCGCCATGCACGCCCGCGCACAATCCGGCAGAGCGCCAGGATGACGAGCGGCGCGCATTCGAAGCGCTGACGCGGTCGAACACCGAGTACAACGCCGCGATCGAGGCCTACGGTCAGTTCATCCGGAACTATCCGTACGACGAGGCGGCCTACGAGTTCCGATACAACCGCGGAGAAGCGCTCTTCTGGGCTGGTCGGTACGCCGACGCGGCGCAAGCGTACGCAGAAGTTCGAGACTCGAACGAGAACGACCAGTTCCTCGCGCCGGCGGCGTTCCGTGTCGTTCAGTCGCTCGAGCAGAACGTTCGGACGCTGGCGTCGAACCACCAGCTCGACGCGTGCCTCGCGGTTCGCGCGGGCATCCCAGCACGGGAATTGCGTGACGCTCGCACGGCGCAGCCACTGCTCGACGAAGCGGCCGCACAGCCGTGCGAGACGCTGTCGGCCGCGGCCGCGGCTCCGCAGGCGGCGGGCCAGAGTTCAGCGACTCAGCGGCAGAACATCGTCGAGATCAACATTCCCGAACCCGTGCGCCTGCTCATGGAAGCGCGCAATTTGTACGTTGCGCGCGTGCCCGCTGCACTCGACAACGCGGCGTCGCTACGGGACGTCATCGCGGCCGATGCCGACGAAGGCGCCCGGCCGCCGTTTCGCGCGAAGTTCGCGTACCTCAATGCGCGGACGATGTATCGCTACGGCCACTCGCAAGACGCGGAGACTCGATACCGCCAGTTGCTCACGACGTTCTGCAACGACGCGACGATTTCAGCACCGAGCTTCGCGGACTTGTACAACCTGCTACTCGCGCTCGGACGCGACGACGACCGCGAGGCGCTTGCACAGCAACAGTCGAGTCGAACGTGCGCCGGTGTGAACACGACGGTCATCCGGGAGGCGCTGCAGAATCGGCAGTTCCGACTGGCACTCGCGACCTTTGAACGCGCGCAGTCGGCCCAAGGAGCCGAGCAGATTCGACTGTACGAACAGGCCGCGAACATGATGCGCGAGTCGGTCGAGTCGAACCGCAACCACCCCGAGGCGCCCCTCGCACTGTTCTATACAGCGCTCGCGTACGAGCGAACCAATCGCTTCGACACTGCCACGCAGATGTACATTCGCGTGACGCAAGAGTTCAATCACACGAACGTCAACGGTAGCAATCCGCCGCGTCCGCTCGAAGGGGAGCCACTGGCTCAGCGAATCAACATTCTCGAGCTTTCGAACTTCCGAGCGGCCGTGAACTCCGAACGAACGTTCGATTTCGACAACGCCGTCCGGTTCTACAACAACGTCGTGACGGACACCCGGTTCGGCCCGGCGCGGGATCACGCGGCGCACATTCACGACGCGCTCAGTTCGGTCGCGTTGATTCACACGAACCTGGGTCGCTGGACCCAGGCGCGCGACGCGTGGCGCGCATTCGAGCCGCGCGCGACGGGCGATCGGGAACGTGCGCTCGCGCACTTTCGTGTCGCCGAGATGCCCTTCCGTGGACAGGAGTGGCAGGTCGCAATCCGCTCGTTCCAGGACTATCGACGTTCGACGCCGATGTCCGACGCGACGGCCGAGTACCACGTCCAAGCGCAGTACAACGTCGCGCAGGCGTACCGCAGTATGGGCAACCAAGATGCCTATCGCCGCGAGCTGCGCAACGTGGCCGCGGTGTACCGCAGTTCGCACGCGCGGCCGGCGTCGCGCGCCGCAGGGTTCGCCGCCGAGGCGCTGTATCTCGATCTCGACGCGCGCGTGACGACATTCGTGGCGCGCACGCTCACGCGGGGCACGGGCGACCAGCTTGCCGCCCAGATCCGTTCGCTCTCGACGGAGTTGGACCAGATCGACGCGCAGACCCAGGAGATCTTCGATCTCCAAGGTGGCGAGTTCTCGATTGGCGCGCTTGTTCGACGCGGCGACGCGCACGAATACCTGGCAACGCAGGAAGTACGCATCGGCGAGTTGCTGCAGCTCTCGCGCCAGCAGACAACTCAGCTCGCGACCGCGGAGCGCTCGGCCGTGCGACTCGACGGACTCGCCGACCGGCTCGCCGGCGCGCGACCCGACCTCGAGCAGCGTCTTCGGGGACAGGCGCAGGAGATTCGAGACCGGATCGAGACGATGCGCACGTCGATGACCACGGAGGTCCAGACCCGCTTTGACCACGAGGCCGAGAGCCAACGACAGCTGGCCATTCAGGACTTCGCAATCGCGATCCATCTCTCGCGTCGCGACAACATTCCTACGCCCTTCGCAGCGCGTGCGCTCGAACACATGCGGCTCGAAGAGAACCGCCCGCTGATCGACGGTGCCATCCAGCACGTGCGTCCCGAAGTCGCTCGGGCCGCGCGGTTCACGTACTCGCGCGGAATGTTCGATCAAGAGGCGCCCGGGATGACCATCCCGCAGCAACAGCCCGTGGCGACCCCGGGACTCGCAGGAGAATAGGCGCGGACATGGCAGTCACGTTGTCACGGTCGGTTCGAAGCCGCGATGTACGTCGCGAGAGCGGTCGAATGTTGACGCGCACAGGTTGGCTCCGAGTGATTTGCGCCGCGGGCATCGCGAGCGCGTGTGGCGGTTCGGAATCGACCTCGAGCCAGACGAATCGCAATCCGTCGTCGTCCGGCAACGAGCAGCCCGCCGTTCGCGACGCGGGTCCGCCTGCGATGGAGGAATCGACTTCTCGCGACGCGGGCGCGCCCGTCGCCCAGGTCGAGCCGCCGGCGGTCGTCGACGCGGGACCGCCGCCGGAAACGACGCCACCGCCCGCGGGCAACGGACGTCCGACGATGAGTGGCGGCGCTCGAGACCAATATCGTGCGGGTCTCCAAGCCGCGCAGACGGGCAATCTCGACCAGGCGCGCGCAGCGTTCGAAGGCGCGCTGTCTGCGGATCCGCGCGCGTATCAAGCTGCGTACAACGCCGGGATCATCGCGGAGCGACAAGGGCAGGACTCGCAGGCCGACAGTTTGTATCAACGGTCGCTGTCGATCGTGCCGGACTATGAGCTCGCGGTGGTCGCGCGCGCCCGGTTGCTCCTGCGCGCGCGACGTTCGACCGAGGCCGTCACGATGGCCGCGGACATCGCGCGTCGCTTTCCGAACAACTACACGGTCCGCGCGGAGTACGCGCGACTGATGGTGGTTGCCCAACGCTACAACGAGGCGATCGAAGAGGGACGTCGCATCCTGCGCCAGGACGAGCGCAACGTCGGCGCGAAGCTCGCGATCGCGGAGGCCTACCGCGCACAGGGGCGGCTCGACATGGCGCTGGCGATCGTCAATGACGTCATCCACGGTTCGGGCGAGCCCGAGCAGCCGGACAACGGCCCGGGCGTCGGTGATGCTCGTGCGCACTACCTTCGCGGGCTCCTGCGCGTCGAAGTCGAGCGAAACGTTCCGGGTGCGATCCTGAGTTTTCAGCGCGCCGTCGAACTGGATCCCCAGTTCTCCGAGGCGCGCAACAACCTGGGCGTCTACCTCCTTCAAGCCGGCAACTACCAGGGGGCGATCGAGCACTTGCGAGCCGCGACGCTACTCTCGCCGTCGTGGGCGCGCGCACATCTCAATCTTGGCGATGCGCTTCGCGCAACGCGTGACTATCCGGGCGCGACGACTGAACTGCAGCGTGCGCAGCAATTGGACGCGTCGATCGTCGAGGTTCACTACAACTACGGTCGGCTGTATTCCGAACAGGCGCGTGAGATTGCGTCCACGGGCTTGGACAACCTGAATCGGAAGATCCAGCTGCTCCAGCAAGCACAGGCGGCGTTCACCCGATTCCGCGACAATCTGGGGCCTGGCTACGCGACGCACCCGCGGCACGACGACGTCGAACAACAACTCACCCGGCTGCAATCCCTAGTCGAACGCACGACGCGTGCGCGTGACCGTGAGCAACGGCGCAGTCGCAGTGGCACGCCGGCCGCAGGCTCGAGCGCGACGCCGTCCGGCGGTGGTGATGCCGGCGCCCCCGCCGCGCCTTCGGGCGGTGGCAGCAGCGGAAGTGCGGACGCGGGCGCCGCGCACTAGACTAGCGACTCGAGCAAGTTCCGTCAGGAGTCATGCAATGCAAATCCGAGCGACGTGGGCAGCAGCAGCAGCGTTTCTGACGGTAATCGGAATCGGCGCGACGGCATCCGCGCAACGTCGGGGGCGCGCAGGCGCGGGCGCCGCGACTGCACCCGCGGGGGGAACGTCTACGGGAGGCGCCGCTGCGTCGGGTTCGACCCCTGCGACCGGCACCCCGGCACCCGAGGAGACTCCACAGGTTCGCAACGAGGGCGGACGCCGGGTGTACGTCTCGCAGCGCGCGATCGAAGTTCGGGGCGAGATCCAGCGACCGTTCGCGTTCCTGCTCTCGGGCCGCGGGAGCCTGGGGTACTCGTACTTCGATCAGCCGATTCACTTCATCCAAGAGATCTTGAACGCCGTCCGGCACCCACCGTTCTGAGCAACCGACGGGCGGACTGCACTTCGTGGCGTCTCTGCTCGCGCTGCAGGTCGTGTTCGCGATCATCGTCTGGTCGGTCGCCGCGCGCGCGGTGTGGCGCAGCCGAGCGTATGGAGGACCCGCGCTTCGCTCGCTGCGATGGTCCGCGTTCGACGGATCCGGCTCGCTCAGCCCAAGATTCGGACGCGAGCTCGCCCGCAGGTTCGGCGGAACGCCGCTCGAGTCGATGGTGCTCGCGCTCCGGGGCGACTCCCCGATGGCGACCGACTCGGAGCCCGTCGGCGAGTTGTCGTCCGTCGGCGAGTCATCTGATGCCGAGCGCGTCGGCTTGCTCGACGACGTCGTCGACTCGCTTCGCCCCCCCATTCGGCTGCTTCGGGGTCTCGCGACCGCCGGCACGACCGCCGGGCTGCTGGCCGCCATCGCCACGCTTCGTCGCGCCCTCGGCGTCGGAACGCAGGGCGCCCTGGAAGCCGCCGCGGCTCGGGGACTGGACTGCGCCGTCACTGGTTTTCTCACGGCCCTTCCGCTTTGGACCGCGATTGCCCTGTGTCGCCAGAATTTCCGCCGTTCCTACGACGAAATCGACCTCGCACTTCGGTCGACGAGCCGCCGACGCAAAGGCAGCGATGGGCCAAAACCGACTCCCACAGGCATGGACGACGGTCCCGCGACCAAGTAACGTCCCCCCGACCGGGTTTCACGCCCGACGCCCTCGATCCATCCCCGATGCCAACTGCTCGCAACGATCGATACGGAACTTCTCGAAGGGACGAGTGTCCAACACTCGCCAACGTCTGTCCGGTGGGAGCGCTACGATGCCGTGGCGTCTGCGGATAGGGTCGTCCGGAGGAATGCAGCGATGAGTGTGAACCAGCAACCCCAGTCGTCTCGACCGTCCCGCACCGCGCCCGGAGCGATGACCATGGCCATGCAGGCCGTGAAGACCGTCTCCGGTCCGAAGGTGTTGCGCATCGGTGTCATCCAAGGTGGAAAGATCACTGAGGAGCGCATCATTCGCACGCGCGACACGGTCACGGTCGGCACGACCGAGAAGAACACGTTCACGATCCCTGCACAGAATTTCCCCGCAACGTTCCAACTGTTCCCGATGGTGGGCGGTGTCTACAAACTGAACTTCATCGACGGGATGGAAGGGCGCATTGCGATGCCGCAAGGCGTTCAAGCCCTCAACCAGCTCAAGGAGAGCGGCGCCGCGCAGCGCAGCAATATCGGCTGGCAAATCACGCTCGCCGAGCAGTGCCGCGGCAAGGTGTCCATCGGTGACGTGACGTTTCTGTTCCAGTTCGTTGCGCCGCCCCCGCCTCAGCCGAAGCCGCAGCTGCCTGCGGCGATTCGCGCGGGTTGGGTCAAGAACATCGATTGGACCTACAATTCCTGCCTCGCGTTCTTCCTCGTGCTGTTCGTGAGCGCGATCGCGTACGTCGAGTACATCTACGATCCCGAGATCGAGGACAATTTCTCGCTCGATGTACGGACCGTGTCGCTGGTGACTCCGCCCGCGGTCACGGAGCCCGAGCCTCAGGAGCAGGCGGCCGCGGAGTCTGCGGAACCCGACAACACTCCGGCACCGCAAGCAGCCGAGCGCCCGCAAGAGCGTCCAGCGCCGCAGACGCCCGAGCAGCGCGAGCGCGAGCGTGAGCGGCAGACCGAGCGTGCGACGGCGGCTGCCGAACGCGCGGCGCAAGCTGCGCTCAATGCGCTGCAGAACAGCGCGGAGTTCGCGGCACTGACCGGCGCGACGGACACCGGAGCGGGAAGCGCGGCCGACCGGCTCGCGCGCGGCGGACTCATGCAGGGATCCGTGGACGCTCTCGCGAATACGGGCGGGGTGACGGCTGCGGCGGGCGGCGCGGGCGTGCGACGCACGGGACTCGCGGCCAGCGCTGGCGGTGTCGGCAGTGGCGGACTCGGTCGCGGCGGAGCGATCGCGGGCGGCGGTGCGGACATCGGAACTGGACAAGTGCGTACGGTAGAAGTGATTCGCGGACGCGCGGACGTCGGCGGTGGATCGGAAGAAGGCGGTGAGGGCCAGCTTGACGCAAGCCGCGTCGCGGGCGTCCTGCGGACGAACATCGGCGGCATCCGGTCGTGCTACGAGCGTGCACTGCGAAACAACCCGACGCTGGCGGGTCGGTTGAGCGTGCGATTCACGATCGGCACGTCGGGACGCGTCACGAGCATCTCGACGGACGGACTTGGTGCCGCGCCTGAGGTGGGCTCGTGCATCGGCTCCCGGATCCGGTCTCTGGTGTTCCCGGCGCCCAACGGCGGGTCCGTGGACTTCAGCTTCCCGTTCAACTTCGCTCCCGGCAGTTAGTCGCGACCTCGGTCTGGGCGAATTCGCGCCCCGCAGCGGCCCAGGCGCGAACGTCTCCGCCGTGCACGGCAACGAATCCCAAGATGAATCTGCGAGCGCCGCCTCCGCGACGGTTGACACCCTGCGCCACGGCTGCGATCATCCTTCCCCCGTTCACTCAGTGGATTCACAGGGAAAGCTGGGAACGAACATGACGAAGAGATTGGGTTTGCGTTGGGTCGCGGTCGCGCTCGTGGGCGTGTTCGGCCTGCGCATGGGCGTCGCGGGAGCGCAGAACGCCCCGGCGGCGGGCGGTGGCACCGGCGCTGCGGACGTTCCGTCGGTGCATACGGCCCACATGGCGCCCCAGGACCAGCTGCGCAACTCGAGCCAGATCATCGACACGATTTCGAGTACGCGACGGCGGGTGTCGGACTTGCTCGATCGGGCGCGCCAGGAGCGGGACATCATCAAGGCCAACTGCCTCGACGACAAGCTTACGCAGATCGATGTGACGCTTCGTTCGGCCCGGGACCATCACGAGTTGCTGACGACCGCCGTGGAAACCAACAACGACGGCCAGCGGAACCACGAGCACGCGCTCCAGACGATCTTCCGCCAGCGCGTCGAAGCGCTCGACGCCGAGGCCCGGCAGTGCATTGGCGAAGAAGCGAGTGGTTTCGGGCAGCGAAATGAACTCACCGTGCGCGTCAACCCGAATATTCCAACCGGCGACAATACGTATTACATGACGAACTCCTATACGCCCGAGCGGCCGCTAGTGCAGAGCTCACCGATGTAGTCTGGCGTCCCTGTGGGAATTTGGGGTATGAGACCCGCCACGTCGTTGCATGCGCTTGAGGATGGAGTTGGGGTGAGATGAGACGAACTTGGATCGCGACGATCGCGATCACCGCGACACTCTTCGGCTTTGCGCGCTCGGCGTCCGCCCAAGCGTGGCTGTCGAACCGTGCGCTCGGCGAGGGCCGCGGGATTCGGGTCGGCAACTTCGAGCTGCATCCAGGGCTTGGGGCCGAAGTCGGATACGACACGAACGTGTTTGCTTCGCCGAACAGTTCGATGGCGACGAGGCCGCTCGGTGCCGTCCGATTGCGCATCACTCCCAGCTTCGCCGTCTCGACCCTGGGTCAACAGCGGACGGCCGGCGCGACGCCGCAGACGAACTTCCGATTCTACGTGAGCAGCACCTACCATCGATTCGTTCCGCTCGATGGAACTGTGACCGAGATGGACCGGGTGATGAACGCGTCGAACTTTGGCGTGAACAGCGGCGTCCGTGTGGAACTCTTTCCGCACCGGAACTGGACCTTTGCTGTGTCCGACGACTTCGCGCGCATCGTGCAGGGCAGCGCCGACTACGGGGTGTCGCTCAGCCAGTTCAATCGAATCCAGAATCGTGCGGGGCTGGCGCTGCAGTTCAACCCCAACAGTGGCGTGTTGGGATTCTCGCTGAGCTACATGAACCACCTCGAGTTCTTCGAGCGATCGGACGTCAGCTTCTACAGCTACATGGCCAACGAGATCACCTTCGCGAACCGATGGCGTTTCCTGCCGCAGACGGCTTTCGTCTTCGATGCGTCCATCATCCCGACGTTCTACTTCAACAACGGCGGAGCGCCGCTCGCCCTCTCCCCCAGTCACCCGATGCGGGCACGCTTCGGGTTGAACGGATTGTTCAGTGAGCGATTCGGGTTGCTGGCGATGGTTGGTTACCAGGGTACGTTCTACGAGCGTGGAGACAACGCCGACACAGTCATCTTCACGCTGGAAGCCCGGTACTTGATCGATCAGCGCTCCACGTTCCTCGGTGGCGTCGCGCGCGACATCCAACACGCCCTCGTGGGCGGCTTCAACATCCGCAATCGCCTGTACGTCGACTACTCACACAATTTCGGCGGACGCTTCCTGCTCTCGATTCGATCCTCGGGCGGGATCATGGAGTATGGCTGCCTCACGGACCCCGGCGGCGCGTGCGCGCTGCCCGGCGGACGCATTTCGGGCGGCGGCGTCGATCCCAACTCCGGGCGCTTCACGACGTATCGAATCGACGGCACGCTGTTTGGCGAATATCGCCCCACGGATTGGTTCGGCGTGAATCTCACGACGTCGCTGTCAACGAACCTGGGCGATGTCAACTTCCAGTCCGGCGCCATGGCGCTCCCCGTCACGTGGCTAAAGTTCGAAGCGTACTTGGGCCTCCGGCTCAGCATCTGATGCGCATGCGCGTCTCGCGCGCGCCGCTGCGGATGCTGCGGTTGGTGCTCGCGACGGCCGTGCTCGCCTCGTGCTTCACCGGGCGTCGCCAACTCGTTCCGCCGCCGCCCGCGGACGAGAACACCCTCGGTCCCGGGGACGTCTTCCAGGTGCGCGTGTTCGGCGAGGCGGATCTCTCGCAGGAGTACCGCGTCGCCGACGACGGGACCATCGACTTTCCGTTTCTCGTCCGCGTGCGAGTCCAGGGGCTGAACACGTCGCAAGTCGCGGATGTCATTCGCACACAGTTGCTGCAGCGCCAGATCCTCCGGGACCCGCAGGTGTCGGTCAACGTGCGAGAGGTGAACTCTCGACGCATCAGTGTCTTCGGCCAGGTCCAGCACCCGGGGACGTTTCCGTTCCAGCATGGGATGACAATTGTGCAGGCCATCACGCTTGCGGGCGGATTCACGCAGCTCGCGGCGCAGGGCGCCACGCGCTTGACGAGGCGCAACCGGGCGGTGAGCGGCGGTCAGCGAACATACAACGTACCCGTCAACGAGATCCTCGAGGACCGCGCGAGCAACGTCCTGCTGGCGCCGGGCGACGTGATCTACGTGCCCGAGAGCGCGTTGTAGCGCTCGACTTGACGGCGACGCGTGGGCAAGCGCTAATCGTATCGGTCGTAGCGTTCCTTCCGCGCGGAGGTTCCCCTTGATCGCTCGTTTGCTTCCGATGCGTGCGGCCGCGTTCGCCATCGCGATCGCGACTGTCGTCGCCGGTGTCTCTGCGTCCGCAACCGTCGTCGTGCCATTGACGCGCGCGCGCATGGTGCAGGAGTCGGATCTCGTCGTGCGAGCGCTCGTGCTCGAGCAGCGCTTTCAATGGAACGAGGACCACTCGCAGATCCTGACGCTGACGCGACTGCGCGTGACAGAGTTCTACAAGGGCGGCGGGACGCGAGATCTCGTGCTGCGTCAGTTCGGCGGGCGAGTCGAGGGGTTGTCGTCGGAGGTGCCCGGGGACGGGCATCTGTCGCAAGGGCAGGACGTCGTGCTCTTTCTGCGAAGTGGCCTCGGCGTCGTCTACCTGACTTCGCTCGCGCAGACGCTCTACACGGTGACGGTGAGTCCCGGTCAGCCCCCCGTGGTGCACCGCGACCTCACGGAGCTGGCGTTTGCTGTGAACCAGAACGGACGGATGGTGGTTCAACCGCCGCCGCCGGACGCAACGGAGACGGTCGACCATCTCGCCGCCGACGTGCGCGCGCTTGCCGCGGGTGCGCGATGATTCGCCCACGCCGATCGTTCGCACTGTTCGTCGCACTGGGAGCGGTCACGGCGTTCGCGTCGAATGCCCGCGCGTTCGTCGCGATGGCTGCCCACTGGTCGACTGCGCAGCTGCCCGTGCACTATCGCATCAACGAAGCTTCGGCGCCCGCATCGATCGGCGCAGCCGGAGCGCGAACAGCCATCGTCGCGGGCTTCGCGTCGTGGTCTGCACCCACGTGTACGAATTGGAGAACGGTCAACGACGGGACCACCACGCTTGCGGCCGCGGTGGCTGGCGACGGGATGAACTCGATTCTGTTCCGTTCCGGAACGTGGCCTCCGGAACTCGGAGCCGTCGGGACCGTGATCGGGGTCACGACGCCGGTGTATCGCACCGGAGGGTCGTTCATCGACGCGGACATTCAATTCAACAACGTCGGCTTCCGCTGGAGCTTGACCGGCGCCAGCGGCACGGTGGACACACAGTCGATCGCGACGCACGAAGAGGGCCACTTCCTCGGGCTCGGACACACACCGCTGTCGCGCGCGGTGATGTACGCGTCGTACTCGGGCGGCCTGCGCCGCGTACTCGACGCCGACGACGCAATGGGCGTGTGCGCGATCTACCCGGCGGGCACGACGACGGGATGCACGGTCGACACGATGTGCACGACAGGACAGCGCTGCGTGATGGGCTCATGCCAATGGGTGATGACCGATGCCGGCAGCAGCGGCGGTGCGCTCGGAGACCCGTGCAGCATGATCCAGCCCTGCATGCCGCCGAACGGATGCCTCGTGGGTTCGAGCGGCACAGGGATCTGCTCGCGAATGTGCAGCACTGCGTCGCCGTGCCCGACCGGATTCCGCTGCGCGCTCACGGGCGCAGGCAACGTCTGCCTGCCGGCCACCAACGGTGCAGTGGGTGATCCGTGCATGTCGGGGCTGGATTGCGTGAGCAACATTTGCCTCCCGCGCACGAGCGGCGGCGGGTTCTGTTCGCAAGTGTGCATCGACTCCTGCACGTGTCCGCCCGCGTACACGTGTTCGGCGCGCGGGGCGACGCAGTACTGCATGCCAGGACTTCACGACTGCAGCGACGATGCCGGGACGCCGGGGCCGGACGTCGTCGATCCTCCCGACGACGGGGTCGTTCCGGACATGGACACGGGCGTCGCCAGCGATGTTCCCGTTGCGACGGGGGACGCATCTCGCGATGCCGGGCGCGGGGATGCCGGCGCGGGCACGATGCCGCGAGGCTGCGGATGTCGAACCGCGGGAGCGTCGTCGCCAACGTCGTTGTGGTCACTCGTCCTCGCGCTCGCGATCGCCGGCGTGGGACGTCGCGTGCGTCGCCGGACGTCCGCGAATCAACGGTCGAACTGAACGACGACTTCCTGTCGCGCACGGACGGTGATGGTCCGCGAGCGAATGGCTCCGGTCGGGCTCTGGCAAAGAACGCGGTGCGACCCGGGCGATACGCTCGTGCGGCGAATCGGTGTCGAACCTGCGCGCGTCGAATCGATCATCACGTTGCACGACGGGTGCGCGTTGATCGTGAGAAAGCCGGCCCCGGCGAGCGTACGTGGCGACGAAGCCGTGTTCCGAGTTGCGCTCGGCTGCGGCGTCGGCGCCGACGGCGCGCGTGGAGCCGCCGGGGGCGCGGTCATTCTTGTCGGCGGGAACGACGGCGCGACCGGCGGTGAAATCGGTGCCAGCGCCGGTGTCGTCGGCGCGGGCGTGTCCGACGCTGGTTGCATCGCGACCGGCACGGCCTGATCGCGGTCGGGCACGACGGTGAACGCGACTCCCCGGTACCCGGGGGACGTGATCTGGACCGGGGCTGCGGTCGCGGAGCGCGGCAGTACCGCGACCTCGGAGTTGTAGATCGGAACGCCGCCCACGATCAGTTGCGCGCCGGGGGGGATGCCGACGAAGTGCAGTGTCACCATCGCCGTAGTCGCCGTGTTTCGCGAGCCATCGCGTGCGCGCGTCGTCAGTACGGCTGCGAGCGAACCGATGCCGATCGCAAGGATGACCGCGCCACCGACGACCACGAGCGTTCGTCGACGCTGCGTCGCGTTGGCCCCGTCGCGTCGCTCGGCGTTGATCACGGAGGGTACTGCGTGCCCGGACGATCCGGCCGGCCCCGAGAACGCAAGCGGAGACGCAACCGGACGTGGCAAGCTCGCGCTCGCTCGCCCGCCCGCGAGCGGGGCGTGTTCGTTCGCGGAGGCTTCGTCCGGCGACATGCGAATCGTCGTCGGCGCGTCGTCGGTCGACAGGTCCACGAGCGATGGCAACTCGGCGTTCATCTGGACCGAGCGAATCGTGTCACCGGCCCCGGGAAGCAATCGATCGAGCGCCGGGTCGAGCGACGTCTCCATCGTGACGTCTCGCGCAGTTGCGGTCGAGGCGCTGGGCTCGAACGGTGCAGGCTCGCGAAGCAAGTGCGATGGCACGGACGCGTATTCGCGATGACGCTCGATGAACCCGCGGACATCGGCAAGCATCTCGGCGGCGTCAAGGTACCGGCGAGTTCGATCCTTCTCGAGCGCGCGATCGACGATCCGCGAGAGTCCGGCCGGCACGTCGTAGTGCGACAGCGGTGTGTGCGGCTCCGTGATCACCCGGACGATCTGATCGTTGTACGTGTCTCCATCGAATGGGACGCGCCCCGCGAGGCATTCGTACATCACGACGCCGACGGCCCAGAGGTCCGCCCGGCGGTCGAGTGTGCGCTCCCCGCGTGCTTGCTCTGGGGACATGTAGTGGGGCGTTCCGACCGTCGTGTTCGTTTGGGTGACGGATAGTCCGGGCGCGTTGCCGTCGACCTCGACGGCTTTCGAGATCCCGAAGTCGAGGATCTTGACGTGCGTCTCGCCCGTGAGGCTCCGCGCGAGGAATATGTTCTCGGGCTTGATGTCTCGGTGGATGATTCCCTGGTGGTGCGCGACGATCAGCGCCTGCAAGACTTGCGCGACGATCGTGACGGTCTCTGCGACCTCCAGCCGTCGGTACCGTAGCAGCTGCGTCGACAGGTCTTGCCCGGCCAACAGCTCCATCACGAGGTAGAGCGACCCGTCACCGTCCTCGCCACCGTCGAGTACCTCGACGACGTTCGGGCTCGAGATCTTTCCGGCCGCTTGTGCTTCGTTGATGAAGCGTCGCGCGGCGTCGCCGCTCTCTTTGTGGTGCGCGTGCAGGACCTTGATCGCGACCCTGCGGCGAGTCATCGCGTGCTCGGCCTCGTACACGACCCCCATGCCGCCGCGACCCAACACACGGATCAGCCGGTACTTTCCGCCGATCGACGTACCGACTTGTCTCTCCGCGGCTACGGCCGGCACCGACAGGATCCTCCCACTGGGCAACTCGCGGGTACTCTAGCCCGGCTGTTCTCCCGCGTCACTACAGTCCGTCGGCCGCGCCGTGCCAACGCGGCGTGCCCACTGTGGTTTATTGGCGGCCCCGGACGGGCGAGGCCGGTATGCTCTGTGCGGCGATGAAACTCACGGTGCTGTCGTCGCGCGGGCCGGAAACTCAGCGGTGCACGTACTGCCCGAAGCTGTGTCGTCCGGCGTGTCCCGTCTCGAGCGTCGAAGGCAGTGAAACCGTCACGCCGTGGGGCAAGATGCGCGCAGCGGGCGAGATCTTGCGGGACGTCGTTCCGCTCGACGCCGACCACGCATCGCCGTTGTTCGCGTGCTCCGGTTGCCGCGCATGCTTCGAGCTCTGTGATCTCGGAAATCCAGTCGCAGACACGCTCGTCGACGCCCGCGCGGACGCGTTGCTGCGCGGTGCAGCTCCGGCGGCGGTCGCGGAGTTCGTCCGGACGTTCGAACGGCGCGAGGAGAAACTCGGCGTCGCGGCCTCTGCGCTCCCACGGATGTCCGGCCGTGTGGCGTTTCTCCCGGGCTGCACGTCCGTCGTGTTCGAGCCCGGGACGGTCGTCGCGGCGGCGCGCGCCGTGGCTCGACTCGATGCGCCCGCGGAGATCGTCGCCGACGTGTGCTGCGGGCTGCCGCTGCTCGATGCGGGCGACCGGGAGGGCTTTCTTCGCCGCGCGCGGCATCTATCCGAGCGACTGTTCGGCTTTGCGCGCGCAGTCGTGTCCGATCCCGGCTGCGCGCACGCGCTTCGGGTCACGTATCCCCGGCTCGGTTTTTCGCTCCCAGCCGTTCGCCACTTCTCCGAGGTCGCGGCAGCATCGCTGGGCGTTCTCGAAACGCTCCGCCGGCCGCCCGCGCCCGTCGCGTACCACGACGCGTGCCGGCTCGGCCGAGGCTTGGACATCTACGATGCTCCGCGCGCGGTGCTCACCCGCGTTTTGGGCGCGGCTCCGTTGGAATTGCGCGATCGCCGCGAACGCGGCGCATGCTCGGGTGCCGGTGGCCTCCTGGCGAAGTCACGGCCCGCGACCGCGCTCGCGATGGCCGGGTGGGTCGGCGCCCAGATGCCGGAATCTGGCGCGACGATGATCGTCACCACGTGTCCGTCGTCTCGAAGACAGTTTTCGGCGGCCGGGATCCCTACGCTGGATTTCACGGAAGTGGTCAGCGGTGCATTGGGAGGCCGATCGTGAATCGCTCGATCGACGTCGTCGCCAATCCTCGCGCGGGTGGCGGGCGTGCGTCGCGTCGTCTGGGCGACGTGTGCCGTGAACTGGCGCGGGTCGGTTTCAGCGTGAATGTCCACCAGACAGCACGGCCGGGGCACGCAACGGAAATCGTGCGAACGCTCGTGAGCGTGGGCGTCGAGACCATCGGTGTGCTCGGCGGCGACGGCACTGTGCACGAAGCGCTGAATGGTCTCTTCGAGCCGACCAAAGTTCCCCAAGTGACCGCCACGCAAACGGCGTTTGCCGTTCTGCCGGCTGGAACTGGCGGCGATCTGCGCAAGACGCTGGGCATCCCGGAAGAGCCCGCGGAAATTGCGCGCTACGTGGCCGATGCGCGGCCGGTCGCGTTCGACGTCGGGATCGTGAAGTACACCGCGCACGACGGCGGTGCGGGAGAATCGATGTTCGTCAACATCGCGAGTTTCGGTGTGGGCGGCCTCGTCGACCAACTCGTCGCGTCGGGTCCGAAGTGGCTCGGGGGCAAGGCGGCGTATCTGACCGCGGGGTTGCGGGCGAATCTGCGCTACCGGAATGCCCCGGTACGAATCGTGGTTGACGATGAGCTGATGTTCGAAGGCCCCCTGCTCAACGCTGCCGTTGCGAACGGGCGCGCATTCGGCGGCGGCATGTTCATCGCGCCGAACGCCGATCCGCACGACGGGCTGTTCGACATCGTCGTGCTCGGCGACATGACCCTGTTCGAGTCCATCGGGCTGTCCGGCAAGTTGTATCGCGGTGCGCATCTGTCACACCCGAAGGTCAGTCATCGGCGCGGACGCCGCGTGCGGGCGGAAAAAATCGGGACGCTCGACGCCCTGATGGACATCGATGGCGAGGCGCCCGGACGGGTCGACGCATCGTTCGAGATCGTTCCTGGCGCCGTGCGCATGCTCGAGCGGAGCTGAGCGACTGCGATGATGTCGGGTCGCCGCCGTGCCGTCTGCGCCGTACTCTCCGGCGCGATTCTGGCCTTGGGCGCACCGCCGTTGCGATTGTGGCCTGCCGTGTTCGTGTCGATGGCGCTGTTCGGGATCGCCATCGATGGCACCCGTGCGCGCCGCGCGGCGTGGCTCGGATGGCTCTCCGGCGCGAGCGCGACGCTCGGTGCGTTTTACTGGATCGTTGGAACCGTCACGCGTTTCACGGGGCTTCCGCTCATCGCGGCGCTGATCGTGTTCGTGCTGTTGGCTGCCGTCGCCGGGATCGCCCTCGGTGCTGCGGCGTTCGTCGCACGCATTGCGGAACCCGTGCTGGGTCATCCGATGTCCCTCGCGTGTGGACTGCTTGTCGCGGAACGCTGGGCGCCTTCGGTGTTCCCGTGGCAGTTCGCCGCGCCGTTGATCTATGCACCGGCCGCTCCGCAGGCGGCCGATCTCGTCGGCATCTCGGGCGTGGGTGCGATCGTCCTCACGTCGATGAGCGCGATGGTCTCGCCGTGGACGCTTCGCGCCTCCACCGCGCCGCGGCGCGCGCGCGTGTATGCGGCCATCGGGGCCGTCGCGATCGTGGCGTTGTTCACCTACGGGGCGGTTCGCGAGCGGGCGTTCGCGACGACGTCCGCGCACGACCGGGTGTTTCGCGTGGGGCTCGTGCAACCAGCGATTCCGGCGACCGTTCGCTGGGAAACCGAGCACCACGCGGAGATCCTCGCGAACCTGCAACGTCTTACCAACGTCGCACTGTCTCGCGGTGCCGAGGTCGTCGTGTGGTCCGAAGGCGCATATCCGTGGCCGCTGCCGCATGCCGCCGGACTCGATGGCGAGCGCGGGCCACCCGTCATGCCGCTGCTGGGAACGGAGCCGATCGTGTTCGGCGCGATGACCATCGACGACGCCGGCAATCGGTACAACTCGACCCTGATTCGCGACGGGGCCGGTCGCATCTCGGCGCCGGTTGACAAGCGCGTGCTCGTACCGTTCGGCGAGTACATCCCGTGGGTGTCGTCCATTCCCGGGATCCGGCGCATCTTCGCACGCGTTCAGGGCCTGACGCCCGGCGCACGTCCGACGGTGTTGACTCTCCCGGTGGGCGTGCGACTCGGTGTTCTCAACTGTTTCGAAGACACGTTGCCGCACGTGGCCGTGGACGTGGCCGACGCCCACCTGCTCGTGAACCTCACGAACGACGCGTGGTTTGGCGAAGGCTCAGCGCCTTGGCAGCACTTGATGCTGGCACAGTGGCGGTCGATCGAACTGCGACGCGACCTCGTTCGCGCGGTGAACATGGGGGTCACCGTTCATGTCGACAGTCGCGGACGAATTCTCGAGCATGTTCCGCTCGGCGAGCCGCACGCACTCGTGTTCGACGCAACGCCGAGGCAGAGCTGGACGCCCGCACGCATCGCGATTCCGTGGCTGCCGCGCGTCGCACTCGTCACGGTGGCGGGCATCGCGTTGCTCGGGGCGAAACGACGGCGTGCATTGACGCGGCCCCGGCCCGCGTCGTAATTGCGCGCCATGTCGAACAAACCCATCGAGCGTGTGGCGGTCATCGGCGCGGGAACGATGGGCGCGGGAATTGCGCAGGTGTCCGCTGCGGCGGGTTGGCGCGTGTGTTTGCAAGACGTTCAGCCCGCGCAGCTCGATCGCGCGCGGGACGGAGTGCACGCGTCGCTCGAGCGGCTTGTCGGCAAGGGGAAACTGACGGCGGACGAGCGCGACGCGATCGTGTCGCGAATCGAGTACCTGCCGTCGCTCGAGTCGTCGGTTCGCGCGGCCGACGTCGTCATCGAAGCCGTGCCTGAGAAGATCGAGTTGAAGACCGAGATATTCCGCGCGGTGGACACGCACGCGCCCGCGCAAGCACTCCTCGCAACCAACACGTCGTCGCTGTCGGTCACGCAGATTGCGTCCGCGGTGAAGGATCCTTCTCGCGTCGTGGGTCTGCACTTTTTCAATCCCGTGCCGATCATGGAACTCGTCGAGATCGTTCGGGGCATTCGCACCGCCGAGCCGCGCATCGAAGCGGCGCTCGCGTTCGTCAAAGCGCTCGGAAAGACGGCGGTCGTCGTGCGTGATTTCCCGGGGTTTGCGACGTCGAGGCTCGGTGTGATTCTGGGCTGCGAAGCGATGCGAATGCTCGAGCAGGGTGTCGCGTCGGCCGAAGACATCGATCGCGCGATGGAACTCGGCTACCGGCACCCCATGGGTCCGCTCAAGCTCACCGACCTTGTGGGGCTCGACGTGCGACTTGCGATTCTCGACCATCTGCACCGCGAAATCGGCGAGCAGTTCCGACCGCCGGCGATCCTGCGGCAGATGGTTCGTGCAGGAAAACTGGGGAAGAAGAGCGGCGAAGGTTTCTACGTGTGGCCGGAGGCCGCGCGGAAATAGTCGTGTGCGCTCAGCGAGGATCGGGAATCGGACGAATCCGTCCGGGATCGGGTGGGCAATCGGGTGGGCAACGGAGTCGGCCCGGAGGTCCATGGCCAACCCCGACGGCCGGGACGAGGCCGCCCGGCGGTACCGCAGTCGCGCCCGCGCGCGGCGGCGTGATGCTCCCCGCGGGAACCGCGATGCCACCGGGCGGGGCGGTCCCCCCCGTTCGGGCCGTTCCGACTCCCGGTGCAACGATGCCGGGATTGGCGGACGCCGCGGAGTTGCCAGACACCGTCGTCACGCCGACGGCGGGGACCGCGGCGTTGCCAGTGGCGGAGATTCCCCCCGTTCCGCGGACCGGCGCCGGACCCATCATCGCGCCGCCCGTGGGTGCTGCCGTCGTCACGACCGTTCGCGCGCCGGGTCGCCCCGCGGGGACCGCAGTCGCCGTGGCGCTCGTGCCCCATGGACCGGAGCTGGCCGTCGCGGATGCGGTCGGAACGGCGGTCGCCGTGGGATACGCAGTCGTCCCTGGGACGGCCGCGGCGCTGGGAACCGCGGTGGCCGTCGGATACGCCCTGCCGTTCGGCACGGCCGTCGCGGTGGGGTACGCCGTTCCGCTCGGGACAGCGGTTGCTGTCGGATACGCGGTGCCGCTCGGCACTGCGGTGGCCGTTGGATACGCCATGCCGCTGGGCACTGCGGTGGCTGTTGGATACGCCGTGCCGCTCGGTACAGCAGTTGCGGTGGGGTAGGCGGTTCCTGAGGGAACGGCGACGGCCGTAGCGTAAACCGTCGGCGGCTGCGCATCCGCGGCGTGCCAATACCCCGGATAGTACTGTCCACCCGAGTACACCGGCGGTTGCCACACGGTTCCCGGCCGCGCGTCTTCCCACCGACCTTCGATCCAGACCCATCGTCCGCCCTCGTGTCGGTGATGGCCATCGACCCACACCGCCGAGGCGGTGGGTTGCACGGGGCGCGCAACGGCAAGAGCCTGCGCGGGCGGGGGAGGCGTGGCGACTGCAATGGCCGGTGGCGGTTCGCCGACGTACATCGTGCCATGCGCGGACGCCGCGTAATGGATTTCGCAACCGGCGATGCCGAAGAGGAAAACTGCCGCCCAAACGTGATTTCGCTTCATTCAAGACTCCTGGCCAACGCTCCCGGGCGCGGCGCCTGCCTGTTATACGCGCGGGCGGGGGAGTTGTTGCAATCGTAGTGGACGGCGGTGCCCATGGCCTGGCGGCGATGCCGGGAACTGTTACGTTCTCGCGCCCGGAGGTAGCGGCATGGAAGCGGTGTTTGTCGTCGATGCGGTTCGCACGCCCATCGGAAAGTTTCGCGGCGCGCTCGCGTCGGTGCGCACGGACGATCTCGCGGCGCACGCGATTCGGGCACTGCTCGCGCGCAACGAGGCCGCTCGCGCGGAGATTGACGAGGTCGTGTTCGGCTCGACGAATCAGGCCGGCGAGGACAACCGAAACGTCGCTCGCATGGCGTCGCTGCTTGCAGGGTTGCCGTACGAAGTCGCCGGAGTCACCGTCAATCGGTTGTGCGGTTCGGGGCTCGAAGCGCTGCAGTACGCGGTGCGCGCGATCGCTCTCGGAGAGCGAACGGTTGTCGTGGCGGGCGGTGTCGAGAGCATGACGCGCGCGCCATTCGTGTTCGCGAAGACCGCGGAGGCGTTCGATCGCACGCCGCCGACAGTCTTCGATACGACGCTGGGCTGGCGATTTCAGAATCCCGCGATGGCGGCCCGGTTCCCGCTCGAGTCGATGGGCGAAACCGCGGAGAACGTCGCGCAGAAGTTCGAGATCGGTCGCGAGACCCAGGACGCGTTTGCGCTCGAGAGTCAGCAGCGCGCTGCACGGGCGTGGAAGGCGAATGCGTTCGCGGCGGAGATCGTGCCCGTGGCGATCCCGCAGCGAAAAGGCGATCCAGTGATCGTGGCCGACGACGAGTCCGTGCGAGGCGACGCGACCCTGGCCGCGCTCGCGAAGTTGCCCGCCGTGTTTCGCAAGGGCGGCTCCGTGACGGCCGGGAACAGCTCGCCCATCAACGACGGTGCGTCGGCGATGCTCGTGGCCGGCGAGTCGACCGTGAAGCGGCTCGGATTGCGTCCACTCGCGCGCGTGGTGTCCAACGCGGTGGCGGGCGTCGAGCCCGGTCTCATGGGCCTTGGTCCCATTCCGGCGGTCAAGACGGCGCTCGCTCGGGCGCAGTGGAGTGTTGCGGATCTCGATTCGGTCGAACTCAATGAAGCGTTCGCGGCGCAAGCCTTGGCGTGCATCCGTGAGATCGGTCTCGATCCCGCGCGCGTGAATCCCGACGGCGGCGCGATCGCGTTGGGGCATCCAATCGGATCTTCGGGTGCACGGATCGTCGCGACACTGCTGCATCGCATGGCGCGCACGGGGGCCACGCGAGGCCTGGCGTCGCTCTGCATCGGCGTGGGGCAGGGCATCGCAACGACGTTCGAGCGCGCCTAGGCCCGACTTCGACGAGCGCGTTCGCTACTCCGCGGCGGACGGTGCGCTCTCGCCGAGTGCGGTGTCACTTGCTGCCGCTGGCAGCGTCCGCGAGGGCGGAAGGTGAACCCGGAACATCGTGCTCTGCCCGGGCTCGCTCTCGACGACGATCTCGCCGCGGTGCGCACGAACGATCTTGTGCGCGATCGCGAGTCCCAGCCCGGTTCCGTCCGGTCGCGTCGTGAAGAATGGGTCGAAGATCTTCTCGAGATCGCCCGCGGCGATGCCGCGTCCCTGGTCCACGACGTCGATCCCTACGCCGCCGTCGTCCATGCGATGCACGTTCACCGTCACCCGCCCGCCGCGCGAGGACGCATCCGCCGCATTGTCGAGCAGGTTGACCAGCACTTGCCGCATCCTACGCGCGTCGATCAACCCGCGCTGGGCCGTCCCGTCGAAACGGATTGCCAACTCGACACCGCGCTCGCTGTACTGCGGACCGATCGTCCGGCGTACGTCTTCCAACAGGTCCCGCAGCTCGGTTGCCTCTTCCGCAAGCTGGAGCTGTTTCGCGAAATCCAGGATCTCTCCGACCGACCGCGTCAGCGTTTCGATTTCCTCGACGGCGATGTCGAGATACTCGCGGTCGCCCGTACTCAGACAGGCCTTCGATCGCAGGATCTGGACGTTCATCTGGATCGATGTCAGTGGCGTGCGAATGTCGTGAGCGATCGCAGCGGCGAAAGACCCGAGCGCGGCGAGCCGTCGCGACTCCTCGAGCTGCCGGCCCAGCGTCTCGCGGGTCTCGTGAAGCTCGCGCCGGCGGTTGGCGGCCTCGGTGAACAGCGAATAGTTCTCCAGCTTGATGGCGAGGTGGTCCGAGAGCGCTACGCACACGAGCGCGGTGTTTCGCGCAACGTCGCGTCCGCGCACGATGAAGAACCCGTACACCGCTGCGCCGCGACGGACCGGAACGATCAACGTCGCCCGCAGAGTGTCGATCGTTCGTGCGAGCGCGTCGCCGAGTTCCGCTCGCTGCGTCGTCGCGAAGAACGGCCGAAGGTCTTCATGCGCTGCATCCGTGAGTGCCTGCGGAGCGAGGGCGTACTCGTCGGACGGCAGCGAGCTCGCGCGCATATACGTCACATCTCCGCTGGTGGCCGCGGTGATCTCGCCCGCCACCATGGCGAGCACTCCCTCGGGATCGACGACGCTGCGGGTCACGTCGATCACCCGCTCGACGGCACTTCGTGGCGTGTCTCGTCGGGCCATCGCGCACGCGAGCGTGTTCAGGTGACGTGCGAGTGCCAGCCAGCCGGCGCCAAGAATGGCCGGTGGAATGATGGACAGTACGGGTGCCGCGACGTGCACCCCGCCCAGGGCGTCGAGCCAGCGATAGAGCGCCGGCGCACCGAGCGCGACGTACGTCCCGAGCGCGAAGCTCGCTCCGACGGCGACGACGAGTTCGTACGCCATCACACGGATGTCGAGGAGGTGGTACCGCAGGATCGCCACGGTGATTCCCGCCATCACGACGAACGTCGAGAGAACGGCCTGGGCGAGCAGCGCGCTCTGCGGCGGCGGGAAGCTGTACAGATGAATTACGCCGATCATCGTCAACACGGACGTGATCCACGGAAGCACGATCGACGCCTGGACGATTGCAATTGGAATCGCTGCCGCGCGTCCGGCTTCGGCTGCGACCTGGCGGCGGTTGCGATGCTGGAAGATCGTTGCGACGGCCACGAGCGGCAAGTAGTAAAATGCGCTGATGAGCGACGCGCTCGTGCGCACGAACGCGTGGTCTACGGTGTAGATTCCGACGGCCAACGTTGGCAGTCCGGTGGCCAGCAGCAGCCCGCGGGGTGCGCGCCGATTGAACGGAAAGCTGTACGAGAACAGTACCAGCATGTAGTTCGACAACAGAGCCGTGTTGAACAAGAACACCGCGACGTTTCGGTGATCCTGAAGGCGCCATCCGCCGAGCATCACGACCGCGATCGCCAGCAGACGCAGCACGGCGAGGCCGCCGGCCGCGAAGAAGTATTGCGTGTCGTGTCGAGAACCGGCGTCGCGTTGCATGCGCAGCAGCAACATCACGAGCAAGAACGCAGCCGCGAGCGCGCTCGGTGCGCCAAAGGTCATCGCTCAGCTCCCCGGTAGGGCTCGGTGCCCTCCCGCGTGCCAGGTGCCGAGGGGCGTGCGACTGAGCCGGCTTGCGTCGCGGTGGGCCGCTCGAGGGAGAACTCGCGAATCTTTCGGTCGAGTGTTGGCCGCGTGATCCCGAGGATCGCGCACGATCGGCGCTTGTTCCAGCCGGTGGACGTCAAGACCCGCACGATGTGACGTCGCTCGATCTCGCGCAGCGGCAAAAGTGATTCGCCGTCGTGCGCATCCTCGGCCGCAGCTGCGGACGCGAGGCTCGTCCGGCCGTCGTTGTCGTCATTCTCGTCGCTCTCGGCATCGACGAGATCGGCCGCATCCTCGGGCCGCATCGGAAGATCCGCCAATTCGAGAATCTCGCCTTTCGCGAGGACCACCGCGCGCGTCAACGCGTTCTCCAGCTCCCGGACGTTTCCCGGCCACGGATACGCCACGAGCATTTCCATCGCATCGCGGGAGACGAACCGGATCGACTTGTGCATTTCCCGCGTGATCTTCACGAGGAGATGGTCGACGAGAACGGGGATGTCCTCTCGTCGCTCACGCAACGACGGCAGATGGATCTCGACGACGCGAAGTCGGTAGTACAGATCTTCCCGAAATGTGCCGTCCTGCACCATCTGCGTGAGGTTCCGGTGCGTCGCCGCGACGACGCGCGCGCGAAACGCGAGCGGCCGCGCGTCGCCGACTCGTTCAAACGTGCGCTCTTGCAGAACGCGCAGGAGCTTGGCCTGCAGGTCCACCGGCAGCTCACCGATTTCGTCGAGGAAGAGCGTGCCGGCCCCCGCGAGTTGGAACCGTCCCATCTTGTCCGCCACCGCCCCCGTGAACGCGCCCCGCGTGTGGCCGAACAGTTCGCTCTCGAGCAGTTCGCGAGGAAACGCCGTGCAGTTGACGGCGACGAACGGCTCGGCGCGGTTGGGTCCCGCGTAGTGAATCGCGCGGGCAACGAGTTCTTTCCCCGTGCCGCTCTCGCCGCCGATGAGCACGGTCGCGTTCGAGGTCGAGACGGCGCCGATCGTCTTGTACACGTCGCGAATCGCGGGGCTGCGTCCCACGATGTTGTCGACCTGGTAGTCCCGCGCGGCCGTGGACACGAGCGCGTCCAGCCTGCGCGTGAGCGCGCGCGACTCGACGGCGCGTTGGAGCGAGATCTTCAGACGCTCGATGTCGAGTGGCTTCACGAGATAGTCGTGCGCGCCGCGCTGCACGGCCGTGATCGTGCTGCTCATGTCGTCGCGGGCGGTAATGACGATCACCGGGGTCGAGTCGCCGCCGGCCTGCATCTGCGCGAGCACCTCGAGTCCGTCGACTTCGGGCAGGCCGAGGTCGAGCAACATCGCGTCGTACTCGGTGGCCGCCAACGCCGCGAGCGCCGCGCGGCCGTCCGGCGCCGTCGCCACGGCGTAGCCGAGATCCGTGAGGAATTTCTCGAGCGTACGTCGAATGGACCGATCGTCATCGACGACGAGAACGTTCATGGCCACGGCGATGGTCGGATGCGTGTTCACTTCTCGTGCCATGCGCTTCGGTCCAAAATTCGCTCTTTCGTCGCGGGCGGGCCGCGCACGGGAAGATCGAGTTGTAACTTTTCGTTACTCTAGCATGCTTCACGCTGCAACGTGCTGAGGCGGATCTGGTAGGCTGCGACTCTACGGATGGACAAGCTCGACGACTCCGCAAAGATCGAAGCGTTTCTGCGTGGGAAGGGGTGGCCGGTCACGCCGCTCGGGCCCGATACGTGGCGATCCAGCTTCCGCGGGTCGCGCGGAACGCTGCCACTGATTCTGCGCGTGGAAGAGGGTTGGGTGAAACTGACGGTGATTCCGATCGCTCGAATGCCCGCCGATCCGCAGCGCGCCGAAGGGCTGTACCAGCGGCTGCTGCGGCTGAACGACGAGATCATGATGGCGAGGTTTTCGCTCGACGAGGACGGTGATGTCTTGCTGTCGGTCGAGTTTCCCGTAGCGGACTGCGATGCGAGCGAGATTCAAGACTCGCTCGATGTCTTGACGTTTTTCGCCGAAAAGCATCAGCCCGAGATCAAGGAACTGGTCGGCTAGATCGCCTCTGGATGGACGGCGAGGACCGCCCGGACGTCGGCGGGAATTTCGATTGCACGCAGCGCGTCGAGGTCGCTCACCGCGACGACGTGTTCGATCTCGGCGCACAGCGCCTCGTCGCGTTCGCGAATCAGTCGATGGACGAATGTCACGCTGGAGCGACCGACACGCCGCACGGTCACGCGAACCAGACACGTGTCGCCGTACGCGAGAGGGGAGCGGAAGTCGCCGGACAGATGCACGGTCGGCACGCCGATTCGCCGCTTCATCGTGAGCGTCGGGTACCCGCCCTCCAACGCATCGAACATCGCTTCGATGGCGTCGTGGCAATAGTCGAGAAAGCGCGGGAAATACACGATGCCCGCGGCGTCAACGTCGTTCCAGCGGACGGGTCGTCGGTGTTCGAACATCGCGCCGGGCCTTAGGGTCGCAACGCCAATAGCTGCGACAACAACGTGGCTTGCTCGAACATCACACTGTCCGAGTGTTCCTGAGCGAACGCCCGGAGAGACGTGGCCTGGATCATCCCCGGCGATCGCATGGAGTCGAACGTACTTCCGTCGTGCGTCGAGAGCGCCGCCTGAACGCGAGACAGCGTGTTGAGCAGGGACACGTACTGCAGTACGTCGCCGGCGCGCGATCCCGCGTGCTCGCGGGGCGAACCCGAGTACGTCGCTCGCAGCTCCTGCGAGACTTCGTGCGGGCCGTCGGCGCCGCGAAACCGCACCCGAAGCGTCACCGCGAGAGGCTCGCCGGCCCGCCACGCTTGAACCATCCCGCGAAGCACGATCGTGCGGCGATCGCCCGCCGCGACGTCACCGAGCGGCACTTCGCTCCCGTTGGGGGTCCACAGAGCGGTGCTGCCGGCCACTTCGATCAAGTGCATGGGTCCCGGCTCGGACTCGACGACGATCGAAACTCCGTGCTCGGCGATCTCGCTCTCGGGCAACGCTGCCAACTCGTCGATGGCCTCTCGCTCGTGGCGCGCGCTCGAGGTGACTTCCGGCAACGCGACGGTGTTCGTTGCCATCGCGAGCGCTTCGAGTCGCCGACTGGCCCGTGTCGTCAGCGGAACCAGCCGGACCTCGACCCCGTTGCGATCCGCGGCCTCGATCCACTGGCGCGTCTCGGCGCGGACGACCTCGCCGCTGCTCGAGAGCACGATCAATCGACGCAGCCGCGAGCCGCGACCTTCGAGCAGCTCGACACCGATGGACAACGCGCCGGACAAGTCCTGGAAGCCTTCCGGGGTCAATCGCTGCGTCCGGTCGATGAGCAGCGCCGCTGCGGCGGACGGCATGAGCGGTACCACCGCGCGGCCCGAGTCCGACGTGTCGACGAGCGCGCCGCGGTCCCCGGAGCGCAGGCTCTCGAACAGTGACGCGGCGATGCGTTGTGCCCGCTCCAGTTCTGCGCGGTCGCGCGTGTCGATCACGACGACGAGGTCGCGCGGCGGAGCCGTCACATGCGTTCCGGCGGCCTGCAGGTCAACGCGAACGTAGTAGTCCCCGCCCCACGCGGGCACGAGCCGATCGGACGTGCGCAGTGTGAGTGTCAACGCGCCCGCGCGCACGTGCAGCGGTGCCGACGTGTTTCGAAGGAGCATGCCCGGCGGCAGAATCCCGAGTGGCGGCGGCTGCCATGGGTCGAAGGCCGAACGCGCGATATGCGGCTGTGGCTGCAGGTCGTCATCGTGCTCGGCGGACGGCACGCCGCCCGTCGTCGTCGCGGCGTTGCGGGGCGCGAACGCAAGCATTCCTTCGCGCGTCAGCCGCGGCGCGCCGAGCGGAACGCACCCGCACGCGATCACCAAACTCAAGTCGAACAGACGTGCGCGCATCGATCGCCGGGTCACTATACCCCCGACCGAGCAAATGTCTCCCAGCCCACGCTTGCCACGCCGCGCCCGAGCGGGGTGCAGTGCCGCGCGGTCGCGCCGGTCAGGTCGTGCGAAGCGCTGCGGCATACCGATCATCGAGATCGATGTCCTGCGCCCCGCCCGCGCGGTCGGTCGGATTGATCCCGCAGTACTCGACGCCCGCCAGATGACGCCACCGGCCCGCGCGTTCGGGCTCGTCGGCCCGGACGGGCGTCGTACACGGATGGCATCCGATCGTCGGGAATCCCATGGCGTGCAGCGGATTGAGAACGACGCCGTCGTGTTTTGCGACGTAGCGATCGATTGCGGCGCTCGTGAAGTTCGCAAGCGGGTGCACCCGAAGCGCGTTCATCTCCGCGTCCAGCGCGAAGATCGCCACCTTCGCCCGTGCACCGCCTTCGTCGCGTCGGAGTCCCGAGATCAGGGCATCGTATCGACCACGCACCGTGTGCAGCGGCGCCGACTTGCGCAAGTCGCAACACCGTTCCTGCCCCTCGCGCGTGAGGTACAAGACGCCATCTGCACGCGTCTGTTCCGCGAACGAGTGCGCGGGCGCGAGCGTGATCACGCGAAGATTGCGCGTCGAGGCGACGAGACGGTCGCGCGTCCGAAGCGTCTCGTCGTGCAAGACGCCGGTGTCGACGAACAGCACGTCGAGGGCGTAGTCCATCGCGTCCGCCATGTGCGCGAGGACCGAGCCGGCGCGCTGCATGCTGCTGAGCAGTGCCGCGCGCGGACCAAACGTGGACTTCACGAACCGGAGAATCTGTTCCGGCGTTTGCGTCTCGAACCGCGCATTGAGCGCGCGAAGCTCATCGACCGTGAGTCGCATCGGGGCTCCCGCGCGGTGTAGCACACCTGCTGGATTCGTCAGGGGCATGTCGCCTGACAACGACCGGTGCAGCACACGCGTGCGGGCGCGCGCATCGTCGTGCACGAACCGCAGTCCGCCAACGGTCAAGAAGCCGTCCAGGGACGCTCGACGTGGCGGAGCGACACGCGCCGATCCGAAGCCTACGAATTCACGGCCATCTCGGAATAACCGACGGTCGCCCCCGGTTCGCGTCGCCGTCATGCGGGATCCTCAGTCCGACCCGAGGTCGCACTTTGGCGAGGCCTGGAGAAACCGTTGACTTGCGGGCCGGGATAGATACCATCCGCGCCCCCGGTCAGGGGCGATGGCCCGAGGGCCGTCCCCTCATCCCACAACGAGCGGTCCGCAATCCTTTTGCCCGAAAGTTCCGAACGCCATGTCCAGCGACGTGATGATCGAAGCGCGAGATCTGACGAAGATCTACAACAACCAGCGCGCCGTCGATCGGTTGAATTTCAAGATTCGAAAAGGGGAGGTCGTTGGATTTCTCGGGCCGAACGGCGCCGGAAAATCGACGACGATGCGCATTCTGACGTGCTTCATCGCGCCGTCGTCCGGGACGGCCGTGGTGGGCGGAAACGACGTGTTCGAGAACCCGCTCGCGGCACGGAGCATCGTCGGCTACCTCCCGCAGCGCGCTCCGCTCTACACGGAGATGGGCGTCATCGAATACCTGCAGTTCGCGGCCGACCTGCGCGCGATCCCGCGCGACGAGCAGCGGGCGCGAATTCGAAAGGTCGTGGACGTGTGCGGCCTGGTCGACGCGCTGGAGAAGGACATTGGCGAGCTCTCACACGGTTACCGCCAACGCGTGGGACTCGCGCAAGCGCTGCTGCACGATCCGCCGATCTTGATTCTGGACGAACCGACGAGCGATCTCGATCCGAACGAGAAGGCCGAATTCATCGAATACCTCAAGGCAATTGGGCGCGACCGAACGGTCATGCTCTCGACGCACAATCTTGCCGAAGTCGAGGCCAGTTGCCCGCGCGTGATCATTGTCTCGCGCGGTAGGATCGCCGCAGACGGCGCTCCAGAAGACCTGGCGTCGCGCTCGGGCAAGGCGCGCTACGTGGTGACGATCGACGAACAGACGAGGGCCAAGGGCACTGGCGGCGTCGACCTGAACGAGGTGATGGAGGGGCTCAAATCGGCGACGCCGGGCGCCGAACTCAAGGAGTTGCCCTCGGACGAGCGTGCCCACGTCGTGCAGGTGCTCGCGAACGCGGACAAGGACATGCGCGGCGAGTTGTTCAAGGTGGCGGTCGAAAAGGGCTGGCTGATGCTGGAACTGCGCCGCGACGTCGTTCAGCTCGAAGAGGTATTCCGTGAACTCACGGTGGGGGCCGAGGCCGGCGCGCGTCTCGCGAGTGCCGGACTGAAGA
>Ga0209726_10001080_pt1 | contig 46137 bp, 43 predicted proteins | sample Subgrocontami54m_FD_187453 | JGI IMG/M metagenome (GOLD analysis project Ga0209726, IMG submission 187453) | Subsurface groundwater microbial communities from S. Glens Falls, New York, USA - GMW46 contaminated, 5.4 m (SPAdes) (version 3) | ecosystem: Environmental > Aquatic > Deep subsurface >...
CAAATTCTTCTCTTAGGCTCATGATGTCTTTGGTCTCCCAGGGCATGGTTCCTCCGCATAAAATGTTTATGCAGAAGTGTCACCCATGTCCTCATACACCTGTCACCTATGTGCCCGGTCTGTACACTGGACGAAGAAAAGATACATGAGACATCGCGATCAATCGCGTTTTGTCGCTATAAGGATTATTTTTTTCTAAATAGCGTACAGGCAAACTCTAATCCACCATACCACTCCACAAAGGTGCGATTAGATGCAAACCAATATCCCCCAAGGCACTCGCTGCCTAAAACCCACCGCCACGGCTAAAAAACTCGACCGCGGCATAAGTTGGTTGTGGGCCCGGCTGAAAAACGATCCCGCATTTCCCCGCCCCGTTTACCTGTCCCCCAAAGCCCCGGTATTTCTTGAACACGAGATAGACGCCTGGCTTGAAAATCAGGTCAAACAAAGCCGTCAGGCTGTTTAACCTGATTCGAACCTGACAATGAGTTTCAAAGCAAGGTTCCTCGTCGACCTACAGGCCAAAAGCCTGGCGCCATGTGATGCCATCATTGTGGCCGACGGACGCCCGCACCGTTATCGCATTGATGGAGACAAGCACGGCAGCAGTCATGGATGTTATGCGTTGCGTCTTGACCCCATCCCGTGTGGGTATGCTGGTTCATTTCGCACCGGCAAAGCTCATGCTTGGCGGGATCCCGAAGCCAGGCCAATTAACCGTGTTGAGAGCTCTATTTTACATCGGCATATGCGGGAAATGCGGCAACAGCGGTATCAGGTCCAGCTCGAAGCATGGAGCGAGGTGCGGTCCAGTGCGGAAAAGCTCTGGCGCACTGCCAGGCCAGCGGATACTCATCCATTTTTACTAAAGGAGCATGTCAAGCCATTTGGTATCCGCAAGTTGCGCGACATGCTACTGATCCCGGCACGGGATATGGACGGGCAAATTCATAGCCTTCAATTCATCTTGAAAGATGGCTCTAATCGGTTTCTTTCTGGGGGGAGGCTCGATAGGTGCTATTACTCCATTGGCCGCCCTGGAGATGTCCTATATGTCTGTGAATGCTACGCCACGGCGGCACGCATACATGATGCCACCGGACATGCTGTGGCGGTCGCATTCACCTTAGAAAACCTTGTGCCGGTATGGCGCAGGATGTTCATCAAATTCCCCCGCACAAAAATCATTATCGCCACAACTGATGATTCGGTCATGCCGGATGGTCAAGGCTTTATACCCATCCACCACGCATCAAAAATCATTACTGGTGAATGCGATGGGCAATAAGTCCAAAAAGGCACCGCTAGAGGCCGTAACTGGCACTTATACAGCCGTACCTCACACCTTGCTGGATAGCGCCGCTTTTCAGGGCGCAAGCCATCGAGCGAAGGCTCTGCTGTTCGAGTTGATAAGGCAACATGCCGGAAAAAACAATGGACACTTTCACCTAGCGATTTCCTGGCTAAAAAAGCGGGGATGGTTATCAGCAGACCAGATTCAGAAAGCCAAGGTCGAATTGCTGGAGCGCAATTTGATCATAAAGACCCGGCTTGGTGGCCTTGGTGCTGGTGGCGATTTGTACGCAGTGACATGGTTGCCAATTTCAAATTTTGTTGGCCTGGACATTCAGGCTAAAAACTACCATCCAGGTGCTTGGCGTTTCACGGATGATTTGCCACCTAAAAAACACACCACCCGTTCCGTAGTACGGAATGACACCGTTCCGCAGCACGGAACGAAAACGGCTGTTTTTGGCGCAAGCGCCGTTCCGTACTACGGAAACAATGAATGTTACCAATTACCCCCCGCTGGGGGGGGCTCTTCGAGTTGTTGGCGTAAAGGGGCGAAGTGGCCGGCGTAAGGTGGGCTCCCAACTGGATACAAGTGGATGAAAACAACACCGCATGCACCGCTGCCCCGTAAAGGAGATTTCACTGTGAGCACAAAAGACGACGCATACATGACCGGCCATGATTATCTGGTAGGCGTGCCAGCACTAGCCGCTCGTATGGACACAGATGCCAAGGAATTGATCTGCATGCTCATCCCCGACAACGCCCACGCCAGAAGCCGACGGTCGATGAGTAAAAGGTACTGTCTGGCATTAAGCCGGACGGGTATGAAGCAGCGCGAACGAACTCTAGTTACAAATGTTTTTTCATACTTCCTTTTAGCTTCCTAGTAGGTATTTAGACATGAACAGAAAAGAATTGGCCACTGTCTTAAACGTTTCCCCTACCGCTATCAGCCATTGGGAAAAGGAGGGGATGCCCGTCATAACCAAGGCCGGACAAGGTAGCCCCAATAATTACAACCTTGAAGAATGCCTGATCTGGATAAGGAAGAACGGCAAAGGCCGGTCCGTGAGAGCGGATCGTCCAGGCGAATCAACGCGGGTCAACGCCTTGGCGCAAACCATGGGTAACAATAACGCGCCCCCTGCGAATGGCTGGCTGATGCTTTCAGAAAAAGAAGTGCAAGACGCAATGATCTTCGGGGAGATGCAAGGCAAAAGCCACGCTTTCGAGTGGATTGCAGAAAACTTCTTGATTGCAGCGGCTTCGCTGATTCGCTTCGGCGGTCTTGATCCAGAAACCGCCGTTAATCTTGGGTTCCATATTGCTTACTCTTTTCAGTCGGCAGCCTGCACGATTCACAATATTGAACGGCAAGACCACAATCCAGAAAGCCGCGTAGCGGAATGGCTGAAGGGAGATAAGGAAACGCTGGCAGCGTTGGCGGCCATGGCAGTTGAGATGCAACGCCTTTGGATAGGTGAACACCATGGATAAGCTTGACCCGGTTGCGCTGCTGTACGCCACTAAGCTTGCTTCTGGTGTGCCTGATGATGCCGCGCAAGATTTCACCCAAACGGGGGGCGGGGACTGATGGATTCGCTCACAGAAGCCGCTGTCAGACATGCCCTGGGATTGGCCGCTACATACCAGAAACTCGGCAAAATGATCGACGCCTCGGTCCAGGCCGACATCGCCCGCGAAGTGTACTTAGCCATCGATCGGAAAACCGCCCTACATCGACGGGACGCAGCCTTGCGCCGCGCGTTTCATCTGCTTGGGACAAGTACCCCGATTAGCCTGATATACAACCAGATAAAGCGTTTTGAGGCTGACTGCTGGCCAAGCTGGCGCCACTCATCTCAACCGCCTACGGACGCCAGTCCTCTGCGGGTGGCTCTCTTTAATGCCTGTCTGGCAGCTGCTGCTGCCCCGCTGCTTGATGGATATTTGAACCTGCCCGGACAGCGGCAGCTACGCCGGATTGTGACATCGACCTATTCGGATGTCACACGGGATGAATGACAATAAAGTCTCTACAACACAATTCCATTCGGAGAACAGCAATGAATGACTTTAATAATCTTGGCCAATTCGCCCTGGCGATACGTTCGGCACCGTATGACAAATCAATCCAGCGCAGCGTAGCAACTTTCGCTGGTTCGTCAGTAGCAACTGATGGTGGCTATTCGGTTCCAGTTGAAATGATAGTAGACCTCTTCATGAAGGGCGAAAACTCCCTGCTTCCTTTCTGTAATGTAATCCCAGTTTCAAGCGGCGAGATTGAAATCCCCGTTGACGGGACCATGCCTTGGGAGTCTAGCGGCATCATTGCCGATTGGGACGACGAAGGGGCGGCAGCCAGTCAGCATAAACCAAAACTTTCCTTGTCGAGAAACAAGCTGCGGAAATTGCGCGTGCTGGTTCCGGTCACTGATGAGCTGGTAGCAGACTCTCAAGCCTTTAATGTGTGGCTACCTGACGCGATGCGGCGCGCAGTGACTTGGAAGATCAACGACGCCATCATCAACGGCAGCGGCGTAGCTCGCCCCCTGGGTATCCTGAAATCGAGTGCCGCAATCGTGGCGGCCAAGGAAACCGGCCAGGTAGCAGGAACCATCATTGCAATGAATATCCAGGCGATGCTGGCACGTAGCATGGATCCCACGTCGGCTGTTTGGGTAATGAATCCCACAGCCTATGGCCAAGTGATTGAATTTTCCACCTTCGATTCGGGGACCGGGCGTCTTGCTGGGTTGCCGGTCATCGTGTCGGAGGCCTGCGCCGAGTTGGGCAGCCCTGGCGACATCATCCTGGCCAACATGAAAGGCTATCGCATCGTGACGCGTGGGCCGGTCTTTTCACAGTCCGCACACCTCTGGTTTGATCAAGGAATATCTGCATTTCGATTGACCGTGAGGCTGGATGGCCAGCCGATTTTGTCGGCGCCCACAACCCCGCCGAACAGTGCTGTGACCCGAAGTCACTTTGTAACCCTGGCAGCGCGTGCGTGAGGCGATCATGACCAATACTGATGACCAAATTCTAAGCGCCCTGCGTGATCGTGGGCTGGATGAGAAATTGCTGGAGGCGCAGCAGCTGGAGCGCGAAGAGACCCGGGGCGATCTGATCATGCAACTCCTCGCCCTTGAGGATACCGACGAAGAACAGGGAGCACGGTTTGCCACACGCAGAAATGCGGCGGAAAGGAAACTGCGCGAAGCGGAAGCGATGGCAGCAGCAGCACGTCGTGAGCTTGCCGAAATCGCTCATGAATCCTCTCTGCTGGGATCTCGAGCAGAACACCTGCGGGGGAAAATCCGGGCGCTAGCGGATGGCCGTATCGAAGATGCTCTCAGGACACTTCGAACGTATGGGGATCGTGCGCGGGCTTCATTCAAAAGCCGACCCATGACCATGCGCACCGGCAATATGGGCGACCGCGCCGTCTCTGATGTGGGGAACGCCACCGAGATTGGAGACGCTCTTGTTACCATCACCGCCGCCGTCCAGCAATTGGAAGCCTTGCGGGAACAGCCGCGCCCTGACAATTTGCCAGACGTACTAAAGGAAATTGTATCCCCCAGCCAGAATGCAGTCCGGCAGCTGGTTGGCCTTTAAGTGTTATGCCAGATACGCGAGAGAGCAGGCCCATAGCGTATCTGTATTGCCTCCTGGATGGGTTTGTACGGAGTCGGCTTGTAGAAGCTGACGGTGCGCCTTCCGATGCCGCCCCGGGTGCGGTGACACGGCGCAATCAACGATATTTAGAGAGAGGAAATATATGGGAACGAAAATAGATATTGATGCCTGGATGCTACTACGCCGCCAGGCTAAGCGAGAAATGGTTGGGGCGAGACCCGGCACGAAAAAGGCGCTGCGATCTGCCGCTGGCGTCGATTTCACAGCGGTTGTTATGCCTGACGGTACTATCGACCTCCCCGGCTTCGACCTGACTGGTCGCCATGATGGAGGCCGCGTGATTCTCACCTGATCCGGCGGTATTCACGGTTAACTTTTTATCCGCTTCGGCGGGTTTTCTTTTTGTGGGCCTAGATACCGTGTCTGGTATAATGTCGCCGATGAACTTTAATCAACAGCCAATCAATTCATTTTGGGTATAGTTTTAGGTATAGAAAAAGCCGCGTCAGATTTAACATCAATATCTGCGCGGCTTTCAGGGAATTACTGGTGCCCAGAAGAGGACTCGAACCTCCACACCTTGCGGCACACGGACCTGAACCGTGCGCGTCTACCAATTCCGCCATCTGGGCTAAATCAAGCAGGCCGAACTTTAATAGGAAAGTGATATTTTGTCAACGAAGAAAATAAGATCCAAGGACCCCTTCCTCGAACGTGAGCGCGCTCAGTATGAACATCCGTTGCCGAGCCGGGAATATATTTTGCAACTCCTCACCGAGCAGGGCGTCCCTGTGGCCGAGAATAAGCTGGCCAAAATCCTGGAAATCCAGGAAGACGAAGTGGATGTCTTCAGCCGTCGCCTCCGGGCGATGGAAAGAGACGGTCAGATCATGCGCAACCGCAAACATGAAGTTTGCGTGGTGGACAAGCTGGACCTGATCAAGGGCAAGGTGCAGGGGCACAAGGACGGTTTCGGCTTCCTGGTGCCTGACGATGGCGGAGATGATTTGTTCCTGGGCCCGAGCCAGATGCAGAAAGTGCTGCACGGCGACCGAGTGATGGCACGCATGATCGGCGAAGACCGGCGCGGTCGTCCTGAAGGCAGCATCGTCGAGGTGCTGGAACGCGTCAATACGCGTATCGTGGGCCGGATTTTCAACGAGCATGGCATCCTTCGAGCGGTAGCTGAGAACAAGCGTATCAGTCAGGATTTCCTGATTCCGCCCGGTGAAGATATGGGCGCCAAGGCCGGCCAGGTGGTGATGATAGAGATCATCGTACAGCCAAGCAAAAATGCCAAGCCGGTCGGGAAGGTGGTTGAGATCCTCGGCAATTACACTGACCCGGGCATGGAAATCGAAATTGCGCTGCGCAAACATGATTTGCCCAATGAGTTTCCTCATGACGTAGAAACTCTGGCGAAGAAATTCTCGCCGAAAGTGTTGAAAAAGGACATGGCAGGGCGCGAGGATCTGCGTGATCTGCCACTGGTGACCATAGATGGCGAGACCGCCAGGGATTTCGACGATGCCGTGTTTTGCCGCCCGCTGGACAAGGGCTGGAAGATACTCAGCAAGGGCGGCTGGAAGCTGTACGTGGCGATCGCCGACGTCAGCCATTACGTTCAGCCCAAGGATGCGCTGGATTTGGAGGCGTTCGACCGTGGCAATTCAGTGTACTTTCCGCGTCGTGTCATCCCGATGCTGCCGGAGGAATTGTCCAACGGCCTGTGCTCGCTGAATCCCCATGTGGAACGGTTGTGCATGGTGTGCGAGATGGACATCAGCGGCAACGGCGATATCAAGCAATACAAATTCTATCCGGCGGTGATGAACTCGCACCAGCGCTTTACCTACACCACGGTGGCGGCAATGCTGGCCGACCCCAAGGGCAAGGAGGCCAAGGATCACAAGGACCAGTTGCCGCACGTCCAGGAGTTGCACAAGTTGTTCAAGGTGCTGCTCAAGGCGCGCGGGAAGCGCGGCGCCATCGATTTTGAGACCATCGAAACCCAGATGATTTTCAATGATCAGGGCAAGATCGATCGCATCGTGCCGGTGCACCGCAACGACGCCCACCGCGTGATCGAGGAATGCATGCTGGCCGCCAACGTGTGCGCCTCGGATTTCCTGCAGAAGAACGAGCATCCCACCCTGTACCGCATCCACGAAGGCCCGACACCGGAGAAGTTGGAAGGCTTGCGCGAGTTCCTCAAGGAGTTTGGCCTGCCGCTGGGCGGTGGTGACGATCCGCATGCCAAGGACTACGCCAAGCTGCTGTCCAAGGTCAAAGGTCGGCCTGACGAACAGTTACTGCAAACGGTGATGCTGCGATCGCTACGCCAGGCGGTGTACAGCCCCGACAACGTCGGGCATTTCGGCCTGGCCTATGAGTCTTACACCCATTTCACTTCTCCGATCCGCCGCTACCCGGACTTGCTGGTGCATCGGGCCATCAAGGCCGTGCTCAAGGGCGAGAAATACAAGCCAGGCAAATGGGCGGAACTGGGTATCCATTGCTCCCAGACTGAACGCCGTGCCGACGAGGCGACGCGCGATGTCAACGACTGGCTCAAGTGCTTCTACATGCAGGACAAGGTGGGCGAGACCTTCGACGGTACAGTCGCCAGCGTCACCGGCTTCGGCGTGTTCGTCGCGCTCGATAACATCTATGTGGAAGGCCTGGTGCATGTGACCGAACTGGGCAGCGATTATTTTCATTTCGATGCCGCCAAGCATCAGTTGCTCGGCGAGCGCAGCGGCCAGCGCTTCCGCCTCGGCGACAGGCTGAAGGTCAAGGTGGCGCGAGTCGATCTCGAAACCATCAAGATCGATTTCGTGATGGCCGATTCCAAAGGAATAAAACCGTCCTGGTCAGATGAGCGGCCTGCGAACAAGGGGAAATCAGGCGCCAAACGTTCCGGCACCAAAGAAGCGAGCAGCGGCAGAAAGCCGGCTTCCAAAGGGAGAACACGGAAAGCCAGAGACTGATGGCTGACAGTTTTATTTACGGCTTTCACGCTGTAGTCAGCCGTATTCGGCAAAGCCCTAAGGGCATCACTGAAATCTATCTGCACCGGGAGCGGCAGGATCCACGCTCGCGCGAACTGCTGCAACTGGCCGAAGAGCAAGGTGTGCGCGTCATTTTCATGGAGCGTCACCGCCTTGACGGCATGGTCGGCAACGACAAGCACCAGGGCGTAGTGGCCAAAGTCGAAGCGGTACAGCAGTTCCATGACGTGTTTGATGTTCTGGAGAGCTTGAAGGAGCCGGCGTTATTGCTGGTGCTGGACGGCGTGCAGGATCCCCACAACCTGGGCGCCTGTCTGCGCGTGGCGGATGCGATGGGCGCGCATGCGGTCGTTGTGCCGAAAGACCGCGCCGCCGGGCTCAACGCCACGGTGCGCAAGGTTGCCAGCGGCGCGGCGGAAACCGTGCCGTTGGTCACCGTCACCAATCTTGCGCGGAGCTTGCGCGAGATCAAGGAGGCGGGCGTCTGGGTGGTCGGTACGGCTGGGGAGGCGCAAAGCGACCTGTTTACCGCCAGGCTCGATGGTCCGACCGCCTGGGTCATGGGCGCCGAGGGCGAGGGCATGCGCCGCCTCACCCGCGAAACCTGCGATCAACTGGTGCGCATCCCGATGTTCGGCAGCGTCGAAAGCCTGAACGTTTCCGTCGCCAGCGGCATCTGCTTGTATGAAACGCGGCGGCAGCGCAATCGTATTTGATTTTTCAGCCGATTTTCATTAAACTAGCCGGCTTTTCACCTTGCCTCACCGTCCCGCATGGCGGGAGGCTTTAACCCGTAAGGAGTATTCATGCGACATTATGAAATTGTTTTCATCGTTCACCCCGATCAGAGCGAGCAAGTGCCCGCCATGATCGAACGCTACCGCACCCTGATCACCTCCAAGAGCGGCCAGATTCACCGTCTCGAAGACTGGGGTCGCCGCCAGATGGCCTACCCGATCCAGAAAATGCACAAGGCACACTACGTGCTGATGAACATCGAGTGTGACCAGGAAACCCTGGACGAGCTCGATCATGCATTCAAGTTCAACGATGCGGTTCTGCGTCACCTGACCATCAAAGTGAAGGAAGCTGTTACTACTCCTTCACCCATGATGAGAGAAGACCGGGCCCGTTTCACGGAAGCTCCTGTAGCGCCAGCAGCAGCTGAAGTTGCGGTCGAAGCACCCGCCGCCCAGGAAGCTGCAGCCTAAAGTGGATTGCAACCAGGTTGTCCTGACTGGCCGAATTGCCGAGATGGATGCCTTGCGTTATACCCCCGCCGGTTTGCCCCTGATGGCCTTCAGAATAGGCCATGTTTCAGAGCAGATCGAGGCAGGGTTCAAGCGCAAAGTTGAATGTGAAATACCCGCGATCGCGATGGGAGATCCCGCCAAGGTGGTTGCCGGCTGGAAAGCCGGCGATAGCATCAAGGCAGCGGGTTTCTTGGCACGCAAGAGCCAGCACAGTCAGCAACTGGTGTTGCACTTGAATAGAATAGAATTGATTGAGAGAGGTTAAAAATGGCACGTCCTACTACGAAAAAACCGACCCGGCCGAGCAATCGGGGCGGCATGTTCAAGCGTCGCAAGTTTTGCAAATTCACCGCTGAAGGTATCAAGGAAGTCGATTACAAGGATACCGAAATTCTGAAGGATTTTATCGCGGAAAACGGCAAGATCATCCCGTGCCGCATCACCGGTACGAAAACCCGCTACCAGCGCCAGCTGGGCACGGCAATCAAGCGCGCCCGCTTCCTGGCCCTGATTCCCTACACTGACCAGCACTAAGGAGACACCAGATGCAATTAATTTTATTGGAAAAGGTAGTCAACCTCGGTCAACTGGGCGACATCGTTAAAGTCAAGGATGGCTATGGCCGCAATTTCCTGATCCCGCAAGGCAAAGCCAAGCGTGCTACGGAAAAGAACAAGGCTGAATTCGAGGTGCGTCGCGCCGAGCTGGAAAAGCAGCAAGCTGCAATTCTTGCCGATGCCCAGTCCCGCGCCGAGAAGCTGGAAGGCCAAGTGGTCAAGATTTCCCAGAAGGCCGGTGTGGATGGCAGGCTGTTCGGTTCCGTTACCAACACCGACATTGCCGAAGCGCTGAATGCCATGGGCTTTGAAGTTGCCAAGGCGGATATTCGCATGCCTACCGGCCACCTTAAGCAGATCGGCGATTACCCGATTGCCGTTGCGCTGCATCACGATGCGGTTGCCAATATCACGGTTACCGTGCTTGGCGAAAGCTGAGAATCAGGTTGTTCCGGAAAAAGGGGCTGCTTGCAGCCCCTTTTTCTTTGTGTCTGTTTGAGGTTAATTGGTTATACTTTCAACTTGTTTTTATCCCCTATATTCGTCTGTCCCCATATAAATTCTGATGAACGATCAAGAGCTGGATAATCTAAAACTGCCGCCCCATTCGGTTGAGGCCGAGCAGTCGGTGCTGGGCGGCCTGTTGCTCGACAACAGCGCCTGGGAAAAGATTGCCGACCTGGTCACCGAAGGGGATTTTTATCGCCACGACCACCGTCTGATTTACCGCCATATCAGCAAGCTGGTGGAGCACAACAGGCCGGCGGACGTGATCACTATCGCGGAATCGCTGGAGAACAGCGCCAAGCTGGTCGATGCCGGCGGATTGGCCTACCTCGGTGCGCTGGCACAGAACACGCCGAGCGCCGCCAATATCCGCCGCTATGCCGAAATCGTCCGGGAGCGCGCAGTGTTGCGCAAACTGGTTGAAGTCGGCAGCGGCATTGCCGAGGATGCGCTCAACCCTTCCGGTCGTTCGATGGCGCAACTGCTCGACGAGGCTGAGGCGAAGGTGTTCGAGATCGCCGAGGCAGGTGCGCACGGCAAGCAGGGCTTTGTCGAAATTCAGCCGCTGTTGACCCAGGTGGTGGAACGCATCGACATGCTGTTCCAGCGCGACAATGCGAGCGATGTGACCGGCATTCCGACCGGTTTTGCCGACCTGGACGAGAAAACATCTGGTCTGCAGGGGGGCGACCTGATTATCGTAGCGGGCCGACCGAGTATGGGCAAGACCGCGTTTTCCCTGAACATTGCGGAAAACGTCGCGATGCAAACCGGCCTGCCGGTCGCGGTCTTCAGTATGGAAATGGGCGGGTCGCAACTGGTGACACGGATGATTGGTTCGATCGGTCGCCTCGACCAGCATCGGATACGCACCGGTCGCCTGCTGGACGAGGATTGGCAGAAACTTACCTATGCGGTAGGCAAGCTCAACGACGCGCCCATCTTCATTGACGAAAGCGCCGCCCTGACTTCGATGGATTTGCGCGCACGGGCGCGTCGCCTGCATCGCCAGTGCGGAAAGCTGGGGCTGATCGTGATCGATTACCTGCAACTGATGAGCGGAAGCGGCAAGGGTGGGGGCAGTGAGAACCGCGCAACCGAGATTTCCGAGATTTCGCGCGGCCTCAAATCGCTGGCCAAGGAACTGGACGTGCCGGTGATTGCGCTTTCCCAGCTCAACCGCAGCCTGGAGAATCGCCCCAACAAGCGCCCGGTGATGTCGGATCTGCGCGAATCCGGCGCCATCGAGCAGGATGCCGATCTGATCCTGTTCATTTACCGTGATGAAGTCTACAACTCCGATACCCAGGACAAGGGCATCGCCGAAATCATCATCGGCAAGCAGCGTAACGGGCCGATCGGCACGGTGCGCATGACCTTCCTTGGCGAATATACCCGGTTCGAGAATTACGCTCATGGGGGGCAATATTAGTCCTGGGTACCGAGTCCTGAGTCCTGAGTTTTCGGACCCTGTTTTGCTCAGGACTCAGCACTCAGGACTCAGGACTTTATTATGACTCGCCCGCTCCAGGCTCGAATCGACCTTTCCGCACTCCAGCACAATCTAGGTGTGGCTCGTGGCCACGCGCCGCAATCCAGAACCATCGCCGTAATCAAGGCCAACGGCTATGGTCACGGCATGTTGCGGGTGGCTCATGCGCTGGATGCTGCCGAAGGTTTTGCCGTGCTCAATCTGGAAGATGCTGTGCTATTGCGCGAGGCCGGTTTCAACCAGACCATCCTGCTGCTGGAAGGTTTCTTCAGCGCTGACGAACTGCCGACTCTGGCGGAATACTGCCTGGCCAGCGTCATTCATTGCCCGGAACAGATCGAGATGCTTGAAATGGCCGGACTGCCGGTCAAGCTCGATGTTTTTCTCAAACTTAACAGCGGCATGAACCGGCTCGGTTTCAGACCCGAAGCATTTGGCGCCGAGTTGCAACGCCTACAGGCTTCGCGCGCGGTTGGCCGGATCACGCTGATGACCCATTTTGCCTGCGCCGACGAGGCGCAGGGGATTGCCACTCAACTTGCCTGTTTCGACGGCCTCGCTGCGGGCCTGGACGCGCCGCGCAGCCTGGCCAATTCCGCCGCGATCCTGCGTTACCCGGCAGCCCACGGCGACTGGGTGCGGCCCGGTATCATGCTTTACGGCTCGTCGCCCTTTGCCGATACGAATGCTGAAAGCCTTGATCTCAAGCCAGTGATGACCCTGACTAGCGCGATTATCGGGGTGCAGGAGTTGCGGGCAGGCAATGCGGTCGGTTACGGCGCGACCTATCGAGCAGAGCAGTCCACCCGCGTCGGTATCGTCGCCTGTGGCTATGCCGACGGCTACCCGCGCCATGCCCCGACCGGCACGCCGATTTTGGTGAATGGCCGGCGTTGTCGCACCCTGGGCCGGGTTTCCATGGACATGCTGTGCGTTGATCTCACTGGAGTTTCTGACGCCGGTATCGGCAGTCCGGTGACCTTGTGGGGCAAGGGTTTGCCGGTTGAGGAAGTCGCGTCAGCAGCAGGGACTATCAGTTACGAATTGCTGTGCGCGCTGGCGCCGCGAGTACCGATCGTCGAAATCTGACTATGGCCAAAGTTAAATCCATCTACACCTGTACCGAATGCGGTGGGCAGGCCTCCAAGTGGCAGGGTCAATGTCCGCACTGCATGGCGTGGAACACGCTGGTGGAGACCGTTGCCGAGGCTGCGTCTGCCACCAACCGTTACAGTTCGCTGGCCGAACCCAGCCAACTGCAGCGCCTGTCTGACGTGGAGGCGCTGGAGACTCCGCGCCAGACCACCGGTATCGCCGAATTCGACCGCGTGCTCGGTGGCGGGCTGGTGCCGGGCGGGGTGGTGCTGATCGGTGGCGATCCGGGTATCGGAAAATCCACCCTTTTATTACAGGCCTTGTGCCATCTCGGCGCGAACAACAAGGTGCTGTACGTCAGCGGCGAGGAGTCCGCGCAGCAGATTGCGCTCCGCGCCAGGAGGCTGGCGCTCGACGCGGGGCCGGTGCAGTTGCTGGCGGAAATCCAGTTGGAGAAGATCAGCGCCACGCTGCTGGCGCAGAAGCCCGATGTGGCGGTGATCGATTCGATCCAGACCGTTTATTCCGAGGCGCTGCAATCTGCCCCTGGCAGCGTGGCGCAGGTGCGCGAGTGCGCGGCACAGCTTACACGCCTTGCGAAGCAGGCCGGCATCACCGTGATCCTGGTCGGCCACGTGACCAAGGAAGGCGCTTTGGCCGGGCCGCGTGTGCTCGAGCACATCGTCGATACGGTGCTGTATTTCGAGGGCGACAGCAATTCCAGTTTTCGCCTGATCCGCGCCTTCAAGAACCGTTTCGGCGCGGTCAACGAGCTGGGCGTGTTCGCCATGACCGAGAAGGGGCTGCGCGAGGTGAGCAATCCCTCGGCGCTGTTCCTGTCGCATCACGGCCAGGAAGTGGCGGGCTCGTGCGTGATGGTGACGCAGGAAGGCACGCGACCGCTGCTGGTGGAGGTGCAGGCCCTGGTGGACGAGGCGCATGCGCCCAATCCGAGAAGATTGTCCGTGGGTCTGGAGCAGAACCGGCTGGCGATGCTGCTGGCGGTGCTGCACCGCCATGCCGGCATCGCCTGTTTCGATCAGGATGTGTTCGTCAATGCCGTGGGCGGAGTCAAGATTACCGAACCGGCAGCTGACTTGGCGGTGCTGCTGGCGATCGTTTCATCCCTGCGCAACAAACCGCTGCCGGCCAAGCTGGTGGTGTTCGGCGAAGTGGGTCTGGCCGGTGAGGTCCGCCCGGTACAACGCGGCCAGGAACGCTTGAAAGAGGCTGCCAAGCTGGGATTTACCCATGCGGTCATCCCCAAGGCCAATAATCCGAAGCAGCGTATTGCCGGGATGGAGGTGGTGGCGGTGGATCGACTCGAGGACGCGGTGGCGTATTGCAGGGGCTGAAATTAAGTGACATGATGGTTTTGCTGAGAAAACACTAATCTAACTATTGTGAGCGGGTTGGTCGGAGCTACAAGATGTCAAAATTGCAGGTTTATTTCGATGGGAAACTGGTTGGGGAGCAGCAGCTCGACCGCGAGCGCATCATGATCGGGCGCAAGCCTAACAACGATTTGCAGTTGGCGCACAATGCAGTCAGCGGCAGTCATGCCATGGTCATTACGATCCGCAACGATTCCTTTCTGGAAGACTTGAACAGCACCAACGGCACCAAGGTTAACGGAAAAAGCATCAAAAAATGTCTGTTGCGCGATGGCGATGAAATCAGGGTGGCGAAACATGTGCTGAAGTACGTGTTTGAACCTCTGGAAATCAAGCCGGAAGAGGATGCCAGTCGCCGCTCGGAGAAGCTGTGGCACCTCGAGAATTTGATCCAGAGCGCCGATGACACCCTAGCAACCCATGAGGAAATGATGCGCCAGACGCAGAGTTTTTCCTCTGTTACGCAGGTAAAAACTCATTCTGGAAGCCGATCATCCGGTCGATCAATTTCTGGAGCACCGCCTGTGGCGGGTCTTCAGATTCTAAGCGGAGTGGGTGCGGGTAAGGAAATGGATCTGGATCGTACCCTGACCACGCTGGGAAAACCCGGTATACAGGTGGCGGTCATCACACGTCATGAGGAAGGCTATACCCTGACCCATATGGAAGGCACGCAAACTCCCCTGCTGAATGGGATTGCCGTCGGCGGGCGCCCCCATGTGCTGGAAGACCATGACATTATCGAAATTGCCGGGATAAAGATGGAGTTTTATTTAAAACGCCCGCCTGCAGTGCCGGCGAGTGGGCGGAGAGACGTTTCCAAGCCGCTCTGAGCCTATTTTTTGCGTTCCGCCTTTACCGCGCGGAATGCTGGACCCCAGATGGGATGCCCCGTTTCCGCTGGATCCAGGTCGAATTTATTGTCTTTTTCGAACGCCTTCTTGAATTCATCTCGGCATTGCTTCTCCCGGTTCGACAGGCAGTGAATGAATGCCAGGTATTTATGCGCCCGCGCGGCATCGCCGTCGAAGGTCAAGCCCAAGTCCAGCGCGCTTTGCAGGTTCTTTGCCGCAGCCTTGTAATTGCCGTCTTCGTAGTTCGTTATTCCGGTCGAAAGTTCCTGTTCCGCCTTGCGTGGCGAGAGCTTGTCGAGCCCGACATCCCTGACTGGTCCCGATGAGCAGCCTGTGCCGAGCAGCAGAAGCAGGACAGGTATTAGAATAAGAACGCGCGAGCGCATCATGATGCTCCTGATTTATTTGAATTTATGCCGGATTATCTTGCTTGCCCCGGCCTCCATATCCACGGACTGGCGATAGGGAGGGAAGTCGGCATTTCTGATCTCGATCTGGTGTTTGCCGGTGGGTAGTCTGATCTCCCTGAGCGGCGGCGAGGCACCCTGGCTTTTCCCATCGATAAAGACTTCTCCCCAGGGGAGTACCGCGAAACCGAGAGTGGCCTGGGCGGGGGCGGCAATGCCAGGTTGACCATCCGGTGCTTTGGCGGGGGCAGCGTTGCTTGGCTGTTCATCGGACATTTTGTTTGCGCTTTCCGCAGGCAGCGGAGGTTTTACGTCAGCGTCCAAAACGGCCTGTGGCGCTGCCGGTGTTTTATCAGCAACTACCGGTGCTACGGGCTCGCGACTGGAGCTGATATACAGCACGGTGGCCGCGACAAGAAGTGCAGCGGCGATAAAGCCTGCCCATTTATTTCTGTTATTTCGACCGGAAGCAGCAGGAATCTGATTTGCATTCAATATAACGGTAGCATCCCCGTCGCTGCCTGTATTTGCGGCAGATCTTTTTCCTGAGGAGTCGAGGGGAACTGTTGAAGTGGCGGTCAGATTCTTGAAATTTCTGAGATCGTTGGCCATTTCATGAGCGGATTGATAGCGATTTTCCGGTGCCTTTGCCAGTGCCCGGGCAATAATGTAATCGAACGCGACGGGAAGGGAAGGCTTGATATCTGTCGGCGCTGCCGGCATTTCATTTAGCACCCGGTACATGATGGTTGTCAGGGTGCAGTCCTCGCCGCCAAAGGCGGATTGGCCGGTGAGCAATTCGTATAGCACGGCTCCCAGGGAAAAGATGTCTGAGCGACCATCCACGGGCTTCCCGGCCACCTGCTCTGGAGACATGTACTTGGGAGATCCGAGGATGATTCCGATTTGAGTTCGGGATCCGGAAGACATTTTGGCAATGCCGAAGTCGGTAATTTTTACGTTGCCATTGCGCAATACCATGATGTTGGCAGGTTTTATGTCGCGGTGGACAATGCCATGATCATGGGCGAATGCCAAGCCATCGGCAACCTGGGCGATAATTTCGGCGGCCCTGTCCGGTTGCATTGCCTCGCCGGAAGCGACAATCTCCTTCAGTTCGCGGCCTTCCAGATATTCCATCGCCATGAAGGCGGCGTGATCGGCTCTGCCTACATCGTAGATCGTGACAATGTTGGGGTGGTTCAGGCGACCGGCAGATTTCGCTTCACGGTCGAAGCGCTCCTCGAAATCCGCAAGTTCATCCCTGGACAGGTTGAGATTGATGGTCTTGATGGCGACGGTGCGGTCTATGAGCGGATCGACTGCTTTATAGACTACGCCCATGGCGCCTTGCCCTAACTCGGACAGGATTTCGTAACGGCCCAGTTTTTCGATTTCCATGAATAACCGATGCAGAATTTATTGTGAGGAGACGCACGCCGTAGACCTATTACAGTAGATTTTTAGCTGTTCCGTGTCAAGCCGAATTCGCCTTGGTATGCGGTTACTGCGCGCAGATATGGAGGGGAAAAATTAAAGAATATCAATGTTGTTAACGAGATCAACCATTATTGCTATGATGGCGCAACCAGGGACGGCTGGTTTTCAGGAGGAACTGAACGCATGACAGTACAAAACAGGATTGAATTCGCCAGCGCCACCGATGCCGGCATAGTACGCAAATTCAATGAGGACAGTATTGCTACCGATAGCGAGATCGGTCTGATGGTGCTGGCCGATGGCATGGGCGGCTACATGGCCGGTGATGTAGCTAGTGCCTTGGCGATTTCGGTCGTAAAAGAGGAACTGGCCGCTGCGCTGGAGAAAATTGAGCCTGTGGAGAGCAGCACGGCCAAGAGATATATGCCGCAGACGCTGGCGGTAAAGTGGGCGGCGGAAAAGGCCAATCAGATGATTCTGCGTGTGGCGCGAAAGAACACGCAGTGCCAGGGGATGGGGACGACGCTGACGCTCGCCCTGTTCCATGAAGATCGTATTTCCATCGCCCATGTCGGTGATTCGCGCCTTTACCGTCTGCGCTATGACCGGCTTGAGCAATTGACCATGGATCACTCGTTGCTGCGGGGCCAGGTCGAGGCTGGATTGATCGAATCCGGGGACGCCAAGCTTTCACATAATCGCAACCTGGTGACTCGTGCTTTGGGCAAAGAGGAAACGGTAGAGGTGGATGTACGCGAAGAGGACGTACTGCCGGGAGATATTTATTTGCTCTGCTCGGACGGCTTGAATGACATGGTGGAGGATGCGGATATCGAACTGGCCTTGTGCGAACTGAAAGCAAATTTGCCGCTGGCGGCGAATTTGTTGGTCCAGATGGCGAATGACAATGGCGGACACGACAATGTATCCGTGGTTCTGGCGCGGGTGCAGGCACAAGCAGCTAAGCGCGGTCTATTTGATACTCTGCTTGGCTGGTTTAGGGCTCGTTAATGGGTAAGTTGGGCATACGCTGGGGCTGGTTGGGGTACAGTCCTAGGCGCGAGACGCGCCGTTGTGCCATTCACAACAAGCGGCTCGCAACACCGGAATGCACCCCAACCAGCCCCAGCTCAAAGGGTTGCTGCGTATTCGGGCGTCTGCGGCGTTGCGAGGCTTGCGAATGGAACGACCATTCGCCGCGCTTCGCGCCTTGCATCCATCCCGAGTACGCAGCAACGTATGCTCAACTTACCCATTAACGAGCCCTAAGGAGATAAGGCGATGGCGAAACTGGTTGTGATTTTGAATGGCGCGATGGTGGATAATTTTTTTATCGACAAGGGGCGGATCACTATCGGTCGTCGGGCCAGCAACGACATTCATCTCGACGATCCGGGTGTGAGCAAGGAACATGCAGTCATTCAGACTGTGGGCAACGACCATATTTTCGAGGATATGGGCAGCACCAACGGTTCGACTTTGAATGGTGTTCGCATCACCAAGCATATTCTGCAAAATGGCGACGTGATCGAGCTCGGTGCCTATCAGCTCAAGTACGCCAATATCAAAGCCAACCCGGAGATGGATTACGACCGGACCATGATGATACATACCGCCGACAGGGAAATCGGCGTGGTGCCGCAGTCTGCCGGAGGAGATGCGAATGGCCGTGTTTCCGTTTCGACTGCGAGGTCGTCGCTTCGGGCGAGTTTTCCGCTGGGCGAGGTGAGATGTATCAAGGGGGAATTTGCCGGCCAGAAAATCGAGCTGGAGCGACCGCTTAAAACCTTCGGAACGGCGGGGGAGCAGGTTGCGGTGATCATGCGGCGTCCGCTGGGCTACTATATTGCCCACGTGGAAGGGAATAAAACTGCACGAGTTAATGGTCAGGCCATCGGCAATGAGCCCTGCACCTTGCAGGAGGGCGATGTGATCGAGGTCGGACAGGAAAAGCTGGAATTTTTCCTGAAGTAGCTGCTAGACCTGGTTCGCTTCGATAATCTGTCCGCTCGTTCCCCGGCTGTCCGGTCCCATCAGGTAGAGGTAGAGCGGCATCAGCGTTTCAGGCTTGGGCAGGCTCTCCTTGCGTTCGCCGGGATAGGTGCGAATGCGCTGTGGCGACTGTACCGGGCCGGGCACCACCGTATTGATGCGCAGCGTAGGGTAGACTTCCAGTTCCTGTGCCCAGATTTTCACCAGCGTTTCCACGCCGCTCTTGGCGACCGCAAAGCCACCCCAGAAGGCCGTTGGGGTATGGCCGTGAGTTTCCGAGGTCATCAGGATCGAAGCATCCGGCGAAGCTTTCAGCAGTGGCAGGCAGGCGCGGGTGAGGGCGAAGGGCGCGGCCAGATTAATGCGTAGCAGTGGCAGCCATTGCTCCAGGGTTTGGTCTTCCAGCGGTTGCGGACGGTCAATCTTGGCTGCGTTGTGCAGAATGCCGTCGAGCCGTCCAAGCTGTCCGCCGATTCCGTCAGCCATTAAGGCGAAATCCTTGTCTTCCGCCTTGTTCAGATCAAGCGGGAAAATTGCCGGCTGCGGTTGGCCCGCTTTCTCGATTTCATCGTATACCGCTTCCAGTTTTTTTACAGATCGGCCATGCAGGATGACCGTGGCGCCGTGGGCAGCGAAGGTCAAGGCTGCGGTTTTGCCGATGCCCTGGCCCGCACCTGTGACAAGAATGACGCGGCCCTTGAGTAGGTCTTGCGGTGCTTGGTAGTTTTTCATACTTATTCCAGGTTGACGATTCCGACACCGGCACGGCCTGCCGCTTCTTTGAGCGCGCCATCATTGGTGGCAATGGGAAGTTGCAGCCGAATTGCCAAGCCAAGGTAAGCAGCATCATAGCTGGTTAGCCCATATTTCAGCGCCAGGGCCAGGTTGTTTTCTACGCTCTCTGAGGTGTGGTCAACAGAAATAGGCAGTGCATTCACCAGGCTACTGATTTCCTGAATTCGGGCGTCGTCTGCTTTTCCAGCTTTCAATGCTTTGCGCAGTACGTTGGAAAATTCCAGCGTCCACAGTGCAGGAACGTGGGCAGTTTCGTTAGCCAGCCGGTCAAGTACCTTGTCGGTGTAGGGTGTGGCCTGGCTCTCGAAATACCAGCCGACCACCACCGAGTTGTCCACTACAAACGGCACTAATCACGCCCTTCTTCAATGGCTTCCCGCAAGTCAATTCCTTCAAGGGTGGATTTGTGGCGAGTTGCTTTGATTCTGGCAATGACTTCGGTGACAGGTTGCTTTTGGGCGTGCGCCAGATAGGATTCCAGCGCTTCATTGATGATGTCAGATTCGCTGCGGTGAGTTTCCACGGCTAAATGGTCAAGCTCGGCCATCAAATCAGGCCGGATTTTTAGTACGGCATTCATTTTGCATCCCCCGATAGAAGCTAATCGACGCAATATTACACTAGCAGACTGGTCAAGTCATTCAAGGGGAGGGGAGTGGGTGAAAATGTCTATGCGGAGCTTCTTCAATTCTTCAATGCCCCGCGCCAATGCAAGTTCTCAGACGCGCACGAATTGAGCAATTGTAGAAAGTTCAAGCCTTGTTTATCTTTTGTTAGCAGTTACTTAGGACCAAATTAGCGGATTTTACTCCGCTTCGTACCGCGCTTTCGAGAGTAGCCGGGTAATCGCTGGCGGTGTAATCGCCAGCAAGGTAAAATTTCGGCAGCGGTGTGGCTTGGCCGGGGCGCTCCAGACCCGGGGTACAGGCAAAGGTGGCGCGCTTTTCCGCTATGACCTTGTGCCACAGAGGCTGGGGCAGGCCTGGAAGTGCCGCTCTTAGTTCGTCATGCACTCGCCGTGCCAGTTCGTTGTGATCAAATGTCTGGTGTGGCCCTTCGGCGCTGATGACCGCACATAGCAGGCCGGGTTCGTGGTTGAGTTGGCCACGGTCGAATACCCATTGAGTGAAACCGCCATACAGGCCGATCATGGGCCGAGTCAGGAGGGTTGCTTCGGGATATTGCAGGAACACGTTGTAGATCGGCTGGTAATCGAAGCGATTAACTTGCGCTCTTGCTTCTGCCAGTTCAGGCAGGTTGGCTGTAAGTGCGGACAGGCGCTGTGGTGGCACTGCGCAAATGACCTGGTCGAACTTTTCCGAACCGGATCGCATTTCCAGGGAGAAGCCGTTTGCCTCTGTTTTGACTGCAAGCACGGTTTGGGAATGTTCGATTTTTCCGCCATGGTTGTTGAGGAATACGGCGGCGTGGTCCGGGAAGAGATGAGTCAGGTTTGTCAGTGGCAGTAGCATGTCGCTGTCTTCCCGGTTGCCGGCCAGGCTGTCGCGCAGGACATTAAGGAATACCTGGGCCGAGGCGGTCTCGAGTGGGGTATTCAGCGCGCCGATGCAGAGTGGTTCCCATAAGTAGCAGCGCAGATTGCCAATTTGACCATGGATGGAAAGCATTTTTTCGGCGAAAGTGTCTTCGCCGAGCCTGAATTTCCGTCGCCGCATTGTGCTCATGAAGCGCGCGGCGGAGAGACGTTCGCTCCAGGTCAGGCCGCGCGCTGTGAGCAGGGCTAACGCCAGGTGTAGCGGGGCTGGCAGTGACGCTGCTTGCAGGCAGAAGTGGCCGGGAATGACCAGTTGCAGGGGTAGCCGTAGCAGCAACGCAGTTGGGTCGGCACCGGTCAGGCGCATCAGGCGCAGGGTTTCGCGGTAGGCGCCGAGGAGGATGTGCTGGCCGTTATCCAGTGCCAAGCCGCGGTCATCCACCCGTCGCGCGCGGCCACCTATTTGTCTGGCAGCCTCGAAGACCGTGACGGATATCCCTTGTGCGGCCAGTTCCACCGCCGCAGCCAGGCCGGCATAGCCGGCGCCGATGACGGCTACCCTCATTCCTTTAGCCAAGTTCTGAAAGCAATCCACAGTTTGCGCAGTGGTGTCAGCGATATGCGCTGATTCAGGACGTGATAGCCGTCTTGTCTGACCTCGTCCAGCACGGCATGGTAAATCGCCGCCATGATCAGGCCGGTGCGCTGGTTCTTGCGGTCCGTCGCAGGCAACTCTGCGTAGGCTTTGGTGTAGTAATGGTTGGCTCGTTCGCCCTGAAACGCCATCAGCGCGCTGAAATTCTCGGTTTCACGCCCCTGCAGAATGTCGGTTTCGCTGACGCCGAACCGGGTCAGCTCGTCCAGCGGCAGGTAGATACGGTTGCGCCGAGCATCTTCTCCGACATCGCGGATGATATTGGTGAGTTGGAAAGCCAACCCGAGGTCGTGGGCGTAGGCTTCGGTGCGCGTATCCTGGTAACCGAAGATGCGTGCGGAAAGCAGTCCCACCACCCCTGCCACACGGTGGCAGTAGAGCTGAAGCTGTTCGAAATCGGCATAGCGGTTCTGGGTCAGATCCATTTCCATGCCGGTAATGATTTCATCGAACTCCAATGCGGGCAGGCCGAATTCCCTGACCAGCGGCGTCAATGCCTGCCCCACGGGATGTTCGGGATGGCCCGCGAAGATATTGGAGACTTCATTGCGCCACCAGGCGAGCTTGGTGCGGGCGATTGCGATGTCGTGACATTCATCGGCAACATCGTCCACTTCGCGGCAGAAGGCGTAGAGGGCGGTGATCGCACGGCGCTTCAGCGGCGGCAGGAAAAGGAAGCTGTAGTAAAAGCTGGAGCCGCTTTTTGCAGCCCGTTCCTGGCAGTATTGGTCAGGGGTCAAGGTATCGCCTCTCATTTTTTTCGCAGAGCCCGATATAGCATGAATATCCAGTCGCCGGGCTTGATCAGCGGACGGTCATTGAAGATATCACCACCGGATTTGTGCAGTTTGCGCAGGATGGTTTCGCCGCCCATGATGATCATGCGCATTTCCAGGCCGATCCTGCCGTGCAGTACGCAGCCGAGCGGTGCACCCGCCTGCAGCAGCTTGCGCGTGCGCTCGATCTGGAATTGCATGAAGGGTTTCCACAGGCCACTGTTGTCGCCGCGCGCGATTTGAGTTTCAGAAATGCGGTATTTTGCCAGTTCATCCTGCGGCAGGTAAATCCTGTTCTTGTCGTGGTAGTCGATAACGATATCCTGGAGGAAGTTGATCAGTTGCAGGCTGGAGCAAATGGCGTTCGAGTGGCTGATGTTGCGTTCCGTCGCTGCGTCGTAAAGGTGGAGCAGCAGCAGGCCGACCGGATTGGCAGAGCGCTGGCAGTAATCCATCACCTCGGCGAAATGGGCATAGCGTTTTTTAACGACATCCTGGGAAAAGGCATCGAGCAGGTCATAAAATGGCTGCAACGGCAGGCGATGGCGATTGATGACCTCTCTTAGTTCGTTGAACAGAGGTGTTGCTGGCGGCAGGCCGGCTCCAATCTTGTCCAGTTCGTCACGAAAGCCGCCGAGGAGGGTCAGCCGCTCCTCATTGTCGAGATCGCCTTCATCGGCAAAATCGTCAGCCGCACGGGCGAAAGCGTAAATGACGCTGACCGGTTTGCGCAGCCGTTTTGGCAGCAAGACGGACGCTACCGGAAAATTTTCATAGTGTTGAGGCATAGGGTTTTCAGGTAGGATGGCTCGCGGAAAAGGAAGCTGACAGCCGGGCACTGAATATATTACACTCTAGGTTTTTGCGAAAGTGGCGGAATTGGTAGACGCACTGGATTTAGGTTCCAGCGCCTCACGGCGTGCGAGTTCGAGTCTCGCCTTTCGCACCAGACATGCAACAGTCTTAAATTTAAAGGGATAGATAGGTAATGGAAACGACTACGGAAAACTCCAGCTCGCTGCAACGCACGCTCAATCTGGCAGTATCGCTCGCCAGCATGAATGCGGAAGTGGGAAACAGGCTGAAACGGCTGGCGCGGACGGTCAAGATGGATGGTTTCCGCCCCGGCAAAGTGCCGATGAAGATTGTTGAGCAGCAGTACAGCGGCCAGGTGCGCCAGGAGGTGCTGGGCGAAGCGGTACAGAAAAATTTTGCCGAAGCCGTCCGGGCGCAAAACCTGAGGGTGGCTGGCTATCCAAGGATCGAGGCCAAGCCGGCAGAAGGTGAATCCCAGGAGCTGCAATTTGCGGCTATTTTTGAAGTTTATCCCGATGTGGTGGTGGGTGACGTCAGCGGCGTGGCGATTGATCGACCCAAGGTGGTCGTTGGCGATGCCGAGATCGACAAAACCATAGAGATCCTGCGCAAGCAGCGTGTAACCTATGCCCCGGCAAAGCGCAAAGCGGCAGTTGGCGATCAGGTCGAGATTGACTACCGTGGCACTCTGAATGGAGAGGAATTTCAGGGCGGGCAGGCCAAGGGATACAAGCTGGTGCTGGGCGAAGGCCAGACGCTGAAGGAATTCGAAGCCGCTGTCGTTGGCATGAAGGCCGGTGAGAGCAAATCGTTTGAATTAACCTTTCCCGATGATTACCATGCCAAGGAACTGGCTGGAAAAACCGTGACTTTCGAAGTTACGCTGAATCAGGTGGCGGAGCCGAAGCTGCCTGAAGTCGATGCGGATTTCGCCAAGTCGCTGGGGGTGGCGGATGGCAATCTTGAAACCATGCGCAGCGAAATCAAGGAAAACCTGGAGCGCGAAGTGAAAAAGCGCATCGACAGCCGTGTCAAGGAGCTTGTGATGCAGGCTCTGCTCGACGCAACGCCGTTTGAACAGCCCCGGTCGCTGATCGAGATGGAGATCGACCATCTTCGCCAGCAGGCCGGCGAAGACTTGCGTGCTCGTGGCTTGACCGCCAGCGGCGATATTTCATTGCCGGCCAATCTATTCGAGGATCAGGCGCGCCGCCGTGTCAGTCTTGGCTTGATCATGTCGGAACTGGTGAATGCGCACCAGTTGCAGGCCAAGCCCGAGCAGGTTCGTGAACTGGTGAACGAGCTGGCGCTGAGCTATGAGCAGCCGGAGCAGGTGCTGGCCTGGTATTATGGAGAACCGAACCGCCTGGCTACAGTCGAATCATTGGTGATCGAGGACAATGTGGTCAAGTGGGTGCTGGAACGCGCCAAAGTGGTGGAAGTCGCTTCTGCCTTTGATGAACTGATGGGGAATAATTAATGATTCATAGTCAGAACTGGGAGCCGCAAAACCTGGGTATGGTCCCGATGGTGATCGAGCAGAGTGGGCGTGGCGAACGCGCGTTCGACATTTATTCTCGCCTGCTCAAGGAACGGGTGATTTTCCTGGTAGGCCCGGTCAACGATGTCACGGCCAACCTGATCGTGGCGCAGATGCTGTTCCTGGAATCGGACAATCCGGACAAGGATATTTTCTTCTACATCAACTCGCCGGGCGGTTCGGTCAGCGCCGGCATGTCGATTTACGACACCATGCAGTTTATCAAGCCGGACGTCAGCACACTCTGCCTGGGTCAAGCCGCCAGCATGGGTTCATTTTTGCTTGCAGCCGGCGCCAAGGGCAAACGATTCTGCCTGCCGAACTCCCGCGTGATGATTCATCAGCCGTCAGGCGGTTTTCAGGGACAGGCCTCCGATATTGAAATCCATGCCAAGGAAATCCTATACTTGAGGCAGCGTCTGAATACGATGCTGGCTCAACACACCGGCCAGTCCGTTAAAACCATTGAAAAAGACAGCGACCGCGATAATTTCATGAGTGGCGACGAAGCGGTAAAATATGGCCTGGTGGATAAAGTGTTGACGAATAGAACCGATTTTGCAGGTTGATGCCCAAAATAGTTGAGGAAAACTGAATATGTCTGATAAAACCGGCGGCGAAAAACTGCTTTACTGCTCGTTCTGCGGCAAAAGCCAACATGAAGTGCGTAAATTGATTGCCGGCCCGTCTGTGTTTGTCTGCGATGAGTGCGTCGAACTGTGCAACGACATTATTCGCGAAGAAGCGCAGGGCGATCAGGCCGCAAAAGGCGGCGCTTCCGACCTGCCGGTGCCGCAGGAAATCTGCCAGATGCTCGACGAATACGTGATCGATCAGCCGAAGGCGAAGAAAATCCTCTCCGTCGCAGTTTACAATCACTACAAGCGGCTCAAGAACAGTTCCAAGACCGACGAGGTCGAGTTGTCCAAGAGCAATATCCTGCTGATTGGCCCAACCGGCTCGGGCAAGACCCTGCTGGCCCAGACCCTGGCGCGCATGCTCAACGTGCCTTTTGTCATCGCTGATGCCACTACCCTGACTGAAGCTGGTTATGTTGGCGAGGATGTCGAAAATATCATCCAGAAATTGCTGCAGAAATGTGATTACGATGTGGAGAAGGCGCAGCGCGGCATTGTCTACATCGATGAAATCGACAAGATTTCACGCAAGTCCGACAATCCCTCGATTACCCGCGATGTGTCCGGTGAAGGGGTGCAGCAGGCGCTGCTCAAGCTGATTGAGGGCACCACTGCCTCGGTGCCGCCGCAGGGTGGCCGCAAGCATCCCAATCAGGAATTCGTCCAGATTGATACCACCAACATTCTGTTCATCTGTGGCGGTGCGTTCAGTGGTTTGGACAAGGTGATACGCATGCGCTCCGAGAAGGGCGGCATTGGCTTTGGCGCAGAAGTGAAGAGCAAGGACGACCGCAAGGAAATCGGTGCCGTGCTGCGCGATGTTCAGCCGGAAGATCTGATCAAGTTCGGCCTGATCCCTGAATTCGTCGGTCGCCTGCCTGTTGTTGCGACCCTCGAGGATCTCGACGAACATGCCCTGATGCGCATCCTGACCGAACCCAAGAATGCCCTGATCAAACAGTATCAGAAACTCTTCGCGATGGAGGGTGTCGAACTCGAGTTCAGGGAAAATTCCCTGCTCGCCATTGCCAAGAAAGCGCTGGCGAGAAAGACCGGCGCGCGTGGCTTGCGTTCGATTCTGGAACATACCCTGCTGGACATCATGTATGACCTGCCCTCCATGAGCAATGTCGCCAAGGCAGTGATCGACGACGGGGTGGTCAAGGGTGAGAGTCAGCCGATCCTGATTTATGCCGATCAGCCGAAGGTGGCCGGCACAGCTTGATGTTTTGCCGCCCAGTCAAAACAAGCGCCTTTCACGTTTGCTCCCTCTCCCGCTAGCGGGAGAGGGTTGGGGAGAGGGCATCTCTCCGGGGGAGAGAAACGGCCATGATCATTCAGTTTTTCTGTGGGCGGCGTTCAAAATTTTTCAAATACACTTGAATTGCCGCAAGTCGTCCCTACCTTTATGGTCGTAAGTTAACTCAGGTGGAACCCATGACTGTACACAATGACATACTAGATCAATCCGTGACACTGCCGCTGTTGCCGCTGCGAGACGTAGTGGTGTTCCCGCACATGGTGATCCCACTATTCGTAGGTCGTCCCAAGTCCATCAAGGCACTGGAAACTGCCATGGAGTCCGGGAAGCACATCATGCTGGTGGCGCAGAAATCTGCGGCCAAAGATGAACCCGTGCCGGAGGATCTGTATCAGGTTGGCTGCATGGCCAGCATCCTGCAGATGCTGAAACTGCCCGATGGTACCGTCAAGGTGCTGGTGGAAGGCAGCCAGCGCGCTCAGGTTACCAAATTCTCCGATGCCAAGACCCACTTTGTCGCGGACGCAGACCTGATCTTGCAGGAAGATGGCGAAGAAAACGAGATCGAGGCGTTGCGTCGCGGTCTTTTTGCGCAATTTGATCAATACGTCAAGCTCAACAAGAAGATTCCTCCTGAGATCCTCACGTCGCTGGCCAGTATTGATGATGCGGGTCGCCTGGCTGACACCATCGCCGCTCACCTGCCGCTCAAGATCGAGCAGAAGCAGGAAATCCTGGAAATGGTGAGCGTGCAGAAACGCCTGGAGCACATGCTCGGCATTCTGGATGCGGAAATCGATATCCTCCAGGTGGAAAAGCGCATCCGTGGCCGCGTCAAACGCCAGATGGAAAAGAGTCAGCGCGAGTATTATCTGAACGAGCAGGTCAAGGCGATCCAGAAAGAGCTGGGTGACTTGGAAGAAGGTTCTGACCTGGACGAACTGGAAAAGAAAATCAAGGCCGCTTCCATGCCCAAGGAGGCGCTTGCCAAGGCTGAATCTGAACTGAAGAAACTGCGTCTGATGTCGCCGATGTCGGCAGAAGCAACGGTAGTACGCAACTTCATCGATGTTCTGACCGGTTTGCCGTGGAAGAAGAAAACCAAGATCAGCAAGGATCTGAAAGCCGCCGAAGCGGTGCTGGAAAAGGATCATTACGGCTTGGAGAAGGTCAAGGAGCGCATTGTCGAATATCTGGCAGTGCAGCAACGCGTGGACAAATTCAAAGCGCCGATTCTGTGCCTGGTTGGCCCTCCCGGCGTAGGCAAGACCTCCCTGGGGCAGTCCATTGCCCGCGCAACCAATCGCAAGTTCATCCGCATGGCACTGGGCGGGGTGCGCGACGAAGCCGAGATTCGCGGCCATCGCCGCACCTACATCGGTTCCATGCCGGGCAAGGTGTTGCAGGGCATGGCCAAGGTCGGGGTGCGCAATCCATTGTTCCTGCTGGACGAAGTGGACAAGATGGGGGCGGACTTCCGTGGCGACCCCTCCTCCGCTTTGCTGGAGGTGCTGGACCCGGAGCAGAATCATACCTTCGTCGATCACTATGTCGAAGTGGAATATGACTTGTCCGATGTGATGTTCGTGGCCACTTCCAACTCCATGAATATCCCCGGACCGCTGCTCGACCGGATGGAAGTGATTCGCTTGTCCGGTTACACCGAGGACGAGAAGATCAACATCGCAATGCGCTACCTGCTGCCGAAACAGTTGAAGCTGCACGGACTGAAAGAGGAAGAGACCAGCATTGCCGAAAGCGTCGTGCGCGATATCGTTCGTTATTACACCCGCGAGGCAGGGGTACGTAGCCTGGAACGGGAAATCGCAAAAATTTGCCGCAAGGTAGTGAAGGCGCTGCTGCTCAAGAAGGGCAAAGGCAAGATCGCAGTGACGTCACGTGGCCTGGATAAATACCTGGGGGTGCGCCGTTACAGCTATGGCATGGCCGAGTTGAACAACCAGGTCGGCCAGGTGACGGGGCTTGCCTGGACCGAGGTCGGCGGTGAGTTGCTGACCATCGAGGCCGTGGCGCTGCCAGGCAAGGGCAAGATGATTACCACGGGCAAGCTTGGTGAGGTGATGCAGGAATCGATACAGGCGGCACTTTCCGTGGTGCGCAGCCGCTCGCGCACGCTGGGTATCCCCGAGGATTTTTACCAGAAGAACGATATCCACATCCACCTGCCGGAAGGCGCCACACCCAAGGACGGGCCTAGTGCAGGTATTGCCATCACCACTGCGATGGTATCCATCCTGACCGGAATTCCGGTGCGGGCAGATGTCGCAATGACCGGCGAGATCACGTTGCGCGGCGAGGTTTTGCCGATCGGCGGGTTGAAAGAGAAACTGCTGGCTGCTCACCGTGGCGGGATTAAAACCGTGTTGATTCCTCATGAGAACGTCAAGGATCTGGTTGAAATCCCGGATAACATCAAAAACCGTCTGGATATTCACCCGGTCAAGTGGATCGACGAAGTGCTCGGTTATGCGCTCGAACGCAGGCCGGAGGCGCTGCCGGAGGTGGTTGTGGCCCCGCCCCTACCGCCCGTAGAGGAGAAAGCAGAGGACGCAGTCATCAAGCATTAATTGGTATCGCACTTCAATCAAAGCCAATCTGGGCAATTCGCTGCCCGGGTTGGCTTTTTTGTTTTTATTATCAATCATAAGGTTAAAACCACCGGCTTCAGCCGGTCAGCTTTAGCTGATTTGTATTTCGTTGAATGTGATCAGATTCGGTGGATGAAAGTGCGGCGTCAACTCCCTCTCCCGCTGGCGGGAGAGGGTTGGGGAGAGGGTGGCATTGTCTTCGTTTTTTCGATCACCCTCTCCCCCGGCCCCTCTCCCACAAGTGGGCGAGGGGAGTTAATCGCCGAATCAGCACAGGACGCGTCGTTCAGGCGACGCGTATCCGGACTTTCAGTCCGTAATTCAAACCCACCAGCTTCAGCTGGTGGTTGTTTATTGAATATGTCATATTTTTGGTCCAAATGTTGCTTGTGTCCGGCCCCCGTTACTTGGTGTCATTAAATTGGGTTTATTTGGCTGAAACCGCTTGACACATGGTTTTGCGGCTTGTTATAAAGCGTGTACAGGACTAAACCTGTTTCTCAAACCGAAATAGAAAGGGGATCACACGTGAACAAATCCGAGTTGATTGATGCAATCGCGAAATCCGCTGATATGTCCAAGGCTGCCGCTGGCCGTGCTCTGGATGCTACTATTGGTGCCGTTAAAGTCGCGCTGAAAAAGGGTGATATGGTTACCCTGGTTGGTTTTGGTACATTCTACGTAGGCACACGCGCCGCTCGCAATGGTCGCAATCCTCGCACCGGCGCAACCATCAAGATCAAGGCAGCTAAAGTGCCGAAGTTCCGCTCTGGTAAAGCGCTGAAGGATGCTGTAAACTAGCGTACTTCGGGTGCTTAGCTCAGTTGGTAGAGCGTCGCCCTTACAAGGCGAATGTCGGCGGTTCGACCCCGTCAGCACCCACCATTAAATTTTTGAAGTTTTTAGATACATGGAGTGGTAGTTCAGTCGGTTAGAATACCGGCCTGTCACGCCGGGGGTCGCGGGTTCGAGTCCCGTCCACTCCGCCATACATGGGCGAACGCTGTTTCGCCCATTTTTTTTGTGCTATCCCACAGTGTTGCCGAGGTGTTTGCAATATGCTGGAAATCATTCGAGAGCGTGCTCAGGGTGTTGTTGCCAAGATTATCCTGGGTTTGATTACTATTCCCTTTGCGTTGTGGGGGGTAGATTCGTATCTTAAAGGGGGTGACAAGGTCGACATCGTGGCTAAGGTGGATGGCCAGGAAATCACCAGACAGGAATTCGACCGGACTCTAAAGGAGCAACAGGAGCGGATGCGTGGCGCGATGGGCGAGCGCTTCGATCCAGCCATGCTGGATCGTCCTGAAGCCCGTCAGTCGGTTCTGGATGGACTGGTTCAGCAGCGCTTGCTGGCCACGGAGGCTAACCGTGTCGGATTTAAGCTACCTGACACGCTGCTCGCCTCGATCATTGCCGAGATACCGGAGTTTCAGCAGGACGGCAAGTTTTCCCAGGCTCGGTATGAATCCATGATACGCGCCCAGGAAATGACTCCCGCAGTTTTCGAAAATCGTTTGCGCCAGAACCTGGTGATTCAGCAGTTGTTCGAAGGTTTGTCTCATGGCGTCGCCGTACCGCGCGCCGCTGAGGAAATGGTTGCACGGCTGGCAGAGCAGCAGCGCGAAATCAGCCAGGCGATGCTGACGCCCGAGCAATACATGATTCAGCTGAAAGTAGATCCTGCCGACGTCAAGGCCTACTATGAAAAACACCGCGAGGAATTCCTTGTTCCCGAGCAAGCCCGGCTTGATTACGTGGTCTTGTCGGTGGATGAACTGCAGCAGCAGATGACGGTCAGCGATGAAGAAATAAAAAAATATTTTGACGAGCATGGCGCCCAATACAATGAACCGGAGCAACGCAAAACGAGCCATATTCTGATTGCCGAGCGTGCCCAGGCGGAGCAGATTCTGAATGAAATCAAACAGAATCCGGCAAAGTTCGAGGATCTCGCCAGGCAGCACTCCAAGGATCCGGGTTCCGCGGCCAAAGGAGGCGATCTGGGGTTCTTTGCGCGCGGTGCGATGGTCAAGCCGTTTGAAGATGCCGCGTTTAGCATGAAGGGCGGGGAAATCTCCGGCCTGGTTCAGTCCGATTTCGGTTTTCATATCATCAAACTGACAGCGATCAAGCAGGGCGGCGCTCGCAGTTTCGACGCGGTCAGGGCCGAAATCGCGCAGGACCTGAAAAAACAGAAAGCGGTCAAGAAATTCGCCGAACTGGCTGAAACCTTCAGCAACACGGTTTACGAACAGCCGGACAGCCTTAAACCCGTAGCTGACGCGCTGAAGTTAAATGTTCAGTCAAGCCAATGGATCAGCAAGAAAGGGACGGACATGCCCCTGCTGAAGCATCCCAAGCTGTTGCAAGCGGTATTTTCAGAGGACTCGCTGAAGCTTAAGCGCAATACTGAAGCGGTCGAAGTGGCGCCGAATACGCTGGTGGCCGCTCGTGTGGCAGAATACAAAGCTGCCAGCTATAAACCCTTCGAGGATCTGCACACGGAACTGGCCAAGCGTCTGCTATATGAACAGGGTAGTGCCATGGCGGCAAAGCAGGGCAAGGATGCGTTAGCCAGCCTGCAGAAAGGGGACGCAGTTGCCGATTTGAAATGGGGTGCGACTATCCTGATCAACCGTGAAAACGCCTCCAGTATGGGTAAGGATGCGTTGAACCAGATTTTCAGGGCTGATGCGGGAAAGCTGCCAACCTATACCGGTATCGAGAACCCCAAGGGCGGGTACATCCTGATCAAGGTCAGCAAGGTTATTGAGGCCGGAGCAATCGATCCGGCGAAAAAGAAAAACTATGCCAACCAGTTGCGGCAGGCAATCGCACAAGAATATTCTTCGGCTTACCTGGCGAGCCTGAAGCAGAAGGCGGATATCAGCATCAAGAAAGAAAAGCTGGAAAAGGTCGAGCACTAAGGAATAGTCACTACTACTTTGAATGGCCACGGTTAAGTCGGTGGCCATTCTCTTTTGTAGGATTACCCTTGGCAAAGTCGGGGGTTAAAGGGGAGGGAATGTTGGCTTTGCTTTTCGCCCAGATCCGACCTGATTAGTCGTCCGTATCATCCATAATCACCGACCCATCCGGTCCCCAGTTGACCTTGGTGATGCCGGGTTCCTGCTCTTCCAGGCGGCGGCGTTCCAGTTCCTGGGGTGTCATCGCCCCATTTTCAACACGGGCCTTATCGGCCAGATGCAGGTTTTCCATGGTCAGATCGCGGTATGCCAGCGCCTGCGCGACGCTCGACACCAGTTCATAATCGTTCCATGGCTTGTTGAGGAAACGGTAAATCTGCGCTTCGTTGATGGCACCGATCAGGGCGTTGAGATCGGCATAACCAGACAGGATCAGGCGCGCCGCATCCGGCTGGATTTCCTTGAATTCCTTGAGGAAGGTGACGCCATCCTTGCCCGGCATGCGGTAATCCGACAACACCAGATCCACCGCGTTTTGGCTTGCGTACAGCAGCGCCGCGTCGGCAGAGGTGAAAGTCTCCACCCTGATTTTGTACTCCACCCCGTCGTAGATGCAAGGGGTGACTGTCAGCACGCGGCGCAGGGCTCTTAGAATGTTTTCTTCGTCGTCCACCAGCATGATGCGGTACATATGCTTACTCCCCCTTTTTGGTGTAAATGTAGATGGGCATGGCCCGACCGGCAGAATGCTCGAAATTGCGGATTTGCTCGATGATGATGTCGTTGAGGACATAATCACGCGATAGCAGCATGACTCCCTCATGACTCACCAGGTCGCGCGACAGGACCATCCCGGCTTTGAGCTGCGGCGATTTGATCGCCATTTCCGCCACAGCGGTGCTGCCTTGTCCGCCCATCATGCTGGCGAAGACATCCACTACCTGGGGGTCGTAGCGCTTGCCTCGGCCTTCGGTAATGTAGGCGATGGCCTCGCTCTGGCTGAGACGTTTGCTGAGCAGGGTGCCAATCTGCACCCCATCATATTCGTTGGCCAGTGCCAGAATGCGTGCGCCCATGGGAATAGCCAGTCCGGACAGACCGTCAGGATAACCCATGCCGTCCCAGCGCTCGTGGTGAGCGCGAATCAGCTTGGCCGCGCCATGGAGTTGCTCCAGCCCCATCAGCGCTGACTGTCCAATGGCGGGGTGGCGCAGCGCCAGATTGCGTTCCTCTCCGGCCAGGACGGCGAAAGGCTTGACCAGCAGCCTGTCAGGCTGGCCGATCTTGCCAATATCGTGCAGCAGGCCGGCGACAAAAACGTCCTGCACCTCGGCGTCGGCAAGATTCAGGCGTTTGGCCAGCGTGCGCGCATGGTCGGCAACGCGCCGTGAATGGCCGGCCAGGCTGGGTTCTCTCAATTCGATCAGGTTGGCGAATACCTTGATCGAAGTGATAAAGCTTTCCTTCAGTTTCTTGTTGGCGATTTCCAGGAATCCCATGGTCTGGCGGACTTCCTCGGTGCGCTCTTGCACCTTGGCCTCCAGATTGGCGTTGAGTTCCTTGAGTTCATCATTCTGGCGCAGCGTCAGCTCTTCCAGGCGGCGTTTTTCCTGTTCCAGATCCTTGCGCTCGAGGGCGTGCTTCACCAGCAGGGTAATGTCGTTATCGTCCCAGGGCTTGGCAATGTAGCGGTAAATTTCGCCCTTGTTGATGGCGGCGATGGTGGAACTCACATCGGCGTAGCCGGTGAGCAGGATGCGCATGGTGTCGGGCCACTTTTGCCGAACCTGTTCGAGGAATTGCGCGCCGTCCATGTTGGGCATGCGCATGTCTGAAATCACCAGATCCACCGGTTCCTGCTCAAGTAGCGCCAGTCCTTCCGCACCGCCTTCCGCAGTGTGTATCTTGTAGCCCAATGGCCGAAACAACCGCCGCAAAGCGCTCAGGATGTTCGGCTCGTCATCCACGAACAGCAGGGTGGCGGGCTTGTTGGAAGATTGCAGGCCGCCGCTGTCTGGTATATCGCTCATCTGGTCTGGTCCATCTGTTTTACGGATAACTGCACATCTAAATCTTCAGGCATCGACATGCTTGATTGGCAACCATACACGGAATGTGGTTCCCTTGCCGATTTCACTCTCGACCTCGAGTCGGCCACGATGCTTCTCAACGATACCATAAGAAAGCGACAATCCCAGCCCCGTTCCCTTGCCCACCGGCTTGGTGGTAAAGAACGGATCAAAAATTCGAGTGAGATTTTCCGGCGCTATGCCTTTGCCGCTATCGGTAATTTCCACCCAGACCTGCTCACCTTCTGCCCCGGTGCGGATGGTGATGGTGCCATGCTCTTCAATCGCATGGCCCGCGTTGACGAGCAGGTTCATGAATACCTGGTTGATCTGGGAGGGGTAACATTCGATCTCGGGCAGGTTGCCATATTCCTTGATGACTTCTGCCTTGTATTTGAGCTCATTCCACACAATATTGAGTGTGGCGTCAATGCCGCCATGCAAGTCGGTCCACTGCCACTCCGCTTCGTCTACATGGGAAAAATCCTTGAGGTCCTGGACAATTTTCTTCACCCGGCTGATGCCCTCGAGGGATTCAGCCATCAGGGCTGCGATGTCCCCGCGCAGAAATTCGAGGTCGGCCTCCCGTTTTGCGGCCTGCACATTGGATAAGGCTGCACTGTCGGTGATGCTGTTTTCCGCCTGTTCGTAGGCGGCAACCACGCCGAAGATGGACTGGATATAGTTGTCGAGCGAGCCGAGATTGGAATTGACGTAGCCGATAGGGTTGTTGATCTCATGCGCCACGCCCGCCGCCAACTGGCCGATGGAGGCCATTTTTTCCGACTGCAGCAACTGGTTCTGCGCTTCCGCCAGTTTGGCGATCAATACCCGCTGTTCTTCACGTTCCGTTTGCAGGGCTTGATTGGTCACACGCAGGTCTTCCAGCAGTTCGTGGCGCTGGAGAATGAGGCCGATCTCCATGCCCAGCATGTCCATGAGGATTTCGTCGTTATCGGTGAATGGCTCGCCGTTGTCCTTGTCCACCAGGTAAAGAACGCCATGGGTTGTACTTGCGGTGCAAATCGGTACGCCGATCAGGCTCTTCATGGGGGGATGGTTGGGAGGGAAGCCGCAGGCGCGCGGGTCAGCGCCGATGTCGTCCACTCGTTCGATCTTGCCCTCGCGGTAGAGTGCGCCTAGCAGGCCATTGCCGATAGGCAGCTTGCCGATTCGGGCGCGGGATTCCGCGTCGATACCCTCGGTAATGAAGCGGACGAGCTTGCCATCGGCGCCAAACAGGCCAAGCGCGCCATAGCGGGCGCCGGTCAGGCCCATGGCGTTATTCACGGTGTCGTGGCAGAAAGCCTCGATTTCCCCGCCCTTGCTCAACGCAGCATCCGCTTCGCGCACCCGCTCCATGGAGGCATGATAGAGCACCATGCGCACGTTGGCATCCGCCAGGGCGTTCATCTGCCGGTCATTGTCCTGTTCCGCTTGCCGGAGTTGAGCCTGCGTTTCTTCCAGGTCGCGAGTGGACGCCTGAAGCGCATTGAAACTGGATTCCAGCTTGTCGTGCGCCTGCTTGAGCTCACTGGTGTCGCGCACCGATCCAATGAACAAACGTTTGCCGTTCAGCGTCATTTCGCCCAGCGTGAGATCCATCGGGAAAATGCTGCCATTCTTGCGCTGACCCAGCACCTCGCGCGCCCCATGGCCGATTACTCTGGCTTCGCCGCTGCGCAGATAATCGCGGATACCTTTGTCGTGGCTGAGACGGTAGGGTTCTGGCATCAGCATGCTGACGTTTTTGCCGATGACCTCGAAAGCGGGGTAGCCAAAAATCCGGGCGGCTGCGAAATTGAAAGACTCGACTATGCCGTGGTCATCGATGGTAATGATTCCGTCCGCCGAATTGTCCAGAATGCCGCGCAGGCGCATCCTGGCGCTCTCCACCTCGCGTACCGGTTTGCCCACCTGCCAGCGCAGCAGGGCAAAGCCAAGCGCCAGCAGCACGGCAAGAAAGGGCGCGATCCACAGGAAATGCCGGCGGATCGGCTGCATCAACTCGTCGGTGTCGATTTTTACCACCATCCCCAGGCCACTGTCGCCAGCCGGCTGGAAGGCGTCCAGCACCTCATGCTCGCGGTAATCCAACGTGGTGATGACCCCGGTTTTGCTGTTCAGCGCCTCGCTCAGCGGTGTTGGCGCGCCCTTGACGGCGCGCGCGGTGTCGAAGGGTTGTGGGCGGTGGCGTGTGGGGAAGCAGCGCATCTGTTCAGCGGAAAGGGCCGCGCACAGCGCAAGCTCTCCGGTTTCGCCCAATCCCCGATAATCGACAAAGGCGCGGGTCATGGCGGCGAGCGGATATTCCAGTTTTAACGCCCCGATCGCAGTCCCATCTGTCTTGTCGTTTAGCCGCATCGTCGCGGTTATGCCGAGAAAATAGCCGTCGCGCCACAGCAGGCTGGCATTTTCCGGGTGGTTCAGCTTGACCGCAAATGGAGCGCGGAGAAATTCGCCGCTGGATGCCACGAGTGTGCCGCGCATATCGTGCAGTGCGACCGCCGAGAGCTTCTGGTCAAGGCGGATATTGTCCAGCACCATTCCGATTTCACTCCGGATTTCCTTGTCCGCTGAGTCGGCGTGGAGTGAGGTCATCAGTTTGGCGAGGTGAGGCCGCCGGCTGGCGATGCCGGCGGCGATGGCAGCGCCGGTGTCGATTTCGTGGTGGAACAGCGCAGCCCTGTCGTTGAGAGTCCGTACCAGGCTGCTTTCCAGCTCGGATCTTAACTGTTGCGCCAGCACGGCAAAAAAGACGCCTCCGGTGACGAGCACGGTGAGCACCAGGATGGCGGCGGCGAGCACGCTGATGCGCCTTTCTGCCCCTTTTTTGCCGAAAAGGGTGTCGAATGGCTTTTTTTTCTCGGCTGTCACGCTAATAAATTTCCTTATCTTCCATCCCTACATCAGGTTCTTTGCGGCTTCCAGTTGCTCCGGTTGTGGCAAACACTTGTGGAGTTTATCACCGTCCAGTTTCAGGGCATCGCGCAGAACCTGGGGAATCCGGGCGAACCACTCATCCTCGGGGCGACCTTCCTCGCTGGACAGGGCCAGCACCCTGGCGATCTGCACAATTCCTGTCAGAATCTGGAAGGGCATTTTCCCGGGTTGATAGTGGTAGCGAATCGCATCCTCGATAGCGGCCGGAAATTTCCAGCGGCGCGCTACTTCCGCACCCAGTTCAGCATGATCGAAGCCGAATGCGGCGCGTTCGGCCTGAATCAGTTTTTCCCCATCACCCCCTTGCGCATTTTCCCATACTTCGGCAAAACGTTCGTGGGCGCATATGTCCAGCACCATGAGGCCGATATCGTGCAACAGGCCGGCGGTGAAAGCTGTTTCCGAGTCCTGGCGCAGACATTTCGCCACGGCCCTGGCATAGGTGGCGATGGTCAGGCTGCGCTGCCAGTAATGCTCGCGATCGACGCAGGCTGCCGGCGCGGAGGCCGAAAAGGCAGCGATGAAGCCGGCAGAAAGCACCAGGCTGCGGACGGTGCCGAAGCCCAGCACCACCACGGCCTCCTGAGTGGAGCCGACCTGGCGCGGCAAACCGTAGAAACTGGAATTGGCGACCCGAAGCACCTTGGCGACCAGCGCCTGGTCCTGGCTGATTTTTTGCGCCAGATGCTGGCTATCCAGTGCCGGGTTGTCGAAGTTCTGGATCAGTTCCTGCACCACGGCAGGAATGGCGGGCAACTGGTGCAGATTGTCCAGGATTTCACGCATCGCGGCTGGTCTGTTCGATTTGCTGTTGTGGGGCGAAGGCCAGCACCACGCCATGGGAATGTGACAAGCGCCCCATCGTGGTTTGCCAGCAGTGAAAACGCACCCCGTCGGGCATGGTAACAATAGCATCTCCGGCGCTGCCCAGCAGTTGCTCGGGTATCATTTCCCTGGCCAGCTCTCCCAGCAAAGGCCGTTCTCCACCCCGATCAAGCAGGTGGTGAGCCATGGAATTGGCAAGGGCAATGTAGCCATCATCGTCGATGCCGACGACGGCGACCGGCAGAGCTTCAAGGATTTCCTGGGAGACCTGCAAGGATTTCAGGTTACGTGTCACTTCCAGCGTTTTTTCCGCCACCCGCTTTTCGAGCTCGTGGTTGAGGCGGTAATTTTCCAACTTCATTTCGTGGCGCTGGAAAGCCTCTTCGATATTGGCGCGCAGCAGGTCATCTTCCCACGGCTTGGTCAGAAATTTGTAAATGGCGCCATGGTTGATGGCATCGGTGACAGAGTTGAGATCGGTGTAGCCGGACAGCATGATGCGTACGGTATCGGGATACAGTTCGTGCGCCTTGCTCAGGAATTCCACGCCGGTCATTTCCGGCATGCGCTGATCGGAAACGATCACCCCGACTTCGTGCTGCGCCAGCACTTCCAGCCCTTCCTTGCCGCTTCCGGCGCGCAGGATGGTATAGCCCAGAGGGCGCAACAGGCGGGTCAGGGAAGAAAGGATATTGGCTTCGTCGTCCACCAGCAGTATCGTGCGTTCCATGCCTGTTTCCTTCTAGGTGAGAGAGGCTACCTTACACTCTAGCTGATTGTATGGTTATTTCTGTAAAGAGGGTGTTGTTTAAGCGCTTTTGTCGCCAGTGGACGGCTGAAATAATAGCCTGGTATCTGATCGCGACCGTCAAGGCTGAGAAACTCCAGTTGCGGCACTTGTTTTACTCGCCCCGATTTCTGTGACATGCCCGCTGGCAAGGTGTCATTTGCCCACAACAAAAGTTGGATTGAAATTTAAAGAAAGTGTAGTTTAAGAAAATAGTGGAAAATGGGCAAGCGAATACAAATGGCATATAAATGGGTGGGCTCGGCCTGTTGTGGACGTTTGCCGGCAATGTTAGTTCCTTCAGGGTGCCAGGAAGGGCCCTGGCGCATTCTGGTGTGCAAAAGCCAGAACTCGGATGAAAGCCGTTTCCATCTGTTCCATCACGTCCCCTGCCTGCTCCCAGGCCCCATCCCTGATGGCCAGTTCAGCTTCACGCGCCAGATCGGCCATTTTTCGTGCGGCGATATAAGCTGATGCTCCCTTGAGTTCGTGGGCGACCTTGTTGCCTGCGACATCCTTCAGTTCGATCGCAGACTTAAGTTGCTCCAGGAGCGGCGGTGTGGTGTCGAGATAAAGCACCAGCAATTCGCCAACGATTTTACGATCCTGATTGAATGTGCCGTACAGGTATTCAAGATCGACTGGCGGTGCTTCCATAGCCGTGGATGGCGCGTTATCTTTCTGCGGCCCCACAAGGGGACTCTGACTTTCTATGGGCTGAAGCCCATGAAAGGCCGTATGTGGCAACCATATTTTAAGTGCGGACTCCAGATCTCCAGGTTCGAGCGGTTTCATCAGGTAGTCATCCATGCCTGCCGCCAGGCATTTTTCACGGTCGCCGTGCATGGCGTTGGCGGTCATGGCGATAATCGGCATCCTTTTTGCGTGCGCGGCTTTTTCTCGGCGCCGAATTACGGCGGTGGCCTCGAAACCATCCATTTCCGGCATCTGACAGTCCATCAGTACCAGGTCGTATTGGCTTTTCGCCAAGGCTTCGAGAGCTTCTCTTCCGTTGCTGGCGATTTCGGTCTGGATATCAAGCTTTTGCAGTATGTAGAGCACCACCTTGCGGTTGACCGCGTTGTCTTCCACGATCAAAACGCGCGCAGCGGGAGGAATTTTTCCGGCGGGGCGATTCGTTGAGTCGATATGGGGGACGATAGTGGGTTGCACCGCACCAGCCAGGGCAGATTCAAGTTTATTCGGACGTACCGGCTTGGTGAGCATGATATCCATGCCGGCTGCAATCATTTCATCCTGGTGGGCACGCAACGCGACAGGGGCAAGCAGCACCAAACGCGGCGGTGCCAGCCCGGTGTCGTTCTTGATCCGGTGCGACAAGGTGATGATGTTGCAGTCGGGCAGGGTGGTGTCGAGAATCACCAGGTTGAATGAGGCATCTTCATTCTGCGCGACATGCAGTTGCATCAAGGCCTCTTCGCCGGTCGCGGCGGTGGCGCAGGGGACCCGCCAGGATTCGAGTTGATGTTCCAGAATGGCGCGGCAATCGGCGTTGCCGCTGGCGATGAGCACGCGTAGACCTTGCAGGGCAATGCCGGACTCGATCGGAAGCGGGCGCTCCTTCTGCCTGTCCAGGCGCAGGCGGAACCAGAAGGTGCTGCCCTTTCCGGGGCTGCTGTCTACGCCGATTTCACCGCCCATCATCATCGTGAGCTGTTTGGAGATGACCAAGCCGAGCCCGGTGCCGCCGTGCTTGCGGGTGGCCGATCCGTCGCCCTGGGAGAAGGACTGGAACAGGCGCCGGTGACCTTCTTCGCTGATGCCGATGCCGGTGTCGCTGACCTCGAAACGCAGCGTGATGGCATCAGTTTCTTCCCGCTCGGGGATTACTTTCAGCATCACTTCTCCGACGTCGGTGAATTTAACCGCGTTGGCGGCCAGATTGGTGAGAATCTGGCGCAGTCGACCCGCTGCACCGCGCAAGCGGAAATCGTGTCCGGGCGGAATGTCGTAGAGTAACTCGAGGCCTTTGTTTTGAGCTTGTCCTGCCAGGAGTTCCGCCACTTCCGCCACGATCTCGCGCAGGTCGAAGTCCTCGGTTTCCATCTCCAGTTTGCCGGCCTCGATCTTGGAAAAGTCGAGGATGTCATTGATGATGGCGAGCAGCGATTCTGCCGAGGTGCGCACCGTCTCGGCGTAATCGCGCTGCTCCGGAGTGAGCCGGGTGTCGAGCAGCAATGCGGCCATGCCCAAAATGCCGTTCATCGGGGTGCGGATCTCATGGCTGACGTTGGCAACGAATTCGGATTTGATGTTGGCGGCGTGTTCGGTTTCCTGGGTATGCCGCGCGGCGCGGCGAGTGACCAGAATGGCGATGATAATGCCGAGAAGCAAAGCTGACGCGCCCAGCAAGAGCATCAGCATTCGGGTTTCGCGGTAAGCATGGACCGCTTCTTTCGCGGCTTTTTTCGTGGCCTCGCGCTGCAGTTTGAGGAGGTCGTCCAACTCGCGTAACAGCCGCTTCTGTGCGGGGATGGTTTCACGTTGCAGAACATCAAAAGTCGATGGATCGTTCGCCATGGCGAGCTCAATGGCTTTGATGACCAAGGGCTGGGTGGTCTGGGTGAGATTGCCGATTTCGGCCATCACCACTTTTTCTTCCTTGCTGGAAACCATCTGATCCAGCTTCTGCCGGGCGACAGAAAAATTTTCGCCATAACTGTAAAAACGCAGGCGCTCGCTGTCCTGTTCGAACGCATCCTTCAGCACGACGATGGTATGCATGCTGACCGCTCGTTCCCGCAACGAGTCGCGCATGACGGTGGCAAGCTCGGTCTTGACGTTGTTTTCTTCGACAATGCGTTCCAGTCGCTCGTTGATTGCCGCCATCTGGTGCAGGCCCACCAGAGTTAGGGCGAGCATCAGCAACAGCACCAGTGTGAAGCCGGCCCCTAGGCTGAATTGCGAGTTTTTGGCGAACATGCTTTTATTTGGCCTGATTTTGTCTGAACGTTACCACATGATCCACAGCCAGCAGGATGCCGATTTTTTCACCGATAGCGTGGTTGTGGTGACTGGGCACCAGGGACAACACTGTCCGTCCGCTGGGGAGACTCAGGGTGTACAGGATATCCGCACCGCGAAAAGCCTTTTTGGCAACTTCCGCCTGCAATGTGCTGGCATCGTCATGAAGAATATCGTCGGGGCGAAGCAGAACATCTACCAGGCAACCCGCTTTACATTCGAGCGGAATCGCGCCGGCAATTATGCCCAGTTCGGTTTTTACCTGCCCTTCGTCCAGCACCACACCCGGCATCAGTACGCCCTCGCCAACGAAGTCGGCGACGAAACGGTTGGCGGGGCGGTGGTAGAGGTTGTAGGCGCTATCCCATTGCTGAATCTCGCCCTCGTTCATGATGCCGATTTCGTCGGCGATGGCGAAGGCTTCATGCTGGTCGTGGGTCACCAGCAACGCGGTGGTGCCCTGCGCCTTGAGGATTTCACGAACTTCCTGGCCGATCCGCTCGCGCAGGTCCACGTCCAGGCTGGAAAACGGTTCGTCCAGCAGGAGCAGAGACGGGCAGGGGGCCAAAGCTCTGGCCAGCGCCACCCGTTGCTGCTGCCCGCCGGAAAGCTCATGGGGATATTTGTTGCCGGTATTCGGCAAGCCCACCATCTTCAGCAGGGTTTCCACTCTTTCCCCGCGCTCGGCTTTGTCCCAGTCCTTGAGCCCGAATGCGATGTTACGAGCCACGCTGAGGTGGGGAAACAGCGCATGATCCTGGAATACCATGCCGATCCGGCGCTTTTCCGGCGGCAGGGTGTAGCCTTCGCGGCTGACGGTTTCTCCTGCCAGCACGATGCTCCCCTCCGCGATGTTCTCGAAACCGGCGATGGTGCGTAATACCGTGGTCTTGCCGCAGCCGGAAGGCCCGAGCAGACAACCGATGTCGCCCTGCTTCAGGCGCAACGACAGGTTGCGCACCACTGGCTGGTTGTTGTAGGAGTAAGAAATACCCTTCAGTTCAAGCTGGATTGCGCCATGAACGGGAAGGGGGCATTGCGGGGTGGTCATCATTCAGCTTTCAGTTGTTCGCAGTCGTTGTGGGTCAGGCTTTAGCCTGCCAGAAGTAGGCGTCTCCAGGCGACATGTACGGCTGAAGCCGTACCCACAGGAGTATTTTGGCTAGTGGGCAATCCAGTTTATCTGATCGCTGTCAGTTTCTTTACCTATGGGTTTCCGTATGCCTGACCAGCAGCGCGATCGGCAGCAGTCCCGCGAGCACCAGCGCTACGGCGGGCAGCGCTGCGCGTTCCCATTCCCCTTCCGAGGTCATTTCGAAAATGCGTACCGCCAGGGTGTCCCAGCCGAAGGGCCGGGTCATCAGGGTGATCGGCATTTCTTTCATTACATCGACGAATACCAGCGCAGCGGCCGAGAACAATCCGCCACGCAGCATCGGCAGATGGACCCGGCGCAACATTTGCAGACCGCTAACGCCGAAAGTGCGGGCGGCCTCGTCCAGGTTGCGCGTGATGCGCTGCATAGCGCTTTCAACGGGATTGTAGCCGACCGCGAGGAAACGGGTAAGGTAGGCGGGGAGCATCACCAGCAGCGTGCCTTGCAACAGCAGGCCGGGGTTATGGCCGAACCAGGCCTTGCTCAGGTGGATCAGCTGATTGTCCAGCCAGGCCAGTGGAATGATAATACCCACCGCCAGCACCGGGCCGGGCACGGCATAGCCAAGGGTGGCGATGCGCACTGCGATGCGTGTCCAGGGATCGGTGTGGCGGCGCTGGGCGTAGGCCAGAACCAGCGCGCATGCCACGATAAGGCCGGCCGCGATGGCGCCGAGGGATAGGGAATGCCAGAGAAAGCCCAGGTAGCGCGCGTCGAAATCCTGGGCAAAAACGCTGGAGGACCACAGCACCAGTTGCGCAACCGGCAGAACGAATCCGACCAGCAGCACCGTTGCGGCGAACATGGAGGCCAGACCGCCGCGCCACCCCGCCAGGCGAATGCGTTCGCTTTGCGTCGGCCTGCCTGCTTGGGAATAACGCAGCCGCGAGCGGGAAAGCTGCTCCAGCAAGATCAGGACGAACACCAGCAGCACCAGTACCGAAGCGAGCTGGGAGGCGCCGCTCAGGGAAAACAGGCCGAACCAGGTCTTGTAGATGGCGGTGGTGAAGGTGTCATAGTTGAACACTGCCATGGTGCCGAAATCTGCCAGGGTTTCCATCAGTGCCAGCATCAATCCTCCCATGATCCATGGCCTGGCCATCGGCAGTGCGATGCGAAAGAAACCCTCGGCGCGGTTGCATCCCAATGACTGGGCGGCTTCCAGGGCGCTGCGCCCCTGCGTGAGAAAGGCATTGCGGGCGAGCAGATAGACGTAGGGGTAGAGCGCCAGCGTCATTACCAGAACGACGCCGCCGCCCGAGCGGATTCCGGGAAACCAGGCGCTGCTGCCGAAGCTTGCACGCAGCAAGGTCTGTACCGGACCGGTGAAATCCAGCCAGGCGACAAAAACGAATGCGGTGACGTAGGCGGGGACGGCCAGCGGCAGCAGCAGTGCCCAGGAGAAGAATTTCCTGCCGGGGAATTCGCACGCCGCCGTCAGCCAGGCCAGCGTCACGCCAAGCAACGTCACGCCAATTCCCACCCCGAGCACCAGGCGGAGGGTATTGGCGAGCAGGCCCGGCAGTACGTTCTCCGCGAGATGGTTCCAGATTTCGCGCTCCGGCGAGAGAAACGAGGACAGCACGACTGACAGCGGAACAACGATCAGCAGAGCGATGGCGAATGCGGCCAGACGCCAACCGCCGACCATCAGCAGCCGGGATGGCGATTTTGCGAGATGCGTTGAAGAAGAATTCAAATTACCGATACCCGGCCCGATCCATCAGTTTTACGGCAGTGGTTTGCAACTCCCCTGCCTTGGAGACGTTGATCGAATTCTGCTTGAACTGCCCCCATGCCGCAACGATTGGATCAGTCTTGACCGCCGGGTTGACCGGGTATTCCAGGTTGACGTCGGCGAACAGGTTTTGCGCCTTGTCCGAGGATAGCCATTCCAGCAGTTTGATCGCTTCTTTCTCATGTTTGGCATGTCTGGTGATGCCGGCGCCGGAAACATTAACATGCACGCCACTGCCCTTCTGGTTGGGCCAGAAGATTCCCAGTGCAAGGCCGGGCTTCTTCTCGATCAAGCGACCGAAATAATAGGTGTTGGCGATGCCCACATCGCACTGGCCGGCAGCGATGGCTTCCAGCATCTTGGTGTCGTCGGGGAAGGGATCGGTGGAGAGGTTGGCGCCCCAGGATTTGACGATCTGCTCGGCCCTGGCTTCGCCATGCTCGGCAATCATCATCGCCACCAGCGACTGGTTGTAGACCTTCTTGGAGGTGCGCAGGCACAACCGGCCTTTCCACTTCGGGTTACCGAGATCCTCGTAGGTGGACAACTCTGCGGGTTTCACCTTCTGGTTGTTGAAGAAAATGGTGCGGGCCCGCACCGACAGGCCGAACCACTGGTTGCCGGGGTCGCGCAAGTGGGCCGGGATGTTGGCGGCCAGCAGCTTCGACTGCACCGGCTTGAGCGAGCCTTCCCGGGCGGCTTCCCACAGGTTGCCCGCGTCCACCGTGATCAGCATGTCCGCTGGGGTGTTCTCGCCCTCGGCCTTGAGGCGCTGCAACAGCGCGCCTTCCTTGTCGGTGACGAATTTTATTTTGACTCCGGTTTCCTTGGTATAGGCATCGAACAGAGGTTTGATCAGCTGTTCGTTGCGGGCGGAGTAGACCACCAGATCATCGGCCGCCACGGGTGCGACGAAAGCAGAAATGGCAAGACATAGCAGTGCGCTGCAAGCTGTATTTTTCATTTTCAGTCCCATGAGTGAAATTGGTGATAAGCAAATATATCGCAAATGCGAATCGTTATCAACATCATTTTTATATATATACTAACACTGGTGACCCAACGTTGGCCGCCGAGTCGATTTTAATTGATTGAAGGAACTAAGATATTTCATGGTTAAGTCTGGTCTCGATTTGAACTTGGCACGTAGCATTTGGGGTATTCCCAACCCGATTG
>Ga0209726_10001082_pt1 | contig 46035 bp, 41 predicted proteins | sample Subgrocontami54m_FD_187453 | JGI IMG/M metagenome (GOLD analysis project Ga0209726, IMG submission 187453) | Subsurface groundwater microbial communities from S. Glens Falls, New York, USA - GMW46 contaminated, 5.4 m (SPAdes) (version 3) | ecosystem: Environmental > Aquatic > Deep subsurface >...
AAAATTTTCAGCCCCTGCACTATATTTAACGGAAAATCAATCATGTTAGATTTCAAACTCCCCGAAGTCGGTGAGAACATCAAATCCGGAAATATCGTTGCCGTCCTGGTGGCGGTCGGTGATGTTGTCAAAAAAGACCAGCCGCTTCTGGAAATGGAGACCGATAAAGCCTCCCTGGAGATCCCCTCTCCCTGCGATGGGACGATCAAAGAGATTCTGGTCAAAAAAGGCGAAGACGCCAAGATCGGCCAAGTGGTCATGCGCATTGTTGAAGGAAAGACTTCCGGCGCTGTCAAAGCCGCGCCGAAAGAAACTCCACAACCGGCGCCGATTGCCTCCGTTGCCGCGACAAAAGAAAGCCCTCGACCTGCCGTTGCACCAGCTGCTTATGCCGCACTGACGCAAGCAGCAACCGCTATCTTGCCGGAAGCTCCCGTAGATGTCCCGGCCGCGCCTTCCGTGCGTCGTTTCGCCCGCGAGATCGGCATTAATATCGCCCAGGTCCCCGGAACCAGCGCTGGTGGAAGAATTTCCATTGAAGACGTCAAGGCCTTCGCCAAAGCGCTCAACACTTCCCGCGCAACAGCTGCTCCGCCGGGTGCCGCGGCCAAACCATTGCCGGATTTTGCCAAGTGGGGCGGAATCGAGCGCCAGCCGATGAATAACATCCGCAAAAAAACCGCGGAACATATGACACTTTGCTGGACAACAATTCCTCACGTTACCCAGTTCGACAAAGCGGATATCACCAAACTGGAACAATCGCGCAAACGTTACTCCAGTGATGACCGCAAACTGACCATCACGCCGTTTCTTTTAAAAGTCATGGCCGCGGGATTGAAGACATTCCCGGAATTTAATGCCAGTATTGATATGGCCGCCCAACAGATCATTTATAAAAAATATTGTCATATCGGTGTTGCCGTTGATACCGACCGCGGCCTTCTGGTGCCTGTTATCCGCGATGTGGACCAGAAAACCATTTACCAGCTGGCCGATGAACTGGGTGCCATTGCCCAGCGCGCCCGGGATAAAAAGACCTCACTTGAAGAGCTGCACGGCGGATGTATGACGCTGACCAACCTGGGAGGCATCGGCGGGACGCAGTTTACCCCCATCGTCAACTGGCCGGAGGTCGCGATCCTCGGCGTTTCCCGCGCCCAATGGGAACCGTATTATGAAGACGGCAAGTTGTCACCTGCACCGCGCTTGATGCTCCCTCTTTCTCTTTCCTACGACCATCGCCTGATCGATGGCTCTCATGGCGCGCGTTTCCTGCGCTGGGTCTGCGAAACCATTGAGCAGCCTTTTACAACGGAGTTTGAAAAGTAAAGTTTGTGTTAACACATGACACTTAACGCATAAAACATAACACTCTCATTTTAAAAATTAGGATTTATGTCTGAATTAAAAACACAATTATTAGTCATCGGCGCCGGACCCGGAGGATACGCGGCCGCGTTTTATGCCGCGGACCTGGGCATGCAAGTTACCCTCGTTGATACCGAACTTAATCCCGGCGGAGTCTGCCTTTACCGTGGCTGCATTCCCTCCAAAGCGCTGCTTCATGCCGCCAAAATCGTCAGTGAATCCAGAGATGCCAAAAACTTCGGGATCACCTTCAATGAGCCGCGCATCGATGTTGATAAGTTACGCGCCTGGAAAAACGACGTGGTTTCCAAAATGACCGGGAACCTCGGATTGCTGGCCAAAAGCCGTAAAGTGGCATTTATCCAGGGCAAGGCGACCTTCATCGATTCCAAGACCGCCAAAGTACAAAAGGTGGATGGTTCGTCGCAGAACGTGCGTTTCGACCACGCGATCCTGGCAACCGGATCCCGGCCGATCCCATTGCCTAATATCTCTGACTCGCCGCTTATTCTCAACTCAACAACGGGGCTGGAACTGCAAACCATTCCTTCATCTCTTTTGGTCGTCGGCGGCGGGTACATCGGGCTGGAATTGGGAACGGTTTATGCCGAATTAGGCAGTGCGGTTTCCGTTGTCGAAATGACCCAAGGGCTTTTGCCCGGGGCTGACCGCGACCTGGTCACGGTGCTGGAAAAACGCCTGAAGACCATTTTCAAATCGATCATGCTCGGCACGAAAGTTGCCAAAGTCGAACCAACGGCCAAGAACGTGAAGGTTACCTTCGAAAATCCGGATGGCAAAACCAGCCAGGAAACCTATGACAAGATTTTAGTCGCGATCGGACGAAAACCGAATTCCAGCGACCTGGGTCTGGAAAATACGAAAGCAAAGGTCACGCCCAAAGGATTTGTTCAAATCGATCTGCAAAGGCGCACAACGGATCCGGCCATTTTCGCTATTGGCGACATTGCCGGAGAGCCCATGCTCGCGCATAAAGCCTCGCACGAAGGACGCGTGGCTGTCGACGCGATCGCCGGCAAAAAGACCGTTTTCGAACCCAAAGCTATTCCGGCGGTCGTTTTTACCGATCCGGAGATCGCCTGGTGCGGCCTGACCGAAACGCAGGCCAAACAGGAAAATCGCACCGTCGCGGTCGCCAAATTCCCATGGGGCGCTTCGGGACGGGCCATGACCTTAAACCGCACCGATGGATTGACGAAGCTGATCCTCGATCCCGACACGCAACGTGTTTTAGGAATGGCGATCGTCGGGCCTGGGGCAGGGGAACTGATCTCGGAAGGTGTTCTGGCCGTTGAGATGGGATCCGTGGTCGAAGACGTCAAACTGGCCATTCATCCGCATCCGACCACCTCGGAAACGATCATGGAAGCCGCTGAAGGATTTTTTGGCCACGCCACGCACATCTACCGGCCTAAAAAAAGTTAAGACGAAACTCTGCTGTATCTCCCAACTTCAATTTAAATTTATCGGCATATCCGGCATTGATCTCCAGCACATAAAGCGCTTCGTGCCCCGGAGGATATCTCGGGCAAGGGTCCGCCTCGCACGGAGGAACGTTATGTTCGATGTGGACGATCCGTCGCGCGTAATCCATCCAGATCATATCCAGGGGGATCAGCGTATCTTTCATCCAGAACGCGTACGGCCAACTTTTCTCAAAAACAAATAACATCCCGTTATTGGGAGCGAGGGATTTCCTATTTTGCAACCCGCGATGAAGCTCTTCCTCTTTTTGGACCACCTCGACATTAATGCACTTGCGCGCAAAGCAGACCTGGTTCCCGTGATTCCCGGCTTGCGCGGTGAAAACGAAACAGCCCAAGAACAAGCTGCCAACGGATAAGATCCCAATAACCAACCATATTTTCATCCCGATCTTCGCGCGCATCATCGATCCCCCATCAAGTTCAAATAATCTTTAAATTCCAGTTTTCCCGTAATGGCCTGATTAACGACAGAGATCCTTTGCGCAATAAAAGGATGCGTGCGCCAGTAACTGTATTCGCGCGCCGGAGTTTTTTCTTCGTCTTCCCTAAGCTTAACGAGCACTTGCGTCATTGCGTTGGGATCATAGCCGGCCTTCTTCATATATTTTACACCCAAACGGTCAGCCTCGAATTCATCCTGCTGGGAGTATTCCGAAAAAAGCGATAATAAGGCAAAATTGACACCTTGGGCAACCTTGGCGCTCGACTGTGTTGCCAATCCCTGCAGGATCATCGCCCCATAGGCGTTCTGGATCCTCTTAACGGCATGCCGGGCATTGATGTGGCCGACTTCATGGGCAATGACTCCGGCGATCTGGTCATCCGTCTCAAGTTCGTCGTATAACCCTTTGAAAATATAAACGTATCCGCCGGGCAAACTGACAGCGTTCAATGTGTCTTTATCAAGTACCTTGATAAAATACGTGATATCCTTGCGATCGCAAACCGCCGCGATGCGATCCAGGATGCGCTGCACGCGCTCATTAACATCCACATCGGTGACGATATCGTACTGCTGTTCCATTTTCGCCGACACGGCATCGCCGATAGAGACCTCCTTATCCGTCCCGTAGATCAGCGTTTCCTGCTGTTGTGTCGCGAGATTGTATTCAGTCGAACAACCGAACAAGTAAAGAACAGAAAGTAGGCAGTAAAGAGTAAAAAGATATTTCACAATATCGATACTCCCACTTTTTTAAGCATGCTGGCCAATTTTGCCATCGGCAGGCCAATGACATTCGAATAACATCCTTCAATACGATGAATGAAGATGCTCCCCCAGCCCTCAATGTCGAACCCGCCCGCCTTATCGAATGGATTAATCCGGCGATGGTACTGCGCGATCTCTTTGTCGGTCAGAGAAATCATAAAAACTTTTGTCTTCTCATAATCGACGATGCGTTTACCGGTTGTCACGTCAATGACCGCAACGCCCGTGTAAACCCACTGGGGACGGGAAAAGAGGATTTTAAGGATCCGCCGGGCATCTTTGAGGTTACGCGGTTTGCCGACGATCCTCTTATTGCCGACGTAAACAAGCGTATCCGCCCCGATCACCACCCCATTTTTGACGCGGGAAGCGACATCAAAGGCTTTGCGCAACGCGTTCTCCTGCACCAATGCCGAGCACGTCGTTTTAATTTTACTAACCTCCTGAACACGGCTGGGCTTGACGGCAAATCGCAGACCTAAAAATTTAAGCAACTTTCTGCGCTGCGGAGACTGCGAGGCGAGGATGAGTTTCTTCATGACTATTTATGAATTTCTGAAATATTAAAAAGAGCAATGAGCGAGACACCCTTTTGGGCGAGGGCTTCCCGGGCGCCTTCCCCGCGGTCCAGGACACATACCGCTTTCACGACCCGGACCCCCAGCGGCGTGAGGACATCCAACGATTCTAAGAAAGCCTTGCCCGTTGTGGCGACGTCATCGATCAGGATAACCTTGCTGCCTTTTTGCAACGCGGGACCTTCAACCTGCTGCTGTTTGCCGTGGGCTTTCGGGGCTTTGCGGATAATAAAGGTATTGACCGGCTTACCAGCCTGCAGGCTCACAACACCGATCGCGCCCACGATCGGGTCCGCTCCCAACGTCGGGCCGCCAATGGCGTCATAAGATTCATCTTTCACCTGATCAAGGATCAAACGCGCACACAAATACACGCCTTTGGCCGTCAACGTGACCCGGCGGGCGTCAACGTAATAATCACTTTCCTTGCCGGAGGAAAGAATGACCTTGCCCTTGACATAAGCCTGCTTGGTCAAAAGCTCAAGGAGCTCATGACGCTCTTTATTTAAATCACTCATATATCCTTCCTTAACCGGTATTACTTATCCGTGTAGCGCTTGATCCCTTTGAGCTCCAGGTCGAACTCATCCCTGCTATCGGCGTAGTTGCGCGCCTCGGCCGGGTCCACCAGGCCGTCTTTGACCAGTTTTACCAGTGACTTTTTAAACGACTGCATCCCGAAAAGTTCGCCTTCATCGATGTACATCTGGATCTCGCGGATCTCTCCATCGCGGATCAAGCGCGCAACAGTTGGGGTAACGACCATCGTTTCAACCGCCGGCACGCGGCCCTTCCCGTCTTTACGCGCCAAAAGTCGGATCGAAACAGTGCCTTTTAAAATAAGCGATAGCTGCATCCGGATCTCATCGTGCAAATGCGGGGGAAAAAAATTGACGATGCGAATGATCGTCTGAACCGCGTTGATGGTATGAAACGTGCTGATGACAAACGTCCCCAATTCGGTCGCCGTGATGGCCGCGCGCATGGTCGGCTCATCGCGGATGTTACCGATGAAAATAATATCCGGACTTTGCTGCGTGACATGCTTGAGCGCCATCGGATAGGACTGGACGTCAAGCCCAAGCTCACGCTGGTTAACGATACTTTTTTTGTCCTGGAACAAAAACTCGATGGGGTCTTCAATGGTGATGATATGCTTGGCGCTGATCAGGTTGATGTATTCGATCATGCTGGCGATCGTCGTCGATTTACCGCTTCCGGCGGGACCACAGACCAAGAAAAGCCCCTTGGATTCATCGCATGCCTGCTTGAGCAAATCCGCGGGAAGATTGAGCTGTTCAAAATCTTTGACCTTCATGTGAACGTGGCGAGCGACGATCGCCGGGGTCCCGCGCTGCATAAAAATATTGATCCGAAAACGCCCCACCTGCGGCTCCTCGTGGATAAAATCAATGTCATAATTTTCCATAAAATGCTTCTTGCGCACTTCGCTGGCCAAAAGTAAATTCGTGATCCCTTGCATATCGGGCTTGGACAAAGGTTCCGTGACGATCGTCTCGACCTTCCCGTTAATGCGGGCACGCGGGGTGGCGCCGGTCCTCAAGTACAGGTCCGAGGCCTCCTTTTCACACATAAGCTGAAATACTTCTTTAAGATTCATAATTTACTTTTCATTCTACTGCGCGACACGCGTGGATTCAAGCCGATTTTGCCATTTCAACGGCGATCTGGCGCTCTTTTTCTAAGAGCACGGCCTTGCGTTCTCCGGAACCGCCGGCATATCCTCCCAAAGACCCATCGGCATGGATCACGCGATGACACGGAATGATCACCGGATACGGGTTACGCCGTAAGGCCTGTCCGACGGCGCGCACCGCCTTCGGCGACCCGATCTTTTGGGCAACCCACTGATATGACCTGGTCTCCCCCAAGGGGATCGTTGCGGTAACTGAAAGTACTTTCCATTGAAACGGCGTCAACTGCTTTTGTTCAACATTCATCGATGTTCTCCTTTCCCTAACATTCCTTTGGCGCGCAGTTGGCGATGATAGACAATCGCGAAACGATGCGCCTCATCACGCATGCGCTGGACCAATTGTAAGGCCAGGGAATCTTGCGCCAATCTCACGGAGTCCCTTTTCCTTGGCAAGAAAACTTCTTCCTCCCGCTTGGCAATAGCGATGATCGGGATCTGGACCTCCAGCAACGCCAAAGCCTCCACGGCCGCGGATAATTGTCCCTTGCCGCCATCAACGATGATCAGATCCGGAAAGATAAGCCCTTCTCTTTTCAAACGGCTGTAACGCCGACGGATGACCTCGGCAAGCATCTGAAAATCATCAATGCCCTCCACTTCCCGGATACGGAATCTGCGATAATTCGATTTATCCGGCTTGCCGTTAAAAAACGAGACCATCGACCCGACGGCCTGGTTGCCCATGATATTGGAAATATCAAAGGTCTCGACGCGTTCGGGCAACCGCGGCAAATTAAGCGCCCGCTGCAATTGCTCGGCTTCCTTAAAGTAATTGATATCCCTGGTACCCGAATACAAAGCGCCGATAGCGCGAATCTGGTCGCGGACCTTGGCGGCCTGTTCGAATTCATGGTCGCGGGACATGTCTTCCATTTCCTTTTTAAGATTCTTGTACAAAATATCCTTTTCGCCCTCGAGGACAAGGCGCGCTTTGCGGATATTGCGGGCATAATCTTTCTTGGTGATATTGCCGATGCACGGCGCGTCGCACAGCCCAATATGATAATCCAGGCATGCCTCCTTCGGAAAAGGATCACAGGTACGAAAATGAAAGATCCTGCGGATGATCGTCAACGCCTCCCGGACCAGCCCGGCGCTGACGTACGGGCCGTAGTAGACGGCGCCTTTGGCAGCGCGCTCCTGACCGCGCTCAAAGGCGATGCGCCGGACCAATGAGATCCGCGGGAACGGCTCGCCGGTAATTTCGATGTAAGGGTAACTCTTGTCGTCTTTAAGTTCAACATTATATTTCGGCTGGTATTTCTTGATCAGACTGGCTTCCAGCAAGAGCGCCTCGGCCTCGCTGAAGGTTTCAATATGGTCGACCGCGCGGATCTCATTGACCAGCACATCCGTCTTGGATGGAACACCACGCGTCGGACGAAAATACGATTGCACGCGTTTGCGCAGCGAAACGGCCTTACCGATGTAAATGACGTGACCGGAGCCGTCTTTCATCAAATACACGCCGCTGGTAAGCGGCAGTGTCTTTATTTTTTGTTGGATATCCAGCCCCATATCTTATGCGCCTGCTCAATGCGCAAGGCCAAACAGATCGCCCCGTAAACACATATCCAGACAACGCCGATGATGACAAACCGCAAGATCTCCGGAATAAAGGTCAGGTAGTGCCAAAGCAAAAAAATGACCACACCGCTCATAACTGCCGCCGTGAAGACTTTAAGAAAATACCGAAACAGATCCGCGTCAAATCCGCCCAAACGCCTGTCCAAGATGTAAAACAGGATAAGAAAATCCGCCGTCCCCGCGATGGCGCTGGCAAGGGCGATGCCCCCGACCTTCAGCGGATACATGAGAATAAAATTCAAGGTCGCGTTGACGCCCAAGCAAAACGCCGCTACGATCGCCGGTGTTTTCGTGTCCTGCAGGGCGTAGAAAGCCGACACCAGGATCTTGATCCCGCCAAAACTCAACAGCCCCAACGCGTAGTAGGAAAGCGCCGAGGAGGTGATCGTTGTCGAATACAGACCAAATTCCCCTCTTTCAAAGAAGACCCGGATGATCGGTTCCGAGATCAAGACCAGAATGACCGTGCTCGGACACATCACGAAGAATATATTTTCCAGTGAGAATACGATCGTCCGCTTGAGGGAATCGACTTCATTGCGATGAAACAATCCGGAAAGTGTCGGTAAGACCGCCGAGGCCATCGCCACGCCAAAGATCCCCATGGGGGCCTGGATAATACGGTTGGCGTAATAAATGGCAGAGATCCCCCCCTGCCCGACGATCGATGAAAGGGAAGCGCAAAACGTATCGATCAAAATGGACAGCTGGTACACGCCGCTTCCGAGCATGCGCGGGATAAGAAGTTTTCCGATCTTGATCGCTCCCGGATGGAACAAGGTCTTTGGTCTTCGGCAAGACATGCCCATCCTGGTCAACGGGATCCATTGGGCCACAAGCTGCAATACCCCGCCGATGAGGACACCTACCGCCAGGCCCAGAACAGGATCTTGCATCGTCCAGGAATAAGCCAAGGCCGCCACGATCATGGCGATGTTCAAAAGACAAGGGCTGAAAGCCGGAACCACAAACGAACGAAACGTAAAAAGAATGCCCATGCTGTAGGCGGTCAGCCCGATGAAGACCAGGTACGGAAACATGAATCGGGTCAGGTTGATCGTCAGGGTAAGTTTTTCCGGGTCTGCCATAAAACCCGGCGCGATCACCCGAACGATCACCGGCGCGGCGATGATGCCTAAAATAGTGATCACGCTTAGAACGATCAGGGACAAGGCCAAAAGGGCGCCGGCAAATTCCCAAAAAGCCTTGCTGTCCTCTTTTTCCTTATACTCGGACAAAACCGGCACGACGGCGGCGTTCATGGCCCCCTCGCCGACTAAGTCCCGGAACAAATTCGGGATCTTCGAGGCCACAAAAAAAGCGTCAGCCTTAAATCCGGTCCCCAGCAGTTTGGCCACAATGATGTCCCGTATAAAACCCAGGATACGGGAACTTAACGTCCCCAAGGAAAGGATCGATGTGGATTTGATCAGGGAGTGGTGGGAGTCCTTGTGGGACAATTTATTGATTGACACGGATAACCTTATTTGTTATATTTGTGCATAAATTTTTTGACCCACCAAGTGATCAAAAGGAGTTACTGCTTTGCCACAACGAAGAACGGCCATCAAGGATCTGCGCAGGAATCGCAAAAGACACCTGCATAATCTCGATATCACGACGGACTTAAGGAAAACCATCAAAAAATTCCTCACTCTGGTCAACGCCAAGAACGTCACGGAAGCGCAATCCACCCTAAAACTGGTCTACAAAAAACTGGATAAGGCCGCCAAGCGCCATATCCTGCATGACAATACCGCCTCCCGCCGCAAGGCCCGTTTCAGCAAACTCATCAAAACGATCACCGCGTAATTTATCCCTTGGCGTATAATCCCGCGAGTTTGACCACCAAAAGTTCCATCCCGTGTTCCGGCTTTAAACGGCTGCGCTTGATGTTCAGATCCGCCTCCTGAAGCACCTCCAGGCCTTTACGAAAATTTTCATCGGATAACCCAGGCCGCGATTTGCCCCAAAACCAGATCAGTCCTCCCATAATCTGCAACGGATGGTCCCCCTGCGCGAAGAGATTATTTAATACCATACAGGCCGCAACGGGATCGCGCGCCGCTAAAGCGTTGGTCACATCGAAAACATTCTGCCGTTTACGGGTCGCGACGTTGATGACTTTTGAATACGTCGCCAGACTTTTCATAAAGGCGTTCGCTGCTTGCGTATCGCCGGCCTCCAGGACAATGACCACGTCATCCCGCTTTTGGGCAACGTATCGCAAAAGTATTTCTTTGGCTTGCGCGTCGAGTTTGTGGACGGCGCGAAGGACGATCAGTCTGCGCCGGCCCATGACCGGCAAAGTCAGAAGCGCTTTCTGCAGCGCGCGCGCCTCCACTTCGGTGCCATCAAGGCTTTCGTAATCAAAGGCGAGCGCGTCCCCGGATGGAAGGATCTCGTCTCTTAGTTCAGTGATCTTTTGATCTTTGGCGAGAGAATCTTCGCCTAGCAACAGATAGGTCATAAAGCAGCGGGGTTCGATTGACCGTTCACCATTTACTATTTACCAGTCTTCAACGGTGCGTTCCACGATCCTACGGGCGAGGTCGGTAATGGCGTCCTCAACGGCGGCTTCCTCGGATCTGGCCGATGCGCCGGTCACAAAATATGTCGCTTCTCCCGTGAAACCGGATTCCATCCAGGAAGTTTCTTGTTTTTGGGCGTTGACCAGCTCCAAAGAAACCGTAATATGGATGCGATACTCCTCTACGTCATCGTTGTCAGTGTAGCGCAGCGCCGCGCGCTCATAGCTCAAGAGCTGTCCTTTGAGGATAAGGTCCGCTTTGTTGGCCTCGGCAATTTTTAGATTCCCGTCGAACAAGAATCGGTTGATGACGGCGTTCCTGACCTTGATCTCCAATAAAGGCAAATAAAGATTGCGCCGGCCGTCTGCGGCAAAATCAATGTTGTTTTTGAAGGTTTCGACGTGGATCGTCTTGATACTGGAAGGAAGCGTTGACTTGGTGGTATAACCGCAGCTTGAGAAAATGACCGCGGACAATAGACCATAGACCGTAGACCTGACAAAGCCGGAGATTATCACCTGTCGATGGTCTTTTGTCATTGGACTTTCTGGCTCAATTCGCGGATCTTGTTGAGCGCTGGGGCTGTCCAGCGGGAATTCTGGAACTCATCCACGATGATCTGATAATAGAGCTTGGCCGAGTCATACTTCTTGTTCTTCTCATAAAACTGGGCGATATGGAAATTACTTTCCGCTTCCTTGTCGCGCAGCCCCTGGATCTGGTCCTTGGCCTGCTGGGAAAGTTCTGCGTCGGGATAATTCTCGACAAAATCCTTGAATTCCTTGACCGCGGACTGCGTGATCTTCTGATCGTACGGGGCGTCGGTGGAACGTTTGCTGTCCGAGAGGGCTATTTGATATTTGGCGGCCGTGGCCCATTCGCTTTCGGGATAATCGTTCATGACCTTCTCAAATTCATCTCTGGCCTCCTGGTATAGACCGTCCTCCATAAAATATAATCCGATCTTATAACGCGACGGCGCCGCCAGGTTGCCGTAGGGTGCGTTCTTGATGACCGCCTTGAACATATCTATGGCTGTATAATCCGCGCCGGAAAAAGTTTTTGCCAAAACTCCGCGCTTGTCCCGGCCTTCCAATAACTTCATGGCGATATCATATTGCTTCTGGACGATCTCCGCCGAACGCTCGCTGAAAGGATATTTATCGACCACTTCCTGGTAGCTTTTAAACGCCTCCTGCGGATTATCCAGCTGTTCCCAGCTGCCGGCAATGTAATACTGCGCGTCAGCGGCTTCCCGGGCGCGGGGATAGTGCTTGATCAACTTACGCAATTCCTGAATGGCCTCTTTATATTCCTTGGACTGATAAAAGGTCAGGGCGAACTGGAGCTGTTCAGAGGGGGTCTCTTTGACCGAATATTTGGGGTTCTCCCATTTATTTGTTTCCGGTGTCCAGACCCAAAAAGCAAATGCGCGGGAAGGCCCTAACACCATGGTGTACAATAAGAAGAATAATATTAATACTATAACTCGACGCATATGGGCAAACTTTAGCATACTCTGTTGCATTTGTCAATTGCCGTATCCGTCTTCCGGAGCGAAAAATGCAGCAGTAGGCACAGAACCGCGTAATAAAGAATAACGACAGGCAAAGGTACTCCCGGCACCCGGAAATACGCCCCGGGGATCTGCACGCACCAAAAAACAACCTTGACCATCAAGGCCAGCAAAACCCGGATACAGTCGGCGAACAGGAATGTCACGGCCGGCAGCACCAAGCCGGTGAGTAAAAGCCCTACGCCCAAAATGACGACCAGGGAAGCCAAAGGAATAACGGCCAGGTTAGCGAGAATGGCGACCGGCGTGACAAACTCAAAATAATAGGCGATCATCACCGCTACCCCGATATAAGCGCAAAAAGAAAGAATGAACGACTGGCCGATGTATTTCAAAACAGACATCACAGCCCCGATCATCTTGCCGCGCTGGGCAACTTTATCATCCAATCGGGAGAATACGCTCACGCATTTAGGATAGAAAACAATGATCGCCAGCACACTCACGAATGACAGCTGAAATCCGACGTCAAAGAGGTTCACCGGATTCACGAATAGAATAAAGAGCGCCGCGCAGGAGAGCGTGTTGACGGATTCCGGTTCCCGTTCCAGGATAAAGCCGGCCAAGAAAACCGCGGCCATGATGGTCGCGCGCACCACCGGCGGCTGGGCGCCGGTCAGGATCGCGTACGCGATTAGAAGCAGGATCGTCAGAATATAATGCCACCTTCGGCCCAGCGGGAATATTTTGAGGAACAAAAATATCACGTACGCGACGATCCCCACATTAAAGCCCGATATGGCCAAAATATGCACGACCCCGGCCATCTGGAACAGTTCATTGATGCGCTGCGGGATGTTGTACCGGTCACCGAGCAGAAACCCTTCCATGATCCCTTTCTCGGCGCCGGTGAAATGGCCCGCCAAAATGTCGTCAAGCCGGTGTTTGAACCGGATCACATACCGGTGAAGCGGATCCCCGCGGTTCTTCCCCAGAATCTCCACTCGTCCCTGCTTTTTGACACTAAGGATGAACTTAATTCCCTTGCGCTCAAGATAATCCCGGTAAGAAAATCTCTTATCTGCGGAAAAATTGAACGGTTTATGCAGTTTTCCCTCGATGGCCAGATAATCGCCATAAAAAATATTTTCTCCCCGGAAAAGATCGACCAGCACCTCGCCGCGGCTTTTTTGCCAACCCCTTTTCCCTTTGATGAGTTTGACCTCCAGCCTAAAGGTCGTCTTACACAAGTTCCCGCGCTGGCGCAGCTCAACGTCGGAGACAACGACGCCTTCCACCAAAACCGGCGCGCCGTAATAAAATTTTGCTGTTTGCGAGATGTGCTCCGCAGGCAAAATCTTATGGGTCTGAAAATGGATGGCGCCCAGGAGAACGAAAGAGAGAAAAATAAAGATGAGAAACCCGCGATCTTTGTGGAACGATAAAAAGCCCATGGTAAGACAGATAGCGGTCAATCCATAAACGGCAAAGATCGGGACCGGGACATGCGCTCCCAGCAGAATACCGCCGCCAAAACATAGCGTGACCCATAACAACGGACGGTGCGTGCGTTCTTTTTTAAGTATCATGGATGTCATTTGATCTTTAAGAACCCGGCGAACTTCGCGAAGTTCTTCTCCTTGATCCCATGCACCAGCTTGATCTCCTCCAAGGACTTGAACGGTCCTTTTTGCTGACGATAGTCGATGATCTGATGGGCGGTATACTCGCCGATGTACGGGATGTGCACGAGCTCTTCTAAGGAGGCGGTATTGACATCAAGCTTGGGATAAATTTCCGCGCTTTCCACAACACCGATCGTTTTCTTGAAGGCGGGAGAGCGGTCCAGGACATAATGCGTCAGCGAGCCGGCGGCAAAGACCGTGGCCACAAGAAGGAGTACCTGCTTCTCTTGTTTGGTAAAGTGTGACATTGGAAAATAAAATTCAAGGGGGAGATCGAATACGGAAGGGGGAGTTTCCGGGTATCCGGAAACTGTGTTTAAATCACGATATTCGCCACTTTGTCGGCGATGTAAATGAACCGCTTGACCGGTTTGCCAGCCATGAATTCCTGGATCTTGGGGTCTTTGAGAACAATTTCGCGGACCTCCTCTTCGCTGCTGCCGGAGGCCACCTGGAACTTGCCGCGCAATTTGCCGTTGATCTGGGCAACGACCTGGACTGAATCCCGCGTCAGCGCCTGCGCGTCAAACGATGGCCAAGCAACGTGCATGACGCTTTTTTCCTTGCCGCCGGTTTCTTGCCACAATTCTTCACAAATATGCGGGGTAAACGGCGCGAGCAAAACGATCACAGTACGGATAGACCGGTTTAAAAGTGCCTGTTTGGTCGCGTTGCCGGTAATGACTTTGTATTTATCAATCGCGTTCATCAGGATCATCAGAGTGCTCACCGCCGTATTGAATTTGTATCCTTGCGAAATATCCTCGGTGACTTTTTTGATGGCCGCGTTTCGCTCGCGTTCCAGATCTTTATCCTCCTGGTCAAGATCCGCCGCGGAAACATTGTCCGCCACTGGAGCGAACCTTTGTTCCGCCAAATTCCAGATGCGGTTCAAGAATTTCCAGGAGCCGTCCACCGCGCCGTTACTCCATTCCAGCTGATCTTCCGGCGGCGCGGCGAAAAGAATGCACAACCGCAATGAATCCGCCCCGTAGCGCTCGATGATCTCATCCGGGTCAACCGTGTTCCCCCGGGATTTCGACATGACCTCGCCGTCTTTTAAAACCATCCCTTGGGTCAACAGCCGCGTGAACGGTTCATCAAAGCTGACCAATCCCAGGTCCTTGAAAAATTTCGTGAAAAAACGTGAATATAAAAGGTGCAGGATCGCGTGCTCAATACCGCCGATATACTGATCGACCGGCATCCAATAGGCCGCTTCCTTTTTATCGAAGACTTCCTTTTCATTACGCGGTGAACAGAACCTTAAGAAATACCAGGAAGAATCGAAGAATGTCGCCATCGTATCCGTTTCCCGCCGGGCCTTGGCCTTGCATTTCGGGCACGTTGTATTAACGAATTCGCTGGACCGCGCCAGCGGGCTGCCGCCTTCACCGGTGATCTTCACGTTCTCCGGTAACACAACCGGCAGCTGACTCTCCGGCACCGGCACAATGCCGCATTTGTCGCAATAAACAACCGGGATCGGCGTTCCCCAATAGCGTTGACGGGAAATGAGCCAATCACGCAAACGCCAATGCACCGTGACCTCACCCATTACTTGGCGGCCCCGCCGCGACAAATCTCCTTGAGATTTGTCGGGCGAGGTCTCGCCAATCCACACCGGTGGATTGGCGGACATCCATTGCGCGATCTTGGCTTTAGCCGATTCATTATCCGTTCCATCGAATTGTTCTGAATTAACCAGGTTCCCTTGTCCTTCGTAGGCTTGCTTAAGATCGGAAACTTTTACGGATGGATCGGCGGGGTCTTGAATAACAATACGCATGGGCAAATTGTGTTCTTTAGCGAAGAGAAAATCCCGCTGGTCATGCGTGGGAACCGCCATGATCGCGCCGGTACCGTATTCCATCAAGACATAATCCGCGATCCAGATAGGGATTTCCTCACCGTTAACCGGATTAACGGCGTATTGACCGGTAAAAATGCCTTCCTTCTTTTTATCCCCGGCCATACGCAGGCTCTTGCTCTCGTTGGCGACTTTTTCGATAAAGGCACGGATCTTCTTCTCATCAGGGGTACCCGCGACCAGTTGATCCACTAAAGGATGTTCTGGCGCAAGAACGACATACGTGGCCCCGAAAATGGTGTCCGCGCGCGTCGTAAAAACGGTGATGCGCTCATTGGTTTGCTTCCAGGTAAAGAAAATATTCACGCCATGGCTTTTACCGATCCAGTTTTCCTGCATCGCCACCACCCGCGAAGGCCATTGGTTAAGCTGATGCAGGTCTTTTAACAACCGCTCGCTGTAATCGGTGATCTTCAGATACCATTGGTCCAGTTTTCGTTGCGCCACTTCGGATTTGCAGCGCCAACACTCTCCCTGAATAACTTCCTCATTCGCCAGTGTGGTTTGACAACTCTCACACCAATTCACCGATGAGGCCTTGCGGTAGGCGAGCCCGCGCTCGTGCATCTTCAAAAAGATCCACTGGTTCCAGCGGTAATATTCCTTGTCGCAGGTCGAAAGCTCCCGGTCCCAATCATAAGAAAAACCCATGCGTTTTAATTCCGCGCGCATCTGGTCGATACAGCTATAGGTCCACTTGGCCGGGTCGGTCTTATTTTTGATGGCGGCGTTCTCCGCGGGCTGGCCAAAGGCGTCATAGCCCATCGGATGAAGGACAGTATATCCTTGCATCATCCGAAAACGCGCGATCACATCGGCGATGGTGTAATTGCGTACATGTCCCATATGGATCTTCCCGGATGGGTACGGGAACATCTCCAGGACATAATATTTCTTCTTGCTGGGATCCATCGTGGCCCTGAAGATCTTTTTCTCCTGCCAGATCTTCTGCCACTTTGCTTCGATCCTGTGGATTTCGTGGGTGGTGTAGGGCATAATTTAAATGGAGGGGATTCCCTGGGTTTCAGGGAAAAATACGATTAACGGCTAAGAGCGACTGGGTCTTTTTTCCGGCTGACAGTGACCGCGGGGGATTGCGTGTTGGCCTTGCTGACGACAACCGTGTGATAACTGCTGTCCGATTTGTAATAATCCATGCCCCGCTCGATATACTGCGCGTCGATGCGTTTGGGCGCGAAGAAATCCTGACAGATCTTCTTGGCCTTTTGGATGTCGAAACAGCGGCAGCAGTAAATATCGATGGAAATAAAGTTTTTCGGCGTGAGCGTGTGGATGACGATCGAGCTTTCGATCAAAGGTACCCAGCCGGAAAGGCCCGCCTTGTCGGGGAAGCGCACCTCATCACTGCGGAAAATATTCGGAGGGGCTTGTTTCTCCATACCTAACGTGGTGACCGCGTCATCAAGGAACTTGTAGCACAACGTTAAGTCGTCGCAAACGCCTGGCTTACATCCGTAAAGATCCAGCAGCAACTGATACCCGAAGGACATGTTGTTAGGTTTGCTCATTTTCTTACGTTACATTTTATACTATAAATTTGGTTAATATGCTAATAAATTTATTTTTTTTCATCTCAAGAACAGGAACACCAATCCGCATAGGACAAGAAACGTCAGAAAATACCAAAAAACTCTGTGGTTCGCGTAACGAATTTTACCCAGAAACCCGCTGCCGGCGCGCTGCAAACTTTCACCGCAAAAATGGCACAACAGGGCTTCTTCATCAAAGACCGGATTCCCGCAATGAGGACATTGATACCCTTGCATAAATCTTGGTTATTATCGCATCAGCAAAAAAATAATCAAGAAAAAATATTGTAGCCGAACATGGGGCATTTCCCGATACCATGACTAAATTTATCGTCGGAAAACCTGGTGGCCCATTTGCAATTTCCCCGCGGGCAAAAGGCTTTATTTGCATTTTACACTAAAATATCCTAAAATGACTCCATGTATATCATGCTCAACGGACAGAAAAAAGAGATCTTGCCGCCGCAGAATCTGCGGGAAGTGGTCGGCCGCTTTTCGCCGAGTTCCGCGGTGTTGATCGCTGAGGTCAACGGGACGATCATCAAAAAAAATCAATGGGATGAAATCCACGTCAATGACGGCGATACCATCGAACTCGTCAGCTTTGTCGGAGGAGGTTAAATTGGATACACCCCTGGAGATCGCCGGAAAAATGTTCACCAGCCGCTTTCTGCTGGGGACCGGCAAATTCAAGAATAAAACGGATCTGGCGCAAAGTATCGAGGCCGCGAAGACCGAGATCGTCACCGTTGCCCTGCGGCGCATCGATCTTGAACGCCACGAGGAAAATATCCTGGAATACATCCCCAAGAACGTGACCTTGCTGGTTAATACCTCCGGCGCGCGTAACGCCCAAGAAGCGGTGCGCATCGCCCGGCTGGCCAAAGAAGCGGGTTATGGCAACTGGATTAAAATTGAAGTGATCAACGATAGTAAATATTTGCTGCCCGACAACCAGGAAACCGTCAAAGCGACCGAAATCCTGGCGGCCGAAGGATTCGTCATTCTTCCTTATATGTATCCCGATCTCTACGCGGCGCGCGCCCTGGTTCAGGCCGGAGCGGCGACCGTGATGCCTTTAGGCTCGCTCATTGGCAGCAACCGCGGGCTGAAGGTCAAAGAGTTCATCCAGATCCTCATTGATGAAATTGACATCCCCATCGTTGTCGATGCGGGCTTGGGAGCGCCTTCCCACGCAGCCGAGGCCATGGAAATGGGCGCCGACGCTGTTTTGGTCAACACCGCCGTGGCGACCGCGGGGCAACCCGCCCTGATCGCCCAGGCTTTCGCGATGGCCGTTGAGGCCGGACGTTTGGCTTATTTGAGCAAATTACCCTCACCGAAAGACAACGCGGATGCCTCCTCGCCTTTAACCGGCTTTCTCTATGATCAGTCTCGTTGACATCAAGAACATCCTCCATGATCCCGATCCTCGATCGACGGAACAATTGGCGCAAAACGCCAGCCGTCTGACGCGCCAGTATTTCGGCCGGACAATCACCTTATACGCTCCCCTTTATTTGTCGAACTTTTGCAGCAGCTACTGCACCTATTGCGGCTTTCACAGCCATAACCGCATCAAACGCTTTAAGCTGACCGCCGATCAAATGCACCAGGAAATGTCTTTTTTGGCCAAACAAGGCATTGAAAATGTGCTTCTTTTGACCGGGGAATCCTATCAGGCGACGCCCCTGGATTATCTTAAGGAAGCCGCAACGATCGCCAAAACGCATTTTTCAAATATCAGTATGGAAGTCCATCCGATGGAGGAAGCAGAATATCACGAGCTTTTCGCGCACGGCGTCGAGGGCATCACCGTTTATCAGGAAACCTATCATCGTAAACACTATAAGGAAGTGCATGTCTCCGGCAAAAAAGCTGATTATGATTATCGGTTAGGCACGCCCGAGCGCGCGGCCAAAGGCGGCATACGCCACATTTCACTGGGGATCCTTCTGGGGTTGGCGGATACAGCCGAAGACCTTCATGCCCTCTACCAACATCTGCACTGGATGGAACGCCATTATCCGGGTGTTGAATACAGCGTTTCATTTCCGCGCTTACGCGCCATCAAGGGTACGGATTTCGCGTATTGCGATGTTGATGATATTACTCTGGTGAAGATCATTTGCTTGACGAGGATCCAGTTCCCCAGAGTGGGTATCAATTTATCGACGCGGGAAAACGCTAATTTACGCGACCACGTGCTTGAACTTGGTATAACACGCATGTCGGCAGGATCGAACACTTCCGTGGGAGGATACACCGTTACCGCGGCAGAAAAGCAGGACCCGCAATTCGACATCAAAGATCACCGCGGCGTCCAAGACATCATCACGACCTTAAAGAAGCGTAACTTCGATCCGGTCTTGACCGACTGGCGTCAAATCAAGAACGAAACGCTCTAAATAAAAAACCCTGCACCATACGGTGCAGGGTTCAATATAAGAACTGCCAACCTCTTATGTTCTAAACTCCGCAAACAAGTCTGTACTCAAATACCGCTCGCCGGTATCAGGAAGAATGACCACAATCATCTTGCCCTTGTTTTCCGGACGACGGGCCACCTGCAAAGCGGCATACAAAGCCGCGCCGGAAGAGATCCCGACCACAATACCTTCCTGACGCATCAGCATCTTGGCATGCGCCATGGCCTGGTCGTTATCGACCTGGATGATCTCATCGATGATCTTGGTATTCAAAATATCCGGAACGAATCCGGCCCCGATCCCCTGGATCTTGTGCGGTCCGGGAGCGCCGCCCGAAAGGACCGGAGAACCTTTGGGTTCCACAGCAATGGCTTTAAAGCTTGGTTTACGTTTCTTGATGACTTCGGAAACGCCGGTGATCGTCCCGCCGGTCCCGATACCGGAGATCAAAAAATCCACCTTGCCGTTGGTGTCGTTCCAGATCTCCTCGGCGGTTGTCTTGCGATGGACTTCCGGATTGGCCGGGTTTTGGAATTGCTGCGGAATAAAATAATTCGAATCGGATTCAGCGAGCTCCTTCGCTTTTTTGATCGCTCCCTTCATCCCTTCGGGACCAGGCGTTAAAACCAGATTGGCACCTAACGCCTTTAAAAGGGCACGCCGCTCCAGGCTCATTGTCTCCGGCATCGTCAGGGTTATCTTGTAACCTTTGACCGCGGCGACGAACGCGAGCGCGATCCCCGTATTGCCCGAGGTCGGTTCCAAAATGATCGTCTTACCCTTCTTGAGCTTTCCCGCTTTTTCAGCCGACTCGATCATGGCCAGCCCGATACGGTCCTTGACGGAAGCCATCGGATTATAAAATTCCAATTTAGCGATGACCTCGGCGGCGCAGCCCTCGGTCACTTTATTCAAACGTACCAGTGGCGTGTTACCGATCAGTTCGGTGATGTCATTAGCGATCTTGATCTTTTCGGCTGTATTGGTCCCCATGATCTGTTCCTCCATTGATTGTTGTGCAGATATTGCAGAGATTATAGCACCGTCGTGAAAAAAAAGTCAACGAACTTCTATGACCGGCGCGACACCCTGGTTTTCTTGCGTTCCAGGCTCTTTTTGCGCAAATAGACCATCAAAATGGCTATAGCGGCCGGGGTGACGCCGGAGATCCGGTGCGCTTGCCCTAAATTCGCGGGAGAAAACGCTTTAAGCTTCTGGCGGATCTCGATGGAGAGGCCCTGGATCTGGGTATAATCGATATCCGCGGGGACCTTGATGTTCTCCACATGCCGGAAGCGCTCGACCTCTTTGAGCTGGCGCGCGATAAAGCCCTCATATTTGATCTCATATTCGACCTGATCGATAATTTCCCTGGAAGCGGACTTCAATTGTCCGTCATAGGGCGCGATCATCGCATAGGTGACTTCAGGACGCTTAAGCAAATCGCTTAAAGACGTTGGCTGGCGCAACGGACTGCTGTTATTGCGCTGCAATTCCTTGTCCAGTTCTGTGCCCGGCATGATTCGCACCGACCTTAAATGCTCGATCTCCTTGTCGATCCATTGATACTTTTGTTCAACCTTGCGATAGTCGTCTTCCCTTAATAAGCCCAGCTCATATCCATACTTTGCCAGGCGGCGATCGGCATTATCTTCGCGCACGATCAATCTGTATTCCACGCGGGAAGTGAACATCCGATACGGTTCCTCGGTGCCTTTGGTCGTCAGATCATCGATCAAAACGCCGATGTAGGATTCGTGGCGGCCCAGGATCAAAGGGTCCTTCCCCTTGACTTTCAACGCGGCGTTGATGCCGGCGATGAGCCCTTGCGCGCCGGCTTCCTCATAACCAGTTGTCCCGTTGATCTGCCCGGCTAAAAAAAGATTTTCAACCCTTTTCGTCTCAAGGGAAAGCTTTAATTCCGTCGGCGGAACAACGCCGTGCTCAATGGAATATCCTGGGCGGTTGATCTTAACGTTCTCCAATCCGGGGATCGAACGGACGAATTGTTCCTGAACATCCGCGGGAAGGCCGGTCGAGATGCCGTTGGGATAATATTCGTCCGTGTCCAGGCCTTCGGGTTCTAAAAAGATCTGGTGACGCTGTTTATCGGCAAATTTCTTGAGCTTGTCTTCAATCGACGGGCAATACCGCACGCCGGTCGCCTGGATCTGGCCCGAATACATCGGCGAAAGATGCATATTGTCCCGGATGATCGCGTGGGTCCGTTCGTTCGTATAGGTGATGTGGCAGGGGATCAACTTCTGGCTTGGAGGGATACAGGGTGTACGGAATGAAAAAGGCACCGGACGCTCATCGGAATGCTGCGGTTCTAATTTGGAAAAATCGATCGTTTTGCCATCGAGTCGCGGCGGTGTGCCAGTTTTAAATAAAACAACCGGAAAACCGCAATCTTCAAGGCTTTGCGCGAGACGTGTCGAATTGGGCTCTCCCACGCGTCCACCGGGGGTGATCTCCTTGCCAACGTGGATGCGGCCCTTTAAAAATGTTCCCGTGGTGATAACGACGGTGCCGCAGAGAATCGTACCATGATTTTTTGTCTTGATCCCGCAAACCTTGCCGCCTTTAACGACCAACTCATCAACCTCGTCTTCCAGGACTTCAAGGTTTTGTTGCCAGCGCACCACGTTCTGCATGTACAATTTGTATTGCTTGCGGTCGGACTGGCAGCGCGAGGAACGCACGGCCTGGCCTTTGGACGCGTTAAGCTGGCGGAATTGAATGCCGGTGCGATCCGCCGCCAAACCCATCTCGCCGCCAAGTGTGTCGATCTCTTTGACAAGCTGGCCCTTGCCCACACCGCCGATAGCGGGATTACAGCTCATCTGGCCGATCGTGTCGAAAAATAACGTGGTCATCAATGTGGAGCAGCCCATACGGCTCGCCGCCAACGCGGCCTCAACCCCCGCGTGCCCCCCACCGATAACAATGACGTCATAATGTTTATTCATATTACCCAAATCTAACATCACACTTGATTTTTGTCAATCAAAGCAAAAGTTCATTCTATGTATATAATTAAGGAAATGAAGGCTTACTTCTTAGGTGAACTGCAGGATTCGCGTACGACCAATTCGGGAGAAAGAATGGTTTTTTTCTTGGCTGTGCCGTTGCCGGCGATGACCGTGTGCAGATACTTGACAGCATTTTCCGCCATTTGAAAAAGAGGCTGTTTGATGGTGGTGAGCGCCACGGGCCCGAACAGGCAGGCGGGGTTGTCGTCAAAACCGATGACTGAAACATCTTCCGGGACCTTAAGGCCTTTTTCCAGGGCAACCGCGATTATCTCCAGAGCCATTTCATCGCTGGCCGCGAAAATCGCCGTCGGCGGATTGGGCAGTTTGAAAAACTGTTCCGCCGCGACGCGCGCGCAGCGCCGGGAATAATCCCCCTGATAAACGTATTCTTTGGGCAAGGGGACACCCTTTTCCTCCAGCAATTCCTCAAAACCTTTCAAGCGCTGCGCTCCGGCCTGGGTGGTCAGATTCCCCGTGACCGTCGCCACTTTTCTGTGCCCGAGGCTGACCAGATAATCCGCGGCGATCCGGCCACCCAGCGTATTGTCCACCGCGATATAACCGACGTCCATGTCGTCTATCTTGTGGTTGATGACAACACACGGCGTGCCGGAGGCCAAAGCGCCTTCGACTTGCTTGCGATTTTCGATCACATCGGCAAAAACAACGCCGCCGACGTTGCTGGTATTGATGGGATTAAAACCGTTGGTGATATGAAACACCAGGTCCATATGCAGGACTTCACAGGCATGGCCCACCCCGCGGATAAGCTCCACGGCATAAAAAGAATGAAAAATGCCCGGATAACTGGGCATGACCAGCCCGATGGAATTGTTCGACCCGCGCGCCAGACGCTGCGCACTGATGTTGGGCCGATATTTGTAATAGGCGATCGCCTCTTCGACCCTGGCGCGATTTCTTGTGGAAACGGTGAGGATATTATTAATGACGCGCGAAACGGTAGTGATGGAAACTTTTGCCCGGCGGGCAACATCGTTAATGCTCGGTCTATTTTTCACGGTGAGCCATTATTATCGGACGACATCGCCTATTTTCACTCTGGAGATCTGTTCCTTCAGATCGGCGGCCGAAATATCAGGGCGCACCTGCAGGACCTCCAGGCGCGCAATATAATCGGGACCGCGGTAAACGCCCAGAGTGTCTCCCACGCGCAGACCGCGTTTTTCGCCAATATCCACGATAACGAAATTACTTTGCTCGTTGACGCTCATGATCTTTCCTTCAAACCCGGGCTTTGCGGCCTGCGCACCCCTGGAAGCAGGAGCGGCAGCGACCGACGCGGCCTCTTGCGTATTAACGACGATCGGGGACAGCTCTACTTCATTGGCCGCCTTGGGCTGGTCCCCAACCGTTCCAAATGACCGGTCCAGACTGTCCTTGACCTCCCATATCTCGCCAATTTTATTTTGCAAAGTGGCTTCCGCCTGCTCAAGCTTGCGGCTCATCCCGTCTTTTTCCTGGGTTATCGCAACGATCGATTTTTCCAAAGCCATTTTCGCGTCCGCCAGCTTTTTGAGATCCTGGCGCAACTCACTGTTCTTTTGCGTCAGCTGGTCGACCTTCTGGGCAACGAATTGTTTATCATTTTTTGCCCTGGCCAACTCCAGCGAAAGCCTGTTGATCATATCTTCTTTTTCTTTCATATCGTACGCGATCGTTTCTTTCTCCTGCCGAACCGAGTCTAAATCCATCCGAAAACTTTCATTAGCCTGTTTCAGATCGACGATCTCCAAAGAATGCTGGGACAAATCAGCGTTAAGTTTGTCAATCTCAACTTCCAGGGCGGTTTTTTCTTTCAGCAGTTGCGCCACACTTTCCTCATTCTCACTTGGGGAACCATCGGCGGATGCTGTTTCCAACATTGAATCCGTGCCAACAGAATTATCACCGACTCCCGGGGCTGACTCGTTTGCTTGTGCCGCAGCTTCCTGTGCCCGGTCCTTATAAACGATCTTTTCCTGATAGACGACTTGCGGTTTTGCCTGAAGCTGGGTCGTTAATTCCTCGACCTTGGCCAGTAATTCGCCGCGCTCTTTTTTGATCTCTTCTAACCGCGATTGCCATTTATCGCGGTCAGCGGTAACGTCACTGACCTGGGTGAGCAATTCCTCGACACGCTTTTCGAGCCCGGCGACCGTATTCTTGAATTTGGATTTTTCGCCGATCTCTTGCGCGAGCTGATCCTTGAGGCCTTTCATTTCCCCCAGGTTCTTTTGCTCACGACCCTGGGACGCCTGCAACTCTTGCTCGAGGGAAACCTTTTGCTGTTCGATTCTTTGCTTTTCCAGGAGAGTATAGCCGGCAAACCCAAGACCTCCGGCCAGAAGAAGAATAAGGATATAGATGCTTGTCTTTGCGGCTTTCGACATGATTTACAATTCTTGCGCCAGACGTCTTATGGGGTACAAGATTGGTTTTAATATAACAAACTATTTATATAAGTACAACAAGAAATCAAAAATTTTCCCAAAACCGCTTCATAAAATCAGCACTTTGGTGATCAGCATCGAGGCGCTCAACACATTAGAATCGCCCTTGGTCAAATTAAGGCGCAGGGTCTCCACACGTAAAAGCTGGGAAGAGGTGTTTAATTGGTAAATAAAGCTCATCAGCGATTCCATGTAGCCCTCCGCCTCGATCTCCACCGTATATTCCTTATAAAATTCCACGTCCCGCGGCTTGCGCGGCTTCATGTCCACCAGATAAACAGAAGATTTTCGCGCCAGGGCTTCGATCTCCCCCAGGATCTTCGCCACTTCCTCCTCGTCCGAACCGCTGCGCCGGACATAGGGGAGATACTGCTCATACTCTTCGCTGATGAATTTTTTCTGGTTTATATTGCGCATGTCACTCCCCAGCTGCTTTTCGCTGATCCGGATCTGCTGGTTGAGCGCGTTAAATTTGGTCCGGATAGGGCTGATCAAAAGCCGGTCCAGAAAAGCGACGGCCAGAAAAGCGAAGGCGATGCTTAATCCGATCTTTTCTTTCTTGGAAAGTTTGTCCCAGATCATTTATTCCTTTACGCTTTGTGGTTGCGGCGGCGCTGGTTCGGGTTTGGATTCAGATTTAAGTTCGGGTTTGGGTTCAGGTTTTGGCACCTCGACATCAAAATCTTCCCGGTCCTTTTCATGCATGCATATGATCTCGAACTTCGCGTATTCGGTGTCTTTTTCCTTCTTGGTCGTCGTGTACGTCGTCTGCACGTTCTCAAAATAGGGCGAATTTTCCAGTGTCGTCACGAACTCAAAAACGTTGGACATCGCGGCGGCCCGTCCCTGCAAAACGGTCTGCTTGTCCTCTTCGATGTTGATATTCGTAAAATAAATTTCCTTGGGCGTCAGCCGGCTGATCTCGTTAAGGATATTGATGGAACTTTTCTTGGCATCGAGCCTTCCCTTGACCAGGTTGATCGAAGAGCGCATTTGCTCGACTTCCAGAGCGTCTTTTTCGATATTGGCGACGGATTTCTTGATTCCCGCCAGATAACTGCTTTTTCCGTAAAAAACAATAAAAAATAAGGTCGACAACATCATGATCACCGAAAGGACAAGGACGCCGGTCACGGTGATCTGTTTCCTTCGTCCCTCCATTTGCTTTTTGATGCGCAGTTCACTTGAGGTCAAATCCAGCTCCAGGGCCGCCGCGTCCAGCGACATCCCTATCAGGGGACAGGGAGAGACAAAACGCCCCTCGTCCTTTTCAAACAATGTTACCCCTTTGGCAAGATGGACCTGATGGGTCGGCTCCGCTACCACAACCGGCACGCCCACTTTCGGCCCCAGCAACTCCGCTAATTGAGGGATATGCGCCGCGGTCCCGCTCAAAAATAACTGGACGATCTTCGCGTCCCTTTCTTCATTCTGATAAAGCCCCATGGAATGGACGATCTCTTCGCCGAATTTGTCCCGCCAGGTCACGTCATCCCCCAAAAGATGGTTGGCCCCGACCAAAAAATTGCGCGTGTACACCAGCTTACCCTTGCGCAATACGATAAAATCGGAGTAGTTAGAATCAATGTCGACACAAATAACCGCCTGGTCATCAAGCTTAACATCGTCATAAACCTTGGCTTTACCCGGTGAGGTCTCCGCCCAATACGTCGTATGGAACCAGTGGGCGAGGCCTTCGGAACTCATGGTGACTTGCTCAACCTCGATACCGGCTTTCTGCAGGACCTCGACGCGCGCGTTGACCAGATTGCGCCGGGCGATGACCAGCATCACCTTGGTATAACCCGTGGCACTCACGCCGATCGTTTTATAGGTAAAAATGATCTCGTCCCGGGAATACGGGGTCTGTTTGCCGACCTGCAAGGAAACCATGTCCCGGATGTCTTTTAGGTTGGTCGAAGGAAATTCAAGGATACGCACGGTGACAAGATGGCGCGGGATACAGGCGATCACCCCCTGCGGGTTGAGCTTCAGGTCCTTGAAGATCTTCGTCAGGGCGACCGTCACCGGCTCCTTGATCTCAACAAGTTTTCTGAAGTTCGCCTTGGTGACGAAACTTTCTTTGGCAGACGGATTGCCCTCCATCACTTTCAACCAGTCATTGCCGATCTCTACGACAACGGCCGGTTTGCGGAGCCCTTGGGACAATTTGAATTTCGTCGTGATCTTGCTATCCATTTATTGTTCGCGCCAATGCCGTATGTTTTTTTCCCTGTCCATGATAAAAAAGATACTTGTCGTCAATCTTGCTTTTTCATCGTCATCACGCAACTCGGCGTGAGACTCCCCGCTAAAATGATCCGAACGCACGCCCGCCAGGCCGGACGCGATAACAGTATTTAGCTGCTCGGTTTCCTCCGCGGACAAACCGACGCCATTGCTTAACGACGCCACCACGGTTTCCGCGGATTCGAAGATATTGTCATCGGACGTCGCTTCCTGGCTGTCGTTGCCGCGACGGTACTGAATGACCTTCTCCGCCAGCGTATTGCTCATCCCCAACGCCTGCAAAACGTATTTATCAGCCGTATTAAGGTTCACCATGCCCTTGCCATAAACGGTCAGATACGCGCTGGCCTTATCGAAAATGTCCTGCGTCATGCCTTTGACCAGCAGCAATTCTTCCAGTACCTGGAATTTCGCGTCCTTGCACGCGTAAGCTTGCGCGAGCCCTTCGTAATACCCGTCCTCGGCGCCATTAGTATGCGGCTCGCTGTCTTCATCGACCCAATCCAATATCGAATCGGCGATATCGCTGGCCGTCTGGGAAGTCGTCAGCGCCGTCAATTCAAAAAGTTGCTGAAGGACATCCGCGGTCGCCTTGTTGATGTTGATCTTCCCTTCTTCATCCACCAGGCCATAGCGTGTTTCTTCTACGCCAGCATCGTCGAGCAATTTATAGCTGACGCTGACATATCCGTCTTCACCCAAGTGCATATCCTTAAATTCCCCTTCGCTGCTGGCCCACGTATCCTTGAACCCGTCGGTATCTTCCGTCTCATCGCCTGCTAAAACCGCCATCGCTTTCTGCGCGCCCGCCTGGGCCAGATAATAAAGTCGCGTCCTGTCCTTCAACCGTCCCGCCAGTCCGATCTGGGGAGCCAAAAGCGCGTAAATGGAAGCGGCCAACGCGGCCAGAAAAAAAAGCGCCCACAAAACGACGACCAAAATGCTCCCGCGTTCGGCGTGTGACCCTGACAAGCAGATCCTCTTAAACATCGCCTTGTCCGTCCGCGTCCGCCTCCTGTTCTTCGTCGTCTTCGTCATCATCGCCGACATCGCCACCCGAAGGGATAAAGACCGTCCGCGCCAGCGAAACTTCCTTGCCGCCTTCATCAAAGGTCAGCTGGACCTTGATCCCCCGGGGAATAGTTTCTTCATCCGTCCATGTCCCCTGCCAGCCGGATTCGATCCTCTCTTTCCCGTCCTGGATCTCTTTACGGTAAGAATAATATTGGAACGTGACTGCTTTGATCGGCGTGATCTGCTGCGTACGGACGCTCCCTTCCGTGGCGGAAGAAACTGTCGGGGCAAAATCTTCTTCCTTTTCTACCAGCGCCTTTTGAGAACTGTCAAAAGCATACGATCTTTCCTCAAGCACAGTAAACGTGTTACCATCTTCATCGAGCTTCGTGCCGATGGCCGCGAAGCTCATGCTCTGGCTGTTACCCTGGAATTTGATCGGAGAAAAAACGAAGGCGTTGCGCGCGTCGCGCTCAAAACCTTCCAGGAACAATAAAACATCCGCCCGAAACCCGCCGAATGACTGTACGCGGTCAAAGGCCCGCATACCCGCGCCGAAAGTCGACAAAATGGCCAAAGCGATTATGCTCATAATGGAAGCGGCCAGCAGGAGTTCTATAATTGTAAACCCCTTATTGTTCATAATCCTTATTCTGCGCATAGGTAGCCAACAAGATCTGCCGGGAACTATCAGACTCGCTGGGGGAGGAAACGGTAAGCGCCAATTCACACAAACCATCCAGCGCGCTAGTTGTGGCTGTCCATGCCCAGTTATAATCTGCGAATTCTCCTTCAAAGTGACCGCTCGAGCTCCCCGCGGAGATCCCTCCCTGTTCGATCATGCCTTGCTCAAGATCACCCATTTTTTCTTTTGCCAGTTCAATGATATTGACCGTATTGCGGCTGATCTCCAATGCCCCGATCGAAGTGGCATAGGCCCGCAACACACCCGTAATGCCGATAGAAAGAATAACAACGGCAAGAAGAACTTCAACAAGTGTCACGCCGTTACTACCAATTCGTAACATCGTCTTCGTTCCCCTCCACGCCATCTGTGCCCAACGAATAAAGATCATAACTATCCGCGTTATGCGACCCCGGACATTTATATTGATAGGTATTCTTCCACGGGTCCAAAGGATCCCGCTCAAGATATGGTCCGTTCCAGTTGCTGGGGACCGGACTCGACGTAGACTTTGAAAGAAGCGCTTTGAGCCCCTGAGATGTCGTCGGATAACGTCCGTTATCCAGTTTGTACAATTTCAAGGCCAGACCGATATTGGAACCGATGTCCGCCTCGGCGACCGCCACCTTGGCCTGTTCGGAGCGTGAACCCAGACGGGGGACGACCATCGCGGCCAAAGCAGCGATGATGATAACGACGATCATAAGCTCGATGAGCGTGAAGCCTTGCTTTTTCATAATTGCCTCCCTTTGCAATAACCAATTCCCGAAATACAAGATACAAACAAATTTTTATCTCGCCATCGCGCCGATGTTGAATATCGGCAACAATAAAGCGAAAACGATAAATCCGATCACCCCGCCGATCACAAGGATCAATAAAGGCTCCAGGAGCGAGGTCATGACACCAATGGCCTGCTCCACCTCCTTTTCATAAGAACTGGCAATGCCGCTCAGCGATTCCTCCAGCTTCCCGCTTTCTTCTCCGACGGCGATCATGTTGACGGCAAAATTGGGGAACACCTTGATCTTCGAAAGGCTTGAGGACAACGTGGCCCCTTGCTGAACGATATCCTGACCAGCCTGTTTTAATTGGATGCGCAACGCTTCATTATCCAGCGTATCCGTGGCCAAAGCCAGGCTGTCATAAACGGACAGGCCGTTTTTTAAAAGGATCCCGAGCGTTCTGGCGAATTTGGCGATCTCGGCATTACGGATAAAGTCCCGGATGAACGGAATATGCAGCTTGATCATATCAAAGGCGAATTTTTTCCGACTGTCGGGCTTGACCCTTCCGAAGATGACCACGATAAAAGCGATGGCGATCAAGAACCCGATCCAGTTCTTCGCTAAAAATTTGCTTGTCCCGATCAGGACCATCGTGGGAACGGGCAGGGATTGTTTCATCGTCTCAAAAATACCGATGAATTTGGGCATGAAGACCGTGAGCATGATAAAGACCGTGCCAATACCAACGACGACCATGACCGCCGGATACGCCAGGGCCGCCTGAATTTTCCGGACGACCACCTGTTCTTTCTCGCGGTATTCGGCGATCCGGTATAGAACCTCGTGCAGGACACCGCCCTGCTCGCCGGATTTGATCATGCTCAAATAAAGATTATTGAATAAATGCGGGTACTGGCGCATCCCTTCGGAGAGTGTCTTGCCGTCCTTGACCTGGTCATGCAAGTCGTCAACGACTGCCTTAAGCGCTTTATTGTCGGTCTGCTGGGAGATCAGAGAAAGCGCGCGCAGTATGGGCACGCTCGCCTTGACCAGACTGGCCAGCTGCCAGGTGAAGGTATCGATATCTTTCGTCCGGACCTTGGCAAATCGGACGCTGAACGAATGACTTGGGGAACCAGCAGGCGCCGGTGCGTCCGCAGGAACCGCGGCCGGCTTGGCTCCGGCTGGCTCTTTCTCGACGATCGTAATGGGGCTTAACCCCATAGCCTCGAGCTTCGTGACCGCCTCATCCAGATGAACAGCGACCACTTCGCCTGTTTCGAGGTTTTCCGGCCCGCGTTTGGCTTTGTAAGTAAATGTAGGCATAATTTACTTAATATCCAAATCTCCAAATATCCTTTATTCTGCTACTTGTGTCACCCTCTGCACTTCTTCGGGCGTTGTCAACCCCGCGAAAACTTTTTCCCATCCGTCCTGGACCATCGGTTTCATCCCCAGCTCGACGGCCTTGGCCTCAACCTTGTCGGAAGATTCTTTGCGCAAGATCATGTCCCGGATCGTCTCATTCATCACTAAAAGTTCGTAGATCCCCGTTCTTCCTTTATATCCGGTACTGTTACAGGCGTTGCATCCTTTACCGCGGAAAACGGGTTTGCCGGAATCTATTCCTTTAGGCAGATTAGCCAATTGCGATTTATCTAGGGGTGTTTTCGATGGCTCTTTGCACTGCGCGCAGATCTTGCGGATCAATCTTTGCGCCACAAACATCTCGACCGAAGAGGTGATCAAAAACGGATCTATGCCCATATCGATCAACCGTGTCGCGGCGCCAGCCGCGTCGTTGGTATGAAGAGTGGAAAATACCAAATGCCCGGTCAGGGCCGTCTGAATGGTGATGCTGGCCGTTTCAAAATCCCGGACTTCCCCGACCATAATGACATCCGGGTCATGACGCAGGATACTGCGCAGCGCGCTGGCGAAGGTCAGATTGATCTTCGGGTTGACCTGGATCTGGGAAATCCCCCTTAGTTCATATTCCACCGGGTCCTCGATGGTGATGATCTTGCGTTCGCGGGTATTGAGCTGGCTCAAACACGTATAAAGCGTTGTCGTTTTCCCGGAACCGGTCGGCCCCGTGACGAATACGATGCCATGCGGTTTTTGTAGAACGCGCTGCAAGACCTGCAGCTCTTTCGCCTGCATGCCCAGATCCGCCATGCTAAAAAGCATCAGCATCGGCAGGATACGGATGACCACGTTCTCGCCGTAAAGTGTCGGTAAGACCGAAACACGCAGCTCATATTCCCGTTCCGCGATCTTAATCTTGGCCCGACCGTCCTGCGGGACCCGACGCTCCACGATGTCCAGATTCGCCATGACCTTGATGCGGGAAATGATGGCCGAATACAGATAACGCATGTTTTCCGATACCTGCGCGTCATAAAGTATGCCGTCGATACGATAACGCAAAAGCAATTCGCCGCGGAAATGTTCGAAATGGATGTCGGTCGCCCGGTCATGGATCGCTTGCTGCAGGATCTGGTTGACCAGCTTGACGACCGATGCCGCGTCCGGGGATTTTTCCAGGTCCTCGATCTTTTCTTTGGCGGTAACCTCGGCGATCTTCTCTTGCTGTGGCTTCTCGGCGAGAATGCGTTCGATCGTCTCCGCGCCCACGCCATAATATTTGCGGATGGCATCGATGATATCCGACGACAAAGCCAGGACCGTTTCGACGCGATATCCCAGGTTTGTTTCGAGATCATCAATAGACCACATATCGAAGGGATTGGAGGTGGCGACGGTCAAGACGTTCCCTTTGAGGGTAATGGGCATGATCTTATAATGCCAGGCGAACTTGGCCGGCATCTTTTTGATGATCTCGTCGTCGAATCTTACGTCTCTAAGATTCAAGAAGACCATGCCTTGCTGCTCCCCGAGGATCTTCAGGAGCTTTTCCTCGCTGATAAAACCCAAACGGATAAGCGTCTGGCCGAGGAACTCCTTGCTCTTTTGATGTTCCGCGACAGCCCGGGTCAACTGCTCCTCGGTGATCAACTGTTTCTCGACCAAGATCTCACCGATCCTCACTGACATACGTGTGACTCCTTTAATTACTTTCCGGAAAATTCCCGATCAGATAAAATTGTTCCTCCGGCATCGTGTCCGCCCGACCCTCAATGATCTTCTGGCAACCGCCCAGCGTTTCCCTTAAGTGAACGTATTGCCCTTTTTTACCGGTATACGTCTCCGCCGTAAAAAACGGCTGCGTTAAAAAATTAAGCAATTTGCGCGCGCGTTCGTACAAAACGCGGTCCGCCTTGGACAATTCTTCCACACCGATGACAGCGACAATGCGTCGTAATTCCTCATATTTGGTAAGCACCTTCATGCATTCCTGCGCGATGTCAAAATGCTCTTTGCCGACGATCAGCCGATCCAGATTGCTGCTCGAGGACAGCAAAGGATCAATAGCCGGATAAAGCCCCAGCTGGACCTTCTCGCGCGAGAGGACCAGCATGGCATCGAGATAGCTGAAAATAGCTACGACCGCCGGGTCGGTCAAGTCATCAGCCGGGACATAAAGCGCCTCCAAGGCCGTGATCGAACCACTTTCCTTGGAACGGATCCGTTCCTGGAAGTCGCTGACTTCAGAAGCCAGCGTCGGCTGATATCCGGCCTCTGATGGAACGCGTCCCAGTAAAGTCGATATCTCGGCTCCGGCCTGGACAAATCGGTACACATTATCAATGAAAAAAAGAACGTCCTTGTTCTGGTCCTGCAAATGTTCCGCCAGGGTCACCCCGGTCAACGCGACCTCAAAACGCGCACCGGGCGGCTCATCCATGTTGCCGAAGGCCATCATGACCCTATCGGCGATCTTTTGTTTCTGCATTTCGAAATATAATTCGTTGCCTTCCCGGATACGTTCGCCCACACCCGTAAAAACGCAAACGCCTTTGTGCTGGCGTACGACGTTATGGATCATCTCCAGGATCAAAACGCTTTTTCCCAGAGCGGCCCCGCCCAAGATACCGGTCTTGGAACCTTTGACCAGGGGGAAAAGAAAATCCAGCATCTTGATGCCGGTTTCCAGGATCTCCGGTTCGGTGCCGAACATCCGGTCAGGATTGATCTTGATGGTGGAAATATTACGCCGGATCGGCCTGGTCTCGTTTGCGCCGATCTCACCCTGGCGATCAATAGGCTCACCGATCACGTTGATGATCCTGCCAAAGAGCGCATCGCCGGTGGGGACACGCACCGTATCATTGCACGGGGTCGCAACGGCATCATACTGGAGATTCAACGTCGTGCCCAAAGCAATGCACCGGGCGACGTTGTTTTCCAAATGTTCCACGACTTCCAAAGTAATCTTTTCCCCGGTAAAATTCCTTGTTTCAATGGCCTCATAAAGGTTAGGCATGTCCTGTCCCGCCGGGAACTGGACATCGACGACCGGGCCTTCAACGGCGATGATGCGACCTGTATTTTTCGCTGGTTTGTCCATATTTTTTAGTGGTCAGGCTTTTCTGATCACTGTCCACTGATCACTTAACACTTACATTCGTATTTAAAGCTCTTCTTGCTTTCCGACGTATGATCTGCGCCGAGAAAATGTCCCGCATCCCCTTGTCGATCAACTCATGCCAGCTGCGCAGATACTGGAACCGTATGCCTTTCCCCCGCTCTTGCAATAACTGAAAACTTTCCTCCAGATGCACGGTCCGGGCGGAGAATTCGGCCAGTTTGCTTTCCTCGAAGATCTCGTAAAACTTCTGAACGATCCACGTCTCAACCAGATACTGGATCATCTCATGCAAAGAGGACTCGATGATAAGGCCGTCGACTTCTTCCGGGGCCGGCTTCCCTTTCTTCTGGAAAAGCTCGGTACACGGTAAAACGCGCAATTCTTCCACCCTCTGAACCATGAACGAAATAGATTTCGGATAATAGACAACAAGTCTTTGAAAGGCGCCTTTTTTGACTTCCTGGACGATATAATTGCGGATCTCAACGGCGGCTGAATAACTCTCTTCGGTCACGATGCCTGCGAATCCTTTAAACGGCCGCTTTAAAGCCTCCAGCCGGACAGCCCCTTGTTCCCCCACCATGATCAGCGTGGCATTATCGGCCTCCGGATGGGCGAAAGCGGTTTCGATCACACGCGCGTTCAAGCCCCCCATGAACCCCTCATTGGAAGTGATCATTAAAATAGCCAGCTTGCCCGTGTTCCGAGCAAAGGGATGGTCAACCGAACTGAAATCCAGGATATTAAAAAATCCGTTAAAGGCGTCCATGAACCGCTTGAAGCGCCCCTGTTTCTTTAAAAGCGCCCAATATTCGGAGACTGCGATCCCTTTGAGGATCTCCATCAGCTCCGCCATATAAACGTTGAGGTGCATTTCTTCTTTGATTCTTTGAATCGATTGCATCCTAACTCTCCAGGTTCCTTACCGCGATGCCTTTGTCCTTGAAAAAGGCGAGAAAGGCGTCATCCAGGCCGCGGCACAACTCCGGCGTCAATTCTTTTTTATCCCCCACGTCCCGGACGACATTCGGGAATTTTTCCTGCATAAAACCGTAAATGTTCTTTTTAAAATAATCGATCTCTCCTTTGGCGAGGACTGCCAGGATCTTGCGTCTTAACGCGTAAAGAAGGATGATCTCCATCTCCAGCGGATACGGCTCGTTATTCATCTGCATAAAGAACTGCGTGAGGACCTCACCTTCGCGCAGACGCTGGTTCACCGCTTCCGAAACGCTGGCTTTAAACCGCGTGATCTTCAAGAGTTCGTTGTAGCGCACGTATTCCAAACGCAGCATTCCGCTCAATTCCTTGACGGCCGAGCACTGGACTTTGTTGCCCACGCGGGAAACCGAAAGCCCCAGATCGATCGCCGGCTTGAACCCGCTGTTGAACAAGGACGTGTTCATGTAGATCTGCCCATCGGTCATGGAAACAAGGTTCGACGGGATATACCCGGTCACATCACCCTGCAAAGTGTCCACAATAGGAAAAAATGTCATCGATCCGCCGCCGAATTCCGGACTGTACTGGCCGGCGCGTTCCATCAATTGCGAATGCAGATAAAAAATATCTCCGGGATACGCGTCGCGCCCCGGCGGACGCTCCAGCAACAGCGACAATTGCCGGTACGCCCAGGCGTGCTTGGTCAGATCGTCAAAAACGACGAACACATCCTTGCCGTGGTCCATGAAATATTCCCCCAACGCGCAGGCCGTATAGGGAGCCAGGTATTGTTCACCGCCGGGACTCGCCGCGTGCGCCGCGACCACGATCGTATAATCCAGCGCGCCTTTCTCTTTCAATAATTCCACGATCTTCAGCAGCGCCGAATAGGTGCGCCCAACGCAACAATACACACAGATGACATCCTTGTCCTTTTGGTTGAGGATCGCGTCCGTGCAAATACTTGTTTTTCCCGTCAAGCGGTCACCGATGATCAGTTCACGCTGGCCTTTACCGATGGGAATGGTCGCGTCAATGGTCAAAATCCCTGTTTCAAATGTTCTGCTTAAGGGAATACGTTCCAGAACGCCCGGGGCTTTGCGGAAAACCGGATATTTATTGCCCGTCCCCGTGATCGTTCCTTTTCCATCCATCGATTCGGCCGAGGCATTGACAAGGCGCCCTAGGAACGCTTCACCCGCGGGGATCGTGAACGGCTCCATGTTACTGTAAGCCGGATCCCCGACCCTGATCTCTTCGATATTTCCCAAAAGAAAAGTGACGACCTCACCGGAAGCGAACCCGACAACAATCCCCTTGGTATTATCGGTAAAATGGACCAGCTGCCCGATCATGCACCGCGACAAACCCGTGATCTTCGCGATGCTTTTTTTGATCTCCTTGATCTTGCCGACTTCTTGAATCTGGATTGTTTGCATAACCGCATGCTATGTGTAATGTGTCATGTGTTATGTGTTATAGCTAAAATAAATTTTCATAACACATAAAACATAACACTTAACACAAAACCTTTCCTAAGTTCCTCAATTACATTAGCCCCCATGTCTAATGTGTTCCGCTGCCTTGCGGAATTTGGCCGCCAAACTGCCGTCGATCCGGAAACTGCCTATTTGAACAATAATTCCCGCGATAAGCCCCTTGTCGGTCGTCTCTTCCAGGGAAACTTTCTCCCCGATCCTTTCCGACAGGATCTTGACCAATTTTTCTTTCTGATGGGAATCCAGGACATGAGAGCTCTGGACGCGGCATTGCTTTATTCCCGCGCTTTTAAGCGCGCCGAAGTCCATCTTCTCCATGGCCTCAAAGACTTCCTTGAGGAACGCATCATAGACCAATTTTTGATGCTCGTTGTTCAAGATTTCCGTAACAATGCGGCGGGAGAACTCCAGACTCTTTTCCACCAGCCCGGCTTCGATATCCTCGCGCAGTTTTTCCTTGGCATTAATGGCCTGTTCAATGAGCCGGTCTCTTTCTTCCTTGGCTTTTGTCAGCATCTGCTCTTTAGCGACTTCCGTCTCTTTGACGACCCTTTCTTTCATCTTATTGATCTCATCCTCGGCCCTGACCAGTTTTTCCTTGTAATGCTTTTCGGCCTCCTCAATCTTCTGCTCCAGCTCGACGGCCTTCTGCGCGTTTTCCAGGTTCTGCTGCTGTAGCCGTTTGGTCTCATCATACGAAGAGGAGATCATGACCCGACGGAAAACAAGGACCATCGCAAGGAATGTGACGAGGTTGATAATAATAAAAACTATGAGCATGTGAACCTCTCTGGATAAGGTTATAGGTGATAGGTTATCACCTTCCAACTATCACCTATTCTGTTGTGCCAAAAATATGAAACAACACCAATAGCGCGATGATGGCGACCGCCTCCGCGAACACAAGGGCGATGATCATCGCCGGCAAGATTTTGGAGGCCGCCGACGGATTGCGCCCTAAGGCACGGATCGAGGCGAATCCGATCGTCGCGATAACGACCGAAGGCCCCACAATGGTCATGAACATAACGAAAATAATGACGAAATTTTTCATGATCTACAGCTCCACTAGGACGGTCATTGTATCTTTATAAAATCGCATGATCCCCCGCGCGACGGGAAACCCCATGTTATCGATAATGATCTCGCCGCGCTTGAGAGAACTGACGACCGGCTTGTGAAAGTCCAGTACCTCAAACTCCCCCTCATCGCCGGGGAGGATGACGCTTTTGGCGACCCCGTCGAAGATGACGTGCGCCTGGTCGAGTAGCGTTACATTAAACATAAGTTTAGTGATAAAGTGGTATAGTGGTAATAGTGATAGGATAAAGACAAAACTGAAGCTTTTTACCACTTTATCACTTTACCAGTGTACCACTAAGTCATACTACCGCCACGCCGTTCCCGCCTTTGCGCTTGATCGTATACAGCGCGCTGTCGGCCTTCTGGAACATATCTTCCGCGGTCCTGCTGTCATCCGGATAAGTAGCCACCCCGATGCTCGTTGTGATATTGAACAACTGCTGATTGATATTAATAACGCTTTTTTCCACGATCCGGGCAACGCTCTCGGCGATCTTGCGCGCGCGCTCCTTGTCGCCGGTAGGCAGGATGATCAAAAACTCGTCCCCACCGAAACGGCCCACCAGGTCAGTGGCGCGGACGCCTTTACGGATCGCGATGACGAATTCCCGGAGGATTATATCGCCGACGGCGTGGCCGTGTTTATCGTTAATGGATTTGAATTTATCGACGTCCAAAACCAGCAAAGAACATTTCGTATTCGTATTTTTAGCGATATTCAACTCCTCGCGGAACCTTTCCGTGATATAGCCGCGGGAAAAAACACCTGTCAAAGGATCCAGCATGGCGCTTTTTTGCTCTTTGACCTGGATGTAATAAAAAGACCCGCTGACCAGCCCCAGGAAAATAACGATCCCGCAAATAAGCTGCCAGGTGGTGCTGCGGTTGGGGGATTTCCCTTTGAACATCGTGGAGGCCACGATCTTGAATTCCTTGACCACTTCGGCGCCTTTTTGCGCGAGGATGATCCTTTTGTCGCGCTCCTCTTCGCAAAGCCTTTCTTTGGATTCGGGCGTCATCACGTCAAGCGCGCCGGAACTGACCATCATGTCCTCGAGATCGCGGATCGCTCCTTCGACATCGTTCAATGTCTGCTGGTCGGTACGGAACTCAGACACGTACTCTTCCGTCAGTTGTGTTGCGGGTTGCGCCTGAAGCAACTGGTCCAAATGCAACTGGATGTCTTCATTTTTCTGCCGGACCGTCCCGAAATGGAGAGATTCCAGCGCCAGACTCACGTTATCCGCGTGCACCTTCAGCGTGAATAAATAAAATTTATCCAGGTACCATTTATTCCGCAGCGTGACTTCAAACGTCTTTTTTTCTCCGGGCTGCAAAAGGACATCGTCCTTGTAAACGTAATAAAGGGATTTCTCGAAATCGAAGCCGACGTCCAGTCCGCCGGGATCAATGACATCGCTGACCTTGACGTCCTCGGCCAGATAATATCGTATGGGGATGTTCTGGCTTTCCGTTGCCGAAGGATTTTGCGCGATAACGCTTAACTTGACGTTCTCCGGCGTTTCCAAAGAAACGTTTTTGACGTTAGCGTATTTGACCGCTTCCTGGGAAAGACAGCTGCCGGCGCGCATGCTGCCAAATTGCTGGGTAACGGCGCCGGCGTCTTTAGCGATATCCTGCTGCTGTGCCTCGAAAGCGCCTATAGGCGATTTCCCTTTCCCGGTGATGGATGTTTTACCGGACTGCAATAATGATTTGCCGCGCCCGGCCGATTTGCCACCGGCAGCGCCGCCGGAACTGCCGCCCTTAAGAAGCGCCATCACCATGCTCTCCAGAATGCCGATGTTCTCTTTAATTTGTTCAATGGTTTCCTTGTTGGTCTCAAAAGCCCCGATATGGTCTATAGGCGTGACTTTCTCGATCAGATTTTCCTGTTGTTTGTCCAGAACAGACTGTATCCTGGCCTCAATTTCATCAGCGACGGCTTTCGCGGTTTCAGCGTACTCGGACTTCGATAATTGATCTTTTAATTTGTTGGTGTAGTTGCGCTGCCGTTCCAGCTCTTCTTCATTAACAAGCCAGATGTCATCGATCACAACATTATAACTGACGGATTCCTTCGCCGGCAGGACCACTTCTTTATGCACGTAACATTGCCCTTTTTTGACATCGTAACCGATCTCGAGACCACCGGCGTCAACGACATTCTCCGGCCGGATGCCTTTAGGCAAATACGATTTGACCGTCAAGGTCTGTTCCTGGAATTCCGATGGATTGGAAGCGGAGACCTTAAGCGTGACGCTGGCTTGCGCCGGTGCCAGACCAAAGACTAAAAACCAAAGACCAAAGACAAGATACGAAAAGTGCCTCATGAAAAATCGTATCATCATGGCAAATGACTGTGGTCACCATGTCTCAAAGTCACAAAGCCACACGTAACTGCTCTTGTGACTTTGTGTCCTTGTGTCCTGGTGACATTACAGATATATAGATTCATTTCCATCTAAACAAACTTTTCAATTTATCAGCAACGGACGGTTTCGCTACCGGCGCCGGGGCCGGTTCGGTGACGGCGGGAGCAGGGGCGTCCTGCACAGCTGAAGATGGCGTTTGAGACTGCGGCCGGACCTCGTTTATCCCCTGGGAGCTCTCACCCTCCTGCGAAACTTCTTGCGCGCTCGTCATATTGTGTAACATCGCCAGATCCATGCTGACCTGCTGGAGGATCTCGCGGTTTTTCTGATACGCATCGATATGCCCCTGAACACCCACCTGCGTGATACTGCTTGCTTTCTGAGCTTCAACGACCTGCATTAATTGCCGGAATATTTCGTCCTTCAATTTCACGGCAACCGGATCGGGCCCGGCCTCCTCCCCGCCTTCTTCTTGCGGTTGCATTTTAACCAAACTCTCCGCCTGGCTTTTAAACTCGTCGATGGTCTTTTGCGGGACCGTCCAGACATCTTTCGCTTCAATTTCCAGAACAATGATCTCTTTTGGGGCAAGGGTCATTTGGTCATCGACAAAATAAACCTTTTCCCCTTCATCAAAATTGATCTGAAAATCCGCCGGCGTGGAAGGGCCTTTCCCGCGCATAATGCGCTTACCAATGACATCCTCCGCAGCGATCCCGGCGGGAAGAGGATAATGAATGGTGACCGGGGCTTCTTCTTCCAATGGATTGATCGCACGCACTTTGATGGTAACGCCACATTCGGCCGTCCCGACAAACCCCATGAACAAAGCTAGCAGAATAATAAGAATATTAGTATTATTGTTCATATACGCTCCCGCCATTTTCCCATCCGCCATACGGTGCAGTGGATGGCGAGGCCCGCTCCGCCAAACTTCCTAGAAGTTTGGCGAGACGGCCTTGTTTTATTTAGAGTATTATAAGTCTGTTCAAAATCAATTGCATCTATTATTCAAAAAAAATAAGCCAACCCGTTAGGATTGGCTTATCGCAATAAATTCAATGTTTACAACAGGTTATTCCTGTTCTTCCTCCAGCCAGCCGTGGACGACCGGCTTGTTGACTTCCTGGTCCAAGAGGGATCTGACCTCGGTCATGAGGGACTTCAATTCCTCGACCGTATTGCGCATCCCGGTCATATTCTCCGGATTAAATGTCTCGCGGCCCTGCTTGATCTCTTCTAAGAGCGGTACCAACGCTTCCAGCCCACCGCTCGCCGCCATGTTCTTGAGGTCTTCAAAGGCGCTGCCCACCGAAGCCGCACCGGCTTTTTCCGGCAGTGCGCTCAAATCACTGTTCAACGAAGTCAATCCCTGGCCCAAAGATGCCAGCTTGGCGGTGGCTTCCGCCATATTCCCGTTAGCGAGATCCGTTTTGATCTCTTCCATCAATGTCGACAGATTCATCGCTTTGGCTTTGGCGTCGTCAACTTCCTGAGAACTCGCGCCAAGGCTCTTCATCATCTCTTCCAGCCCCGCCAGTCGACCGAAGATCGTACTTGTCATCGAGTCCCCGCTGGCTCCCAAAGAAGCTTCCAGAGTATCCACATAATTTTTGACCTCATTAATACCGGTCAAGATCACTTCTTGATCGTCAGTCGAAGTATCGATCGCGGCGATCTTGCCGAAGAGCGTATTGGCCGCTTCGTTGTCCGTCGCTTTTCCTAACCGGGTCAATAAACTTGTGATGTCATTATTCATGCCATTGGTATTGTTCTGGATCGTCGTCACGCCGGTAAAAATCGTATCCAGGCTAACACCGCTGGTGCTGCTCGTGGCACTGCTCACCTTCGAATAGATCTCGTCTAATCCGCCTAATCCGACATGGAGGATCAAGCTGTCCGTCGAGCCTTTAGTGCTTTCGGTGACCAGCACCGTAAAGTCGCCTGTGCCCCATTCGGCCTTAAGTGTCAGTCTATATTCATAGATCCCCGTCGTGCTGATCTCTTTCATCGCTTCGGCACTTACACGGGCCGTCCCATTAGGATCATAGACCGTGATCTTCGGTGACAATCCCGAAGCGGTGCGGAAACGGATCGGAACCGTCGCGCCCGTGGCCACATCCATCGGACGGGTCAATAATTCCGCCTGGACACCTTTGGCCATTTCGGTATTGACTGCCGTTGTCGCGGCGGTTGATACCGTCGTCGGCAACGCCGTCACATTGGCCCCCACCGTACCGATCTGGTTGCCCAATGTCGCTGTTTCGCTGGTGATAGCTCCCTGTAAAGTCGTCGTCTGACCGGATAACTGCGAGGCTATATTGGAAGCAACAGAGGTTGTGACCGTGTTGGAAACAGATGTGGGTAGTGCCGCTAATGTCGAGGTCTGCGCACTGAAGCCCGTGTTAATACTATCCTGGACCGCCCCTATCTCCCCTTTGGAGAATGAAGCGACGGCATTATAGGTCTTTCCGCGATAAGTAATGGTCGCCTTGATCGTGTATATTTCCGTTGAACTCAACGCACTCGTAGGATTGAACACGATATTACTGTAAATACCGGCCGCCAATTTGCTGTTGTAGGAAGCCGGCTGGGTACCGTCCGTGTTTGTGACGGGATTCCCGGAGCTATCCGTGATATTAAAGGTCAGGGTGCCCGGATCTGTCACCGTGGTGCCGGCGCGGTCCAGCCAAATGTTGGCACTGACGGAATCATTGGAATTATTATACACCGTGCTGATCTTGGCTTCGTAGTTAAATACCGTCGGGGACACGAACCCGCTGACGCTGGTGTATTGCTTGGTGTTGTAGGTTATGGTGACTTTGATCGTATAGGTAGCACTGGGATCGAGACCACCGCTGGGTTTATACACCAGGCCGGTGAAGATCCCCTGGGAATTGACTGTTTTTCCCGCACCGAGATCTGTATGGTTTGAATTAGTACTGGCAGTGTCGTCCGTCAAGACAGTACCACTGGCATTTAAAATGTTGACACTGATGGCCGTCAGTTTAGCTATATCGGTGATCAAAACACCTTTCTGACTTAACCACGAGGAAATGTTGATGGCGTCATTGGTGGCGTCATAAACCGCGTTGATCGAGGGTTCATAAGATTGTGAGGCCGTGGCATCGGTTTCAATGGTAACTATGATTGGGTCAGTAGTGTCTCTATTTCTGTCCGCCGTCCAACCACTCTGCGAAGCTAGGTACACAGTTTGAGCTCCCTTGTTAGCAAACGTTGTCGTATACGTCTCGGCGCTCACACTGCTGTTATCCGGGTAATAACGGACTGTGTCATTCCCGCTAAAAGTCCCGTCGGCGCAAGTACTCATGGTGCCAATAGCCCAGGCAGCTTTGGTCGGCGTCGTTATTGCCCCTTCGCTGACGCAAAGAGCTGAAAGTCTATTATTATTTGGATCCGTGACTCTCCACGTGATGGTGCGATATTTGACAAGGAAACCGGTGGTGTCAGCGTAGACGTTGGAAGCATCATCGGCGTCTTCAATTCTTATCTTCATATAGACGGCGTGATCGGGATCGGTCTGGGGATCGACTCCTTCAGCGAGCAAGACGTCGGCAATATTGATCCAGGAATACGTTCCGTTCTGTGCCGCCGAACCCTGGCCCGTTGTCCAGTCAGATGACGTCGCCGCGGCAACATCCGACCAGGATGACCAGGCGTCCGATGAACCATTGTCCGTCGAGCTTGCGTAACGGATGCGGACATTGCCGATATCTCCATTAACGCTCCATGCCACATCCTGGGTGTCTCCCACATATAAGGCGGAGGGTGTCGTGATCGCCAATTTCCCGCGGATCGTAAAGGAGGAAGATTCTCCGGAGGCCGCGGGATGACCGCTGTCCGCGTCGGTAACAACGACCTTCACGTTGGCGTTGATAAAATCCGGCACTGTCCAGCTATAAGGACTGGTATTGGCCGTGCTCGCGGCGATGTCCGGCGCGCCGGCGGCCGAATAGGTCCCGGTATAATATTCCAGCTTGACAAAACCGACTGTCCCCGCCGTCGTCCAGGAAATATTCCGCACTTCTCCGACGGTATAGAACGTCCCGTTCGTCGGCGCCTGCACCGTTACTCCGGTAATTCCTGCTTTGATCGTGATCGGCCCAACGATCGCGTTGGCCGATGAGTTCAAGTCCGTGACCTTGATATAAATGTTGCTGCCGATACTATTGGGCACTGTCCAATTATAGGAGAAGGCATTGCTGGTGACCGTGACATTCGTTGCGCCTGCTCCTAACGTAGAATAAGTGCCACCACTGCCCGTTGTGGAATATTCCAATTTGACGTTACCGGAGACGACCGCCGTACCTGAAATCGTCGCGGATCCTAAAGCGGTATAAGGCGAATTGCTGGTGACCGCCGCGTCCAACCCGACACCCGTTAGAATAAAATAATTATTGCTCGCGTCCGAGACATTGGCATCCGCGGCATCTTCGATCTTTAACCACACGGTAGGATACGAGGCCCCCGGCGTCCAGGACGCGCTTCCGTTTCCGCTGCTAAAGCTAAGGCCAGTGATGTTCGATGTGATATCGTTCCACGACCCGCCGGCGCTGGTCTTATAATAAAATTTGAACCCATCGATGCTGGAGGAACCCGTAAATGTAATAGAAAGAGCGCTGGTGCTGGCGGAAGATTCACCGCCATTAGGAGATGTGACCGCAAGCGTACCAAAGATCGTAAAGGTCGAAGAAGTGGACTGAACCAGCCCTTCGATGCCGGGATCTTGCGTGCCCGAGGAGTTCACCGCGGTTGCCCGGATAGTGACATTGGGCCCTACGTCGTCGGGAACTGTCCAGTCAAATGTCCCATCGCTGGCGGGTTTAGATGAGGTCCCTGATGCCTGAGGAATGGCTACATAGGCCCCGGCTGTGTTGGAATAGTATTCCAGTTTCACATAGCTTACCCCCGTGTAAGTCCAGGGGATGGTCAACGTGCCTCCGATGGCGATCCGGCCGCTGCTTAACCCGCTTAATGTTCCGATAGCCAGGTTACTGATGGTCACATCCGATGTGCTTGCGCTCAAAGCTGCGGGGTTCAAGGTATTATTATCGGATACTTCAAACCTGACCGTGGAGCTGCCTGTCGTCGGAAAGTCCGCCGCTGACGGGGTCCAGTTTAAACTCGTTCCGGAAAGACCCAAGGTGCCGTCCGCCGTTGCTTGTCCGCCGCCGGTCAAATTGTTCCACGCTCCACCGCTGTTGGTGGAAAATCTTATTCTGGTATTAAATGTCCCATCCTTGGTCCAGGTGATATCGTGAGCGGTCGTGCGTGACCATTTCTGCCCGCCGGTCGGAGCGGTTAGGGTAATATTGCCCGGGACGCTAAAGGTATTGGAGTCAAATACATCACTGTTATCAAGGTCCGTGATCCTGATCTTATAGGTCGAGGCAATGGTGGCGTTGGTGGGAACATCCCACAATTGAGGACTGGACTTAAAGCTGCCCGTGTAGATGGCCGAGGAAGCGCCATCCAACACCGTCTGCCAGCTGCTGGAACCGTTGGACGAATACTCGATCTTGATATGCCGGCTGTCCACCGGATAACTGGCCCAGGTAATATTTTTATCCGCGCTGCCGGCCGCCCAAGAAGCACCGGTCGTAGGCGCAGTAATTTTGATCCCGTTGACCGCGACATTCGCCGTCTGCGTAATAGCCACGCTGCTAATGGTTACGGAAACCGTCTTGGCCTCCGGATATGTGGAAGACAATGTACCCGTCGTCTGACCGCTTCCATTCGTGGCCGAGCTCGGCTGGGTCAACGTGTTTCCTGAACCCGTGTCCGTGGCGGCAAGCACGACCTGATTGGCCGCGATCCCCGAAATCACGTTACCATACGCGTCCTTGGCCGTTACCGTGATCGTCGAATCGGCGCCTATATTGACCGACGCCGTTGCGCTGATCAAT
>Ga0209726_10001088_pt1 | contig 45880 bp, 35 predicted proteins | sample Subgrocontami54m_FD_187453 | JGI IMG/M metagenome (GOLD analysis project Ga0209726, IMG submission 187453) | Subsurface groundwater microbial communities from S. Glens Falls, New York, USA - GMW46 contaminated, 5.4 m (SPAdes) (version 3) | ecosystem: Environmental > Aquatic > Deep subsurface >...
GCCCGCCTCTCAGCCACCAGGCTGATTCGACGCCGGTCTTCCAGCGTTCACGCACCTCGCCGACGCCGGGCGTGCTGAGATCGCCGTAGGCCAGTTCGTTGAGGAAATCGACCAGCTCATGCATCGTGCCTTCGATGAGATTGCACGCCGCAGGACGCCCCATGGCCCCCTTGAACTGCCCGTGGCATTCGTGGATCAGGGCATCGATCGCGAGCATCTTGTCGCGCGGCGTGCGTGACGCCGGCCAGCGGTCGATGAAGCCGCGGAACATGGGGTAGGCGCCGCCGCCGTGGAGTTGCTTCCCCTGGTACGTCTTGTGGTACGCGCCCCAGGTCGTCTCCCAGCCGCACGCGCACTGCATGGGCTCTTCCTTGCGCCAGGTCTTCCAGTCGAGATCCTGGCGCGCCACGTCGCCTCGGCAGCGCGGACACATCGCCCTGCCGGCGTGAGCCCGCGTGACCGTCTGGATGCTCAGGCAGCGGGCGTACATCGCATAACCCACTTCGTTGATCAGCTCCTCGTCGACGATGCCCTTCGCGTCGAGCGTGTAGAGCCGCCGGATCGTCGCCGGCTTCACCCGCCTCGACCATCTGATCTCGTCCGCGCCTGCCATGCCGAACCTCCGAAGAAAACAAAACGCCCGCTCGCCTGACCCGGACAGGGAGAACCCCGCCAGCGTCAAGCAAACGGGTGCACCCGTTCGCCTTCTTCGCTTGCCGCGACGCACATATCGTACCGCCTCCACCAGCGTCAGACCAACGTGTGAACACGCCGGACTTCTTCGCTGGCCGGGCATCGTGATTCTACGTGCTGCGATCGCCCGTCTTCAAGCGCCACACCGCCGCACCCCCCACACCCTCGCGCTATCATGCCCGCATGAGCTCCGAGCGGCGCATCTACCTCGACCACGCGGCCACAACAGCGCCGGACCAGCGGGTGGTGGCGGCGATGCTGCCGTACCTGACGTCGGCCTGGGGCAACCCCTCCAGCATCTACGCCGAGGCGCGCGAGGCGCGCAAGGGGCTCGACCACGCGCGCCGCACGGTTGCCGAGGTGCTCGGCTGCAAGCCGAACGAGGTCGTCTTCACCAGCGGCGGCACCGAGTCCGACAACCTGGCGCTGCGCGGCGTGGCGATGGCCGCGCGGCATCGAGGCGACCACATCATCACCACAGCGATCGAGCACCACGCCGTGCTGCACGAGTGCCACGCGCTCGAACGAGAGGGCTTCCGCGTCACCTACCTGCCCGTCGACGGCGAGGGCTTCGTCGACCTGGACGCGCTGCGGGCGGCGCTCGACGAGCGCACGATCCTCGTCAGCGTCATGCACGCCAACAACGAGTGCGGCACCATCGAGCCGATCGCCGAGGTGGCGCGCATCGTCAAGGCGCACGACCCGCGCATCGCTGTGCACACCGATGCGGTGCAGACGGCGGGCGCGCTGGACATCGATACCGGGAGGCTGGGCGTGGACCTGCTGTCGATCGCGGCGCACAAGATCTACGGGCCGAAGGGCGCGGGCGCGCTGTTCGTGCGCGGCCGCACGCCGTTCGTCGCGCAGACGCTCGGCGGCACGCAGGAGCGCAGCCGCCGCGCCGGGACGGAGAACGTCGCCGGTGCGGTCGGCCTCGCCACCGCGCTGCGGCTGGCGTACGACGAGCTGGACGCGCGCAACGCCCGCCTCATCGCCATGCGCGACCGGCTGCTGGACGAACTGCCGCAGCGCGTGCCGGACACGATCGTCACGGGCGCGTTCGACCGCTCGCGGCGGCTCCCGAACAGCGCCAGCTTCGCCTTCGCGAACGTCGAGGGCGAGGCGGTGCTGCTGCAGCTCGACCTGCAGGGCATCGCCGCCAGCAGCGGCTCCGCCTGCACGACGGCGTCGCTTGAACCGTCGCACGTGCTCGTCGCCATGGGTGTGCCGGAGGCGTACCTCCGCGGCAGCCTGCGCCTCACCCTTGGCACCGGCAACACGATGCAGGACATCGACCGCCTGCTCGAAGTGCTGCCGGCGGCCGTCGCGCGGATCCGCGCACTCGCGCCGGTGGCGAAACGCTAGAGTTGGAGCCGCGAGTGCAGAACAGAGAGCAGAAAGCAGAGAGCAGAGGTCCGGCCCGACGATCTGCTCTCTGCCGTCTGCTCTCTGTTCTTCCTCCGAAGGAGGATCCGTGAAGCGCGCAGTCAGCATTAGTCTGGGGTCGTCCACGCGCGACAAGGCCGTCGAGATCGAGCTGCTCGGCGAGCGCGTCCGAATCGAGCGCATCGGCACCGATGGCGACATGGCGAAGGCGATGCGGCTCTATCGCGAGCTCGACGGCCAGGTCGACGCGTTCGGCGTCGGCGGCACTGACCTCGGCGTCCTCGTCGACAAGACGTACTACCCGCTGCACTCCGTCCTCAAGCTCGTCCGCGACGTGAAGACGACGCCGTACGTTGATGGCGGCGGCCTCAAGAACACACTCGAGCGCGGCGTCGTGCCGTTCATGGAGTCGCAGTTCGAGATCGAACCGAAGCGCGTGCTGTTCACTTCAAGCGCTGACCGCTGGGGCATGGCGATGTCGTTTTACGAGAACGGCTACGACTGCCTCTTCGGCGACCTGATGTTCGCGCTGGGGCTGCCGATACGCCTGCGCACGCCGCGCCAGCTCAAGTGGACGGCGCGGATCATCATGCCGGTGGCGGGGCGGCTGCCGTTCTCGTGGATCTACCCGACCGGCGAGAAGCAGGAGCAGCCGCAGCCCAAGTACGGGAATCACTATCGCTGGGCGACGGTGCTCGCCGGCGACTGCCACTACATCAAGCGCCACATGCCGGAGCGGCTCGACGGAAAGATCGTCTGCACGAACACGACGACCGAGGACGACGTGGCGCGCTTCCGTGCCGCCGGCGTGCGCTGGCTCGTCACGACGACGCCCGTGCTCGAAGGCCGCTCCTTCGGCACGAACATGATGGAAGCGGCGCTCGTCGCCGTCGCCGGCAAAGGCCGCCCCCTGACGCTCGACGAGATCGGCGAGATGATCGCTGCCCTGAAGCTCCAGCCGACGCCCCAGCGCCTCAACGACTGAGGGACGGAGAACCAAGAACTTAGAACCTAGAACCTGTCACCTGACGCGCCGCGCCCGCGGGCGAAATCCGCCTTGATCGCGTCGAGCAGGCCCGGCTCCAGCGCGATGTCGATCGCCGTCATGGCGAGCGCCTGTGCGGTCTGCAGCATGCCGGCGTGCGCGGCGTCGGTGATCGCGGCGGCGGTGAACTCCGGTGAGTGCGTGAACGCCGACGCGCCGACGCCGAAGTTCGGGTGGATCGATGGCACCACCTGGCTGACGTTGCCCATGTCGCTGCTGCCCGTCGACAGGTCCTTGAGCTCGATGAACATCTTGCCCAGCGCCTCGCCGTTGCGGCGGTAGGCATCACACATCGGGCCGTTGTTGAGCATCGGCGCGTACTCCGCCTCTTCGTGCCAGATGATGTTCAGCTCGCATCCGGTTGCCAGCGCCCCCGCCTCGAAGCAGTGCTTGACGCGCTCCTTGAGTTGCTCCAGGTACCACGGCTTCAGCGCCCGCACGTAGAACGTGCCCTTCGTGTAACCGGGCACGATGTTCGCGGCGTCGCCGCCGTGGGTGATGATGCCGTGGATGCGCGAGTCGCGGCGGATGTGCTGCCGCAACTGCGCGATCGCCTGGTACGCCGTTACCAGCGCATCGAGCGCGTTGACTCCCATCTCCGGAAACACCGACGCATGCACCGCCTTGCCGCGGTACTCGACGTCGACGTGCGACACGCCGAACATCGGCGCATCGACGATGTCGACCGGGGCGGCGTGCGCCATCATCGCCACGTCGATGTCGTCGAAGCAGCCCTCGCGCACCATGACGACCTTGCCGCCCGACCCCTCTTCCGCCGGCGTGCCGAGGATGACGATGCGCGCATCGGCCGGGTCCAGCGCCTTGATCAGCGCCACCGCCGCGCCCGCTCCTGCGGTGCCGATGAGGTTGTGCCCGCACGCGTGGCCGATCTCCGGCAGCGCGTCGTACTCCGAGCAGATGGCGATGGTGACCGGACCGTGCCCCCACTCGCCCCGGAAGGCGGTGTCCATGCCGTAGGCGGGACGCTGCACCTTGAACCCCTGCGCTTCGAGGAACGGCACAAGCTGCGCGCAGGCGTGATGCTCCTTGAACGACAACTCCGGGTGTGCGTGGATCTCGCGCGAGATGCCGACGAGGTCGCCGGCCACGGCATCGACCGCCGCCCGCGCGCGCTGCTTCGCCTGCTCGATCTTGTCGGTGCTCATGTGGTGCGCCTCCTTGTGCTGAGGCACAGGCTATAGGGGTGCGGCGTTGTGGTCTACCGGCGCATCTTCGCAAAGCAAAAGGGGCCGCCTCAGGCGACCCCTTTAGTTTGTGGCTGAGTGTGCCGGCTGCCTAGCAGAACCCTTCGGGGTCGAAGCGGCAGGAGTGCTTCTCAATGAAGCGCTGCACCTCGCCCTTGTCGTAGTCCTCGTACTTGAACACGTACACGCGCGTCCACGATGAGAGGCCGATCGTGCCCCCGACGAGGTCGCTGTCGTGCGCCATCGACACCCGGTCGCCCCGGTCGATGCGGCTGTTGACGAGATCTTCGATCTGCGTGATCACGTCGTCGCAGGCGGTGTCGCCCTGCTTGCAGTTGTAGCCCAGGAACACGCCGGCGTGCTCGAGCGCGTGGGCGATCGCATCGCGCGGGATATCGACGTCGCGGGGATAGACATCCGGGTCCGGCGGAATCTTGATGATGTTGCCGTTGCCGACATCGACGTTGCGCTGCACGTTCAGGTGCTTGCCGGAGGATGGCGGGTTGCTGTTGTAGCAGTTCGTCGGCACGGTCGGCGTGCCCTCAGGCGCATCGCCGGACGCCGTCGCTTCGGCGGTCGCCGCCTGCGCCGATGGTGTCGCCGCGGCGGCCGCGGTGTCGCCGCCGGACCATGCGACGCCCTCGCAGAAGGGCGTCGGCGGCCGCGACGAGGTGTATCCGCCGGTGAAGTGGCCGCGCCCCTGGCTCGGCACGTACGTGCCGGGGAGCGACGAGCTGGAGTCGGCCTCGGCCTTCGCCGGCCCGCTCAGGCCCGTGTCGCTCGAATTGGACTGGATGATCAGGTAGACGATCAGCCCCACCACGATCAGCACACCTGCCGCGATGCCCACCGGCACTGTCGGAAAGCCGCCACCGCCGCTGACCTTGACCGGCGTGCGGCGCGAAGGCGGCCCGCCGGCGGGCGCTGTGCCTCCGGCCGGTGACTTCCTATCCATTCTGCGTTGTTCTCGGCTCATCAGGCTTCGATCTCCCTGGCGACGAATACGGCGGCTACGGCGTTGCCGCGCATTATAGCCGGGCGAGGTTATAGGTGTTAGGTTCCAGGTTATAGGCCGCCCCGAAACCCCTAGAACCGATCACCTCACTCCGCCCACCACGCGAGTCCCACGAGACCCGGCCCGGTGTGCACGCCCATGACCTGGGTGAACTCCGTAAGAAACGCCTCGGCGAGATCGAGAAGGCGCTCGGCGCCGTCGAGCAGGTAGCGGGCGTCCGCGGCGGCGTTGGCGTGATGCACGGCCAGGTGCAGGCGGCGGCCCGCCGCCATCTCCACCAGCAGCGCGATCATGCGGTCGAGCGCGCGGCGGCGCGTGCGCGTGCGCGCGACCAACCGGATGTCGGACGCGCTGAAGCGGACGATCGGCTTCACCTGGAGCATGCCGGCGGCCCAGGCGGCCACGCGCGGCACGCGGCCCCCTCGCGCCAGGTACGACAGCGTGTCGAGCATCGCCAGCAGCGTCACCTGCGTCGTCATCGCCTCGGCGCGCCGCTCGATTTCGTCGATAGTGGCGCCCGCGGCCGCCGCGCGCGCCGCTTCGAGCACCACGAAGCCCTGCGCCATCGCGGCGTTCCGAGAGTCGAGCAGGCGGATCTCGGTCGCAGGTGACTCCCCCTTCGCGATCTCGATCGCCTGCCGCGCGGAGTCGTACATGGCGCTGAACTGCTTGGAGACGGTGATGCACAGGATGGCGTCGGCGCGGCGTGCCGCGCGGGCGATGGCTTCGATGAACATGCCGGGCGAAGGGGCCGCCGTCGTGGGGCGCTCGTTGGAGGTGCGGAGGAGTTCGTAGAACTCGGATGTATCGTTGGTCAGCGAATCGACGAACGTCCGCCCGCCGAAGATCAGGTGCAGCGGCACGATCTCGATGCCGAGCGCCGCGGCGACGTCGCCGGGGATGCAGGCGGTGCTGTCGGTGACGATGGCGACGGTCATCGCCGGTCAGTGTACTTGGTAGTGCGAGGGTGTCGGATCGCACAGGGGAGCGGCGGCCGACACTCGGCCGGCGGGATCGCCGCCACCTCTAAGCCCGTAGCGAAGGAGCTTCAGCTCCGCCACCAGCGGCCAGCCACGAGCGACCGCCACACCAAACGTCGGGTGTACACCGATTTGCCTCGCGGCGGGGGGCTTGTTATGCTTCCCGCACATATGCCACTAGCAACCGACCGCAAAGCCGAGATCATCGGCGTATACAAAGGCCACGAGACTGACACCGGCTCCGCCGAGGTCCAGATCGCGCTGCTCACGGAGCGCATCAACTCGCTGACCGAGCACCTCAAGCAGCACAAGCACGATTTCCACACCCAGCGCGGGCTCCTGAAGCTCGTCGGGCAACGCCGCAGGCAGCTTGCCTACCTCAACAAGTCGGATGTGACGCGCTACCGCGCGATCCTCGCAAAGCTTGGCCTCCGCAAGTAAGGGACGAATCCCGGCGGAGGCCCTTCTATAACTGTCCGGTCAGGGACCGGGCCAGAACGTAGGGACAAAAGTAGTAGTCACCCCTCGAGCACGGGCAATGTGGAACGGCCGCTGCGGCGGACCAGCCCGGACCAGATCCATTCTCGAGCCGTCGACGCAAGCGGAGAACCAACCGCTGCTGTTCACATTTCAACGCCAGAACACGGGTTCAAATGAAGCCCGCGATCCCATGAAGGATGGAGGATCCATACACGCATGCCTGAAGTAAGAACGTTTTCACGAGAGATCGGTGGCAAGACGCTGTCGATCGAACACGGCCGAGTCGCCAACCTGGCCGGCGGCGCCGTGATGGTGCGCTACGGCGACACGGTCGTCCTGTGCACCGCCACCATGGCCCGGCACCCCCGCCCCGGCACCGACTTCTTCCCCCTCACCATCGACTTCGAAGAGAAGATGTACGCCGCGGGCCGCATCCCAGGCTCGTTCTTCCGCCGCGAAGGCCGCCCCGGGACCGATGCCACGCTGAGCGCGCGCCTCACGGACCGCCCGCTGCGCCCGCTCTTCCCCAAGGGCATGCGTAACGATGTCCAGGTCGTCATCACCGTCATGTCGGTTGACAAGGAGAACGACGCGGACGTGCTCGGCACGGTCGGCGCGTCCGCCGCGCTCTGCATCTCCGATGTTCCGTTCGGCGGGCCGGTGAGTGCGGTGCGCGTCGGCTACATCGACGGCCAGTACGTGGTCAACCCGACCTTCACCCAGCTCGAAGAGAGCCTGATTGACATCGTCGTCGCCGGGACGAAGGACGCGATCATGATGGTCGAAGCCGGCGCGAACGAGGCGCCCGAGGAGATCATCCTCGGCGCGATGGAGTACGCGCAGCAGCAGAACCAGATCCTGATCGAGCTCCAGGAAGAGATCATCGCGGCGCTGCCGGCGGTGAAGTGGGAGTTCAGCCCCGCGATTTTGCCGGAGGACCTCAAGAAGCTGGTCTTCGCCGACCTCGCCGGCAACGTCGAGGAGTTCCTCGCGCTGGCGAAGGACGAGCGGCAGGGCGCGCTCGACGAGCACAAGGCGCGTCTCGTCGAGAAGTTCGGCGCCGAGTACACCGAGAAGGCTGTCGGCGAGGCGCTCGACGCCTTCGTCAAGAAGACCGTGCGCGACTCGATCCTGGAGCGGGACCGCCGCCCGGACGGCCGCGACTCGAAGACAGTGCGGCAGATCACGTGCGAGGTCGGCGTGCTGCCCCGCGTGCACGGCACCGGCCTCTTCACGCGGGGCCAGACGCAGGTGCTGAGCGTCACGACGCTTGGCGGCGTCGGCGACGCGCAGCGGCTCGATACGCTGTCGCCCGTCGACAGCAAGCGCTACATGCACCACTACAACTTCCCGCCGTACTCGGTCGGTGAGACGGGCCGCATGGGCGCGTCCGGCCGCCGCGAGATCGGCCACGGCGCGCTCGCCGAGCGGGCGCTGGTGCCCGTGCTGCCGGGGGTCGAGGACTTCCCGTACACCATCCGCGTCGTCTCGGAAGTGCTGTCGAGCAACGGCAGCACGTCGATGGCGAGCGTCTGCGGCAGCACCATGTCGCTGATGAACGCCGGCGTGCCCATCGCGTCGCCGGTCGCCGGCGTGGCGATGGGCCTGATCATGGGCCCCGACGGCAACTACAAGGTGCTGACCGACATCGCAGGCCTCGAAGACGCCATGGGTGACATGGACTTCAAGGTCGCCGGTACCGAAAAGGGCATCACGGCCCTGCAGATGGACATCAAGATCCAGGGGATCCCGATGTCGGTCATGCGGGCGGCGATCGCGCAGGCGCGCGACGGCCGCATGTTCATCATGAGCAAGATGCTGGAGTGCATCGCCGAGCCGAGCAAGGAGATGTCGCCGTACGCGCCGCGCATGTACCGGCTGCAGATCGACCCGCAGAAGATCGGCACGGTGATCGGCCCGGGTGGCCGCGTCATCCGCTCGATCATCGAGGAGACGGGCTGCACCGTGGACATCGAGGACGACGGTTCGGTGTTCATCGGCGCGACGAACGAAGAGTCGGCGCGCAAGGCGATCGACATCATCGAAGGCATGACGAAGGACGTGGAGGTCGGCCAGATCTACACCGGCCGCGTCACGCGGCTGATGAACTTCGGCTGCTTCGTCGAGATCGCGCCGGGCAAGGAAGGCCTGGTGCACATCTCGGAGCTGGCGGACTTCCGCGTTCCCTCCGTGGAGGACGTGGTGTCGCCCGGCGACGAGGTGATGGTGATGGTGACGGAGATCGACTCGATGGGCCGCGTCAACCTGTCGCGGCGTGCGGTGCTCGCCGGCGAGACGGACGCGGCGTCGGTCGTCGCGCGACAGAGGGCTGAGCGCGAGAGCCGCCCCGGCGGCGGCGGTGGTGACCGCGGCCCGCGCGGCGGCGGCGACCGTGGCGGCCGCAGCGGCGGTGGTGGCGGGTTCCGTGGTGGTGGCGGCGGCGGCGGTGGTTACCGCGGCGGCGGTGGTGGTGGTGGTGGCGGCGGCGGTGGCGGCGCCCCGCGCCGGAGCGCCGACGGCAGCCTCCGCGACCGGCGGCCGAACCCCGGTGACGGCCCTCCCGGCCCGCCGCGGGCCCCGTTCGGAGGCCCTCCCGGCCCGAGCGGCCAATAGCCGATTAGCTGGCAACGTAGAAGAGCGGGCGCAGAATGCGCCCGCTCTTCTTGTTCGAAGGACCAGCGCCCAGACACCAGACACCAGTAACCAGTCACCAGCAACCAGGCGACCAGCGGAGTACACTCACAGCATGGACGTCATCACCGGCTCCATCTCCACGTATGTGTTCACCATGCTGCACGGGCGGCCCGCGTTCCTGCTGCTGTACCGCGCCCCGCATTTGCTCCACGCCGACACCTGGCAGGCCGTACACGGCATGATCGATGACGGCGAGAAGGCGTACGACGCGGCCTGGCGCGAGACCATCGAGGAGACGGGGCTGACGCCGGAGCGGTTCTTCAAGACCGACTACATCGAGACCTTCTACAGCGAGGGCACCGACGGCGTGCACATGGTGCCGGCGTTCGCGGCGTTCGTCACGGGCGCTCCCGGCGTCGAGTTGTCGGAGGAGCACACGGCCTACGACTGGTGCGGCCTCGACGACGCGCTGTCGCGGTTCGTCTGGCCCTCGCAGCATGCCGCCATCCGCCTCATCGCCGAAGCCACCGCCGGCTGGCCCCAGGTCGGCATCGGCATGACCGACATCACCGGCATGTTCGTGCTCTGAGAACCCAGAACCAAGAACCTATCGAGGCCTAGGTTCTTGGTTCTAAGTTCTTGGTTCTCCGCCCCTAACCCCTAACCCCTGATCCCTATACCCTACTCCCATGGACCTCGGAATCATCGGTTTTCAACGCTCGGGCAAGACGACGATCTTCAACGCCGTCACGCGTGGAAACGCGCAGACCGGCAGCTACGGCGCCGGCGTGCAGCCCAACATCGGCGTCGTGAAGGTGCCGGACCGCCGGCTCGATGACCTTGCAAAGATCTTCAACCCCAAGAAGTTCACGCTGGCCGACATCCGCTACATCGACTTCCCCGGCGAGGCGTTCAGCGACGGGCAGGGTCCGCCGCCGCAGTTCCTGGCGCAGCTCGCGCGCTGCGACGCGCTGATCCACGTCGTACGCTCGTTCGCCGACGAGACGGTGCCACACCCGCAGGTCACGGTCGACCCGGCGCGCGACGCCGCAGCGATGGAACTCGAGCTGTCGTTCGCCGATGCCGCGTTCATCGAAAAGCGGCTCGAACGTATCGAGGCGTCAATGCGCTCGGTGAAGGCGGGCGAACGCGATGCCGCCGAGCGCGAGGTCGCGCTGCTGACGCGCCTCAAGCAGGGCCTTGAGGCCGAGAAGCCGCTGCGCGAGCAGGAGATGAGCGACGAAGAGCGGAAGATGCTGGTCAACTACCAGTTCCTCACCGACAAGCCGCTGCTCATCGTGCTCAACATCGACGAGGGTGACGCGGCGCGCGCGGGCGAGATCGAGGCGGCGTTCGCGGCGAAGATGCAGGGGTCGCACCAGGCGGTCGCCGCGATCAGCGGCAAGATCGAGCAGGAGCTGGCGCAACTGTCCGATGAAGAAGCGGCGGAGTTCCGCAACGACCTCGGCATCACGGAGCCGGGGTTGGACCGCATGATCCGCATGTCCTACGCGCTCACCGGCCTCATCTCGTTCTTTACGGTGGGGCCGGACGAGTGCCGCGCCTGGAACGTGCATCGCGGCGCGACGGCGCCCGTGGCCGCCGGCAAGATCCACACCGATCTAGAGCGCGGCTTCATCCGCGCCGAGGTCGTCCGCTGGGACGAGTTGCTCGCCGGCGGCTCCATCGCCGAGGCGCGCAAGCACGGGCACCTGCGGCAGGAGGGCAAGACGTACGTCGTCCAGGACGGCGACTGCCTGAACATCCTGTTCAACGTGTGAGGTGGAGAGTTCACAGTCTTCAGTTCACCTCGGCGCGCGGCGTGCGGGCCGCCCCGGCAAGTGGTTCTCACCTAAGGCGGATAGAGCGCAGAACATTAGGAGGGGTGATGTGTGGAAACGCGCGACGAGCCCGGACCAGGGTGAGGAATTGGATCAACATCGCCCGAGTACAGGCGAGCATCGCGAAGTCGTGATTCGGGCCGACGGCACGATGATTGCCAAGCAGGCATGGAAGCGATGAGAGAGAACACGAGCGATTCGTCCGACTGGACCGCCGCGTGGGCGATCTCCATCGTGAAAGGCCTGGTCGATGGCGTGAAAAGCCTCGACGGCTCTTGCGAGGAGGTCGAGCGAGCCAACGCTCACTTCGCGGCCATCTACCCCGACGAAGACGAATCGATTGACTTGTCAGACAACCTCGTGTGGTGCTTCGTTACCAATGCCCTCGCAACATGCTCGCTGATCCGCCATGGGCATCGTCCAGCGTCGGACGCCCCCGGCGAGCTTTCATCTTGGATCGCTCATCTTGAGGGTGGAGAAGTTGCCTGGAGTGAAGCAGTCAGGAGAGGTGACTGGCCGATTAAGTGGCCCGAGGGCCACGAATAGGCGGATAGGTCGCTGTGTCGACGTGGATCGCGGGCGACGTCTGCATGGCCGTCTTGTGCCTAACCGGCACGCATATTCAACCGCACCAATCGGCGCACAGATCGGCGCGAATCAGAGCGCGGCCTCGTTGCCGCGCTGCAAGCGTGTGTTGCGGTGCGCGTTCACCGTTCGGCGGGCGTGCCGTTTGCGCGCGTCTCGCATTGTGAACCGCAAGCTGTGAACTGAAAACCGTCCACTGTAAACTGCCCACTGTGAACTCCAACCTGAAATCCTTCGACCGTGTCGCGCACTGCTACGACGAGACGCGCGGGCTGCCGCCCGAGGTCGAGCGCGCCGTCGCGGAGCGCATCGCCGGATTCGCGCGCGAGGCAGCCCCGTCGCCGCGCGTGCTGGAAGTGGGCGTCGGCACAGGGCGCATCGCCGTGCCGCTGGCCGCGGCGGGGTTGCGCGTGGCCGGCATCGACATCTCGCCGAAGATGCTCGGCGTGCTGCGCGAGAAGCGCCGCGACATCGACGTGATGCTCGCGGAGGCGGCGCATCCGCCCTTGCGCGCCGCCGCGTTCGACGCGCTGCTGTTCGTCCACATCCTTCACCTGGTGCCCGATGCGATAGCGACTCTGCGCGCGACGCTGCTGCTCGTGCGGCCGGGCGGCGTCGTCATCCACGCGGGCGACCAGGGGCACGTCGCGTTGCGCGCGCAGGCGGAGGATCTGATCCGCGATGCCGTCGCCGAACTGGCGCGCATCGACATCACCGATTGGGACGTGCACGAGCGCGTGCGGCTGCTGACCGAGGAGTTCTTGCGCGGCGTGTGCACCGACGTGCGGACGGTCGTGCTCGCCCGCTGGCAGACGCGCTCTCGCGGCCGCACGATGCTCGACCGGCTGGCAAGGAAAGACTTCTCGAGTTCGTGGAAAATCCCGGACGAAGTGCTGCCCGCGGTGATTGAGCGCGTCACCCCGCAGCTGGAGGCGCTGTACGGCGGCCTCGACCGCGAGTTGGAGTTCGAGCGCGCAATGATCGCCACCGTCGCCCGGCTGCCAGCGTAGGAATCGTTTCACGAACGGACGCGGGGGCGCCTGCCGTCAAATTGGCGTGCGAGATATAGGTAATCTGACACGGGCTCGTAGGCGCGAGCCCAGCGCTGTTCGCCTTGACGACCCCCCGGCACCCCTTTACAATAAGCCAACAACTGAATATTGGCTCTTATCGAGAGTGGTGGAGGGATCGGCCCGACGAAACCCGGCAACCCGCGCAGGCGGGTGCCAAATCCGACTCGCAGATGCGAGAGAGATGAGAGAATCGCGAAGCTTCTCACCACCTACGCGGACGAGAAGCTTTTTTGTGCCCGAACGATTTATGACCGACATCCAGCCCGTTGAATGGCGCGGCGATGCGCTCCGCATCCTCGACCAGACGCTGCTGCCCGGCGTGGTGCGCTACATCGATGCGCGCGACGCCGCTGCCGTGGCGGAGGCGATCCGCCGGCTGGCGGTGCGCGGCGCGCCGCTGATCGGCATCGCCGCCGCGTACGCGCTGGCGCTGGCCGCCCGCCGCGGCGACGACGTGCGCCAGGCCGCCGAAGCGCTCGCCGCGACGCGCCCGACGGCCGTCAACCTGCGCTGGGCGCTCGACCGCGTGCTCGCCGCGTCGGCTGGGGACGCCACGCTCGCCGCGGCCGAGGCGGTACGCATCCACGAGGAGCAGATCGCCGCCGACGAGCGCATCGGCCGCCTGGGGGCGGATCTGATCGCGGCCGGGGCCACGATACTGACGCACTGCAACGCGGGCGCGCTCGCGACCGGTGGCATAGGCACGGCGCTGGGCGTGATCAAGACGGCGCATCGCGACGGCAAGCGCGTACGGGCGCTGGTCGATGAGACACGGCCGCTGCTGCAGGGCGCGCGGCTGACGGCGTGGGAACTGGCGCAGGAGGGCGTGCCGCACGAGATCATCGTCGATGCGGCGGCGGCGGGCCTGATCGCGCGCGGTCACGTGCAGGCGATCGTCGTCGGCGCCGACCGCATCGCCGCCAACGGCGACGTGGCGAACAAGGTCGGCACCTACGGCCTCGCGCTTGCGGCGCAGGCGCACGGCGTGCCGTTCTACATCGCCGCGCCCGTCAGCACAATCGACACCGCGACGGCTTCGGGAGGCGGCATCAACATCGAGGAGCGTGGCGAAGACGAGGTGCTGTCGTTCGCATCGGCACGCACCGCGCCGGATGGCAGCGCGGCGCGCAATCCGTCGTTTGACGTCACGCCGGCCGCGCTGGTGTCGGCGATCATCACCGAGTGCGGCGTGCTGCGTGCGCCGTACGCGGACGCCATTGCGGGCGTGGCTCCGAAGACGGCGGTGGCGCGATGACATCCGCGCGGCTGGCCGTTATCGGCGGCTCCGGCTTCTACGAGATGGACGGCATCACCGATGTGGAGACGGTGCGCATCGATACGCCGTTCGGTGCGACGTCGGACGCCATCGTGATCGGCACGCTCGAGGGCGTGCGGACGGCGTTCCTGCCGCGGCACGGCGTCGGCCACCGTATCCTGCCGGGCGAGATCCCGCAACGCGCGAACATCTGGGCGCTCGCAACGCTCGGCGTCGAGCACGTGCTGTCCATCAGCGCGGTCGGCAGCCTGAAGGAAGAGGTGGCGCCGCTGCACATGGTGGTGCCGGATCAGCTCATGGACCGCACGCGCGGCGCGCGGCCGTCGACGTTCTTCGGCCGCGGCATTGTGGCGCACATCGGCTTCGACGAGCCGTTCTGCCCGGCGCTCAGCGGCGCGCTGTCAGAGGCGGCGGCGGCGTCCGGCGTCACGTCGCATCGCGGCGGCACGTGCGTCGTCATCGAGGGGCCGGCGTTTTCGACGCGTGCGGAGTCGGAGCTGTACCGGAGCTGGGGCGCCGACGTCATCGGCATGACGGCGCTGCCGGAGGCGAAGCTCGCCCGCGAAGCCGGCATGTGTTACGCGATGCTCGCCTGCGTCACCGACTACGACACCTGGCACGAATCGCACGACGCCGTCTCGGTCGAGATGATCGTCGCCAACCTGCGCCGCAACGTCGCGAGCGCGCGGCGCATCGTCGCGGCGGTGGCGCGCGCGCTGCCAGCCCGGACGTGCGCGTGCGCGGCCGCGCTGGCGAACGCGATCATCACGCCGCTCGACATCGTGCCCGAGGAGACGAAGCGCGACCTGGCGCCAATCCTTGCGCGCTACCTGGAGGTGGCGCGATGACGCGCGCCGAGCGCAGCGCCGCCGCCATGGCCGGCATGGACCAGTACGCCGTCCGGCCGCTGAGAGACCGCGAGCAGATTCGCCGCATCCTCGAAGGACGGCGGCCGTACGCTGCGTACGCGCTCGGCCAGCTTGAGCCCGTCCTCTTCCGCATGACGGAGTGGTGGCTGGCCAGCGGCCCGAGCAACCAGGCGTTGATGCTGCACGCGCGCGGCGGCCTCGGCAACGCCACGTTCACCATGGGCGAGGCCACGGCCCTCGAAGCGCTGCTGCGGGTGCACCCCGGCCATCATCACACCTTCCTGACCTGCGAAGTGAGCCATCTCGACACCGTGCTGCGCCACTTCGCGCTGGAGCAGCGGCAGACGATGATCCGCATGCAGGTGACGGCGGACCGCTTCCGCGCGGCGGCGGGCGGCGTCGAGGTGCGGCGGCTCACGGGCGCCGACGTGCGCGACATCAACCGGCTCTATCGCAGCGACGGCGTGCCGTCGTTCTACTCGTCGCGGCAAATCGATGATTCGGTTTACTTCGGCGTCGAGCGCGACGGGCAGCTGGTCGCGATCGCGGGCACGCATGTGATCTCCAGTGCCAGCGCGATCGCCGTGGTAGGGAACGTCTACACGCACGCGCGCTATCGCAACCAGCACATGGCGCAGGCCACGGCGAGCGCCGTCACCGAACAGCTGCTGCGCTTCTGCCGCGAAGTCGTGCTGAGCGTCGACCCGACGAACGCCCCGGCCGTGCGCGCGTACGAGCGCCTCGGCTACAGCGAGGTCGCACGGCTGATCGAGGGCGCGGCCGTCCGCCGCGACGCAACTGGCGCCGTCACCACCATGCGCCGCCTGGTCGCCCGCCTGCGCGGACGCGGCACCGGTGCCGAGATCGTGAGGCTGCCCGGCGGCTAACTGCGCACCACGCGCGCCGGGCGGCGCGCTTCACCGGCCAAGGAAGACAGAGGCGCAACCGACGCGCCCCAGAGGAAGGAACAGGGTTGACGACGAACACGATTCCACACGATGTGAAGGACCTGCGGCAGGCCGAAGAAGGCGTGCGCCGCATCGAATGGGCGGCGCGGGAGATGCCCGTCATCAGCCAAATCCGCGATCGCTTCGCGAAGGAGAAGCCGCTCAAGGGGCTGCGCGTCGCGGCGTGCCTGCACGTCACCACCGAGACCGCGAACCTGATGATCGCACTGCGGGACGGCGGCGCGGAGATCGCGCTGTGCGCCTCGAACCCGCTCAGCACGCAGGACGACGTGGCGGCGGCGCTCGTGCAGGAGTACGGCATCTCCACCTTCGCCATCAAGGGCGAGGACAACGACACGTACTACCGGCACATCGACGCGGTCCTCGACACGAAGCCGCAGTGCACCATGGACGACGGCGCGGACCTCGTCGCTCGGCTTCACCGCGACCGCATCGACCTGCTCGGCGGCGTCATCGGCGGTACCGAGGAGACGACGACCGGCGTGATCCGCCTGCGCGCCTTGGCAGGCGAGAGCCGCCTCAAGTACCCCATCATCGCCGTGAACGAGGCGAACACCAAGCACATGTTCGACAACCGCTATGGCACCGGGCAGAGCACGCTCGATGGCATCACGCGCGCGACGAACATTCTGTGGGCGGGCAAGACTGTGGTCGTGGCGGGCTACGGCTGGTGCGGGCGCGGCGTCGCCTCGCGCGCGCGCGGCATGGGCGCGCAGGTCGTCGTGACGGAGATCAACCCGCTCCCCGCGCTCGAGGCCGTGATGGACGGCTTCCGCGTGATGCCGATGGCCGATGCCGCTAAGATCGGCGATATCTTCATCACGCTCACCGGCGACATCAACGTCATCGATCGCCACCACATGGAGGCGATGAAGGACGGCGCCATCGTCGCCAACTCGGGCCACTTCAACGACGAGATCAACCTGAAGGCGCTCGAGTCGATGGCTGAGGGGCGTCGCCAGGTGCGCCCGTTCGTCGAGGAGTTCACGCTGGGCGACGGCCGCAAGCTCTTCGTGCTCGGCGAGGGCCGGCTGATCAACCTTGCCGCGGCCGAAGGCCACCCGGCGAGCGTCATGGACATGAGCTTCGCCAACCAGGCTCTCAGTGCCGAGCACCTCGTCAACAACGAGAAGAGGATGGCCGTCGCGGTCTACCCGGTGCCGGCCGAGATCGACGCCGAGATCGCCCGCCTGAAGCTGAAGGCCATGGGCATGGAGATCGACACCCTGACCGACGAGCAGCAGAAGTACCTGTCGTCGTGGGAGAGCGGGACCTAAGCGGGATGTGACGTAGGGGTGAGGCGCCGCAGTCTGGCCCATCCGAGGAGGAAACAATGACCACAACGTTCATGAGCGCGCAGTCGCTCCTGCTGACATCTGAGTCGGTGACCGAGGGGCACCCCGACAAGATGTGCGACCAGATCAGTGATGCGGTGCTCGACGCGATCCTGCGCGAAGACCCGATGGGCCGCGTCGCCTGCGAGACCGCTTGCACTACCGGCCTCGTCGTCGTCATCGGCGAGATCACGACGACGACGTACGTCGACATCCCGTCGATCGTGCGCGACACCGTGCGCGACATCGGCTACAACAACCAGCACTACGGCTTCGACTGGGAGACGTGCGGCGTCGTCGTCTCCATCAAGGAGCAGTCCGGCGATATCGCGATGGGCGTCGACAGGGCGCTCGAAGCGAAGGAGGGCGCCGGGCTCGGCGACGACCTGGACACCGGCGCCGGCGACCAGGGCATGATGGTGGGCTTCGCCTGCAACGAGACGCCGGAGTTCATGCCGCTGACCATCTCGCTGGCTCACCGCCTCTGCCGGCAACTCGCCTACGTGCGCAAGATGGGCGGGCTCTCGTACCTGCGCCCGGACGGCAAGTCGCAGGTCACCGTCGAGTACGAGTACGGCAAGCCGAAGCACATCAACACCGTCGTCATCTCGACGCAGCACGACCCGGACGTCTCGCGCGAGGCGCTGCACAACGACGTCATCGAGCACGTGATCAAGCCGATCCTGCCGGGCGACCTGGTCGAGACGGCGCCGCGCATCCTGATCAACCCGACGGGCCGCTTCGTCATCGGCGGGCCGATGGGCGACGCGGGACTCACGGGCCGCAAGATCATCGTCGACACCTACGGCGGCATCGCCCGCCACGGCGGCGGCGCGTTCTCCGGCAAGGATCCGACGAAGGTCGACCGTTCGGCGGCGTACGCGGCCCGCTACGTGGCGAAGAACCTCGTGGCGGCCGGCCTGGCCGATCGCGTCGAGCTGCAGCTCTCCTACGCGATCGGCGTTGCGAGGCCGACGTCGATCTCCGTCGAGACGTTCGGTACCGGGCGCATCGACGAGGACAGGATGCTCAAGCTGATCGACAGCCACTTCGACCTGCGGCCGGCGGCCATCATCCGCGACCTGCAGCTGCGACGGCCGATCTACCGGGCGACGGCTGCCTACGGCCACTTCGGGCGCGACGACATCGATGCGCCGTGGGAGCGCACCGACCGGGCGGCGGCGTTGCGGGCCGATTCCGGCGTCCGCGGCGAGCCCGAGGGTGTCGCCGGCGCCTGAGGCGCGTCCAACGGACAATAAAGGAGAGGGGCCGGCATGACGCTGGCCCCTCTTCCTTCCTGCCGAGGGAGGCAAGGTAAGCGCAAGTGCAGACGCGCTCAGCCTCAGCCGCGAGGCCTGAGACGCAATACGCGCCGCAGGAGCGCCCCCCGCACTAACGGCCACGCCGCTTCCAGCCGCCGCGCTTCGTCGTCGGACAACTCCTTGTGGCCGAAGCGCGCGCGCTCGTATGTCGCGGCGATGTAGCGCGAGGCGCCGGTTCCCGGCACGTCGCCGCTGAGCCGCGCGGCGAACTCACGCGGCGTCTCGTTCGGCCGCGGTCCCATCTTCCCCAGCGTCGCCAGCCGCCGCGTCTTCTCCCACAGCTGTGCCGGCCGTGGCATGCCCCCGAGGCCGTACTCCCAGGCGAATCTGCCCGCGCCCGCGGCGAGGGCCAGCACGCCGGCTGCCGCTCCCAGCAGCGCGAGCATCGGCAGCAGGCCCGAGCCGTCGTTCGGTTGCTCCGGCGGCAACGCGGGCGCATCCGCCGCTGGCTCGATGCCGAGATCGATCGGCTCCTCGCCGCGGATGTTCGGGTCGGGGATGTCCGGCTTCGTAGTGGTCGGCGCGAGCGTGCCGGGTCGGTTGATCAGCGGCTCGGAGGGCGTCGGGCTGAACTCCACCCAGCCGATGCCCGGGAAGTACACCTCGGGCCACGAGAACGCGTTGCGTTCGGTCAGCTTGAAGGTGTCGCTACCGCCTTCGCGCTGCGACGCGTCAACCGCATAGCCCGTCGCCACGCGCGCGGGAATGCCGAGCGAGCGCAGCATCACTGCCATTGCCGACGCGTGGTAGTCGAAGTAGCCCGTCTGCAGGTCGAACAGGAAGTAGTCCACGGTGTCGCGGCCGGGCGGCGTCACCGGCACGTCGTAGGTCACCGGGAACGAGCGCACGTACGCCTCGATCGCGGCGGCGCGGTCGTATGGCGTCGTCCCGGCGCCGCGCGTCACCTCGCGCGCCTTGCGGCGCACGCGGAACGGCAGGTTCTCGGGCAGCGAGAGATAGCGGTCGGTGACCCACGCGGGGTACTCATCGCCCGCGGCCTGCAACTGCTCGATCGATGCGACGCTGACGCTGCCGGTGACCTCGTACTCGGCGCCGTTCCGGAGGTGATCTTCCGGCTTCAGGCTGCTGACGTCCGCCGGGTCCGCGCCGGCCCGGACGTCAGCATCGCGGTCGGCCTGCACCGGCTGGCCGAGGCTGTAGAGGACGCCGTTGTTGCCTCCCTGCACCTTCACGTTGATCGTGATCTCCTTGCGGGTGTCCGGAACGGCGGGCTCCGGCGCATCGGCGCGGTCGCCGGCCGCCAGCGGCACGTCGCTTTCGATGTTGAGCTTCCAGCCCTCGGCGGTGTACTCGTCGAAGGACTGTGCGCGGAGGAACGCCGCGACCTCGGGCGTGATCTTTACGTCGATCTCCACCGCATCCCTGTCGCTCAGGGCGATCTTGCCCTGGAAGGCCAGCGTATCGCGCAGGTTGTGCACGGTGATCGGCTTCTTGGCGTTGACCGAGATGAACACGCGCGCCAGCGGCTGAAGACGTTGGACGTAGGGCTCGGTAAAGTCGTTCCACCGCTGGTGCGCCGTGTCGGACCGGTTCGCCAGCGGCAGCGTCCACACGAACGCCAGGATGCCGACGGTCACCCAGAACGAGACGTTCAGCACCGACAGGCTGATGAACTCGGGGTAGACGATGCCCGCGTCGTCCCATTCCTGCTCCTTGCGCGCCACGTGCAGCCGCATGATCAGCAGCACCGCGCCGAACACGAAGACGATGAACGCAGGGCTGAACTGCCCCGGGATGAAGCTGATGTTCCACATCAGCGCCGTGCCGCCCGGCACCAGTCCCAGCCACGGGTTCCGCCAGCGGAAGATCGCCCACGATGAGACGTACGTGCCGATCCACGTTACCACCAGCACCAGCACGATGAACGGCAGCGTATCGCTGCTGATGCCGCTCTGTGTGGCGGCGGACCACCAGACGTACATGCGGTCGACGAGATGATCGACGCGCACCGCGGGCGAGCTGCCGGGGATGATCGCCACCAATTGCAGCAGCACGAGCGCCGCGCCCGCGAGCAGCGCGATCGGGTGGAGCAGCAGCGCGTTGACGCGCACGCGCGACAGCGCGTAGCCGATGATCAGCGCCGAGAAGCCGATCGGGTAGAGCGACGGCATGTCGTCGACCCAGCCGGCGCTGTCGATCGAGGCGACGACGCTCATGAAGACGCACGCCGTGATGAGGAAGGTCAGCCACGCTTCCCAGGGAACGAACGACGACAACGGCGCGTCGCGCGACGGCGCGTCATCGTGCCGCTTCTGGAAGATCTCGTCCCAATTCGCTTCGCGCATCAGACTCCGTAGAACCTAGAACCTAGAACCTGGTCCCTAGTCCCTAGTCCCTAGTCCCTACCTAGCCTCCGACTTCCGCGGCGAGCGCCGTCGGCAGGTCATCGGCGTGCTTCACCATGTACGTGAACACGTCCGTCACCGCGAGCGAGGCGAACACGTCGAGCGAACTCGTCTCGCCGCCGAACGTGCTCGGCTCCATGACGATCGCTGCCACCTTCACGCCGCGCGCCTGCAGCGCACCGAGACCGGCAACCCACTCCTCGTTGGTCGATGGCGTGATCGCGATCACGGTCGTGTGGCGGCCGAAGCGGCGTGCCTCGTTCGCCAGCAGGCTCCCCAGCGGCACGTCGCCCCACGCGCGCGCCATCGCCAGCGACTCCAGGATGCGCGTGTACTGCGGCAGGCCGCGCTCCGCTTCGACCGCGTCGAAGCCGCGGCCGTACGACAGGAAGCCGACGGTGCGGTTCGCCGTCAGGAAGTAGCGCGCGACGGACGCCGCGATGGCGACGCCGTACTCCTCTGTGGAGTCGTCGCCGTCGCCCACGTGCACGTCGCGCTCGAGGTCCAGGATCACCCAGATGTCGCTCGCCGGGTCCAGCTCGAAGATCTTGACCATCAGTTCGCCCGTGCGGGCGGTGCTGCCCCAGTGGATGCGGTTAAAGCTGTCGCCGAACTCGTACTGCCGCACGCCGGATGCGTTCGGCGTCACGTAGTGGGTGCGGCGGCGGAAGCGCCCCTCGCCCGGCAGGTTCGCCGGCGGCACCGAGAACTGCGGCAGCTCGACGGCGCGCGGGTACACGAGCACGTTCTGCGCGCGCCCGTACGTCCGCGTGTGCCGGAACATGCCGAAAGGGTCGCCCGTCGTCACGGTCACCGGCCCGACGGCGTACAGCCCGCGCCGGCGGATGGTCGAGCGGATGCGCCAGGTCTTTGCGCCGCCCCAGCCGATCGTCACGACGCGCTTCGCGGCGTGGCCGGGCATCTCGCTCGGGTCGTCGACTTCGAGCCAGATCTTCGGCCACCAGCCGCGGTTGCGGATGGTGATACGCTCCTCGTACTGCGCGCCCTCCTGCAGGCGGTCGGTGGAGCGGTCGGGTGTGACGTCGAGCCCCGCCAGGTTCAGGCGCGACCACACGTATGACACCGCCACGCCGACCATCGCGACGTAGACCAGCCGCCACGTCAGCCAGAAGCCGGTGGAGATGGCGATGACGATGCAGGTCGCCGAGAGCAGCACCACCGCCGTCAGCGTGCGGTTCGTGACGAAGAAGTGCCGGTACAGGCGGACGAGACGCCGCATGATGTTGTGCCTAACGCGCCGCGCGCTGTTCGCTGCCGCTGGGCCGCGCCCTGGCCCCCGGCACCGGCACGCGGTCCAGTGTCTGCTCGACGACTTCGAGCGCCGTCGCGTTCTTCACGCGCGCCGATGGGCTGATGATGATGCGGTGCCCCAGCGTGGCGTAGGACAGCGCCTTGATGTCGTCCGGCACCACGAAGTCGCGGCCGTCGAGCAGCGCGCGCGCCTGCGACGTGCGGTAGAGCGCGAGCGAGCCGCGCGGCGACGCCCCCAGGTACACCGAGCCGTGCTTTCGCGTGCCATCGACGATCATCACGATGTACTGCTTGATCAGCGGGTCGACGTAGATGTCCTTCACGGCGCGCTGCATGCTCAGCAGCTCGTCCGGCCCGGTGACGCGTTCGAGCGCGTCGATCGGGTGCTGGCGCTGCTGGCCCTCCATGATCAGCACCTCGTCCGTCGCCGTCGGGTAGCCGAGATGGATGCGCATGATGAAGCGGTCGAGCTGCGCCTCGGGCAGCGGGAACGTGCCTTCGTACTCGATGGGGTTCTGCGTGGCGAGCACCATGAACGGCGCCGGCATCTTGTGCGTGACGCCGTCGACCGTCACCTGCCGCTCCTCCATCGCCTCCAGCAGCGCGGATTGCGTCTTCGGTGTAGCGCGATTGATCTCGTCGGCCAGCACCACCTGCGCCACGATCGGCCCCGGCCGGAACTCGAAGTCGCCGGTCTTCTGGTTGTAGATCGAGACGCCGCTCACGTCGCTCGGGAGCAGGTCGGGGGTGAACTGGATGCGCTTGAAGCTGCACCCGGTCGAGGTGGCGAGGCTGCGGGCGAGGATCGTCTTCCCGACGCCCGGCACGTCCTCGATGAGGACGTGGCCCTGGCACAGCAGCGCGATCAGCGCCTGCCGCACCTCCGCCTCCTTACCGATGATCACCTTCTCGACGTTGGCGATGATGCGTTCCGCGATGATCTTGGGGTCTTCCATGGGTCCTCCCGATGGCAATCGAGGAGCGCAGTGCGCTCAGTGTGTGTACGTGCGCGGCGGCAGGAAGGTTCCTGATTATATCAGCGCAGCCAAAGTGTTTTGCCCGCCGCGCACCCTACGCGCCGCCGGCGGCTTCCGTCCTTAACAGTTCCTTAGCATCCCGGGGCGACGGAGAACAGACACGAGGGCCGTCTGCGGGATCGCAGAACGGACAGCAGACAACAGAAGGTGATGGGCGGAGTGCGGTCAGATTACGCCGCGCTCGCGCAGGAAGGGGATCGCGCCCGCGACCGCATCGGCCGGCTGGTGCTGGTTGATCTCGAACACGCGCAGCGCGGACGGCGGCAGTCCCGCGGCGATGTAGTCCCACGCGACGTCGCCGTGCCCCGGCGCGCGGTGGTCGCCGATGCCGTCGACGTCGTGCAGGTGCGAGCCGATGCAGCGCGGGCCGTTCGTGTCGAGCCAGCGCCGCTTGTCGACGAGCCCGAGCCGCCATTGCACTTCAGCGTGACCTACGTCGTGCCAGTAGCCGGCGGCTTCGTGCGCATAGCCGTCGAGCAGCGCCGCGCACTCATCCGGCTGCGGGATCTCGTGGTAGTGCAGGCGGTTCTCGATGCCGATGGCGATGCCGGCGTCCTCGGCATGGCGCGCGAGTTCGCGCAGGCTGCGCGCGGCCTGGTCGAGCCACGGCTCCGCCTGCTCGGCGCGTAGCGCGTGGCAGCGCTCGCGCAGCATCTCGACGTGCTCGCCCTCGCGCGTGCCGGCGTCGTACAGCCGCCGCAGCTCGCGCTCAGGCTCGAACATCGCATGGCCCACCGCGCCCAGGTGGACCACGACGAAACGCGCGCCGGCCTTGTGCGCCAGATCGATGCTGTGCTTCGTGTAAGCGATGGCCGCGCGGTGCTCATCGATGTCAGGCGAGGCGAGATTGAGGGCGCTGTTCGCCCTGTTGGCGCCGTCGCGCACGAGCGGCGCCGGCGCGTGGATGGAGGAGATGGGAACTTCGTGGAAGCTCATCAGGCGGTCGAAGGGCGCGCTGGGCGTCAGGTGGCTGATCTCAATCGCGTCGTACCCGAGCGCCAGCGTCTCCTCGACGAACCGGTGCATGTCCTCGACAAATCGGTCCTGCTGCGCCCACATGGTAGAAAGCGAAAGGGTCATGCCGTGAGTGTAGATGCGGGAGGCGGCAAGTGGGAGGCGACCCCGCACGTGTCGAACACGACCTCGTGGCTGACTAGGGGAGCGGAATCAGGGGCGTTCAGCACGGCTCGGCCGCGGAAGTCGCCTTGTAGGAAACGAGGGCTAATCCGCCAGTAGTCGGGCTTGGCCATGCCATCCCTTCAGGCGTCACTTCCTTGGGCGCGCCCGTTTCTTGCCCGGGACCTGTAGTTCAATCTGCGGAAAGTCGTGTCTCATTATGATCTCAACGAGGCCTTGTACATCGGCGCAGCGACCCGCGAACTTAACTGGTGCTGGAGGTTTATCAAGCGGCAAGCCAAACGCCTTCCAAGTAGTCCAAACTTCGTCGTCGGGGTCCTCCCACGTCCGCAGCCACATTGACCGGAATCTATCCATGTACGCTGCGCCAAAAGCGAGTCCCTCGGTGAAAGATATGAAGCTGAGTTGATACGCGAACGGGACTTCGACCTGTTTCTTCTGCCACCCGCTGAGTGACAGAGCCGGGGCGCCCTTCCGCTGTAGCTCGGTCATGACGAAGAACGTCAAGAAGTCTTCAGCCACATCTGCGCCGCAACGTCGTACCAGCTGATCCGTTCGTCTGCGTCACGGTGGAGGTCGCCGAGAAGCGCCGCAGGTTCGTACCCGGGCGACATGAACGTAAGCGCAATCTTGTCGACCGCGTCGTGATAGACATACCCGACAATCGCTCCAAGTTCGTAAGCCCGCAGCTGAACCGCGACCAAGCGCGGGAAGGTGATCTTTGGCTGCCCGAACAGCGGTTTTGTCGTGGCCTGTTCCAGGAGATCGACGACGAGCCTGTATGGCAGCACAGGGGGCGATGGCGGAGGCAGCAGTTTGCGAAGATCCACGGTTCAATCCCCAATCGCAACAAGTATAAGCCAGATGGGTTGAACCAACGATAACTACAGCGTTTCCGGTACGGATCGCCGAATCTGACGCACAGCGCTGGTGGGTGGTTGTTGCGCCCACATGGTGCTGAGTGAGAGCGTCACGGCGTCTCTGCGCCGCCGTCGCGCGGCACCAACGGCTCAAACAGCGCGATCAACGCTGGGATGTCAATGACAGCTGTGGCCCACACGAGATCGATGCTGACGCGCACGTGTTCGTGGGGGAGTCGCTGCCTCATGCCGATAATCGCCGGCCAATCTATCTCTGGATGGCCCGTCCGGAACTCCTCGCTCGTGCGTCTGGCGGCCTCTCCGATGCTCTGGATGGCCAGCATCGTCGCGAGTTGGAGGTTGTCGTCGGCAGCGAAATCTTCGTGCGATAATCGTTCGGTGTGATCGCGTACACGCCTCGCAAGCATCAACATGTGGAGGACGAGCGCGCTGTCGTCAGGCTGCCGCATATACCAGTTGCGCGCTGCTTAAGATGTTGCGCCGGCGGATCCAGTCCCGGCAGAACGCCGCGATCTGTGACTCGGTCACTCGAAGTCGAGCCAGGATCTCGTCCATGCGCAAACTATAACGGATGCAGGTTTCACCGAACCGCAAACACCACCCGCCGCGAGACTGTCGACAAGACCGCCCGATCGCCGGTCTGTTGTCTCTCGTCTGTTGTGCCGCCTACCCCACGCTCCGACGCAGTTTCGCGGCGAGGTCGCCGCGGTCCGCCACCTCGATGCGGTCGAGTTCGAGCCACGCCTGCATCTGCCGGAGCTCGGCGGCGAGATCAGGGACCACCTTACGCGCGTCCCGCCCTGGCTCCAGGAACGCGCTCTGCACCATCAACACCTTGCGCTGGCGGTCGGCCTTGAGGTCGCATCGGGCGACGAGGGTGTCGCCGAGCAGGAACGGGAACACGTAGTAGCCGTAGACCCGTTTGGGCTCCGGCGTATAGATCTCGATCCTGTACTTCATGCCAAACAGGCGCTCCATGCGGCTGCGCTCCCAGACAAGTGAGTCGAACGGGGTGACGAGCGCTCGGGCGTGAATGGACCGCGGTACGCGCACGCCACGTGGCATGTAGGCAGGCTCCGTCCACCCGTCGACGTGGGCGGTCAGCAGCCGTCCTTCTTCGACCAGTTCCGACACGAGACGTTTGGCGATCGGCTTGGCACGCCCGCCGTCCTGGCCCTCCGGGCGGTCCCAATACGGCCCTGGTGGCAGTCGATCGCGCCATCCGTCGATCATGAGGTAGCCGGTGATATCGCCGAGCGTCCCGATGCCGTATGCCTTCGCCCCGAGACAGATCAACTGCTTCATCGCCTCCTCCCGCGGCGGCGCCGGCTCATCGAGTGCCGCGCGAGGGATGACGCGCTCTGCGATGTCGTAGAGCCGCTCGAAACCACGACGTCCAGCAATGGCGACGAGGCCGGAGTTGTACAGGTGCTCGAGCGTCGCTTTCCCGTCGCCCCAGCCCCACCAGTTCCCCGAACGCTTGCCTGGATTGGACAACTCCGCCGCGGCGATGGGTCCGCGCTCGGCGACCTCAGCGTAGATGCTCGCCATGTAAGCTCCCGGCTCGGACCGCATGTACTCCTGCGTCTCTTCGGCGTGCATGCGATACCGCACGAGCGGATACAACGAGATCGGCAGCAGGCACGCTGCGTGTCCCCAGTACTCGAAGAGCTCGCGTTTTCGGTAGGCAAGGGAGTCAAGCGCGTCCATCGGATAGAGACCGAGCCGCGCGAACGCCGGGACGTAGTGCGCCCGCGCGAGCACGTTGACCGAGTCGATCTGGAAGGCGTGCAGCCGTGAGGCCAGCTTGCGGAGCTGCCCGACCGAGGGCGTCGCCGGTTTCGGACCGAATCCCTGTGAAGCGACGGCGAGGCGACGCGCTTCCGGCAGAGAGAGCGTGATCGACATGGCGCGAAGTATAAGGTGCGCCGCAGTCTGCGCGCCGGTCTCGCACCCGTGGGGTCTCAGAGTTAACCCCTCCACCCTTCGTGTCCTGTTGACACCAACTCCCGCATCGTGATAGGGTGTGTTAGTGTCGATGTGACACTAAGTAGTCGGCCGCTCGACACGAGCGCGCCGGCCGGAGGATCCGCCGATGACGATGCTGGCAACTCCCACGAAGCGTCCCGCCGCCGCGGGCGGCATCGCCTGCGAGAGCGACTCCATCGAGACGGTGCCGCTGACCGAGGAGCGCTCGTTCGCCTACTGGCAGCAGGACATCCCGCAGTCGTACTGGTCGCTGACGGCGGCGGAGCTGGCGGACCGCATCGCCGCGGCGCGCGCGAAGCTCGGCAGGCGGCTCGTCGTGCTGGGGCACCACTACCAGCGCGAGGACATCATTCAGTTCGCGGACTTTCGGGGCGACAGTTTCAAGCTGTCGCAGTGGGCGGCCGAGCGGCCCGAGGCGGAGTACATCGTCTTCTGCGGCGTGCACTTCATGGCCGAGGCCGCCGACATCCTCAGTGCGCCGCACCAGAAGGTGATGCTGCCGAACATGGCCGCCGGCTGCTCGATGGCCGACATGGCCGACCCGGACGACGTCTACAACGCGTGGGCGGAGTTGGAAGAGCTCGGTATCGCGCAGGACACGCTGCCAATCACATACATGAACTCCGCGGCGTCGCTGAAGGCGTTCGTCGGCGAGCGCGGCGGTGCGGTGTGCACGTCGAGCAACGCGAAGAAGGTGCTGGAGTGGGCGTTCGCGCAGAAGAAGCGCGTGCTCTTCTTCCCGGACCAGCACCTCGGACGCAACACCGGCCACGCCATGGGCGTGCCGCCGGAGCAGATGCTGCTCTGGGGCTGGGCGCGCCCGTACGGGTCGATGGGCGGCCAGACGCTGGAGGCGCTTCAGCAGAGCCGCATCATCCTCTGGGCGGGCCACTGCTCGGTGCACCAGCGATTCACGCCGCGGCAGATCGCCGAGGCGCGCGCGCAGTACCCGGACATCACGGTGATCGTGCATCCCGAATGCCGGCAGGAGTCCGTGCAGGCATCCGACCTCAACGGCTCGACGGAGTTCATCGCCAAGACCATCGCGAACGCGCCCGCCGGCTCGAAGTTCGCCGTCGGCACCGAGATCAACCTCGTCAGCCGCCTGGCGAAGGAGAACCCCGACAAAGTGGTGTTCTGCCTTGACCCGGTAGTGTGCCCGTGCTCGACGATGTATCGCGTGCACCCGGCCTACCTGGCGTGGACCATCGAATCGCTCGCCGAGGGCCGCGTCGTGAACCAGGTCATCGTCCCGGACGCCGTGCGCGCAAACGCCAAGCTGGCCCTCGACCGGATGTTGGAGATTCGGTAGTTCACAGTTGTCAGTTCACAGTTGACAGTGACAAGCGGCGCGGGCCCAATCGGCCCGCGCCGCTGCTATTCGCGACCACTGTGAACTGACAACTGTTGACTGTGAACTACCCTACGGTGTCGCCAGCGCCCTGCGTACGAAGCCCGGCATCAGCGCGGCGATCGGCGAGGACGGCTCCGAGATGTCGTTGATCTCGATGCCCTGCGGCGTGAAGCGCCAGGTGCGATAGCCCTCCGGGCGGATCTTCAGCCTGCCGCAGATCTTCTTCGCCGCCGCGCCGCAGCCGACCGGCACGAAGAGGTAGAACGCCTGCCCCGGGATCGATGCCGCCGGCGCCCAGTTGGCGCGCGCTTCGTCCTCGTTCACTTCTTCTGTGATGGCGACCACGGCCGTGATCTTCAGCAGCGTCTCGGCCGTCTTCACCTTGTCGACCACCACGATGTCCGGCGCCAGCTCTCGCTTGCCGGACTGCACCGCCATCGTCACCTCCGGCAGGTTGACGAACGTGCGGTACGACGGGTGCGCCGTCGTCGGGAACTTGAAGCGCAGCTCCGCGATCTGCTGGGCGGCCTTGGTCCGCGACTCGTCCTTCGTCCGCTCGCTGCGGTTGAGCAGCTGATCGATGTCTTCCCAGCGCGTCTCTTCGCTCACGGGAGCCTCCGGTGTGGTGAAACTGGATTCGGACGCAGGTTAGTGCACGTGCGGGCGGGAGACAAGCCGCGCCGCTGGTGCGGCGAGAACACACAGCAGAGAACTGGAGCCGGGCGTCTACTTCCCCTTCGCCTGCTGTTCCTTTACCCGGAAGAGGACGATGCGCCTCACGAGCGCGTACGGAACCGGCTGGTCCGTCGGGAATTGCACCGAGCCCTTCGCGCCCTTGTACGGCGATAGTTCTTCCTGAAAGGCTTCCGTGCCCGAGGGCGTCGGATAGAAGCCGATGTGGTTCTTCCACGCCGCGAAATGCACCAGGTTCTTGCCGTTCAGCTTGAACGTAGGCATTTGATAGCTGATCGCCTCGACTGCTCCCGGCGCCGCTTTTCGGATGGTCTGCCGCATCTTCTCCAGGAGCGCCTGGACCTCGTCCGGGAAGGTGTCGATGTAGTCGTCTATCGTGTTGAATTGCTTCTTGTCAGCACGCATGTCGGAACACCCAACTGCTGCATTTCCTGGCTGGCGGAGGGGGTGGGATTCGAACCCACGGTCGCCTTGCAGCGACAACCGTTTTCAAGACGGTCTCCTTCGGCCGCTCGGACACCCCTCCGCGGCTGCCGTATTGTAGCGCGGGCGCGCGAGGCCGCCGGCGGAGGCGGCTTCCAGGTGTCTACGCCGGCAGCACATTTCGTAGCGGGATCGCCGAATTGAGATCAAGCGCGCCTTGAGCGCAAGGCCTTCACGTGCTTCATGCTCTTGTCGGCAGCCAGTCGCGCGTATTCCCTGGATTCGACAGCGTACAGCGCGACGTTCCCGTCGGCATCGTTGTGAATGCCCCAGCCGTAGCGTTTACCAAGCGCCGAAGATCGCAGGCATGGTTGCGGTCGTGCAAGAAACCTCTTGCGTTCGGCCGGCCGTTCCTCCGCAGGAATCCCCTGGTGTTCGGCATACGTGGCAAACAAGACGTCTTCCTGCGTGTACTCGTACGGGTGGTTGGCGATCATTTCGTACTGCAGCAACGGGATAGTCTTCGCGCCATTTCTTGGTTGTGGAACCTCGGCGGCGCTGACGGGGCTGTCGTCTGCTACTTCGATAAACGTGCTGAAGTAGTTCATAGGCCGTCAGGTTCGGCTCCTCCACACACTCCGCGGCTGCCGTGCCGCATTGTAGCGCGGGCGCGCGCCGCCGCCGCGGCGGTCGCATGCCGCCGCGCCCTCGGATAGTATGTGACGACGCGGCCGGGGTGTCGCGCGCGTGTCGTCATCCGCGCCACGAGATGGCATCGCTCCCGCTGAGAGCTGATAGCTGATAGCTTCCACCATGAAGATCTGCTTCCTGATGTACCAGGGCAACATGTACTCCGGCGGGCAGGGGGTCTACCTCTACTACCTCACGCGAGAACTCGCCCGCATGGGGCACGACGTGCACGTCATCGCCGGGCCGCCGTACCCCTCGCTCGATGAGTCGGTGACGGCGCACAACATCAAGGACTACAGCTTCTGGAGCTACCACCATTACAAGAAGGACTTCGTCTTCAACCGGCCGCCCCTGAGCTACTTCCACCCGGTCAACTTCTACGAGCTGATCTCGACGCGCATCACGCTGTCGTCGCTCCTGGCCAACTTCAGCATTCGCGCCTATATCAAGCTGCGGGAGCTGTCGAAGGAGCACCGGTTCGACGTCGTGCACGACAACCAGACGCTGAGCTACGGCGTGTGGGCTATGCACAAGACCGGCTTCCCGCTCGTCGCCACGATCCATCACCCGCTGAAATACGACCTGCGCAACGCCCTGCGCCAGTCGCGCAGCACGTACGAGAAGGCGCGCCGCATCCTCTGGTCGCCGTGGATGATGCAGGAGTGGGCGGCGAAGGGCGTCGACCGCGTCATCGTCGTCTCGGAGACCTCGCGCGTCGATGTCGAAGCGGCGTTCGAGCTGCCGCCGGAGCGCGTGCGCACGGTGTACAACGGCATCGACACCGACACCTTCAGGCCGCTGCCCGGCATCGAGCGCCGGCCGGACAAGCTGCTCTACGTCGGCAACTCGGAGGACCGCAACAAGGGCGCGCGCTACTTCCTGGAGGCGCTGAACATCCTCAAGGACGAGCTGGACTTCCGGGTGACATTCGTCGATAACGAGAAGTGGCGGCTGAAGCTGGTGCCGGGGCTGGTGGACGAGTTCGGGCTGAACTCGCGCGTTGACTTCACCGGCCGCATACCGACGCCCGACCTGGTGCGTCACTACAATGAGGCGAAGCTGCTCGTCACGTCGTCGGTGCATGAGGGCTTCGGCCTGCCGCTGGCGGAAGCGATGTCCTGCGGGACGCCGACGGTGGCGACGAGGATCGGCGCCTACGAGGAGATCGTCGAGCACGGGAAGAGCGGCTGGCTCGTGCCGCCCTCGAACCCGCAGGCGCTTGCGGACGCTATCCGGATGATGTGGAATGACGCATCCTTGCGGCAGCGGTTAGCGGAGGGCGGCCGCCAGCGCATCCTCGAGAAGTTCAACTGGCGCAAAGCCGCCGAGGAGACGCTGGCCGTGTACGAAGAGATCGTGCCGCCGAAGCGCCGGGCTTTCGCGTGGAATACAGCGCCGCAGACGTAACGCTGGCTGGTTACCAGGCCGGGGGTTAGGTCGCGTTGACCGCGCCAAACTTCCAGCGAACACCAGAGGGGCAAATCCGTAGGTTCTAAGTTCTTGGTTCCAGGTTCTCAAGTTGCCAGATAACATCGTCAACATCGACTTCCATCGCCATTTCCACATCCAGCCGGGCGATCGCGTGCTCGATCTGGGCTGTGGCAACGGACGCCACACCATGGAGGCAGCGCGCTACCCCGGCCGCATCGTCGGACTCGACTTCTCGCGCGACGACCTGGTCGCCGCGAAGTTCATGTACGACGATCTGGTGCGCAAGGGCAAGCTGCAGGGGCGCGCCGACTTCATCGTCGGTGACGCGCAGAACCTGCCGTTCAAGGATGGCGCCTTCGACAAGTCGCTCTGCACCGAGGTCTTCGAGCACATCCCCGACGACCGGCGCGGCATCGCGGAGTTCATCCGCGTGACGAAGCCGGGCGCGCAGACGGCCGTCAGCGTGCCTGCGTTCTGGCCCGAACGCGCCTACTGGGCGCTGAGCTGGCACTACTGGCACTCGCCGGGCGGCCACGTCCGCTGGTACCGGCAGGGCGAGATGCGCCGCATCCTCGAAGAGAGCGGCATGCACGTGGAGTTCGAGCGGCGGCGCCACTCGTCGCAGAGCCTCTACTGGTTCCTGCGCTGCATTCACGGCCTGCCGAACGAGAACTTCCCGCCGGTGCGCCTCACGTGGAAGCTGATCAACGTCCACCACAACCGCCGCTTCAAGCTGCTGGAGTATCTGGAGACCGTCGCGAACCTCGTCATCGGCAAGGATCTCATCCACTACGGGCGCAAGCGCGGCACTCCGGCGGCGGTCTCGCACAACGGAGCGTCGGCGCCCGCCGCCGTGCGCTCCGGCGAAGGATAGGCGCGGGTACCCGCCGTGCCGGACACGGTGAACCCTGAGCTGCCATCGTCCCGCGAGACGACCGAGCAGCGGGAGCAGCTTCCCGAGCGCGCGGACCGAAGAAAGACTAGCCCGCGCGGTCCTGCTGAAGAACCCGACGCCCACCGCCGAACGGGTCTCCTGAACTGGAAGCTCGGATGTTTGGCTACCGTGGCGATCGCCGCCGCGCTAGCTAGTGCCTGCGGCGTGTGGGCGTATCGTGAGGCGTGGCCCCAGGACGTTGAGATCCACAATGAGACCGACGAAATCCTGCGAATTCAAGCGGATGTCTACTTCTGCCCCTCGAAGCTCATCGCACCGCACTCCAATGCGGTGTACACGAGCGATTGGCTGTGCGCTCGGCCGCGAATCACGTTCAGTTCGCCGTACTTCATCGACGTTGAGTGCAGTTGGCGCGCCGCTAGGGCGCGCCAACCGGTGGTTGTCAGGCCCGATCTGGTGAGCTGTCAGGACGGGGTTCCCATGCCGGCGTCGCCGCCGCAACGCTGATCGTGATCATGGCGGCCGGTCTGCGTCTCCGTACGGCAATCCGCTACCATAGCTCTCGATATGGCATCCAAACTCGACCGCTTCCAGTCGATTGACCCCGCGCTGCTCGAGATTGGCGCGCAGGACCGCGTGATCGACCTCGGCTGCGGCACCGGGCGCCACGTGCTCGAACTGGCGAAGTCGCCCGGCACCATCCTGGGCGCCGATATCTCGCGGCACGACCTGCGCGTCGGCCGCTACCTGCTCGAGATCATGCGGCGCGACGGCGACGTGCGCGCGGGCGTGCACTGGCTGCAGACCGCCGGCGAGCGCCTGCCGTTCGTCGATGGCGCGTTCGACCGCGTCATCTGCACGGAGACGCTGGAGCACGTCGACGACGACTCCGTGCTGGCGCGCGAGCTGGCGCGCGTGCTGAAGCCCGGCGGCATCCTGGCCGTCAGCGTGCCGGACGAGTACTCCGAGAAGATCTTCTGGAAGCTCTCGAAGAACTACCGCACGCATGCCGGCGGCCACGTGCGCATCTACCGCCGCGGCCAGATCGTGCGCCTTTTGAGCGAAGCCGGGCTGCAGCCGTACGCCGTGCGCTACCGGCACTCGCTCGAGACGCTCTACTGGCTGAGCCACGTCGCGTTCTGGAGCGACTGGGGCAAGCAGGGACCGATCACGCGCGTCTTCCGCCGCGCGCTCGATGCGAAGCGCGGCCGCGAGTCGCGCATCGTCACCTCGATCGACGACATCGGCAACCGCATCCTGCCGAAGAGCATCGTCGTCTACAGCCGCAAGCCGCTCGCGACCGGCGACGTGCCGCTCGAAGCGGCAGCCGCGCACGGCGCCAACGGCCACAGCGCGACGAGCGCGGCCGAGATCGAGGATGACCGCGCGACCGTCGAGGTGCGCGCGGTGCCCGCGCCGTTTGCCATCGACCCCGGCGCGCCGGACGCGGCGCGCGAGCCGCACGCGCCCGCGCTGTCGCTCGACGACGAGCTGCGTGTCGCCCTCACGCTCGACGGCGAGGAGCAGAAGCGCCGTCTGATCGAGATCCTCCGCTCGTGCCGCTTCGCGATGATGCGCGAGGTGCAGGCGCTGAGCGGCGAGCAGGCATCGACGCCGTGGACCGAAGACGGGCGGACGATGAAAGAGATCGTCGGCCACATCATGGGTTGGGAGCGCTGGGTGGCGTCGTCGCTCGACGAGATCGCGAGCGGCGTGACGGAGCCGTCGATCATGTCGCTCGCCGGCTACCCGGAGGGCATCAGCCGCTACGGGTCGATCGACGCGTTCAACGCCGCACGCATGGCCGAAGCGCGCGAGCGCCCGTGGCTGGACCTGCTCGTCGAGTCCGACGCCGTCTTCGAAGCGCTGGCCGCCGCCGCCGAGCGCGCCCCCGCATCGGCGCTGACGGAGACGGCCCAGTTCTTCTGGCCCGACCTCGGCGGCACCGTCCCCTGCGGCGTCTACCTGCTCATGGTCTCCGCCCACCACTATCAAGAAGAGCATCTGCCGGAGGTGTTGCGCGCGGTTTGAAGCTGTCAGCGGTCAGCCATCAGCTTTCAGCGACCAGCACGGAGGCGCTGGTTGCAGGACTTGCGAGACTTCAAGTGGGTCATCAGCTGCTGCTAGATCAGCGCTGCCGGGAGCGAGGCAAGCAAATGCTCGCCATGTACATCGTCAGGCGGAAGGCTGATGGTTAAAGGCTGATAGCTTCTTGCAGGACTTTCGAAACCTCAAAGTCTGGCAGCGCGCACACGCGCTCACTCTTGCCGTATACGCTGCCACGGCGTCGTTCCCCAGAGATGAGACTTACGGCCTCACGAGCCAGATCCGACGTGCGGCCAGCTCGGTGCCCGCGAACATCGCCGAGGGCTGCGGCCGTGACGGCGATCCGGAGTTCAGGCGCTTCCTGACTATTGCGATGGGATCGGCGAGCGAATTGGATTATCATCTGGTGCTCGCCCGCGATCTCAATCTCCTCCCGCATCCTGCGTACGATGAACTCAGTGCCGGCGTGAGCGAGGTCAAGCGGATGCTGGCTGCGTTCATCGTCAGGCTGAAGGCTGATAGCTAAAGGCTGATAGCTTCTTGAAACTCTGCTTCATCATGTACCAGGGGAACATGTACTCGGGTGGACAGGGCGTCTACCTGCACTACATGACGCGCGAGCTTGTGAAGCTCGGGCATGAGGTGCACGTCATCTCCGGCCGGCCGTTCCCGCGGCTCGATGAGGGCGTCGTGCACCACAAGCTGCACACCTACAGCTTCTGGGCGTTCCTGAACGGCCGCGACGAGCACGCCTACGACCACGCGCACAACCCCATCGAGTTCTTCCACCCCTGGAACTTCTACGAGTTCGCGTCAACGCGCGCGTCGCTCGCGTCGCTGTTCTTCACGTTCAGCGTGCGTGCCTACCAGAAGCTGGCGCAGCTCGAAGCCGAGCAGGGGCCGTTCGACCTGGTGCACGACAACCAGACGCTCGGCTACGGCATCCTGGCGATGAAGCAGCTCATGGGAAAGCCCGTCGTCGCCAGCCTCCACCACCCGCTCGCGATCGACAAAGCGAACAACATGCGGGAGGCGAAGAACATCGTCAGCCGGATCCAGAAGGAGCTCTGGTTCCCCTGGAAGATGCAGTCCTACGTGGCGAACCGCATCGACATGGTGCTGACGGGCTCGCGCAACTCGGCGCAGTCCGTGAGCCGCTCCATGGACATCCCGATCGAGCACATCCGCCAGACGCCGTACGGCGTCGACCACGAGGTGATGCGGCCGATCCCGGGCGTCGCGCGTCAGCCTGGCACGATCCTCTTCGTCGGCGACTCTGAGGACCGCAACAAGGGCGCGCGTTTCCTCATCGAGGCGTGCGCGCGCCTCCAGCACGACATGGACTTCCGCCTGCTCTTCAAAGACAAGAAAGAGCAGGACATGAAGGTGGTGCCGCCGCTGGTGTGGAAGTACGGCCTGAAGCGCTTCGTCGAGTACATCCCGCGGCTGTCGACCGACGAGTTGCTGCGGCTCTACAACAGCGCGCAGATCGTCGTGTCGCCGTCGCTGTACGAGGGCTTCGGCCTGCCCGCCGCCGAGGCGATGGCGTGCGGCACGCCGGTCGTCGCCACCACGGCGGGCGCGTTCCCGGAGTTCATCGATGACGGGCGGACGGGCCTGCTTGTGCCGCCGGGCGATCCCGAGGCGCTGGCCGCGGCGATCAAGTCATTGCTGTCGGATCCGGCGCGCTGCGAGCGTATGGGCGCAGCCGCGAGCGAGCACATCCGCACCAACTTCACGTGGCAGCGCACCACGAAGATCACGCTCGATCTCTACGGCGAAGTGCTGTCAAAGGCGAAGGCGCACGGAAGTCGAACCTCCAACTTCCAACCTCCAACCTCTAACTCCTAACTCGCCCGCGGCATCTCTTCCCAGAACAGCCGCAGGTCGTTCGAGGTGCGCACGCGGTTGCCGCCCTCCCGCTTCGCGAGGTACATCGCCTGGTCGGCGATCTTCACCAGCGTCGAGTAGTCCTGCGCGTCGAACGGGAACGTCGCCACGCCCACGCTGAGCCCAACCTGCAGGTCATCCGGCAGCGTCTCGTTGACGCCGCCGAGCGCGGCGACCAGCGCCTCCGCCCGGTCGATCGCCGTCTCGCGCGTGACGTTCGGCAGCAGCGCGACGAACTCATCGCCACCGTAGCGGCCGATGAAGTCCTGCGACCGCAGCTTCTGCCGCAGCGCGGTTGCCACCGTCCGCAGAACGCGATCGCCGATGTCATGTCCCAGCTCATCGTTGATGCGCTTCAGTCGGTCCATGTCGCAGAACAACACGCTCAGGTAGCCCGTGGAGCTCTTCGCCCGGCGCAGCTCCTTCTGCGCGGTCTTCTCCATGTATCCTCGGTTGAGCAGCCCGGTCAGCTTGTCGATGCGCGCCGCCCGCTCGTTCTTGCTCAGCAGCCTCGCGTTCTCGGCGTTCAGCCGCTCGATCACCTCGACCTGCCGGGAGCGCGCGTTCTCCTCGCGTGCCAGCTGTCCGACCCCGACCGAGATGATCAACATGTACGCCACGCGCATCAGCAGCTCGCCCATCTCGTTCGTGCTTCCGTGCCACGTCGCGAGGAACACGATGGCGTACGTGAAGGCGTAGACCAGGCACGAAACAACCGCCTGGCGCAGGTCGAAGCGCAGCGCTACTGCCGTCGCGGACAGCACGAACAGCAGGTAGAACGGGCTGTCCGCGCCGCCGGTCGCCCCGATGAAGATCGCGCATGCCAGCGAGTCCAGCGCGGCGGAGAACAGACTCATCTGGAACAGGCGCCACCGCCGGAACGGCTGCAGCACGGCCAGCGGGACGCCGTACAGGAACGAGAACCCCATCATCCCCCACGCGAGGTCCATGTGCATGCCGCGGGTGTCCAGCAGGAAGATGAGCAGCAGGCTGTTGATGGTCAGCACCACCAGCCTCAGCCGTGCGACGAGCGACTCCATCCGCATCGTCCGGTCGCTGCAGAGCGGCGCTTCGAGCAGCCACGCGAACAGCTTCTCCGAGGCGGCCTCGGGCCTTGATTCCGTTGGGCGCATGATCCCCTTGCCGCGCGGGCGGCATCCCTTCTGGGATCATCATCGGCCCGGCACCCGTGACCTGAGATACGCGACCGTTCGGTACGTGCCCCGCTATTGCACGGGCTTCGGCGTCGCCGTCGCGGTTGCGGTAGCCGTTACCTTGGGCGTCTTGGTCGGCGAAGGCACGGCCGTGGCCTTGCCCGGCGTCGGCGTTCGCGTGGGCGTCTGCGGCTTCACTGTGTTCGTCGGCTTCGCCGGAATCGGCGTGCTCGTCTCCGGCTCAGGCGTGTCGGTCGGGGCCTCCGTCGGCGTGATCGAAGGCGTCAGGTCAGGCGTCGCCGTCTGCACCGCCACCCCTGGTGTGATCGAGACGACTGCCGTGTGCGTGCGCGTGGGCCCGGCCGTCTTCGTCGCGACCGCGCCTCCTCCTCCGCCCTCGTCACCGCCGCCGAGCGCCATCAGCATCGCCGCGCCCACCGCGAAGGCGAACACAAGCATGGCCGCTGCGGCGCCCACGAACCACAGGACGCGCCGGCGGTCCCACTCGCCGCCGCCGCCCATCCCGTACGCGCCGCCGCCGAATCCGTCGCCACCCCCGCCCAGGCCGATGCCGCCGCCAGCGCCCGCCAGCGCGGCGGCGCCGTACGCGCCCTCCGTGACGCCGGCGCCTCCCGGCCCGCCCGGTGCGGCGCTCGCGATCATCGATGCCTCGGCCGCGGGCACGCTCCACGATCCGGCGATCTTCCGCCACAGGTCGCCCTTGAGCGCGAGAGGCGCTGACACGGCCGCGAACGCGCCGAAGATCTCCAACGGCGCCGCCAGTCGCTTGCGTGCACCCTGGCATCGCTCGCAGCCCTTGATGTGCAGGTCGACGGCGCGCCGCACTTCGTCCGTGTACGGCGGGAACGCGAAGTCCGCCAGCACCTGTTGCAGCGCGTCGCAGTCCTTGCTGCCGCGCCGCGCGACGACGTAGCTGCCGATCACGTCGGCGGCTGCGTCCTTCATGCGGCTGACCATCGTGTACGCGTTGCCCTTGCTCACCTGCAACACCGACGCGATCTCGGCGCTGTCCAGACCCTGCCGCACGTGCAGGTCCAGCACCGCGTAGTCGCGCGGGTTCAGCGCCGAAGCAGCCTCCCACACCAGCGACGCCAGCTCGTGATCCTCCGCCGCCATCGCCGGGTTGTCGATCCGGCAGGGATCGGGCACGTCGAACGTGCCGAACGCCTCCTCGTGCACCGGCGACGGCATGCGCACGCTGCGGCCTGCGCGCTCGGCGCGGCTCACCGCCGTGTGATGGGCGATCGTGAACAACCACGACTTGAAGCTGGCGGCCTTCGAGAGCGCGGGCAGCGCCTGCATCGCCTTCATGAAGACGTCCTGCGTGACGTCCGCGGCCTCGTCGCTGTCGCGCAGGATGCGCCAGGCGAAATCGTACACGCGGTTGAAGTACCGGTCGTACAACTGCCCGAAGCTGTCCAGGTCGCCGGCCATCGCCCGGCTGACGAGCAGCGTGTCCTCCATGAGGCCTCCCTGCCGAAGCGCCACCCGCCGGCGGCCGGGCGCTCCGGCTTCGCGGTCAGGCTGGCGTTCGGACGGAACGATAACATAGCTTCGATCCCGCGCGAAAACGCGGTGCTCCGCCTGTTAGACCGCCGGACACGCCGTTTCTTACACGTTCACGTGGTTCTGCCACCGCCCCCGCGCGCCGTCCAGGCGCGACTGTCAAGTTCGCCGCAGTCTCTTAACACCCCTGGTCCGTTTGGTTCATTGACAGAATGTATTGCCCGTTCCTATGATCGTGCGCGCTCTGAATCGCGAGGGGCGCCGGCCGCGTTGGCGGCCGAGGCGAGAACGCAAGCTGAGGCGCCCATCCGGGTCCCGTACCCTCGTTCCCCCGAACCAACAGCAAGGAGGCTACACCCCGCACGGATTGCGGCCGGGATAGGTCGTATGCCCGGCGCGGGTCATCGACGGCGAGAGTGCAGGCCGGGAGGGCGTGCGCTCTCTTTTTTGATGCCCGCGCAAGCCACGCCGGCGGCGGAATCAGATATGTGGGGGTGCACGCAACGTTGTCTCAACTGAAGGGTACGTTGCGTGGAGAAGAACCCGCCGCCTAAGGTAGCCCCCGGCGCTTCCGAGCGCCGTCTGCTGCTCCCGGCTACGGCGGCCGCCCTGCTTCTGGCGGCTGGCGTCGGCCTCTTCCTCGTCGTCGCTGCGGGGACGGCGTTCGCTGCCGGCACACTCATCGCCATCGATGCCGACCCCTACACCCCCGGCATTCAGAACACCATGACCTACCCTGAGGGCACCGACCCGATCGAGATCGATGTCGTCGTCCAGAACGCGACCAACATCGGCGCGTTCGAGTTCCAGCTGTCCTTCGACAATGTCTCGCTCGAATACATCGGCTGGGCGCTCGGGCCGTTCCTGGGCAGCACCGGCCGCGTCGTCACGTGCCAGCAGATCATCACCGAGAACACGATCCGCATCGGCTGCACCACCACCGGCCCGCCGCCGCCCGATGGTCCGTCCGGCGACGGCGTGCTCGTCAAGATCGGCTTCCATCCGAAGTTCCCGGGCACGACGTGCCTCCCGGTCATGCTCGTCGAGACCGCGGAGATCTTCGGCCACCCGATCCCAACCTCCGGCCAGAGCGGCTGTGTCACGATCGTCCAGAGCACGCCCACGCCCATCCCAACGTCCACGGCCAGCCCTCGCGCGACGTCCACCCGCGCCGTCACGCGCACCGTGGCCCCCACGATCACGCGCACGGTGCTGGCCACGCGCACCGTCGAGGTGACGGCGACGCACAGCGAGACCGCCGTGCCCTCGGCATCCGCCACGGCGCAGCCGGAGGAGACCCGCACCTCGACGCCGCGCACCGTCACCGTGACGCGCACGGCGGAACGCACGACGACGCCGCGCTCTACCGCCACCCCCGCTCCCTGCCGCCGCTCGGCGGATTACTGGAGGACGCACGCTGGCGAGTGGCCCGCGAAGGAGCTCACACTCGGCAGCCTTGTCTACTCGCAGGATGAGCTCCTGTCACTGCTCGTAATGCCAGCCGAGGATGACGCCAGCGTCGTTCTCGCGCGCGAGCTCATCGTTGCCCGGCTCGAGTCCGCCAGCGGCGCATCGGCCGCATCCCTCGCGGACATCGCCGCCGCCGATGACCTGCTGTCCGGCACGTCCGGCAAGCTCCCGTATGGCGTCCGCCCTTCGACGTTCTACGGGCAGGGCATGATCTGGGTGGCCGCAAGCCTCGCCCGGTCACATCCGGACTGCGACGGCGGACAGTCGCCCGCTGGTGGTTCGCCGACCTCCGTGACCAACGTGCTCGGCGGCAGCCGACCCAGGACGGGCCCTAGCGGCCTTCCCAGCACGGGCGCCAGCAGCGCCCTCGGCTCCGAGGCCGCGACGTGGGTCATTACCATCATGAGCCTGATGATCGGCGTGCTCCTGGTGCTCCTCCTTCGAAAGACCCTGTTCGACGACGCGGAGGAGTAGCGCGCCGCGTGCGGGTGGCGCACCCGTCGCTTCCATGGCGCAGGCTGTCAAGTATTTCCCGAACTCCTTTAACGTCTTCTTGACCATTCCTTCGTTGACAGAATGCGCGACGCCTACCTATGATCCCGGTGCGCTTCGCCGAGCGGAGGCGTGCCCGGCGGCTTTGCCACAGTCGCCCGAGAAACCAGAACCAAAGCTGAGGCGGCCATCTAGGACTGCGCTCATCCCCATCATCACAGAGCAGGATGCCCAACCCCCGCAGGGATCGCGGCCGGGAAGCGGCGTGTGTCCGCGCGGGCACACGCCGAGCAAGGGGAGCGCGGCCCAATAGGCGAGTGCGCGTTGCGCTACGCCCGCGGCGGGCCCGCCGGTGGCGGACGGGGCGGCCCGTGGCGCGCCACGGTGGCTGAGCTGAAGGGTGACGTTGTGTGAAGCAAGGATCGCCGCTCGCAGCGGTGCCGCGCATTCTTCGCGGTAGAGGTCTGGCCCTCGGGCTGGTCGTTCTGCTCGTCCTCGCGGCCGGCTCGCTGGTCGCACTGTTCGAGACCGAGCGGCATTCCGGCCCCGCGTTCGCGGCCGGTACCGGCACCGGCACGCTCACGCTCAACCCGCCGACGCAACAGGCGCAGCAGGGCACCCAGTTCGTCGTGGACCTCAACGTCACCACGGACACGTCGCTCGGCGCTTACGAGTTCGAGATCACGTTCGACCCGACGCTCGTCTCGTACGTCAGCTACACCTCCGTGCCCACCTTCATCAGCAGCACCGGTCGTAGCGTCCTCTGCGTGCCGCAGGTTGTCCCTACCCCCACGCCTCCCGGCGTGCCCGTGGCGCCGAGCTCCATCCGCATCGGCTGTGCGACGTTCGGCTCCGGGGCCGGCCCGACGGGTTCCGGCCTGCTCGGGATGGTGCTGTTCCAGGCCAACTCCTTCAACCTCGGCACGTCGCCGCTGTCGCTGACGCTCGTAGGCATGGCCGATGAGCTCGGCAATGACTTCGTCGGTTTCTACAACGGGACCGTGACGGGGATCGGCGCATCGGTCGATGTGATACCAAACAACGGCACGCCGTTGCCGACCTTCACCGTCACCAACACGCCGACGATTACGCCCACACCCACCAACACGGTCCTCGCCACGCCGACGCCCACCGGCGTCGCCCCGCCCGGCGCCTGCGGCCCGCAGATCGCCGTCGCCGTCTGCTTCGACCCCTCGTCCGCCGCCGCCAACGTCGGGGTTCCGCTGGCCGCGAACATCCGCGTCGAGGACGTCGCCAACTTCGGCGCGTTCGAGGTGACGGTGCTCTATCCGGACTTCGCCTTCGCCAACCCGCCCACATTCACCGAAGGGCCTTTCCTCGGCAGTTCCGGCCGCACGACCGTCTGCCTGCCGACGATCGTCGCGCCTGGCCCCGTGCTGGACACCACGGCGATCACCGCGAAATGCGTCACGCTCGGCGCCGGGCCCCCGACCGGCCCCGCCCCCGCGGGCGTAGCCGGCAGCGGCATCATCGGAACCTTCACCTTCGTCCCCTCCGGCGAGGGCTCGACCGCCCTGAACATCATCGACGCGGTGCTGCTCGATGTCCCCGCCAACCTCATTCCCGCCGGGCACAGCGAGACGATGGATCTGATCATCGGACCCCAGCCGACCGCCACGCCCTGCCCCGGGGTATGCCCGACCGACACACCGACGCCGACGAGCACCGCCACGCCCACCGCCACGGCCACGGCGACCGGCACGAACACGCCCACGCAAAGCCCGACGCCCACTCCCTGCACCGGCCCGTGCCCCACGCCGACCGACACCGCGACATCGACCAGCACGCCGACGCCGACGGCGACCGCCGCGCCTGCCACCGTCCGCATTCAGCCGCTGGCGCAGACCGTCTACGCCGGCGACGTGATGAGCTTCGGCGTCTACATCGATGACACCACGAACCTCGGCGCGTTCGAGTTCCGCGTCGCGTTCGACAGCCTGCTCCTCGAGAAGGTTAGTGTGCTCGGCGCGAATGCTCCGTCGCCGGGAGACCCGTTCTTCCTGGCGGGGCTCTCGCCGACCTGTTTCGTCCAGGGTTCGGTTGCGACGGAGCCGCCGGCCACCGCGACGCCGACGGATACACCTCTCGTGCCCCCCGTCGCCACACCGACAAACACGGCCACCCCCCTCGCCACACCCGATCCAAATCCGGGGCTGCTCGGCTTTAACTGCGTGACCTTCGCCCAGCCCGGTGGTGCGACCGGCAGCGGACTGCTGGCCATCGTCTACCTCCGGGCGCTCGCGACGAGCGCCGGCACGCCCCTCCACCTGCAGAATGTCGGCCTGGTCACGCCCCAGGGCGTGCCGCTGCCGGTCGGTGCCCTCGTCGATGGTTCCGTGGTGATCGTCGTTGCGCCGACGCCGACGCCGTGCACCGGACCCTGTCCGACCGCGACCAACACGCCCGCAGCGACGCCGACCTCCACGATCGTGCCCGGCTCCGTTGCGAGCACCGGACTCACGCCGCCGCAACAGGTGATTGGCATCGGCCAGACGGTCGAACTGGCGCTTGACGTTGCGAACGTGCAGAACCTGGGCTCGTTCCAGTTCCGGCTGGCCTACCCGAACCAGTTGCTGGAGTTCGACACCGCGTGGGACGGCGGGTTCATCGGCACGACCGGCAGGCCGGTTTTCTGTCCTCCCGCCGAACTGGTGAACGGCGAGGTCCGCTTCGGCTGCGCCACCACCGGCCAGACCCCACCCGGCCCGAGCGGCTCCGGCACGCTCGCCAGAGTGCGCTTCCGCGGCCTTCAGATCGGCATCGCCGACCTGAACCTGCTGACGGTCGATCTCTCCGACCCGCTTGCGGCGACGATCCCCGGCCTGTTCACGGACCCGCTGAACGAGATCGTCGTCCTGGGCAGCCCGCCCACGCCGACGTCGACGCCGACGGCCACGGCGACCCCTTCGAGCCAGTCGTTCTGCGTCACGCAGCCCGGCGGCACCGGCAGCACCTGCCTTGTGGTCGATGCTGATCCTTCGACCCCCGGCGAGCAGGACGTGCGGAGCCTGCCGCTGGGCGGCACATTCACGGTCGACCTGGTCGCCCGCGACGTGCCGGCGATAAACGGCGGGCTCGGTGCCTTCAACGCCACCATCGTTTACGACAAGGCGTGGCTGACCGCAGGAACGCCGACCAGCACGCTGCCCGCCACCAACAGCTTCAACTGCGGACTGCCTCCGGCTTCCGGCCTCCTCCCCGAAAGCGATCCATCCGCCGATGGCAACCCCGCGACCGGTGATGCGTTCATCTCGTGCTTCGACCCGATCGCGGTGAACGGCGTCTCGGGCACGGTTGTGCTCGCCAGCTATCCGTTCACGATCACGGGCGGCGGCTCGTCCCCGCTGCATCTCTTCGCGTCGCAGCTGTTCGATGAAGCCGGCGCCCAGCTTGTGAGCTGCTCCCCGGTCGACCTTGAGCCCGGCGCCGGCTGCCTCGACGCGTTCGTGTTCAACGTGCCACCTACGCCAACGCCAACGGCAACCGTCACGCCGACCGACACGGCTACCGCTACGCCGACCGACACCGCCACGGCCACGCCGACTGATACTGCGACTGCGACGCCAACCGACACGGCCACCGCGACGCCGCTGCCGACCGACACCGCGACAGCTCTGCCAACCGACACGGCGACGGCGCTGCCAACTGACACCGCCACGCCGCTGCCGACGGACACCGCGACGGCTCTGCCGACGGACACCGCCACGCCGCTGCCGACCGACACTGCAACCGCGACGCCGACGGACACCGCGACGGCGACACCGACGTCGACGCCGCTGCCGGTCAATCAGCCGCTCTGCGTGACGCAGCCCCTCGGCACCGGCACCGCCTGCTTCGTCGTCGACGTCGATCCGGTGGCGCCGGGGGAGCAGAGCGCGCTGACGCTGCCGCCCACGGGCTCCTTCACCGTCGACATCGTCGCGCGCGATATCCCGCTCGCGAACAACGGCCTGGGATCGTTCAACATCACCCTGCTCTACGACAACGCGTGGCTGACGGCTGGCACGCCGACGAGCACGCTGCCGCTCTCGCATAGCTTCAACTGCGCGCTGCTGCTGCCGACCGGCGCCCTGCCGGAGAACGACCTGTTCGCCGATGGCAACCCGGCCACGGGCGACGCCTTCATCGACTGCTTCGACCCGCTGCCGGCGATCGGGCCGTCGGGCAACGTCGTCATCGCGAGCATCCCGTTCACCATCACGGGCACCGGCTCGTCGCCGCTGACGCTCTTCAAGGCGCGCATCGCCGATGAGACGGCGACCCAGCTGGCAAGCTGCAACCCGCCCGATGTCCAGCCCGGCGCCGGCTGCCTCGATGCGACTGTGACGAACCTGCCGCCGACGCCAACGCCGACGGCGACCGCGACGGCGACGCCGACCGACACCGCGACCGCGACGCCAACCGAC